>ERZ1649853.843-NODE-843-length-12290-cov-4.233674_pt1 | contig 12290 bp, 12 predicted proteins | sample MGYA00575353_ERZ1649853 | MGnify/ENA primary metagenome ERZ1649853 (study PRJEB40853, sample SAMN11349654) | freshwater sediment metagenome | isolation source: river sediment | host: Sediment | place: India: Okhla Barrage, New Delhi | collected 2017-02-21 ...
GGATTGTTGCTCGGGAAAGAGGATTTTCTGCATAAACGCTCGCTGCTGCGCTTTTTCGACGGCAACGCCTGGCTGATGCAGATCGCGTTGTTTATCACCCTTGGGCTGCTGGTCTTCCCTTCCCAGATCAAACCGGTGATCCTGTCTGGTATGCTGATCTCCCTCGCCCTCATCCTGATCGCCCGGCCAGCGGCGGTGTTTATCACCTTGCTGCCATTTCACTACACCGCGCGGGAAAAGGCATTTCTTTCGTGGGTCGGTCTGCGCGGCGCGGTGCCTGTCGTGCTGGCTACATTTCCGCTTGTGGCGGGCGTCAGCGGCGCGGACGGGATCTTTAACCTGGTGTTTTTCATCGTCATCACCTCCGTATTGCTCCAGGGAACTCTCCTGCCCCAGGTCGCGCGCTGGCTCAAGGTTGACGCGCCCCTCGCCCGCAAACCACAATTGCCGCTGGAAGTTCTCTCCGGCCACGGCGTAAAGGGTGACCTCAAGGAGATCCAGGTTCACCCCGGGTCGCCTGCCATTGGCAAGGCGGTTTATGAGCTCAAACTGCCTGCCGAATACCTGATCATTCTGCTTCTGCGTGAAGGGGAATACATCCAGCCCAACGGCAGCCTTGTGCTCCGGGCGGATGATGTGCTGTTAAGTCTTTCAGAAGATGAGATTTACGAACAGGCGCGCGCGATTCTTAATCCGCGCCCTGATGTCTCCTGAGCTGGTTGCGCGCCAACCCGCATAAACGATCGACCCTCTCGTTGTACGGATTGCCCGTGTGCCCCCTCATCCAGCGCCAGGTCAGTTGATGCCGCTGGCTTTCACCCAGCAGCTCCTGCCACAGCTCTTTGTTCGCCACCGGACCGTTCGACCCGCGCCAGTTTTTCTTGAGCCAGCCGGGCATCCAGATCTCAATCCCTTTTTGCAGGTACTGCGAATCTGTGTACAGCGTCAATGTCGTGGGCTTTTTCAGGCTGCGCAGCCCCTCGATCGCGGCGGTCAACTCCATGCGGTTATTGGTGGTCTTCAGGTCCGCCCCGGAGATCTCCTCAACCTTATTCCCGTGGATAATCAACGCCGCCCACCCGCCCGGTCCCGGGTTCGGGTCGCAGCCGCCGTCCGTGTAAATGATCACCGGGTCGTCCATCAGGGATATCGCTCAGACAGCTCTTCTGCCAGGCGGTCCATTTCCTTGAGAATGGGCGGGATCAAATCAGGATTTGATTCTGAATTGAACAGCTGCCATGCGCCGTCTTCAAGGATCGGGCGCACCACTTGCCAATCCGCGTTTGCTGGTGCGAGTTGGACAGGCAGATCCCTTGTCACCAGGTTATTCCATTGTGGATGCGCCGCCGCGAAATTACCAATGTATGCCATGACGGCGGTGCCCAGGGGGTACGTGCCGTTCGTCTGTAACAACTTTGCCTGCTGCTGCGGCTGCGAGATCCAGTTGATGAACAACCAGGCTGCCAGGTCCTCCTCGCCAGTGGATTGGAGCACCGCGTACACCAGGTTGCTGGAGAGCGTGAGCTGGCTCGCGCTGCCCGGGAACGGGCTTATGATCCACTCGTCCATGGAACCTGCCCTGGTCATGGCAGCCGCCAGGTTTTGTGCGTCCTGCAGCCAGCCGGTGTAAACTACAGTTTCACGCCGGGCGAAATACTCCTCCGTGCGCGGGTTGCGGCCAATCCATGCGCAGGCATCCTGCGCCAGGCCTCGTAAATACGCCAGGGAATCTTTGGCCTCCGGGGTATCAAATGAGTATGCGCCATCCGCGTAGATCCCCGCCCCAAACGCGGTCAGCCAGTTGTACATGGATTCTGAGCTGCGGTTGATCACCCAACCCCCCAGCCCGTCATTCGTCTCATCCTCGTCTTTTCTGAAAGACGCGTTCGCCGCGCAAACCACCTTTTCAAACTCAGCCGACGTTTCAGGAATATCCTTGTGACCAAGCTCGCCCGCCCAGGTGGTGTTGTAAAACATCACCAGCCCTGAGAACTGCGCTGGTATCCCCAGCTGGCGTTCGCCATCCGCTCCCGCGCTCCAGAACTCGGGACGGAAATCCCCGACCAGTTCCTGATCCATACCATACTGCTGGGAATGGACATACGGGGCCAGGTCCGCGACCACGCCGTCCTTTTCATTTAGCGCCAATACCAGGCTCACCGGTGCGGCGACAATATTGGCGTAGTTTTGGTTGTTCCCCTGCTCCCGCAGCTGGTTTTCCACCATCCCGGTGGAGCCGGGCGCCTGGGCGATGACATGCACGCCATACTCATTTGTCTGGTTGAATTGGTCCACCAGTGAATTCATCACCTTCAGCGTCTCACCCGTCCATGGGTGAAGGAAACTCACCTGGATGCCCTGCAGGCTGGCGGCGTCCACCCCGATCTCCTCGTAAACCCTGGTGGGCTCAGGTGTGCTCGCCGGCGTTAGAGTAGCAGCGGCCGGAGTGCTGGTAGGCGCGGCTGCCGGCGTGGCTGTCTGCGGGGCGCAACTGGCCAACAGCTCGGTGAGGATCAGGAGTATGAGCGTATTCGTGAATTTCGTCTTCAATCGCGTCCTTCTACCCTGTGGTTTTTCTGGTTTTTGAGTATAACCGAGATTTGGTACGCCAGCTCTGAAAAGTGAAAATTCGAATTGACGATAGACCTGATTATTTGTATAATCATTACATAATTCTATACGAGTCGCGCCAAAAGTAGTAGGCTTGACGGACGCTGGTAGAGAAGGAGCCCACGGCTGAAAGGCTCCGCAGCGGAAACAGGTTGAAGTCGTTTGGCAGGACTGCCGAAGAAACCATCAAGGCGTAGAACGGCACGGGTAAGCCCGTTACAGCGAAATCCGGATGACTGTCCGGAGAAGAGCGCCATGACAATGGCGAATTGAGGTGGTACCGCGAAAATTTCTGCCTTTCGTCCTCTACGGATGAAGGGTTTTTTATTTTGATATCGGAGGGTGAAGATGACACACAAAGAACTGGCAAAGGCATACGATTTCCACGCGACGGAGCAGCGGCTGTACAAATGGTGGGAGGAAAGCGGATATTTCCAGCCCGCCAATGACCCGCGCACGGAGGGATTTGACCCGTCGATCAAACCCTTCGTCATCTCCATTCCCCCGCCCAACGTCACCGGCGAATTGCACACGGGACACGCCATGTTTGTTTCCATGGAAGACCTGATGATCCGCTATCACAGGATGAAGGGGTACTCCACCCTGTGGGTGCCGGGCACAGACCACGCCGGCATCGCCACCCAGATGCTGGTTGAAAAAGCGCTGGCCAAAGAAGGGCTCAGGCGCGATGAAATGGGACGCGAGGAATTCCTGCGCCGCACCTGGGAGTGGAAGACCAAATACGGTCAGCGCATCACTAACCAGATACGCCGCCTCGGCGCATCCTGCGACTGGACGCGCGAACGTTTCACCCTGGATGAGGGTCTCTCACGCGCCGTCCGCGAAGCGTTCGTCCGCCTGTATGAAAAGGGTCTCATCTACCGCGGTCCGCGCATGATCAACTGGTCGCCGGCGCTGCGCACCGCCGTTTCAGACCTCGAGGTGGAATACAGCGAAGAACCCGGTTTCCTGTATTATTTCAAGTACATGCTCGCGGATGGCAGCGGCGATTTTATCCCGGTCGCCACCACCCGCCCGGAGACCATCCTCGGGGATACTGCGGTCGCCGTCCACCCGGATGATGAACGCTACAAGAAATACATCGGAAAGAAATTGCGCGTGCCGATGTTGGGGCGTGAAATCCCTGTAATCTCCGACGAATACGTTACCATGGAGTTCGGCACCGGCGCGCTAAAGGTCACTCCCGCTCACGACCCCAATGACTACACCATCGGGCAGAATCACGGGCTCGAGATGATCAGCATCCTCGACGAATCCGCGCGCATGAACGACAACGCCGGCAGCTACGCCGGTCTGGATCGCTTTGAATGCCGCAAGCGCTTGTGGGAAGACATGCGCGCCGCCGGGCTGGTGATCAAGGAACAGCCATACACGCTCAATGTCCCGCGTTCCCAACGTGGCGGCGAGATCGTTGAACCGATGATCTCCACCCAGTGGTTCATCAACATCAAACCCCTGGCGGAAAAGGCGCTGGACGCCGTGCGCGACGGCCGGACGAAGATCGTCCCGGAGCGCTTCACCAAGGTGTATTTCAACTGGCTGGAGAACATCCGCGACTGGTGCATCAGCCGGCAGCTCTGGTGGGGGCACCGCATCCCCGTGTGGTACTGCGATGAGTGCGGCGAGATCACGGTCGCCCGTGAGGATCCCACCCAGTGCGCCAAATGCGGCAGCCTCCGCATCCACCAGGAAGAAGATGTCCTCGATACCTGGTTTTCCTCGGGATTGTGGCCTTTCTCAACGCTCGACTGGCCGGAGCAAACCCCGGATTATCATTACTTCTACCCCACCTCGGTCATGGAAACAGGCGCGGATATCTTGTTCTTCTGGGTAGCCCGCATGATGATGTTCGGCCTGGAATTTACCGGCGAGGTGCCATTCCATACTGTTTACCTTCACGGCTTAATCCTGGATAAAGACGGCCAGAAGATGAGCAAGACCAAGGGCAACGTGGTCGATCCCCTCGAAGTCATGGACAATTACGGCACGGATGCCCTGCGCTTCACCTTGCTCGTCGGATCCACTCCCGGCCATGACACCAACCTCGACATCAAGAAGGTGGAAGCCAACCGCAACTTTGCCAACAAGGTCTGGAACGCCGGGAGGTTCGTGCTCAATACGGTAGCCAGCGCTCCGGCTGAAGCAGGGAACGAACCGGAATGGACCCTGGCGGATTCATGGATCTGGGCAAGATTGAAAAACCTGGTTCGCGAGACTGAGCGCCTGTTCAACTCCTACCAGTATGGTGAAGCCGGGCGCCAGATCTACGAATTTTTCTGGAGTGATTTCGCCGACTGGTACATCGAAATTGCCAAGACCCAGATGGCCCAGGGTGCCGACCGCGCCTACTACACCGCCACCACCCTGGTGAGGGTGCTCGACGCCTGCCTGAGGCTGCTGCATCCCTTTACACCGTATGTCACCGAAGAACTCTGGGGACATTTGAGAGAGGTCGCTCTCGAGAAAGGCTACAAACCTTTCTCGTTCAGGCGTCCGTGGGAAGAAGCGCTGATCATCGCCGCCTGGCCGGAGGCTGGTACATTCGAGGGCTGGGAGGAAACCGCAACAGGCAACTTCGGCGTTGTCCAGGAAATTGTGCGCGTGATCCGTAATATCCGCGCGGAAAAGAAGATCCAACCTAACCGGCGGCTGCCTGCGATCGTCTCAGCTGGCGATAAACTTGAGATCCTGCGCAACCAGTGCGCGACAATTGCCGCGCTGGCCTCACTGGATGGGGAAAAGTCAAAACTCACCCGCAAGATCAGGGAGGATGTCAGCGGGTATGTATCGGTAGTGGTATCCGGCGTGGAGGTCTATCTTGACCTGGCGGAAAAGGTAGATGAAGTACAGGATGTCGAGAGGTTGAAAAAAGACCTGGTCTCCATCGAGTCGCAGATTACGCGACTGGAAGCCCTGCTATCCAGCGACTTTGCCGCGAAAGCGCCACCGCCCGTTGTTGAGAAGGAGCGCGCCAGGCTGAAGGAATTCCTGGATTCGCGCGAAAAATTGATCGCGCAGTTGGGATAATGGACATGGCCGGTTAAACCGGCCATGTTTTTATTTTGGATATTTGCCAAACAAGCGCTTTATGAAGCGATGAACGCTGTGTATGGATTTCACCGGTTCTATGAACATGAAGATACATTCACCCCGCACAAAAGACAATCCCAGCTCCTGGCTGCGCTTTTCCAGCTCCGGTGATTCAGCGCCCTGCTGGATCCACAGGTGCTTGATACCCAGCCGCGCCATTTCCTCCACCACGCTCACCCCCTGTGCCGATGGGATAACCAGGATGACGCCCTCGGGCACTTCGGGCAGTGCGCCCAGGCCGGCGTAGCACCGGTCACCGTCAATCATGTCCGCCTGCGGGTTGACAGCGAAAACCTTGTAGCCATTGGTTTTCAACTCGCGGTAGACCATGTTCCCGAACTTGTCCTTGTTTCTTGAAACCCCCACGACCGCCAGGCTTTGTAAAGCCATAAATTCATCAATTACACTCTTCTGGGTGACCATGTAGACCTCCGGGGGATGTTGCTTGAAAAAAGTTCCTGCAGCCTGGCAATCTAAAAATGCCTTGCAAAATACTATGAATAATATATCATAACAACGCTAAAAATCATCTGGGACGATCTCGCGGCTTAGCGGGGTCCTTTGGATTCCCGGATCATTTGCCGGGTTTTCCTGACAATGCGGAAGAAATTCCGGATATGTCGCAGCGGTTTGATGTGACTGTGCTCCCCGGCGTAAATGGTTTTGATCGGCACCCAGCTCAAACGAAAGCCATTGACGACACACCGCACGATGATTTCCACTTCGAACTCAAAGTTGCTTTCATCGCTCTGCAATCCCGCTTCTGCCATGCGTTTTGAATGCAGCCGGTAACCCGATTGGTTATCCGGGCAGGATTGACCGAGCGCGTTTGAGAAGAGCCATGTACCGAAAGCGTTCGAGATATTGCGCGGAAACGGCATCTTGCTGAAGGTGCGCCTCCCGATCACCAGGTCGCTGCCTTGTTCGAATTCCTTGATGAATAGCGGGATTTCCTGCGGGTCGTGCTGACCATCAGCGGCCAGCGTGAGAACCGCGTCGTAGCCATGGTCAACCGCATAACGCAGCCCCGCGATCAGCGCCGCGCCTTTGCCCTGGTTCGGCCACAACCGGATGCTTTCCGTTCCGAGTTGAGCCAGCACCTCAGCAGTGCGATCAGTCGAGCCGTCATCGACCACCAGGACGGGAACGAACCGGCCAGCCGAGGTGACAACAGCCGAGATCCGGTCGGATTCGTTGTACGCCGGGATCACCGCGAGGATATTATTTTTGATCATGACCGTCAATCATACTCCAAAATGACTGGTAACCGGCAGGAAAACTGATTCCGGGCTGGTTTATGGTTTCAGATTTGGAATTTCCACGAGGAGTGACGTGATTTGCCTCGCCACCTGGTTCACCGCTTTGCGGACTGGCTGCGAAAGGCCGCTGCCAAATTCGACTTGCTGGGGTTGGATGCCCAACACCGCGACCTCGCAGCCCAGCTCCTTTTGAAGGTAGCCCAGGAATACTGAAATAGGGAAGGAATGGGTGGAAAAGGAAGCCCCGGCGATCGCGGCCGGATCTAGCCATGCGACCGCGCCTGGTTCCAGTCCAAGCCCGGCAGCGTCGATGAAAAGCACAAAATCCGGTTGAAACTTGCGCAAAGGTCCGGCCGCGGTCTCAGGCGTGGTCCCGGAATCCAAAACCAGGACATCCTCTCTCGCGGCCAGAATATTTTTCAACTTTCGCACGGCCAAAATACCCGCCGCGTCGTCGCCATTTAATTCCGCGCCCACCCCTACGATGGCGAGCCGTCTAACCGGGTTCCTTGCAGGGTTCTTCAGGCTCTCCGAGAGCTGCCTGCTCCAGCAGGAGTTTAACATCTTCTTCCCGCCCATAATACACCTCAAAGGGTTCCTTGGTTGTGGAAGCCAGCTCCCATTGCTCTTCAGACATTTTAAGGCAGTTGAAGCGGCAATTCACCACGCACTGGGCACAGTAGGTGCATTTATCCAGGTTGTACCGCATGACGAACCGCTTATTGACCTTGTCCAGCACGAGTAATTCGATCGCGCCGGTTGGACAATCCTTGATGCATAACTGGCAGCCTGAACATTTCTCCGGGTCATAAATCAATTTGCCGCGAAAATTTTCGGGCGTTTCCTGTTTGACAAACGGATATTTCACGGTGGCCGGTTTCTTGAAAAATGATTTAACGATATCTCCCAGCATCGATCCGATTGTCATCTTATCCTCCAAATATCCTTGAAACGAGCGGCGATAATTGCGTTCCCAGGATGATCAATAATAATTGCACCAGCACCAGGATGGCGCCAATTTTCCACCATAAGCCCACTGTCTGATCAATGCGCAGCCGCGCGAAAAGTGATTGCAGCGCGGCGGTAACCAGCAGGAGAAGCAGGGTTTTCCATAAGAAATCGAGCGGTGTTGTGAACCCGCCGAGGAAGAAGGCAGAGATCAGGGTCAGTCCGATCACCAGCTCAACGTCCCGGCCAATGCGGAAGAGGGCGTATCCCCGGCCGGAATACTCGGTCAGCGCGCCGGCGACAATTTCCGTTTCGGCTTCCGGCGCGTCAAAAGGCGGCAGTTCGAGTTTGCCCATCAAACCGATCAGCGCCACCAGGAAACCGATCGGCTGTGAAACAATGAACCACAGCGTGTTTGTGGCAGACTGGTTGATCTCGCCGATATTCCAGGTTCCAAGCACGATGGCTGGACCCAGGAGCGCGAGCAGAAACGGCGCTTCGTACGAAAACAGCTGTGTCAAAGCCCGTGTCGCGCCAACGATCGAAAAGCGGTCTTCGGTGTTGGCTCCCGCCAGGCCGATGCACAGGGTCATCGTGCTCAACAGGTAGAGCGTGGCGATCAGGTCAGCCGGGTAGCTGAACACCGGTTTGAACCCGAAAAGCGGGACGCTCAGCGCCGCTGTGAGCGCCGCGGTGAGCGCCACGATCGGCAGGGCGACGAAAAGGATCCGGTTGGTTCCCGTGGGAATCACCTCTTCCTTGGCCAGCAGCTTGACAAAATCTGCCAGCGGCTGAAACCAGCGCGGACCAACACGGTTCTGAAACCGGGCGATCAATTTCCTATCGATATACTCGAACACCATACCGCTGACAAGCAGAAACAGCCCGCCGGGGAAGAGCAAGAGCGCGAGGAGAGGAGGAAATGTCACGTTCATTTGTAATACTCGATTCCGAATTGGCGTAAGGTTTCCCAATCCCAGACGTCGGGGTTGGCTGGGGTCTTGATCGTGACCATGCGGTCATTGCATGAGAAGCACGGGTCGATCCCCGCCAGGATCATCGGCATGTCCGCCAGTTTATGGCCGATCGCGGTCTGAAGCACCGAAGCCCAATTGCACAGGCTGGGGGTGCGCACCTTGATCCGTTCCGGTTTATCTGTTCCGTTGCTCTTCATGAAATACAATAGTTCACCGCGCGGAGCTTCCACCCGGCTGATGGTCTCCCCTTCAGGGATGCGCCTCGGCATGCGCGCCGCCAGGTCGCCCGGGGGCAGTTTTTCAAGAATTTCGCGGATCACCCGGTAACTCTCGAACAACTCGTTGATTCTTACCACGAAGCGCGCTTCCAGGTCACCGGCGTCGCTGAGCTGAATGTTGACCGGGAAATCCACATAACCGGCGTATGGCGATTCCACCCGCACATCGCGCGCAACCCCAGAAGCCCGGGCGGTCGGTCCTATAGCGCCCAAAACGCGCGCGTCTTCATACGCCATCACACCGATCTTGCGTGTTCGCCCCAGGAAGGTCTCATCTTCCGTGACCACTTTCATGTAATGCCGGCTGCGTTCCTCCAGGAAATCCATGCCCTTCAGGATCTCATCTTTTTGAGCCGCGCTGATGTCGATTTTCACTCCGCCCAGCACGTTGGCGGAGTAGTTCACGCGGTTGCCACTCACCAGCTCAAGCAGGTCCATCACGGTTTCACGGTCGCGCCAGGATAACATGAAGAGCGTGTCAAAACCGCCCTCATGCGCCGCGACGCCCAACCAGAGCATGTGGCTGTGAATGCGTTCGAGTTCCCCAACCAGTTCCCGTATCGCCTGGGCGCGCGGAGGAGCCTGCACATTGGCCAGTTTTTCTGCACCAAGCGCGAAAGCCATGGCGTGAACGTGCGAGCAGATGCCGCACACCCTTTCCATCAGGTACAGCCCCTGTACCCACGTGCGGTCCTCCACCCCTTTTTCCATCCCGCGGTGAACAAATCCCAGACGCGCCGTGGCGTCGGTAACGATCTCGCCGTCCACCGTGAATTCAAAATGACCGGGTTCTTTCAGTGCCGGGTGCTGCGGGCCAATCGGAACGACGAATGTTTCAATCTTCTTATTATCCATTTCAAGCCTCCTCATTCCCCTTTGGTCTCTTTATCCAAACCTTTAAATGTCTTTCGAAGTGGATAAACCCCTTCAGGCCAGCTGTCTGGCAGGATCAAACGCGCTGTGATGGGGGTATTGTCGAATATGATCCCCACCAGTTCCATTGCTTCGCGTTCGAAAAACGAAGCGGATGGAATGATGTCGCAGATCGTTTCAAGGTGCGGGTTGTCATAAGGCAGTTTGAAGCGCAAACTTACGACGGCTGCCCCTTCACAGAAGTGATACAGTGCCTCCAGGTGACCTTTTCCGGCGACCGCGACCTTTTCCTTTGTCGTTTCATCGATCTCATAATCCGGGCAATCCATCGCGGTGATCGCGGAAAGATACCCCCACTTGCCGTCGATGAGCAGCGCTTTCACAGCTGGTTTGATGTTTTCCACCGCCATGTAAACATCCAGGCGGTTTTCTTCCGGCTGGTTGGTTGTCTCGGTGAATTCTCTCAACAATTCTTCAGCTTTCTGCAGCAATTCCTGGGTATCCATGCTCAACTCCATCCGCCTAATTCTGCAGGCTTTTCAGCAACTCGACCACACCGTGAATGATCGCTTCAGGGCGCGGAGGGCAGCCCGGCACATACACATTGACCGGGATGACTTCGCTGATATCGCCGACCACGTTGTAGCAGCCCTCGAACACACCCCCCGAGATGCCGCAAGACCCGACCGCGATCACAAACTTGGGTTCCGGCATCTGCTCGTAGATGCGCACCAATCTGTCGCGCGCCTGCAGGGTAACCGGTCCCGTGCAGATCAATACGTCGGCGTGCCGCGGGCTGCCCTGTAGTTTGATGCCGAACCTTTCCACGTCAAAACGTGGTGTCAGGGTCGCCAGAATCTCGATATCGCAGCCATTGCAGGATCCGCTGTTGAAATGGATAGCCCAGGGTGAATTGACCCTTGCCCAGGTTTTGACCTTTTCCATCACTGTTTGAATAGGATTTTCCATGTTCTCTCCGGTAGAAGGTTAGCCAAGGATCAAGGCGACCAGGGCAACGATAAGCCCAAGAATGTACGGCAACGAACTGAGCGAAATGCTTCCGCTGCCTATCACCAGCATTCCCAGGTGCAGGATGGCAAAGAAGAACGCCACAAGGAAGAACGGGCGGTAACCTGGCGAGGCAAAGGATGTGGGTGCTTCCTCGCCGCTGCTGTACAGGCTGCTTTTTTCCGGCGTCGGGTGCTCCTTTCCGATCAACGCCTTGCCGAGAAAATACAGCGCGAGCACGAGCGGCAGATAGATCAGAAACGATATTGGAGGTGAAGTGAGAATTTCCATTGGCTTCAAAGCTCCTAATAGAAGAATGTGTACAACAGGCTCACCATGGCTTTATCGGTGAAGAAACTCATCAGGTTGGGCCAAACACCGAACAAAACCAGTGCGAGCACCAGTATCACCAGGGGAACCACCATGGCAGCCGGTATCGGGTTTCCATTCGTGACAGCCGTGGATGGCTCCCGCTTGTACAACCGGTTGACCAGCGGCGCGTAATACGCCAGGGAAAGCACGCTGTTCAACGCGACAAACACCACCACGACCAACGCCCAGGGTTTTGTTGAACTGACGCCGGCTGATAGAATCTGCCACTTGGACATAAAGCCAGCCATTGGCGGCAACCCGCCCAGCGCCAGCACCGCCACGCTCAAAGCGAAGGCAACCACCGGGTATTTGCGGGACGCGCCGTCTAGATCGGCCAGGGTCAGCGGCGAATGCTCCTTGTGAGACAGGTGCAGCGCGTAGAGCAGAGCACCCGCGGCGAGGAACGCCAGACCCTTCATGAGAGAGTGGGTGATGAGGTGGAAGAAACCACCGGCAGCCCCGTCTCCCTGCCCGAACACCAGGCCGAAACCAAAGCCGACAAGCATATACCCCACATGCGCCAGGCTGGAGTAAGCCAGCAGGCGTTTGACCTCTTTTTGCCGCAGCGCCATCAGGTTGCCCACCAGGATGTTCAGGATGCCAAATCCCAGCAGTACCGCCCCCCAATTCAATTCAATCTTGCCCATGAAGGATAGCGCGCGCAGCATGGCGACCATCCCAGCCTCGATCACCACACCGGAAAGCATTGCGCTGATCCCGGAGGGCGCCAGGGTGTCGGCGAATCGCCAGAACGGCAGATGATGGCGCCGGACATACCAGATCGCCGTGGCGGCCCCGGCCAAGAGGGCCCCATGGATGGCCAGCCCCCCGCGCCAGATGGCGAGGACGCCCAG
>ERZ1649853.844-NODE-844-length-12289-cov-5.739251_pt1 | contig 12289 bp, 18 predicted proteins | sample MGYA00575353_ERZ1649853 | MGnify/ENA primary metagenome ERZ1649853 (study PRJEB40853, sample SAMN11349654) | freshwater sediment metagenome | isolation source: river sediment | host: Sediment | place: India: Okhla Barrage, New Delhi | collected 2017-02-21 ...
TCGTGAGCACGCGGCGCTGAAGGGCCTTCCCCGGACGGACGTCGGCGTGATGTACGCGCGCGGGACGACGCTCGGTAACCCGGGCGCCGCAATGACCGCCAAGCAGGTCAACTACGACTTCACGCGAGGCGCCGACGGTTCGCTGAACTGGACGGTCAACGCGCAGGCGGCCTCAGCTGGTCTCCAGTGGGGGAAGTTGCTGACGGCCGGGCTGCGGACCGACGGCGGGGCTACGAGTGGGACGGGTGTCGACGGTGGGGCCGGTTCGACGTACGGCGCGCAGGCGTTCCTCCAGTTGACCGCACTGACCGGGACGAACGTCGTCGTCACCGTCCAGGAGTCCTCGGACAACGGAGGGACGGACCCGTGGGCGTCGGTCCTGGCGTTCGACTCGGCGACGTCGGCCCGAACCACCCAGTACAAGGCGGTCACCGGGGCGGTCGAGCGGTACGTGCGGGTCACGACGTCCGGGGTGTTCACCTCGGCGACGTTCGCCGTGCTGTTCGTCCGCAACGAGGCGGAGGCGTTCGCGTCATGATCAATTACCGGATATCGGCGCCTGTCTCCACGCACTTCCGTCCGTCGACGTGCGCCGAGGCGGAGTGTCAGGCGCACGCGAACGGCTGGACGACCACGTGCGACCTGACGACCGATCTCGGACGGCGACAGGCTGCGTACATCCGCAACGGCTCAGGCCGGAAGTTCGTCGAGAACCGGAAGTTCGACGGACTCGTCGAGTTCCACTTCGAGCCTGGACAGAAGTGCTTCGCCACGCATCAGCTCCGCCTTGACCGTGAGCCTGACTACCTGATCGACCGGCGCCAGGTTGGTGTCGGACAGTGGCTGGACGACTTCGCCACCAACCAACAACGACTGAAGGAGCTGATCGACCGTGGCTAAGATCACCGGCTTGGCGTTCACTACGTTCACGGTGGACACGTCGGCTGACGTCGCGACCGACATCCGCAACGACACCACGTCGCTGACGTGGGCGACGCCCCGCGCCGTCCTGGACGTGACCGGCCTGGACAAGTCGGCCTACGAGCGCCTGCTCGGCCTGGCGGATGCGTCGTTCTCGGCGACCGGCGTGTTCAACGCCGCGCTGTCGCACACGGTGTTCTCGACGATCCCGTCGACGTCGGTGCAGCGCGATGTCGTGATCGGCGTTGGCGGTGTCAGCCTGTCCGGCAAGTACCTGCTGACGGACTACTCGCTGTCCAGGGGCGCGGACGGCGCGCTGACGTGGACGGTTCCCGGTGTCCTGGCGGACGGCACCACACCTACGTGGGCGTAAGGAGCGGACGATGGGCGAGATCAAGCGCACGCGGTACGTGCTTGAGGTCGAGGATCTCGGTCGGGTCGAGATGGGGAGCCTGACGACGGGCGAACTGATCGACCTTGACGACGCGGACAACCTAGCGGCGATCACGTTGTTCGCGTCGAAGCTGTCCGACTGGGACCTGACCGAGGACGGGGAGCCGATCCCGGCGAACCTGGACGGCGTCCGATGCCTGGAACCCGGCATGGTCATGAGGATGATCCGGGCGTGGCGTGACGCGATCGTGGGGGCGTCCGACCCTTTCGACGAGTCCACCCTGTCCGGGACGCCGAACACGCCACCTGGGTCCTGACGATGTGCGAGCGGTTCGGGTGCCTGCCGTCCGAACTGCTCGCCGAGGATGCGGAACTGATCCGCCTGCTGCGTATGGAGGTCCGCCGTGGTGGCTGAGAACACCGTCAACGTCCGCGTGCGGGTCGACGACGACACGAAGTCCGGTATGCGGTCCGTGGAGCGTTCCGCGGAGCAGGGCGGCAAGAAGGCTGGTGACGAGTTCGCCAAGGCGTTCACGAAGGACGCCAACGGCCGGCTGCACGACGAGCGCGGCCGGTTCGTCAGGGCCGGTCGTGAGGCCGGCGAGGCGGTCGCAGACGGCGCGGAGGACGGGGCGGACCGAGGCCCGTTCTCCGGGCTGCTGGAGCGTGGCAAGGGAGCCCTGCTCGGCGCGGCCTCGGCGATCGGTGTAGCGGTTGGCGCGGCGATGCTGGCGGGCCTACAGCGCGCCATGGAGGAGTCGGATCTCGCGGCGCAGCTCAGGGCGTCGGTGATGAACCCGGCCGACGCCGAGCTGGCGGGCGGCGCGGCCGGGAAGGTGTGGGCGGCCGGGTTCGGCCGCGAGCTGGGCGACGTCCAGCGCGCGGCTCGCCTGGCGATCGCCGGTCTCGGTGTCGGGTCGAAGGACATCGACTACGTGACCGAGGCCGCGACGAACCTCGCCACGGTGTTCGACGTCGACGTCCGCGAGTCGATCAACGCCGCCAGGTCCCTGCTGACGTCCGGCCTGGCGAAGGACGCCAAGCAGGCCATGGACATCGTCACGGGCGCCATGCAGATGGGCGACCTCGGTGACGACATGATCGACACGATCAACGAGTACAGCATCCAGTTCAAGGAGCTGGGCCTGTCCGCCCCGATGTCGCTCGGTCTGATCTCCCAGATGATGGCTTCGGGCGCCCGCAACACCGACGTCGCGGCGGACGCGCTCAAGGAGTTCGCCATCAACGCGAAGGACCCGAAGGTCGCGTCCGCGTATCGGAAGCTCGGACTCGACTCCGAGGAGATGCTCAAGAAGATGGCCGCCGGCGGGAAGGGCGCGGCGCAGGGCATGGGTGAGATCGTCGCCGCGCTGAAGGGCGTCAAGGACCCCGTGTTGCAGAACGCCCTGGCGTTCGAGCTGTTCGGGACCAAGTCCGAGGACTTGCAGGACGCGCTGATGGCGATCGACCCGAAGTCGGCGGTCGAGGCGTTCGGCGACGTCGGTGGAGCTGCAGGTCGCATGGGTGACGAGCTGGAGAAGGCGGACGCGCAGAAGGTCCGGAAGTTTCAGCGCGCGGCCATGAGGGGGTTCACCGCGTTCGGCGCCGGGGTGATCGACGCGTTCGTCTCGATCATGCGCAACCCGGACGTCAAGGCGTTCGGCAAGTACTGGTCAGAGGAGATCCAGCCGGGCCTGGAGCGCTTCTGGAAGCTCGTGGAGAAGCACGTCGCCCCGGTCCTTCAGGACGTCCTGTCCGGGGCGCTGGAGGCCGTCACGGACTCCCTGAAGGACCTCAAGAAGATGGTCAAGGAGAACGAGCCGGAGCTGAAGTCGTTGGCGAAGTGGCTCGGCCGGGTCGCGGACGCCGCAGGGAGCGACGCGGCGAAGATGGTCGGAAAGGTGCTCGTCAACGGGTTCGTGGCGATGATCCGGGTCACCGCCGTGGCGGTCGACATCATCGGGAAGCTGGCGCGCACGTTCCGCCTGATCAAGCGGTACGCGCAACCCGCGATCGACTGGGTCAAGGACAAGCTGCCGGACCTGAAGTCGGCGGCGTCGTCCGTCAAGACCGCACTGGGCCGGGTCCTGCGCGGGTTCTTCCACCCGCTGTACGAGGCTGTGGACGGCCCGGTCAGGTGGGCCAAGGCGAAGCTGCGCGAGCTGCTGGACATGATCCCCGGGGTGTCCGCCGCGGCGTCCAAGGCCGGGAAGACGATCGGGAAGGCGCTCGCCCACGGCGGCGTCGTGGGCGCGGCCACGGGTGGGGCGCACGGCGGCCTGCGGCTCGTCGGCGAGCAGGGGCCGGAGCTGGTCACCCTGCCATACGGGTCGACCGTGCACACGGCTGGCGACACCGCGCGGATGCTCGCGCAGGGGCCTGCGGAGCAGCGCGTCGTGCTGGAGTTCGCGCGCGGACGCACGCGCACGGAGGATCTGCTGCTCGAACTGATGCGCACCGCGGTGCGCGTGCGCGGCGGGAACGTCCAGACCGTTCTGGGAGTGTGAGCCATGGCCTGGCCCGATGACGGGAAGTTCAGCCTTGCTGTCGAACTGTGGGACGGCGCGGCGTGGGACGACATCACGTCCTACGTCCGCCACGAACAAGGCATCGACATCACGCGCGGCCGGACGTCCGAGTCCGGGCAGTGCGACCCGGCGTCGATGCGTCTCCGCCTGGACGACCGCGACGGCAGATTCAACCCCTACAACCCGATGTCGCCGTACTACGGGGTGTTCACGCAGGGTGCGCTCATGCGGTACCGGGTCTCGGAGGGGCACCCGTGGATACCGGTCGTCGCGGCCGGGACGAACTACGCGACGATGCCGTACGACGCCGATCTCGACTCGATGTGGTCCTACGAGCCGCGTAGCATCCGGGTGTCGTTCCGGGCCGACGACATCTTGGCGAACGGAACCAGGCGCGTGCTCGTATCCAGGTGGGAGACCGGTGCGTACTCCTGGCGGTTCGCGATCGAGGACGGGTACCCGAAGTTCACGTGGTCCGTCGACGGGACGTCCGGGTCGGCCGAGACCCTGACCGGCACGACGCAGGTCGGACTCACGTCGAAGCGCCCGGGGGCGTTGCGCGTCGACATCGGGATCAGCACCGGCCTCGGCGTGTCGCCGGTGACCTTCTACGAGGCGAACTACGTCGACTCCACGGAGTGGACGCAGGTCGGGCCGGTGCTGTACTCGTCAGACATCATCACCCCGTTCGAGACCGGACAAGGTCTTCAGCTCGGTGGTGGGGCGGGCCTGGCGGGGCTTGACGGCCGGATCTACCAGCTCCGCCTGATCTCCGGATCGCCGGAGACGACGTGGGTGGACCTGGACGTCGGGAAGGCCGAACCCGGTGACGCGACGATCACCGACGACACGGGGTTCGTCTGGACGTTCCACGGCGACGACATCACCAACACGCAGTCGAGGTTCACCGGTGAGGTCGTGTCGATCCAACGCGGGTTCACGCCGGGCGGCGACGACGTGTGGGTCGACGTGGAGGTCGGCGGTGCGCTGCGCGCCGCGCGCCAGGTGAAGACGGACCCGCACTCGGTGATGTGGCGCGGGATCGGCGAGTGCGGAACCCTGATCGACTACTGGCCGATGGAGAACCCGCAGGACGGGGTGCCGTTCGAGTCGGCCATCGGCGGACCGGACTTGGACTCGTCCAACGCCGTGGCGTTCACCGTGGTCGAGCCGTTCGAGTGCTCGGAGCCGATCGCCCAGCTCGGAGCCGGGTGGATCGACGCGACGTTCGCGGCCCGCCCGTCGACCGGGTACATCGCCGTGTCGTGCCTTGTGTCGTGCCCGTCGGGTGGTGAGACGGACAACCGGCAGATGATCATGTTGGACTGCACCGGTACCGCGCTGATCTGGGGTCTTGAGTACAACACCGGAGGCGAGCTGACCGTCTACGCGTGGAACGCCGCAGGGACGGCGGTCGTCAACGACGGGCCGGCGGCGGCCGGGCTGAACGGGAACCCGTCGCTTGTCCTGCTGGAGCTGACGCAGGTCGGGGCGAACGTCTCGTACGCGTGCCGGGTGATGCAGGTCGGTTCGGATGCGTGGGACTACGAGAACACCGGGACCTTGAACAGCTACACGATCGGGAACCTCAAGCGGGTCACGCTGAACGCCGAGTTGGACCTTGAGACGATCGCGTTCGGGCACGTCGCGGCGTTCTCGGCGGTCGACGCCGACTACGAGTCGCGGTTCGCGGGGCTGTTGCGCGCCTACGACGGCGAGGCAGCGGCGGACCGGATCGCCAGATTGTGCGCCGAGGAGGTCATCGACGTCACGGTCCTCGGGTACGAGTCGGCCGAGATGGGGCCGCAGACCGTGTCCGAGTTCGTCGACCTCATCAACGAGTGCGAGCTGTGCGACGGCGGGGTCCTGTACGACCCGAAGGACGCGGTCGAGATCAGGTACCGGACGCGGGCGTCGATGGCGGCGTCCGAGCCGATGATGGTCATCCCGTTCGCGTGGCTGGTCGACGCAACACCGGTCGCCGACGACAAGTCGCTGGTCAACGAGGTGACCGCGAACCGGACGTCAGGCGGGAGCTACACGGTGTTCCGGGCCATGACGGGCGACTACCCGTTCCGCCACGACACCCTGGACGTCAACTGCAACCGGACGTCGCAACTGAAGGACATCGCCGGTTGGCTGGTCAACCTCGGGGCGTGCACTGACGAGCGCTGGCCGGTGGTGTCGATCGAGCTGGCCCGCCAGCCGTCCGAGCTGACGTGGTGGGAGCAGTCGCTGTCCGAGGCGTTGGTTCTGTCGAACGGGGACCGGATCAGGATCACGGACGTCCCGACGTGGATCGGGTACGACGACATCGACCTGATCGTCCAGGGGTACCGGGAGTTCACGGACGGGTACACGTACCGGATGCACCTGGACTGCACGCCCGGCGCTCCGTGGCGGGTGGGCCGGTACGCGGGCGACGACGAGACGATCATGACGACCGCGAGGTACTCGGCGGACGAGGCGTTCCTCGACACCGACATTCTCGCGGCCGACACGACGATCTATGTCAATTCGAGTGGCAACATCCTGTTCACGACGGACGTCGTGGAGATGCCGTTCGACGTGATGGTGGGCGGCGAGCGGATGACCGTCACCGCCGTGTCCGGGACGTCCACGCCGCAGGACTTCACGGTCACGCGTTCCGTGAACGGGGTCGTGAAGGCGCACGCCTCGGGTACCCCTCTGGAGCTGTTCAACTACCCGGTGTTCGGATAGGAGCGATCATGACGCACTACGCGGGCGAGCAGATCAGGGCGTCGCATTTCTTCGACATGATCAGCTTTACGCCGACGATCGCCAACTACGGGACGGCGACGTTCACCACCAACTCCGGCGTGTACGTCCGGATCGGAGATCTCGTCTGGACGAACATCTACATCGTCGTCGGGAACGTCGGGTCCGGGACGTCGAACGTCACGATCGAGATGCCGGCCGAGGTCCCGATCTCGCGCTCGCGCAGGCAGATGCTGCCCGCCAACTCCGAGGGCGGGTTCGCCACGACCGGGAACCTGACCGGGTGCCTCGTGTCGTTCACGTCCGGGTCGGGGGCGATCTGGGATCGGATCAGGTTGACGAACAACTCCGGCTCGGACGCCCTGGAGAACGTCACCGGGGCGGACCTTCGCGCGGGGATGATCCTGTGTGTCGAGGGTGTCTACCGGTCGTACTAGTCCGTGGGATCGGGTAGGGACGCCAGGAACGTCTCAAGGTCGACGGCCGGGCCGGGCCGGTAGTGCAGCAACGTCGTCACGCGGCCGACGAGTCCCGCCAGGCGGGCCACCTGCGCGTCCGAAAGGCCGTTGTGGTTCGACCGCAGGAACGCCTCCCGCTCGGCGAGTTCCTGATCCCTGCGGTCGTTCCACGCGCGCTTGAGCGCGAGCAGCTCGGCCGCGATCTCCTCCTCGGTCTGGACGATCTGCTTCGCGCGCAAGCGCTTGATCTTCAGTCCGAGCTCTTCGAGGGTTGGTCCTTCCATGGCATGATCATTGCATGTTCTATCCACCTGCCGACAGAACGTCGCAGTGGTTCGGCGACACCTACGCGGGGGTTGCGATCACCCCGGTGCGGCTCGTCCTCCACTCGACGGAAACCAGCGGGTGGCCGTCCTACCAGCAGGGAGCCTCGGCGCCGCACCTGACCGTGCGCGCGGACTTCGAGGCGAAGCGTCTCGCGTGGCGTCAGCACTTCGACCTGGAAAGGTCGGCGCGCGCGCTGCGCAACCCTGCCGGGGGCGTGGAGACCAACCACGCCGACTGCGTACAGGTCGAGATCGTCGGAACGTGCGACAGGGCCTGGAGCGGGGCTGCCACCCTGAAGATGTGGAACCTGCCCGACTGGGCGGTGCGCGACCTGGCGGCGTTCGTCCGATGGCTGGCGTCCGTCACGGGTGTCCCGCTCGTCGCGGCGTCCGCCTGGCCGCGATACCCGAACGACGACCACGCGCGGATGACAGGGCGCGAGTGGCTGGACTTCCGGGGGGTGTGCGGACATCTGCACGTCCCGGAGAACACCCACCAGGATCCGGGGGACTTCCCCGCGGTCGAGCTGATCGAGGAGGCACGCGGCGTGGCGACACCCGAAGATGTCTGGAAGTGCGACATCGTCCCGTACGACGATCCGTCGACGGGGAAGCCGATGATCCCGGACAACCCGACCCAGCAGGCGCGCAACGCGCTCGGCGTGGTCTCCGAGGCGTCCAGGGGCGCCTATGCGAACACCAGGACGATCCTGGCGACGCTCGCGCGGATCGAGAAGACGCTCGGCGAGATCCTCGCCCAGCTCGGAACCGTCACCCCCGCAGAGATCGACGCCGCGGGCGCCCGTCTGATCGAGCGGCTGGAGAAGGTGCACCTCGGTGTCGACGGCTGAGATCGCTGCAATCATGCGAACGATGCAAGAGCACGGCGAACGTCTCGCGCGGGTCGAGGCGGCCATGCTCACCATGCCGAAGCTGCTCGCCGCTCTCGGTTCCGTCGGGTCGGCGCTCGCCGTCCTGCTCCTACTGATCGAAAAGGTGGGTAAGTGATGTTCACCAAGGAGAACCTGCTGATCCTGGCGGACCGTCTGCGCAGGCAGGGCCTGGACGTCGTCGTCCCGGTGCTCGCGCTGATCGCGGCCGGGCAGGTCGGGGGCGTCGACCTGGCGTCCGTCGGCGGGGTGCTCGCCGGGGGTGCGATCGTGACCACGCTGTCCTGGCTGGTCGCGCTGAACCCGACGCGGTGGTGGGAGCGTCTGGTCTGGACGCTCGCCGGTTCCGTGATCGCGGTCGTCGGCACCGACTGGAACGGCTGGCTCGACCTCGACCTCAGGGAGACCCTGATCGCCGTCGCCGGTTCGGTCGCGCTGTCCCTGCTGCGGAGCTGGACGACGCGCCCGCTGGCCGCGCGGTGAGGCTCGGCCGGCTCGTCGAACATGACGAGCGTTCCAGGGCGTACCGCGTCCAGCGGTACCCGGGTGTGCTGAAGTCGGTGGAGTGGAAGCGCAACGCGCCGGTCGCCGATCAGGGCGAACTGGGGTCGTGCACGTGCGAGGCGCTCGTCTCGACGCTCGCGGCCGACCCGATGTACCGGCCGTTCCACAAGCGGTACCCCCGCGTGTCGCTCGACCACTCGACCGCGGAGCGGCTCTACCGGTCCGCCACGCGCCTGGACGAGTTCGCCGGCGCCTGGCCCCCGGACGACACCGGTTCGTCCGGCCTAGCGGCGTGCAAGGCCGCCAGGCGTGCCGGGTACATCTCGTCGTACCGGTGGTGTTTCGGGATCGAGGACGTCCTGTCGGCGCTCATGACCGGTCCGGTGATGATCGGCGTCAACTGGTATGACGACATGTTCTCCCCGGACAACGACGGGCGCCTGATGGTCGGTGGCCGGGTGGCCGGTGGGCACGAGGTGTGCCTGACCGGGTTGGACTTCGACAACTACCGGGTGTGGCTGACCAACTCGTGGGGTCCGTCGTGGGGCGTGGGTGGCCGCGCGTGGCTGGCCTGGACGGCCCTTGAGCGCCTGCTCGGCGAGCAGGGCGACGCGGTCGTGCCGATGGGTCCACCCAGGTGTCCGGGGTTGTTCGACTGGATCAGGGATCTGTTCCGGTAGGAACGACAGAACGGCCCGTACCGATGTCGGTACGGGCCGTTCTGCGTCCAGTCAGGTCCGATTGATCGCGTCGACCGTCTCGGAGAGGTTGCCGACGACGAGCAGGTCGTCTCCGTCGTTGCGTCTGACGATGAGGACTCCGGCGATGGTCCAGGGGATGATCTCGGAGATCCCGTCAGTGCGCACCGCACGGCGGTGCCGACCTCCGTAGTGCACGTCGTTGTCCGTGGCGTCCTCCGGAGAGGCGTTGATCACGTCGAAGATGATCATCACCAGCGCACCGCCAACATGATCGCCATGGCGATCATCAGTGCGCCGGACATGAGGTCGATCCAGACCTGGCGTCGCGGCGACACGACGAGGTCGGGAAGCTCGGCTTCGATCAGCAGGTCCGGGCCTTCCCGGCACTCCAGGACGACGTACCCGTCGACACCGACTCCCCGCATGACGTCATCGGTGTTGACCACGACATCCGCCCGCTGGAGCGCGTCCGCCTCGTCGCGCCCGATTCCGTGCGGGCGGTCCGTTATGACCGCCTTGACGATGACCAGCGACATGATCACTCACCTCCGTACATGTGCTCGCCGCGATGGCCGATCACGCGGACGCAGCGCGCGCACTTCCACTGGGCGTCGACCGTCAGACACCGGTGCTCGTTGGTCGATCCAACGAATTCGAGGGTAGTTGTGTCCCACGAGAGTTCGCACCTGCTGCACACGTATGTGTGTTCGTCGAGTTCGGTCGTCTTTCCGCAGATCACGCAGCCGGGTAGTGGATATTCGAGTCTCGGGATCTCCATGTGAATACCATACCACAGATCGTGGGGTGACATGGAAGAACCCCCCGGGTGAGTGGGCCGGGGGGTTCTTGAGCGAGCAACGGGGGTGCCCGATGCCATGCTACGGCACCTTTCGGACGATGACACTCCCGTCCGGGGCGATCGTGAGAACGGTTCTCGTCTCCCCTCCGAGGAGTCCGAACCCGAGCCAGAACGGCACCCACAACCCGCAGGTGACGAGCGTCAGGATCAGGTGCAGCACGTGGTTCACCGGCTTGCCGTAGACGAGCGTGGCCGACGTGTCGGTCCTGGACTCCAGGCGGGCGCCGAACTGGAGTCCGCGCGTCACGGCGTCGTCGAGCGGGGTCATTCCTCGACCGCCCCCGGCCGCGTGTCCTCGTACAGCGTGGTCAGACCGAGCTTCTTGACGCGACGGAGCCACGTCGGCAGGCTCCCCCGTACGGACAGTCCGACGAACGCCGTGGGCGTGGTGTTGATCAGCGCTGCGGCGTCCTTCACACCGTGGAGCCTGCTGGTCTCCACGATGACGCCCGTCGGCTCCCAGGTCATCCCCGTAACGGCCTGCGCGTCGTACACCGGTCCGGCCGGCACGCGGGCGACCTCCTGGCACTCACGCCTGACGAACCTCATGACGTCGGTTGCCGACAGGCCGAGCTTCGCCCGGATCTCTGCCTGACCGACGAGACGGCCGCTGTCGATCCTCACGACTCCTCCTCGATGGTCTCCAGCAGCGCGACCGCCTTTCGCTCGGCGGCGAGATAGATGCGCGACACCTTCAGCAGGACCGCTCGGTCCTCGGCGTACCGCTTCGCGTCGTCGTACCCCTTACGGCCGGGGTCCTTGAGCCTGGCGTGCGCGTCCGCGTACGCCCGTGCGTCCTGCTCGACCCGCCGTTCGTAGTCCGCCAGGCGGCCACGTGCGGCCGTTGCGGTAGGTCTGCGTGGCATCGTGCCCGCCTCCTCGCGTCGTTGATATGAATAACTTAGCACAACGGCCCCGCCCGGATCACCGGGTGGGGCCGTATTCGTGCGAGTGGGTCAGCTCCAGGGGTCGTCCGCCGGCGCCGGGCGGCCTCCGAACATCTCGGCGGCCCGGTCGTTCTGGTCGGCCACCTGGCGCGCCTTGTACGCCTCGTAGACGGACAACGCCTTGGCCTGGAGGCTCGTCACGATCCCGGCCGCCTCGTCCTCGATCTGCGCGACGGTCTTGTCTCGCAGGTTCGTGACGTACCGCTGGAGTTCGGGCGAGTCGCACTCGACGTCGATCAGGCCGTAGGTGTACCTGATCTCCTTCTCGCCCTTGATCTGCTGGCGGTCGACCTGGAACAGCATCGGCCGTGCGTCACGCCCGCCCTGAGCGGCGTTGCACTCGCGCGCCGTACGTCCGCGGGCGTGCTTGCTGCCGAACCACTGATCGGTGAACCACTTGTCGACCTCGACGTCCGACGCCGGCGGGGCGAGCAGCACGCAGACGTCCACGACGCTCACGTCGTTGACCATCCGCCCACCCTTGTCCGGGTTCGGGTAGTTGCTCTTGACGTCGGTCTTGTACCCGACCGGCACCACGAGCAACACGCACCCGTAGTGCTCCGCGAGGCTGAACCTGTCACCGCCGCCGCTCTGCGCGAAGACGTCCTCGAAAGCTCCCATGACCACTCCGTTCGTCGTGTCTGCGGTCCGTCCGCGTACAGGAATAGCTTACCACCTCCGCGCGGGCAGCGCCTACGCTCGGGGAGGCCGTGTGTGGCGATCTGACGGCTTGGAGTACCGAACCGGTCTCCTTACCCCATACGGAGCCACGAGGCCGTCAGATCGCCTCCTGCGGCTTCTCAGCGGCATATGCGGGTCGCCCGACCGGGCGCCGTAGTCGCGCTCGTCCCAGCCGAATTCGCGGGTTTCAGGGTCGTTGAAGTCATCGTGCTTGACAACCCACTGCCACGTCTGGCCGGAATCGATACTGTGCAGGATGCCGTAACGGACGATGGGCGCGCCATCCGCTTGACGGTCAGGGAAACGCTCAAGAACAGCCCACACGCTGCGGGCGTCGGCGGT
>ERZ1649853.845-NODE-845-length-12281-cov-4.614510_pt1 | contig 12281 bp, 10 predicted proteins | sample MGYA00575353_ERZ1649853 | MGnify/ENA primary metagenome ERZ1649853 (study PRJEB40853, sample SAMN11349654) | freshwater sediment metagenome | isolation source: river sediment | host: Sediment | place: India: Okhla Barrage, New Delhi | collected 2017-02-21 ...
GTCATGTCCGCACGCTCAGTAAGATGTAAATCCCGGCAAAGCCGAAGAACAGGTTCGGCGCCCAGGCGGCGAGCAGTGGCGGCAGTTTGCCGTAGGCGCCCATTGCGGTGAACACGTTGAACAGCGCCCAGTAGGCGATACCGATAATGATGCTGATGGCCACTCCGTACAGGGCGCCGCGTTTGCCCATCTTGAAAGAGAAGGGGATTCCGATCAGCAGCATGATGAGATTGATCACCGGGTAGGAAACCTTGGCATAAAGGTCCACTTCCAGACCCAGCGTGTTGAAACCGCCCTGCTGAAGCTTGTCGATGTAACGCGAAAGCTCGACAAACGACATCTTGTTCGATTTTTTGGCTTCTGTTTTGAAATAGGATGGCTGCTCCGCAAAATCCCGGGCCAGGGAATCGAACACTCTGAAATACGGGCTCTCGGGATGGAAGTTGCGCTCCCACCCGTTTATCAGGATCCACTTCCGAATCCGTCCGTCCCAGATCGCCCGGGGCGCAAAATACCGGTAGTTCAGGCGCGCCTGGTCCAGGTGCAGGTTATAGACCGAAAGATCGGCGAAGACGTCAGCTTCTGTGTCGAAGTATCTGTAATTGAATATTTTACCGTCACTGCCCATGATCCAGGTGATGTCCGGACGGTATGTCTGAGGAGTGCGTCCCTTCATCATGTTGTAGATCAGATCCTGGCGCTGGTTGGTGTACGGCATGATGTATTCCTGGAGCCCGAAAATCCCCACCGCCAGAACGAACGCCAAAATGACCACCGGCTGGGCAATCCGATATAGGCTGACGCCGCACGATTTGAAAGCCGTGATCTGGAATGTCTTCTCCATGATGCCGAAACTGATAAGCAACGCCAGCAGCAGGCAAATGGGCATGCTCAGCACGATGATCATCGGCGAGATGAAAAGGAAGTATTCCACGACCGTTGTCCACGGCACGTGATGGGTGATGATCTCGTCAAAGTTCTCAAAAAGCGTGAAAATAATAAACAATAACAAGAAACTTGCGATAATTAGAAGCATTATCTTCAAGTATTCTCTAAGGATATATTCATCCAATACTCGTGTAAATCTGAAGGGTCGTTCTGAGGAGGCCAACTGGTCTAGCTTGGTTTTCTTTTTGAACCTGTTGGCTTTATCTGCCCAATTTTGTTTGTATTTTTCTACAAGAGAAATGAGTTTTGACGCCACCGGTTGGTTAGCCAGGAGTGAAAACGGATGGTGGTCCTGCCTAGCCGCCAACAGCATGAAAATGCCCACGGCAGCGAACAAAACGTTGGCGATCCAGACGCCATAACGGACGGGCACCAGACCAGAATAAAAGCCGATCTTCCATGAGTAGAGGAAGGTCAGGTAATACAGGACGACTACCAAAATAGAGATGAGAAAACCGTACATCCGGCCGCTCCGTCGGGTCTGCATGCCGAGCGGCAAGCCGATGAGGCCAAAAACAAGACACGCGAAGGGGATTGAAAATCTTCGGTAATACTCGATCTCGATGCTTGTCTGGGGATCACTCCCTTCGGGGAATTGCCCGCTGTGTATCTCCGCGCTGAGCTCGGCCATGCTCTTTTCAATATTTCGTTTCGGTATCTCGTCGGGCGGAGTGACATTGAGTTCGCTCAGCGGTATGTCCATCGAGCCGAAATAAGTCAAGGAGTCGGCTACGGGTTTATCCTTGTTAAATGAATATATTACACCATTTTCCAGATGCAGTTGCAGGTACTTGGCTCGACGCTGGAAAAACACTCGTCCTGAGCGCGCCAGGTATATGCGTTGCGCGTTGACGTCACGTTGATCAGCCAGAAAAATACCTTTCCAGGTGTTGGTGGATCGGTCTGTGTCGTCTACGTAGAATACAAAATTCTTGAACTTTTCATTGAAGGTTCGGGGCTGGATTTCAGTCGTGATCTGGGAGATGGCAACCTCGTACTGGATGTCCCGTAGATGCGCATTGAGCGCCGGAGCGCCGATATTCGCCAGAAAGAAGGTGATGCCGGTTCCGATGACTGCGATCAGCAAGACGGGCGACAATAAATGCCGCAGCGTAACACCACCGGATTTGAGGGCGACGATCTCGTTGTCGGCCGAAAGGCGGCTGAAACCGGAAACGATGCCCACCAAAATGGAGATAGGCAATATGACATAGAGGACATTGGCGCAGATGGTGATGATAACGGTAAAAAAAGCGGACAGTGATGAACCCGAAGTGATCAATAGCTCGGCGAACCGTTGAAACTCCTTCGTGAATGCCATGAACGTCATGACAATGGCGGCGATCAACGTGGTGGGGAGGAGTTCTTTATAGATAAGCTTGGCGATGATCTTCATTAAGTTCGACACCAACCGATCGAGTCATCCGATTGTATCAGAAAAGAATATGGCTTCCAACGCCTACCGCGCGAGCCCCCAAAGAGTCTGATAAGATATATTATGTAAACTTGTAAACTGTGCCGGTTTGGAATCCAAAGCTTCCCGGGCAAGGAACTTTTCTCATCGACTGTCAGACCCGGACTGAATATTTCACAATCATCTGCACGGATGGCATAAAAATCCCCGCCGTGCAGCGGGGATGTTCATCTGTTCGGGGACCTGCCTGGAAACCGCTCGTTTTAACGACGTCCTCTTGAAGAGCTGCTGGTCGTGGACCGGGAACTGCTTGAGGCGTTCGTGTTCGACGAGCGGGAAGCTGAGCTGGTGGTGGCACCCATCGATCGCGATGGAGCCGAGATTGAACTGCCGCTGCTCCGCGAAGGAGCGGATGTGGTTGGCGTGCTGGGTCGGGTCACACTGACGCTGCTGCTTCTGGATGCCGAGGAGCTGAAAGAGCCCGAGGACGATCTGGTGACGGGTGACGCAGTGTTGCTGGCTGCAGGGGGCATCGACGACCGGTTTGATCCCGATGAGGAGACGGTGATTCCCCTGCCCTGGTTTGCAAGACCCCCATAGGCAGGGGAGTTGTCTGCGGAAGTGGTGGATCTGTTAAATGAGGTGTTGGAGCCGGTCGGCAATGAGGAACCGGATGACGCATACGCCGAGCGCGCCTCGGAGCCGGTGGGCGGAAACACGCGCGAGTAGGAATCACTCGGTGACGGAGATTTCTTCTCACGGGTCGGTGTGGAGCGCGTCGGTGCCGCCGGCGGTGGCGACGAGGAACGGCTGGAAGACCCGCTCGAGCTGGAACGATCGATGGAACGCGAGGTGGATCCACTGGAGCTGGAGGTGCCGGACCGGCTGCCGGAGGAACTCCGATCCGTGCTGGAACTGCCCCGGCTGGTGGTGCCACGGACCGATCCCGATGAACCGGAGGCACCGGCGGAGTCCGTCAATCCGCTGCGGCGATAACTGGATCCGCTGCTGCTGTCGTCGGCCTGTCTCGATCGAGAGCTGTCCTGAGCGCTGTTCCGGCTGATGTCGGGCCGGCCACGATTGATGGTGCCTGACTCCGTCCCGTATCCCGTCGAGCGGCTCACGGACGAACCGGATCCGGTCTCACCGGCAACCGCCTCACGGCTTCGGGTGGCAGGCAATGTCGAGGAACCGGTGTCGCGCGAAACGCGGGCGCCGGCATCTACGGCGCCACCGGCCCGGCTGCGGGAATAGCTGGCGTCTGCGGAACGCACCGGATCCACCTTGGGCGGGCCGGCTACGACGCGGTCTCGGCGGAAGAGTTCGCGGCTGATGGTCTCATCCGGTCGGAAGCTGATGCCGGCCTCCTGCCGCTGCACGCTGCGCCCCACCGCATTGCGGTTGTAAACGCCATCGCCCACCGGCCGGCCCCGTCGAAAATCATCCTCGCTGACATAGGTGACGGCTCCGTTGTGACGGGTGTTTTCGGAACCGTAATAGTTGTTGACCACGACATTGTTGACGTAGACATTGTGGTCATGGCCGTGGCGCCAGTACCCGTAGTAGTAATCGCCGGGGCCGCAAGGCACCCAACCCACATAGCCGTTCCAGAAGCCCCAGTGAACGCGACCGGGCGCCCACCAGGAGCAGCCCCACGATGAGCCGGGAACCCACACCCAACCGAACGGTCCGGTGAAGGCCCACGATCCGTAATGGTACGGCAGCCAGCCCCAGGGATCATACGAGATCCAGGTGTATCCCCAGATGGGGGAATACCGCCAGTAACCGGACCGATAAGGCGCCCAGCCCGAGTAGTAGACGGTCGGGATCCAGCAGTGCCCATAATCGGCCACGAACACCCAGCGGCCATACAGGTCCAGATCGGCCGCCCCCGTGTACACCGTGCGCGGGATGTAGCGATAGCTCTCGCTGGCCGACGCATACCGGCTGTCCCGCCGATCGCTCCAATTGTCGAAATCGTCGAAACGGTCGCCCCCACCCATGACGAACTGATCGGAGAGGCCGTACACCACAATTCGCTCGTTTCGCCCGAGTTTCTTGTCGAGCTTGTCGTTGACAAAACGCGCCTTGCCGGACCGGACGATTAGCTCCACCGAGCGGTCGTCCCGGGCGTTGATCCGGTACAATCCCTCCGACCGGAGTACGACATCGCCGGCTGCGGTCAGAAGGACGTAATCCGCCGCATCCGTGGTCCGGGCGATCACCTCGCCCCGCACCAACTCGATGACAATCCGGTCTTTCTCAAGTTTCTGGAACATGAACTCGCTGAACTGGTTCACCCGCAAGAACGATCCGTCATCGATCTCGATCTCGATCAGTCCGTTCTGGTCCAGTACCAACCGGTCACCGATCTGGATCGGCAGGTTGACGTCCACGGTGGTCCAGCCGGTACTCCCCCGCTCCTGCAGGCTCACGTCGCCGTCCACGTAGCTGATCCGGGGGATGTAGTCGATCGAGTCGCCAGCCAGGCAAAAAGAAACCAGCATCCCCATCAGGAACGCGATGTGAAATTTTCTCTTTGCCATTTTGCACCACCTCTAACAAAGTTTTCGATAATATGGATACGTGGAGGGGGGGCGAAGTTCAAAAAGGTTGTGAATTTCTTGCCAGGCGGGTGCCCACCGCAACGGCCACACGATCGACCTCTTCCACCAGGCGGCGGAAGAGGTCGGGCGTCAGCGACTGGTGGCCGTCCGACAAGGCGTCAGCCGGTGAGGGGTGCACCTCGATGAGGAGTCCGTCCGCGCCGGCCGCCACCGCCGCCCGCGCCATCGGCAGCACCAGCGCAGAACGTCCGGTGCCGTGGCTGGGATCCACGATCACGGGCAGATGGCTCTGTTCCTTCAAATAGGGGATGGCGCTCAGGTCGAGGGTGTTGCGGGTGTGGCAACAGGAGGTTCGAATGCCCCGTTCGCATAAGATCACCCTGGAGTTGCCGTGAGCCATCAGGTATTCGGCGGCCAGCAGGAACTCGTCCATCGTGGCGGCCAAGCCGCGCTTCAGCAGGACCGGAACCCCGGCACCGCCGGCTTCCTTCAGCAGGGAGAAGTTCTGCATGTTGCGCGAACCAATCTGGACGACGTCGGCGATGCCGATCAGCTGCTCCAGGCAGCGCTCGCTGAGCGCTTCGGTGACGATCACAAAACGGTGTCGCGCTTTCAGCTCCCGGAGGATGTCCAGACCGGCGAAGCCCAAACCCTGGAATGTATAGGGTGAAGTGCGCGGTTTGAACAGCCCGCCACGAAACAGCCGGATCCCCTGCCCTTGCATCAATTCGGCGACGGCCTCAACCTGTTCGTGGGACTCGACCGCGCAGGGACCCGCGATGATCTCCACCGTGCCATCACCGATCCGCGCATCTCCAACGTGGATGACAGTGTTTGTTTTCTGGAAGCAGCGGCTGGTCAACTGGAACACCGAACCGGTATCGATGGTCGATTCCACCAGGGGTGATTGGTCGAGCATGCCGGCGGCCGCCGGGGAAAGCGTCGAGGTGACCACCAGAGACTGCCGGCACAACTGCACCGGGTAGACGATGGCCCCGGTGGCGGCCAGTTCGTTTAAAAAAACCTCCAGCTGCTTGGGCTGGATCTTTTGTTTCAATACGGCAATCATTCAGCTTTCATCCTGCTCGCGAGCGGATCTAATTATAGGTTATCGCCGACGGGTTGACAACGGTTATCAGACCTTGCATAAAGTGTTAGCAATTCGTTAAAACATTAGATACTAAAGAGGTTAAAGATCGCTTTGGACGAATTTCCTATGAGTTTTCCACATCTTCTGTTAGAAACTGAGGAATTTAATTTTTCGCATCGGGTTTCTGCAACAGAACAGTCAGCAGTGGCGTCAGGCAACGGATCACCCTCCCACTGAGCTGCTCAATCCGGGCAATCAGCAAACGGGTGATTGCTTCATACTCCTCGGGAACCGATCGTAACGCCGGCAGCTGGTCAGGCGCCGTGGTCAGAAATCGCTGGAAAGCGCGTTGCGCTCCCCGATAGTCACCACCCCTCCCGCCCGGAGACACCGGCGTCGAACAGGTCCGGCAATGAAATGCCAGAGTGATTGGATTCAAACCGAGCGCCACCCGGTTCGCGTTGAATGGTCGGCCGCAGATCCCGCACGCGGTCGGGTCCGCCAGCTCGCCTTCCAGCCGGGCGATCCAAAACAGGAAATACCAGAGCAGAATCTCACGAAAGCCGTGGCTGACGACGCACCGCACCAGGGCGTCCAGAAGGCGGAACACCTTTTCGCCGGTGATCGGGTCAATCTCGAGAACCATCCCGACTTCAGTAAGCAACGACAGAAAGTAATAATCATGAAGGGAACCGCGGGCGACGTCGACTCCGAATTGCAGGGTGGCTCCGGACAGGATACCGAGTCGATCCCCCTGCCCCGGCTTGAACTGGACGGTGATGAGATTGAACGGAGAGACGATCCCCAGATGGCGGCTGCGGATTTTTTTCAACCCCTTGGCCATGAGGCGCACCTTGCCATGGTGGCGAGTCAACAGGACCACGACCGCATCCGCTTCTGCAAACGGGTAGATCCGCAGAACGAGTGCGTCGTCCTCAAGGGGATGCATGGCTCAGAGTCCGAAGGTGTTCAGCATGAGCGTGCCCATCCCCAGAAAAATGGAGAAGCCGATGATGTCGTTCAGGGTGGCCACAAAGATGCCCGACGCTAGCGCCGGATCAATCTTCATCCATTTGAAAATCTGCGGGATCAGGCTGCCCCACACTGCCGCCAGAGAAATGTTGAGCCACATGGCCAAAAACATGATGATGCCGATCTTGTAATGGCCGGTCCACACGAACTCGAGGCCGGATGCGATCAACCCGGCGATGATGCCCAGCACTAAACCATTGACCACGCCGACTCGGAGCTCCTTGAGGATGAATTTGGAACGTGTCTGCACGTCGAGCTCACCCATGGCCATGCCTCGAACCGCGACCGTCATCGTCTGCGTGCCGGCATTCCCCCCCATGCCTCCGATCATCGGCATGAACAGGGCCAGAATGACGTACTGATCAAGGGCGCCCCGGAACAGAGAAATCACCCAGGCCGTAAACAACCCAATGCCGAGATAAATGGCCAGCCAGGGGATGCGTTTGCGGATGGACAATCGCGCCGATGTGTACGCGTGGTCGTCGGTTTCGACACCGGCCATGTAAAATATGTCCTCCGTGGCCTCCTCGCGGATGACGTCGATTACGTCGTCCACGGTGACGATGCCGGCCAGCCGGTTCTCGTCATCAACCACCGGAATAGCCAGCAGATTATAGTTGGCCACCTGGCGGGACACTTCCTCCTGGTCGGTCTCGGTGTGCACGCTGATGACGTTGGTCCGCATGATCTGGTGGAGCGCAACTTCGGGCGGGTGGAACAGCAGCTGCTTCAGGGAGAGCACCCCGAGCAGCCGGCCGTCGTCATCCACCACATAAATATAGAAACAGGATACGGCTTCCCGCCTCTCCCGGAGCTTCTGGATGGCTTCACCCACCGTGACCTGCTGGTTCAGGCAGAAGACATCCGCATTCATGATCCGGCCGGCGGTCTCGGCTTCGTAACTCAGCAGGCCACGGACCGACGAGGATTCCTCCGCAGCCATCAGGGCGAGAATCTCACGGCTCTTGTCTTCCGGGAGGTCGGCAACGAAAAGTGCCGCATCATCCGAATCCATCTGCTGGAGGATTCTAGCAGCCAGTTCGACGGGCAGGATGGCCAGCAGCTGACCACCCGGCTTGGTGTGCAGTTCGCTGATCGACTCGGCCGCCAGAGACAGGTCGGTGTCCGCCAAGACCTGCACCAGCCGGAGGCGTTCCGCCTCCATCAGATGCGCGAGCACATAGGCGATATCGGCCGCGTGAACCTTGCGGAGGATATTGGCCACATGCTTGTAATCGTCGCGCCGGATCAGCTTTTTCACCGAGTCCAGCAGCACGGTCATCTTTCGGGTCTGTGTCATGATCGATTCTCGCGCCCGGATGCTCCACATTGTAACGACCCTGTCGGAATGCGGCAAGCAATTCGTGGCGCCTGTCGCCTCCCGATCCGTTCCGGCATTCTGCCGGCGATCGAACCAAACACGGTTCCGCATCGTAATATTCTATGAAGATGAAAAACATTTGATCCTGAAAGCGAGTTCTGCCATCTTAAATTCAAATGATCCTGCGATGGAATTCAAACGGAGTGGAGCATGGTCGGCTGCGACAAGAATAAAAAGATCAAGGATATTGTTTCCCGAATGATTGTCCGGGCCATCCAGGCGCTGCCCGAGAGCGACCGGAACATCTTCATTCTGAAACACTATAAAAACCTCAGCACTGAGGAAATATCCGCGCAGCTCCGGATGCCGGTCTGGGAGATCGAGCGATCGCTGCACCGCTCTTCCCAATGGTTGCTGTGCCAGATGCATCCCACCCGGCGCGAAATCGCCCCCGAGAGCTAAGCACCGCCAGACGCCGCCACGGTAATTCCAATCCTCATGTTTCGCTGAATGGCGAGTTGCCCGTAAGTGCCTTTTTTGGTAAACTTGGCCACTTCGAGGGCAATCGTGGACATGCGGCGAGCCGTTTTTTTTGATCGGGACGGGACCATCTGCCGGGATCTTGTTTACCTCAATGATCCCGACCGGCTGGAATTGCTGCCCGGTGTGACGGATGCGCTGCGGCGGCTTCAAGCGTCTGAGTATCTGCTCATCGTCGTCACCAACCAGTCAGGAATCGCCCGGGGATATCTGACCGAGGGCACGCTGGCCCGAATCCACGACCGTCTGCATGACCTGCTTGGGGACCAGGGCATCCGGATCACCGCCATCTATCATTGCCCCCACCTGCCCGATGGAAACCTGCCCGAATACCGCCAGTCCTGCTCCTGCCGCAAGCCGGAACCGGGCATGCTGCTCCGGGCGGCGCGCGAACACGGCATCGATCTGGCGCGCTCCTTCATGGTCGGCGACAAGCTCAGCGATATCCAGGCGGGCAAGCGAGCTGGATGCCGCTCGCTCTGGCTCCAGCCGGAGCCGTCGATCGCTCCGTTGGATCACTTGACGCCTGACTGCCCCGATGCCGTCGTCGCCGATCTGACGGCGGCTGTCGACTGGATCCTCGGTACGGAGGCAACATGAAACCCACGCTGAAAGACTTCACCCAGGTCATCGAGAAATTCAGGGGTGCAACCATCCTGCACATTGGCGACCTCGTGCTGGACCAGTTCTTATTCGGGGAGATTTCCCGGATTTCACGCGAAGCGCCCGTACTGATCCTGAAATATCGCGAGACCATCAACATCCCGGGCGGCGGCGCCAACGCCGTCAACAACCTGCTGTCGCTCTCCAGCCATGTCTACCCGGTAGGCATGCTGGGCAACGACGAGGCGGGCGACTGGCTGTTCAATTTTTTCCGGAACATGGGCGTGGACGTATCCGGCATCTTCCGCGGCGACGGCTACTGTACACCGGTGAAAACCCGTGTGCTGGCCGGCGCGTTCCATTCGTCCATGCAGCAGATGCTGCGCATCGACCGGGAGGACCTCCAGGGCCGCCCGGTCTGCTCCCGAGATGAACTCCTGGCCAAAGCGCTCAGCTTCCTTCCCAAGGTGGACGCGGTCGTTGTTTCCGATTACGGCTACGGGAGTGTGGAAACCCTTCTGATCAACGAGCTCTCCGAGCACTGCCGGCAGATGGAGTTGCCGTTGGTCGTGGACAGCCGCTTCGCCCTGCGGCACTATCAGCATGTCACCAGCCTGACGCCCAACATCTCGGAAGTGGAACAAGCCTACCAGATGAGCATCGGCGAGGATCTGAGCAAGATGGATTTCGTGGCCAACCGGATTCTGGCGGAGCAGGATCTGGCCGCCCTGCTGATCACGCGCGGCCGGTTGGGCATGTCCCTGTACCGGCGCGACGAAAAACCCGTCCACATCTCGGTCTTCGGTTCCGACGAGGTGGCGGACGTCACCGGCGCCGGTGACACGGTCATCTCGGTGTACACGCTGGCGCTCGCCTGCGGTGCGTCGTTCGATGTGGCCGCCCGGATGTCGAACTACGCCGGCGGCCTGGTGGTTATGAAACGCGGCACGGCAACGGTTTCGGACAAAGAGCTGCTCAGCGCCATCCGGTCCGACTTCAGCGCCCGGAGATTGCCCGGTTCATGAATCCCAAACTCAAATCAGCGGCGGAGCTGGTCCCCATCCTGAACGCGGCGCGGCAGGCCGGGCGGACCATCGTCATGGCCAACGGTTGTTTCGACTTGCTCCACGTCGGGCACGTGCGGTACCTCGAGGCCGCCCGTTCGCTGGGTGACCTGCTGGTGGTGGCGCTCAACAGCGACACCAGCATCCGGGACCTCAAGGGGCCGGGACGGCCGGTGATGACCGAACTGGACCGCGCCGAGATCGTCGCCGCGCTGACGGCGGTGGACTACGTCATCATCTTCTCCGATCCCGACGTCCGGCGCCTCCTGCTCACCCTGCGGCCGCACATTCAGGCCAAGGGCACGGACTACACCGAGGAAACGGTGCCCGAACGCGAGGTTGTGCTGGGGTACGGCGGGCAGGTCCGCATCGCCGGCGATCCCAAGGATCACTCCACTCGGGATCTGCTCGCGCGGATCCGCGCGATGAACCAGCCAGCCGCCGGAGGAGACGACGCGTGAGTCTGCAGAACGTACTCGTCGTCAAGCTCGGCGCCATCGGTGACACCATTCACGCCATCCCGGCCGTGTCCGCACTCAAGGCGCTCCTTCCCGATTGCCAGATCACCTGGTGTGTGGAGACCCGCAGCGCGGCGATGGTCGAGTGCCTGTCGCCGGTGAGCCGTGTCATCCGGCTCCACACGCACGGCTGGCGCCATGGCCGCCACCTGGCGGGCTCCAAGAGTCCCTGGCGGAGCTTCCGAGACATCCGCGACACCCGCTACGACGTGGTCGTCGATTTCCAAGGCCTGCTCAAATCCGCTGCTGTCGTCCGCCTGGCGCGAACGGACCACCGGATCGGCTGGGCCAGAGCGTCCTTGCGCGAACCGGCCGCCGCCCGCTTTTACGATGAGCATGTGGATGCCGGCTCGGGACACGTGATCGACCGCTGCGCCCGTCTGGTGGCCCCGCTCGGGGTTACGCTGCCTGTTCCCCGGGTGTTCCCGTTTCAACTGCCGGCGTCCGCTGCCGTCCGCGCGGAGAAGGAACGAGGCGCGCTGGACGGACGGCCGTTCATCATGATCAACCCGGGCGCCGGCTGGCCCACGAAGCAGTGGCCCGCCGAACACTACGCGCAGGTGGGCCGGTTGGTGCGGGAGCGCCTGGCCCGTGAAATCGTGGTCACGCACGGCCCCCGCGAGGAGCACCTGGTTGAGCGTATGCGCAACGAGGACAGCCGGATTCGACCACTCCGGTTGAACCTGACCGAATTGGCCGCCCTGGCGGGTCACGCCGACTGTTTCCTGAGCGGCGACACCGGCCCGATGCACATCGCGTCAGCCAGCGGCGCGCCGGTCGTGGCCCTGTTCGGCCCCACGGACCCCGACCGGAACGGCCCGTTCCACCCGGACGACATCGCCCTGCACCGCACCCTGCCCTGTTCCAACAGCTACAAGCGGCGGTGCGATGAAGCGATGCACCGCTGCATGGATTTCACGGTCGAAGAAGTGTTCGCCGCCGTCGCCCGACGGCTGCAGTCCGCGGAGGCCGCCAGTGAGCAATAAGAGCCGGTTGCTGCAAAAACTGCGGGTCCCGATCGGTTTTGTCTGCGCCGCGCTGTTTTTTCTGCTGAGCCGCCCGACCTGGTTGTGGCTGGCCGCCGGTGCGCCGCTCATCCTGGCCGGCCTGGCGACGCGCGGCTGGGCCGCCGGGCATATCCGCAAAGGCCAGGCCCTGGCCACGTCCGGCCCCTACGCCCGCAC
>ERZ1649853.846-NODE-846-length-12271-cov-9.191552_pt1 | contig 12271 bp, 8 predicted proteins | sample MGYA00575353_ERZ1649853 | MGnify/ENA primary metagenome ERZ1649853 (study PRJEB40853, sample SAMN11349654) | freshwater sediment metagenome | isolation source: river sediment | host: Sediment | place: India: Okhla Barrage, New Delhi | collected 2017-02-21 ...
TTTTAATTATCTTTCTCATTCAAGAATTGGCGATCTGCTCCATAATAACAGTTGGAGAGAATGAAAGTATTCAGACGGCCATAAACGGTGCAAATTCCGGCGATATAGTAGTTGTGAATTCCGGAACATATTTTGAGACGATCGATTTGAATAGATCCATTACCCTACAGGGAGTTGGAATGCCTGTAGTTGATGGTCAAGGCCGGGATCGGATTGTTACCCTTTTATCAGGTGATTGCAGTATCAGCGGATTTGCGATAATGAACTCCAGCAAGTCGTCTCATGATACAGGATGTGTGGTGATCGAATCAAACAATAATTCTTTAAGGAATAACATCATAGAGAATTGCAGTTGCGGGATAAGTCTGCTTAAATGCAGTAACAATACAATTGAAAATAACAATTTTAGCTTTTCTAAAATTGGTGTAGCTCTTGATGAATGCACTGAAAATAATATAATTAAAAACAGTTTTAAATCAATTAATAAATATTCGATTTACACACTCAATTCCAGCTTTAATGTGATCGATTCAAACAGCGCAATTAATTGCAAATATGGAATTTACCTGGACTTGTCGGATAATAATACTATCTCTAAAAATAATCTTTCGCTAGGCGATAGTGATGGTTTAAACCTTATATCCTCAAAAGGAAATTATATTATAGAAAACAATGTCAGTTCGTATAAGTATAATGGAATATACCTAAAAAATTGTATCAATACTTATATTTCGAAAAACCTTGTATTCAATAATAGCAATTATGGAATATACATTCTTGATTCGATAAAAGACATTATATCAGAAAATATTATTTTATATAATAAATGGGATGGGATTAGGGTCTCAAATTGCAGAGGCATCTATTTTGAAGCGAATAATATCAGCAAGAACGAGAATTCAGGTATATATTTTAGCAAGGGAAATAATTATACCTTTGCGAATAATACGGCTTTATCTAATATAGGTGTGGGTATATTTCTCAAAAATTTAGAAAAAGGAGTGATCATAGATAATAATGCCAGCGATAATCAAGCAGGAATACTCTTGCTGGAATCTCATGGAAACTCTATAGAGCGAAATAATGTCATCTCTAATGTAAAAAACGGCTTATTCATTGAGAAGAGCAATTATAATACTATTATAAATAACAACGCTGGCAGCAGCTTGGGTGGATTTGTTCTATTTGAATCTTATAATAATAATTTTATAAATAATTCGGCATTCTACTCCTCTGCGGCTTTTGCTTTGCAGGATTCATCAGATAATTCTTTTTCCAGAAATAATGTCACCTTTAATAAGATCGGAATATACTTGAACAGGTCAAACGGGAGTCAGTTTGAAGAGAATTACATAAATAACAATACTGTCGGAGTAGCGCTCAATTTTTCTGACATCTCTCCAAATAAAGAAAATATTACTCGAAAGAATAAATATGATCTTTTAAGCAATAACAACAAAACAATCTCCAAATACCGTATCTGGAAGGAGACTATAATTTCGGAAGACATAGAGGATTTTCTCGCCACCTATGAAAAGGTGATTTATGGGAGTGGAGAAACATCTATTGTCCGACCTTTGGAGTCGGCACGCGCCAGGCCGAAGGAGTCAAATGCTTTAAACAGCAGAGAAAAAGAGCCTACAGGTTCTCTAAAGCTGCCCGTGATGATTGAGTCAAATCCCAGCGGAGCAGAGGTCTGGATCGATGGAAAGCCCATCGGGAATTTAACGCCCTGCAAGGTCTTTCTTGAAATGGGTAACCGGGAAATCGAACTCTTCCTGAGCCGATATGAATCCTTTAAAGAAAAATATTATGTCGCTGGACCGACATTTATTATCGCTGAATTAAAGATGCTGAGAGACGATAGCTCTAATGATGGTGATTTTTCTGCAGATATAGACTCGAAGAACATACAGGCAAAATTGATAGCAGAGAGACCTGAAGGAGAAGATATGCCCTCAAAAGAATCAGCTCGAATGCCGGCAATTCCCATCTGGTGCTCTATTTTATCGATAGCTCTGGCTTGTCACCTGGCCATTTCTCGCAATAATAGACTTAGGTGAGGATATATAACAGAGGATCCATAAATGAGCGAACATTTCCCGTGGAATTTGATGGAGGGAATTTTCAGTAAGATTCCAATCTCCTATCCTGTTCTGTCATTATTGGTGTCAGCCTTAATATTTCTTATATATCTGGCATTCATGTTTGTCATTAAACTGGAAGACTTCCAATATGATCCAAATTCACTCCTTCAGATAATATTTACCTCCACCTTTATTGCTTATTTGCTCATAGGAAATCAATATATCCTCGATAATCTGATGTCCTATATTGATAAATTAAAGTATGTTTCCGGCAAAGAGCAATATCAAGAAGAGATATATGATATTTTGGACGGGGACATCTCAAAATTGAATGGCTTTTATCTATTGCTCTTTGTTGTCATCGCTCCTTTTATACTAAAAGATTTCCTGGAGATATACCTTGGAGCGACTACATTTGATCAGAGTTTCTTTTCCAGCAATATATTTAATATATATAATTATTCAGTATTTCTATTTTCGCTATATTTGTTGACAAATATGATCTGGATAGTCATCAAAATATCGCAATTTTTTAAGGATTTAGCCAGGGGACCGTATCAGGAAATAGTACAGATTGACCTCTTTTGTACCGATAAGATGGGGGGGCTGGGGCATCTCAGAAGATTCATTGTAAATGCAATATTATATTATTCTCTGGGAATCTCCATTGCAGTGATGGCTTATGTCAATCCGGGCGGCTATCAGGATGTATATTTTGAAATTGGGTATCTCCTCCTGCTGCTCGCGGCAGGGATCGTCCTTCTGATTAAAAGTTCGAAGGAACTGCAAGATCTGTTCCGGAGAGAAGCTGATAAAGAAATCTTCGAAATAAATGAAAAAATTAAGCAGCTTTACCGGAGATTAATGGAAATCGCGGCTATAAAGAAAGACGGAGATAAATGGGAAGAGGAGCTAAATTTTATTTCCAGTTCAATTGAACTTCTCAATAAACAGAGGGCTGAGCGGGAGAGTTTGCTGCGCGACAACGCAAAGACGTATAATTTAAAAGACAAACTTGTTGCTTTTAATTCCTTTATTATGGTGCTCTTCGCATTGTATGAAAAATTGAATAATTTTGGCATAATCAGCTTTCTGCTTGAATCATTAAATCTTAAAAATTAACAGTACAATTAATACTTATTTTGGTTACTAATATAATAATTTAGAGATATTTTATTTTCCACAATTCTAATCTCTACAATTTTCCTATGAATAATTTGCTAAAGTAGTTTAAAGCAAATGACAGAATGAGGCATAATCTCTCAACTATTAGAAATACATTGAAATGCCAAAAAGTTTAAATTCTAATGCTTTGACTTTTAATTATTAATGACATCATCTTTATCGATAAATATTCTAATAATATCCATGGTCATTTTATCGGTAGGTTCTGCCCAGATGAACATATATCAGTCTTACGGACAGCCGGGAATGGATAGTGGAGGCAGCGGATCTGTAGGGTCATTTACTGAGGATGAGGGCTTAACACCGGCCAGCGGCCATTATAATCCACGTAATATTAAGATGTTTCAGAACGCAGAGAATAATTTTGCAGTTGAAATTCCCAATTCACTGGCCGATAGCGGCCAGGTGCGAAGCGACGGAGTTGTCAATTCCTATGCTAATGCTGGATCTGCCCTGCGCGCCGAATCAGCGGCATTCATCACCTTTGATATCTCCAGTATTCCCAAAGAGGCCACTATTGAGGACGTATCATTGACGTTCGAGGGCTTTGATATTGTCGGCCAGCCCTTTTCCAGCCTGGGCTGCTTGAATGTATATCCCGCATCATATCGCTTGCTTGCCAGCCAGTCCTATTCAATTCCCTCCAGCGGCCCGTACTTAGAGATATGCTCGCAAAGCGAGCTGTACTCTGCCATCCGGTCTCCATATTTGACAACTGCAGTTCGAGCAGGTCTTGGAAGCGGTAAGCTGCAGCTACGGCTGCAATTTGATCGGGAAGGATCGGGCGGCCAGCAAGAGAGCAGAACTGTAACAACATATACAACGGGTGGTGAAGGATATGGATATGGCGGCGATTATTTATTAACACCATACTATGGAGAAGAGACGGAGTACTACTCGGGATTTGACCAGGCATATCTGCTAAGCGAATCTGGTGAAAGCAGCAAAGTCGGCAATTACGGATATATTGTCGTATCTCCAACAGCCAACCTTTCAGAGATCGGCGTTACACAGGAGGCCATTGAAGACGCCATGGGTCTTGGCAAAGTAAGAGTTGCACATCAGTACAATCAAGCAGAACGTACCATCGAATCATTTAATGGTACTTGGGGTTCTGAAGAGATAATTCCTTCAGAACAAACTCCAAAAGTGATTTCGCAAACCTATAGAGTCGAGACGCAAAAGGCCCAAAATCTTATCAAGAGCGGAGTCATATGGCTAAAAATAATATACAGTATGCCCCAGCAGCCCAAAAAGCCAAATATGGGCGACTCCTCCTTCAAGCTACCCGAATATCTTATAGAGTGGAACAACGCAACCTGCGGAGATGTCCCTCCCAATCAGGTTTTGGTGGTGGTCGATAGGAGACTGGGATTCAGGGATGCGGGTACAGTCGCCTCAAACCTGGCAGCAGAGCTGAATGGCAATGTCGTGGGCTACTTCCAATATCTTAATCTCTTCCAGATAGAGACGCCAAGCCTTACCCGTGATCAGCTTATGCAAGATATCCTCTATGCCAGAAATTATGGCTATATCGATCTTGCTTTTCCCAACTATCAGCTCTGTCACGAGACCATATCGCCTCTGGATGATGAGGTTTATCAGGGTGATTCAGGAAACGATTACGAAATAATCGGCGTGCAGGATGGCTGGGATCTCATCAGCTACTCAAAAGTTAACCTTTCTGAAGTTCATGTGGGCATCACGGACGATGGCATTTATAAGGGATTTGGGGAATTTAATAATGCAGACATAAATACATCTATGAAAGTATGTCCAGAGGCACCTTCAGCCCTTCTGCAAAAGCCTCTCCATGATTATGAAATAGCAGGCAGTCATGGCACAGGGATAATGAATTTACTGGCGGCAGATGAAGACGACGGGGGCCTGGTGGGAATTATGTCCCCAGCTATTTCAAGCAATAAAAAAATCAAATTTGACGTGATCTGCATATATGTTGAGGATAGGGCATTTATCACAACCAGCCTGCTGGGCCTCAAGGCAGAGATAGAAAACGGTTGCACCATTTTGAGCTGCTCTTGGGGAAATAGCTATGCCGATGAAGATGCTACCGAAATGTATGAATTGCTCCTCACGAATCTATCCCGGGACTATCCCGAACTGCTATTCATATTCAGTGCCGGAAATGATGGAATTGAGATTGACGGAAATATCCGCATTCCTAACGGACTTCCCAAAGGACCTCTGCCCAATGTCATCACCGTGGGCAACATAATGAATGATGGGCAGATCTGCGAAAGCAGCAATCGCAATAAAAATAACCAGTTCGTCACAATGGCCGCCCCTGGCGAGCAGGCGGTTTGGGGACGGGATAATCGCGGCAATATAATTAACGAATATGGAGGCACCAGCATGGCTGTTCCTCAGGTTGCCGCCGCAGCCGCCCTTGTGAAGTCTATCTGCACCGAGCTATCGGCCGGTGATATTAAATCCATGCTGATTGATTCGGCTCAGGATGATATTAATGGCCTGGAAGCTCCTCCGGAGCTGGGCGGCCATATCATAGCCATCGATAATGCCGTCAAAATGGCCATAGACAAAAGACAGGAACGAGATGCTCAATCTCAGCAGGGCAATGTGCCGAACGATAATTATAATGCGGGAGCGAATGCAATCGAATCCGGGGACACCTCCAAGCGCAAACCCATCATCGAGCTTCCACAGGGAATAGAAGGTGAAACCTCACGCAAGAGGTCCAGCATATCAAATGCAGAATTCAGTATGCCATCAATGTCCAATAGATAAACCTGATAGATATGCATTCGATCAAGGATGAGCCAGCGACTTTATCAGGTCACCGGGAGAGACAAAGCCCCAGAGAGATCCCTTATCTGAGACGGCAATCTGGCCTGCTCCGCTCTTGCCTATCATCTTTATGGCCTCGAAGATGGGCTCTTCGGAGTCGATGGTCAGGAAGCTTCTGGTCATGATCTGCCCAACTTTCTGCCCCATCCTGCTCTCGGCCACGGCCCGGACGATGTCGCCCAAACTTATTATGCCCGTCGAGCCGTCATCGACTATAGCCTCGTACACTCCGTTATTTATCAATATTCGTGAAGCCTCCTGGAGGCTGGCTGAGGCCGGTATATGCAGAGCCCTGTGCGCGATGGACTTGACTGATACTTTAGGAAGAGAGATCATCTCTTCGATGCGGATTATGAGCCGGTTCATGGTATCGTCTCTGCCTGCCACAGAGCCTCTCATGAAGAGCTTGTTTACCGGCGTAGGACCGACGTCTATTTTGTCGCCAATATTAAAATTCCTTATGGCGCCTATGATGCGAACTACTCCGTTGCATAGCTGCTTGTGCATAACCTTGTCAAATACAATCTCGCTGGCGGTTGTCCCCTCCATCAGCACTCCATTGCAGATTACTGGAACAGTAACCATATCGGAGGGTGCATCCATTCGCAGCGCCTCATGAGCGGCACCGGTTGCCCTATATCCGCCCTTGGGCCCGGGTACGCCCTCTATGAGATTCAGGGCTTTCAGAGATTGCATCTGGTTTCTGATAGTGCCTGGATTTCGATCGATCAGATCAGCGATCTCATCGCCTCTGACCGCCCTTCCTTCTGTTCGATGAATGTTGATTAAGGCCGTCAGGATATCTCTTTGAATAAGGGTTAAATCCATAATCGATCAGTATTATTAATGATAAAACATCTATTTAGACCTTATTGTAGCAGAATGTGCAGCAGCTAAAATTGTCTTTTCATGAATTGTCTGTAGATAAACGCCAGCAATAATCCTGCAACAAAGCCGCCGATATGGGCCCAGTAGGCGATCCCACCCATATCCGCAGCAGCCCCCCATGAGGATACGCCGCTGAAGAGCTGGAGCATAAACCACAGGGAGATGAAAAGAAGAGCTGGTATCCTGGTTATGCGGCTGAAGATCACCAGGAAGACAAATATGCGCACCGTGCCCGTGGGCAGAAGCAGCAGGTATCCGGCAAGGACTCCGGCTATTGCCCCGCTGGCCCCCACGTTGGGGATCTGGGAGAGCGGATTTGCGGCTATCTGGGCAAAGGATGCCGCCAGGCCGCAAAGCATGTAGAAGACGAGGTACACCGCCGGGCCCATCATATCCTCCACATTATCTCCGAAGACTGAGAGGTAGATCATGTTGGATGCGACGTGCAGCAGGCCACCGTGCACAAACATGGATGTGAATAGTGTGAGGTAGAATGGCAGGGCGGTGCTCTGGCCTCCGAATAGAGCGGCTGGAATCATGCCGAATGTGGCGAAGAAGGCATTAGATCCTTCGGCTCCCTCGGTGAGCAGCAAGAACACTTCGTAGATAAAGACCAGGATGTTAACAGCTACTATCGCCGCTGTCATCACCGGAAATGTCCGTCGCGGCACAATCTCTTCAGTTCCCGTTGGTACGAACATCTCTATCCTTAAAGCCTCTTCATTGCATTCGATTTCTCTGTACTGCAATCAGGGCAGCTTGAAAGCCATTGCTGTTCCTGATAATGGCTGTGCCCCTGCTCTGAAGACTACGTAGTCAGACGATAGATGCAGCTTTTTCAGGTCGAATATCATCGAGTACAGCTCAGTGCCATTCTGTGAGACAACATCCAATTCAAGAGAGCTTGAAAAGGCTGTTCCGCTGGCCAGTGCAGAATAGGTTTTATTAATCTGGCTATGGGTGATGCTGCCGGGACCAAATACCCTCGACCCTGATTGATAAAGCTGCAGATTGATTATAGACCCCTGGGAGAGGGTCAGACTCCAGCGGCCGGAGGCGTTGGCGACGTCCTGGGATGTATCAGCCTGTGCTGCCTGCTGGCTGGCGGCAGTTTTTGATGCGGCAGAGCCTGCTCCTATAGGTCGATCCATCGACGACTGCATCTCGCTTACGGCGGGGTCCGAAGATCGGTAGCCTACCGATGGTGAAGTGAATATCGGATCCTTGAAATACTGCGATATTTCGCTGCCACTTCCGCTGCTGCTTACATATCCCCCATCCAGCCAGTCGGCACCGGCCGTCGCCATTAGCATAAATGCCAGGAACGCGATGGTGAAATAATCTCTTATCATTAACTTACCCTCAATGTGCTGTATTTCCTTCATTGAAAATAAACCTATCCGCAGAGGGCAATATGGGAAAAGGGCAATAGTGTCGTCTGCACAGTCTTAAAACCTCTGGCCAAAAGATTAATTATCTCGTCCTGCCATCGTAATTCGTCAGTGAAAGGCTATTTGCCCGGCAGACTCGTTCTGGTGCTCGCAGCGGTTTTAGCTCTGGCCCTGGCATTTGGGCCTCTCTGCTTTGCCCAGGCAGCAGATAACGGCAATAGGGGATTTCTTTTTGATGAGTCTTCAACGGTAAGCGGCTCGGGCGATGTCTCTATTAAAGGATCTTTTAACGATTATGCAGTGGCCTCCAAGGGGTGGATGAAGGGCTCCGGGTCGATCCGCCTCGAATCACTGCGGAACATGAATAAGACCGGTCTGAAGGTGGGCCTCACCCAGAAATCCGATCTGGTTTTTGGGGGCGGGCAGCTTAAAAATAGAAAGAAGATGGAATTGCCGCTATTCCAAAAAGGGATAGGAGCTACTGTGAGCGAGAGGTTCAATCTCAGCCACGTCGACAAGAATGAGTCGAGTTTTATCAGGTCTCGAGGCGGAAACAGTAATTTTATGGTATTTGACACTGCCCTTGCCTTTGAAGGACTCTGGGATATCAAGAACACGCGAGGCTTTTCTATCAATATGAATAAAAGCGAGGAGCTTTATAAGGGGTCATTCCAGGCTCAAAAGAAGATTCAGCTCGATGACTCTTCTGTTTGAGAACGAAAAATAGAAAAGTGAAAGACATTCAGCCCTAGGCCGTCTTCATGCTGGCCGCTTCCTCCAGCCCCAGCTCATTGATGGACTGCTCTCTCATCTTGAACTTCTGGATCTTGCCGCTCACTGTCATGGGGAAGTCCTCAACGAACTTGATGTATCTGGGAATCTTGAAGTGGGCGATCTTTCCCTTGCAGTAGGTCTTGATCTCATCCTCGGTGGCTCTGGCATCCTTCTTGAGCTTGATCCAGGCCATGATCTCCTCACCGTACTTCTTGTCCGGCACCCCGATGACCTGCACGTCGCTTATCGCCTTGTGGGTGTAGAGGAACTCTTCGATCTCCCTCGGATAGATGTTCTCTCCGCCCCGGATGACCATGTCCTTGAGCCGGCCTGTTATCTTGCAGTAGTCCTGATCGTCCAGCGTGCCCAGGTCTCCGGTGTGCAGCCACCCCTCCTTGTCAATGCACTGCTCGGTTGCCACCGGATTGTTGTAGTAGCAGCGCATGATCATGTAGCCGCGGGCGCAGATCTCGCCGGTGTCGCCGCGGTGAACCATCTTTCCCGTCTTGGGGTCCACGATCTTCATCTCGGTGTGGGGCATGGGCCTGCCGATGGTCGAGACCCTCTGCTCCATGGAGTCGTCAGTCGAGGACATGGTGATGCCGGGAGAGGCCTCCGTCTGGCCGTAGGTTATCACCACCTCCCTCATGTTCATGAGAGTGCTCACCTTCTTCATGTACTCGATGGGGCAGGGCGAGCCGGCCATGATGCCCGTGCGCAGGCTTGAGAAGTCGTACTTTGAGAAGTCCGGGTGCTCGAGCTCCGCCACGAACATGGTGGGCACGCCGTGCAGCGCCGTGCAGCGCTCCTTCTCAACAGCCGACATGACTGCCACCGGATCGAAGTACTCGGAAGGCAGAATCATGGCCGCTCCGTGCGTCATGCAGGCCATATTGGAGAGGACCATGCCGAAGCAGTGATAGAAGGGAACGGGTATGCAGAGCCGGTCTTTCTCTGAAAAAGTCATGCACTCGCCTATGAAGTAGCCGTTGTTGAGGATGTTGTGGTGGGTGAGAACCACTCCCTTGGGAAATCCGGTTGTCCCTGAGGTGTACTGGATGTTGATGGGATCATCGAAGTCCAGGCTCTCCGCCCTCTCCCGAAGCGTCTCATCCGGCACATTTTCGCCCATCTTCATAACCTCTTCCCAGGAGAACATGCCAGGCTGCTTTTCTCCCCGGATCATGACCGCCGTCCTTAGGAAAGGCAGCTTCTCAGAGTGGATCCTGCCCGGCTGGGCGGTCTTTGCCTCCGGGCATACCTCATAGAGCATCTGGGCATAGTCGGAGCTCTTGAAGCGGTCCATGAGCAGCAGGGCCTGGGCTTCGGACTGGCGCAGGGCATACTCCAGTTCGTGAGTCCGGTAAGCGGGATTGATGTTCACCATGATGATGCCCGCTTTGGCCGTGGCGAACTGGGTGATGATCCATTCTGCCAGGTTGGTGGCCCAGATGGCCAGCCGGTCGCCCTTCTTCAGGCCGAGAGCCATGAAGCCCTTCGCGGCGCGGGTCAGCTCCTTTTGCAGTTCCCGATATGTATAGCGTTTTCCCTGGTGTATTGAGACAATTGCGTCGTTGTCAGGGTATTTTTCAGCTATTTCGTCAAACATATCTCCAATAGTCATTCCAATAAGCGGTTTTTCTGAGCCGCGAAAAGCATAACTGTGCGTGACTTTGCCAGGCATGAGTTCGCCTATCATTCCCTCGGGGCATATAATTGTATCTCTTGTGAGCTTTGCCGGAGGTTAGATTTAATTATATGTGTAATATTATAAATTAAAAAATAGTATCAGCTCAAAGAGTTAAATATTGAGCTGATAGGCATATCCTGACCTGAAGTACTTGTAGTCGGAGTAAGTGAGGCCGCTGCCGTCAACTGCGATGTTATGGTACTGGTCGCCGAGAACGCTGAAGGCCACAGTTCCCGGCTGATTGCCGCTCATTCCTTCGGTGGCGGTGAGGCTGCCGTCCACGTAGACATTGTAGCCCCGCATCCAGTTCGACCGGACAGTCACAGAGGAATAGCCATAAGCTGGCGGATATGTCGTCTGATAGGGCACGACATCCACCACAATGACATTGCTGGGCTGGCTGGCGATATTGAAGAATAGAAGGTGCTGGCCCACCTCATCGGCATAGAATTGAATCTGGTTGTATGTATAGAAGCTGTAGATATTTGTATCCAGCTCTCCGTCCGGATATATCTCATAGAGAGAGCCGTATCCGCCTGCCGGGGAGATGGCGATCAGGTTGAGTCGGGAGCCCAGGGGGACCATGGCGTACTGAGTCCAGCTATCTGTCCCTGATATCCAGAGCCAGTTTCCGCCTGTGCTCAGTGAATAGGTCTGATACTGGGTATAGGGCACTGCCGTCTGGGCGGCTCCAAAGTAAAGCGTGTCCGGCTTCACTTCATTCAGTGTCACCTGGGTGGGCGCAGTGATCTGCTCACTGGGAGCCTCGGAGGTCGAGCTGTAGTACTGGGAGTACTTCTGCAGAGACACCTGGCTAGGGGTGCTGGTTTGTGCGGTTTGGGCACGTGAGCTGCTTGCGGTTTGACCGGCAGTCAGTCCTGAAGTCTGGCCCAAAGCCTGACCTGCCGACCAGCCTGTGGATTGGCCGGATGACTGGCCGGTAACTGCAGAAGCGATTTGCGAGCCGCTTGCCACCGCTCCTGCCGTCGAGATTGGGACGGAGCTGGAGGAGGATGACATGGCGCTTTCGCTCCATGATGCTGAGAGCGACGTGCTCTGCCCAGTTGTAGCAGCAATTGTAGCTGTGGTCGACGACACTGTTATCGAGCCCTGCATCTGGGGATGAAGGCTGCAATAGTAGTTATAGGCTCCAGCGCTATTGAATTTGACTGAGAATTTCTTTCCGGAATCGATGACACCCGAGTCGAAGAGCCCCTGGCTGCTCACGATTCTATGCTGCACGCCGTCCTGATTATGCCATTCAACAGTTGCTCCGACGGGAACAGTCAAAGCGGAGGGCACAAACGATCCGTTTTTAATATTCACCCTGTAGTCATCTGCCAAAGCGGTTGAACTGACAAGCAGTGAAATGGTTATTGCCAATATCAACAGAAGCTTTTCCTGGCTGTATTTCATTGATCAAACCCCCA
>ERZ1649853.847-NODE-847-length-12263-cov-15.448968_pt1 | contig 12263 bp, 9 predicted proteins | sample MGYA00575353_ERZ1649853 | MGnify/ENA primary metagenome ERZ1649853 (study PRJEB40853, sample SAMN11349654) | freshwater sediment metagenome | isolation source: river sediment | host: Sediment | place: India: Okhla Barrage, New Delhi | collected 2017-02-21 ...
CTAAGCCCGCGCGCTCAGGCGCTCCACCAGCCCCCGGAGCATCGTCCGCGCGCCGGCGACGGCCTCCGAGACCTCGCCGACGACGTCGCCGTGGCGGATCGGCGCACCCGAGGCCAATCCCGCCCCGCGATTGGCGATGCAGGCGACCGCCGCGACCCGGAGCCCCGCGTATCTCGCGGCGATCGCCTCGACCGCGGTGCTCATGGAAACCAGGTCCGCTCCCATCGCCCGCAGCATCCGGACCTCGGCCGGCGTCTCGTAGCACGGGCCCCGCACCGAGGCGAGGACGCCGTCGCGGAGAGCGACGCCCGCCTCGCGCGCCGCGCCCCGCCACGCCTCGGCCAGCGCGGGATCGTACACCCCCTGGAGATCGAGGAACTGCGGATCGCGGCGATGAAACGGGATCGCGCTGGTCGCGTCGCAACCGCTCAGGTTGATGTGATCGACGACGACGGCCAGGTCCCCGGGGCGGTCCTCCTCCAGGAGCCCGCCCGCGGCGCAGGTCAGCAGGACCGCGCGGGCGCCCGCCTTCGCCAGGACCGCGATCGGGAAGACGATCTCGGCGGGCGAGAACCCCTGGTACAGGTGCGGCCGGCCGTCGACAAGCCAGGCGCGCGAGTCCCCCGCCCTTGCCGAGACGAAGCGCCGCGGGCCGCAGCCCGGCCTCCGGGGGAGCCCCGGGACGGCGCCGGCCTCGACGCTCTTCTCTGTCTCGAACGCGCCGATCAGCGCGTCGAACCCCGAGCCGAGGACGACGCCGAGCGCCGGGCGCCCGAGTCTCTCCTCGAGAAACGAGGCGGCGGCGGGGATCCCCGCGCCGAAGTCCTCCGGCCTTCCCATCAGAAAAGCTTGAGGACCATGAGCAGGAACTCCTGGCTCCCCTCGAGGTCGGGGATGTCCGACACGATCGCCCGGCCGTAGCTGGCCGAGATCACCGTCTTCCAGGGGCCGACGACGTTGCCGGAGATCCCCGCGCCGCCGAAGCTCCGGTAGCCGGCCGCGTCCCCCTCGTCCCTCACGCGCGCGCTGTCCCAGGCGAGATCGAGGCGGATCAGGTCGGCGATGTTGAACGAGTACCCCGCGCGCGCCATCATCCCGCGGTCGAACCGCACCCCGGTCCCCGCGAATCCGCTGAGACGGTCCTGCCCGAACAGGCTGAACTGGTACTGGCTGAACCGGTCGAGGCGGGCCCCGTCCATGTAATCCGCCTCGAAGCGCAGCTTCTGGAACTTCGGGAGGTAGAACTCCTTGAACGCAGCGACCCCCCACTTCGCGTAGCTCTTCTGATCCGGGTCGTACGAGCCGTCGAGGAACTCCCCCGCCGTCGCGTCGTAGAGCCCCCACGGGGCCCAGTCCGACCTTCGCGACCAGGTCCCCGAGGCGGTCGCCGTGTAGCCGCGCCGGTTGACCTCGAGCTGGACGGTCCCGGCGAAGGTCTGCTGATTCGGAGGGAGCACGAACCGGAGGTCGGTCCCGCTCGCCTCGTTGTACGAGGCGAGCGCCGCCTCGGCGTCCCCGTTCCCGAAGTACTGCGTCGAGTAAAGGTCGGCGACGAGGCTCAGCTTCCCGAAGCTGCCGAGCGGGACGCCGAGGCGCCCCGAGAGATACTGCGTGCGGTCCTCGATCCGCTCGACGAGGATCTCGTCGTCCCCCTCGTACACCCGGTCCTCTCCCTTGACGGCGATGCCGGCCCCCTCGACCGTCAGGTCGGCGCGCCCGCCGAGCACCCCGGGGTCCGAGAGGTTGACGAAGGCGACCGCTCCGGCGAACAGGACGTTGAGCTGGATGTCCTTCTTGAAGAGGTCGTAGTCCAGGTAGTTCGCCCCCGCGAGCGGCACGGCGTTCGACCGGGCGCTGTCCTTGAACGCGCCGGCCGCGGCGAACCAGAGGCGCGTCTTCTGCTCCATCTTGACGGTCCGAGTGCCGTCCGGCTGCCGCTCGAGGTAGCGGTACCCCTCGTCGGTGTCCCGCATCATCAGGTGCGTCGAGGCGTAGGCCCGCTCGCGGGCCTCGCCGAGCGCCTGCTTCGACGGGTTGATCTCGTAGCTCTCGAAGCCGATCTCGCGGTGGACGACGAGGTTCCTGCCGCCGACGGTCCAGAGCTGCTGGCCGTCGATCCGGGACAGGAGCCAGTAGCGCTCGCCGTCGGGCCCCTCGACCGGCGCGTACGCGTCGGTCTCCTCGTTCGACACGACGGGGGGCTCGAGGTTCGTCTGGATCAGCGACGTCTTGAGGCGGACGAACGTCTCCTTGTCCACCCAGATGCGGCCGCGGTAGAGGCTCGCCGATGCGTCCGGGTTGGCGGGCTCGAACTCCAGCACGTAGGCGGCCCGCCCCGCGACCTCGTCCTCGCCGCGGAGGCGGTAGACGTAGGTCCGGTCGAGCGTGAGGTCGAGAGGGAGCGTGACGACCTTCTCGGGCTGGACGTACGGGATCTCGGGGATGTTCTTCCACCTCACGCGGGCGCCGTTGACGTAGTACGTCCGCTGCTCCCACTCGAGGGCGGCGCCGCGCTCCCAGAGCCAGCCGGAGTCGATCGCGACGTCCACGGTCGAGCCCGCCTGCGCGATCTTGAAGTGGTAGTCCACCCGCCCCGAGGCGATCCACCGCTCCAGCCTATCGTCCTGGATCTTCTGGACCGCCTGGTGGCGGGCGATGATCTCCTCGGCGGTCAGGCCGCGCACCGAGCGGACTTCGAGGTCCTCCTTGGGGAGCGTGAGGTCCTCCGGCAGCGGCGCCCTGCGGAACTCGACGACCATGGGATGCGCCGCGAACACGATCTTGACCGCGCGCCGGTCCGGGCGGTTCGGCACCTTCGAGGGGACCGAGGCGATCGAGCCGCCCTGGAGCGGATCGAGGACGGTCGCGCTCCGGAGATCCGGAGCATCCACGACGAGCCACCCTTGCTGCGCGGCGAGCGCCGTCCCCGGGGCGTCGAACACGATCCGCGTCGGGTAGTCGTCCTCGGCGTCGTCGAGGAAGCGCCCGAGGGCGCGCGCTCCGAACAGGGGAACGCGATCGTCCCCGACGAACTCGACCTGTCCGCGGGGGGCCGGGGCGAACCCGGCGAGCGCCCGGTGGAGACCGTAGACGAGGCGAGCCTCCCGCTCGAGAGCCGCGGCGTCCTCCGGCATCCGCGCGAGAGCGACCGAGGCCGGGAGCGAGGCGGATACCGCCTGCACGGCCGCCGCCGCCGCGGCCCCCGATCTCCCGCCGCCGTCCTCCTCGACGTAGGCCCAGTACTCGGGCGCCGGGGGGTTCCGCACCGCCTCGCGGAAGACGGTCTCGACCTCGCGCGACACCTCGGTCGAGCCCGCCGCGACGCGCACCGGCAGGACGTCGACGTACGCCGCCGCGTCCTGGAGCCAGAGGCTCTTCTGCCACTCGAGATCCGAGGCGGAGATCCCCCCCTCGGCGACGAGCGCCTCGGCCCCCGCGGCGCGCGCCTCGGCGCGCACGGCGAGCGCCGAGCTCTTCAGGACGAAGCCGTAGATCGCCGGGTCGAACGCCGCGGCCGGCCCGTCCCAGATCTCGAACACGGCGACGCCGGGCACGAAGCTGCGCACGGCGCTGCGGACGAACGCGGTCCAGGCCGCGAGGGAGTCCCCCTCGAGCGGCGACGGGGCCTTCCCCTCGGAGACGTAGAGCGGGTTCGATCCGGTGAGGCAGAGGACGATCCGGAAGCGGCCGGCGGCGAGCGTCTCGACCGCCGGGGCGATCCGCGACCAGTCGTAGACCCCCTTCTCGGTCTCGACCTCGTCCCACCGCGCGACGATCCGCGCGACCAGCGGATGGTCCGCGGGGAGGTCGGGCGGGGCCGGCAGGGCCCCCGCGTCCCCGGCATCGAGCAGGAGGCCGAAGGCGGGGCCCGGGGCGCGAGCGACGGAAGACGGAGCCTCTCCTTCAGCGACAACCGGGAAGAACAACAAGAGGATCGAGAGCGCGGGCACGAGGCGTTGAGCGGACGTCACGGGGTCTCCTCAGCGCGTCCCGCGCGGACGCGCGGGGCAGGCCGGCATTTTTCGCCACGGACGGAACGGTGTCAAACGACTTGACGCGCGGCCGAGACTCCCGGACCATGGGTTCCTCGCGAACAGGAGGCCCCCATGCCGTCTCGGCGCATCGTGACGTTCCTCTCCGACTTCGGGACCGCGGACACCTTCGCCGGCCAGATGAAGGGCGCCGCCCTCGCGGTCCACCCCGATCTCACCGTCGTGGACCTCTCGCACGAGGTCCCGCCCCACGACGTCGCCGCGGGGGCGTACCTGCTCTGGACCGCGTACGCGGCCTTCCCGCCCGGAACGATCCACGTGGCGGTCGTGGACCCGGGGGTCGGGACGGACCGGCGCGCGGTCGTCGTGCGGACCGAGAGCTACTACTTCCTCGTGCCGGACAACGGCATCCTGACCCGCGTCCTCGAGGCGGAGCCGGCCGGCTCCGCCCACGTCCTCGAGGCGCCGCACTACCGCCGGCCGTCCCCCTCGCCGACCTTCGACGGCAGGGACCTGCTCGCGCCGGCGGCAGGCTGGATCGCGAAGGGGACCGAGGCGTCGCACTTCGGCCCCGAGGCCGGCGACCTCGTCCGGCTCGAGATCCCGAAGGCGGAGCTCGCCGCGGGGGCGACGGTCCCCGTCCGGGTGATCTGGGTGGACCGCTTCGGCAACGCCGTCCTCGACCTTCCGCGCTCCGCCTTCGCCCCCCTGCTGAAGCCGGACGCGCCGGCACCGCGGGTCTCCATCGAGACGCCGGGCGGCCCCGTCCTCGACCTCGTTCGCACCTACGCGAACGGGGCTCCGGGGAGACCGTTCATGGTGTTCAACTCCGCCGACCACCTCGAGCTGGCGCTCCGGGAAGGGCGAGCCGCGGACAAGCTGGGGCTCCGCCCGGGGATGGACGTCCGGGTCACGGTCGGCTGACGCGGGAGGCTGCCTTGGGTCTCGGCGACGCGTTCTCTGGGGTCGACCTCGTCGAGGTCGAGGGGCTCCTGACCGAGGAGGAGCGGATGGTGCGAGACACCGTCCGCGAGTTCGTCACCGGAGAGGTGCTCCCGGGGATCGAGAGGCACTTCCGCGAGGGGACGTTCCCGCTGCACCTCGTCCGGCCGATGGCCGACCTCGGCATGCTCGGCGCGAACCTCGAGGGGTACGGCTGCGCCGGCCTCGGCAACGTGGCCTACGGCCTGATCAACCAGGAGATCGAGCGGGGCGACTCCGGGCTGCGCTCGTTCGTCTCGGTGCAGAGCAGCCTCGTCATGTACCCGATCCACGCGTACGGTTCCGAGGAGCAGAAGGACCGGTGGCTCCCGGCGCTCCGGGCCGGCGAGGCGATCGGCTGCTTCGGCCTGACCGAGCCCGACCACGGCTCCGACCCGGGAGGCATGGAGACCCGCGCGGTCCGGAGAGGCGACCGTTGGATCCTCAACGGGGCGAAGGCGTGGATCACGAACGGCTCGATCGCCGACGTCGCGGTCGTCTGGGCGAGGACCGACGAGGGGGTCCGCGGCTTCCTCGTCGAGCGCGGGACTCCCGGCTTCACGACGCGGAACCACGAGGGGAAGTTCTCACTCCGGGCCTCCGTGACGTCGGAGCTGGCCCTCCAGGACGTCGAGCTCCCCGCGAGCGCCATGCTCCCGGGGGCCGCGGGGCTCCGGGCGCCGCTGAGCTGCCTGACCCAGGCCCGCTACGGGATCGCCTGGGGGACGATCGGCCTGGCCATGGCGGTCTTCGACGAGGCGCTCGGCTACGCGAAGACGCGGACGCAGTTCGGCAGGCCGATCGCGTCGTTCCAGCTCCAGCAGCGGAAGCTGACCTGGATGGCGACCGAGATCACCAAGAGCCAGCTGCTGAACCTCCAGGTCGGCCGGCTCAAGGACGCGGGGAAGGCGACCTACGTCCAGGTCTCGATGGCGAAGATGAACGGCTGCAGGGTCGCGCGCGAGTGCGCGCGGTTCGCCCGCGAGATGCTCGGCGCCAACGGGATCTCGGACGAGTACCAGACCGGCCGGCACTTCTGCAACGTCGAGGCGGTCCTGACGTACGAGGGGACGGACGACATCCACACGCTGATCGTCGGGGAGTCGCTGACGGGGCTTCCGGCGTTCTCCTGACCCCTCGGGGGCTACTCGTTCTCGGCCTCGCCCCGGACCGACACGATGAACCGCTTCTGCAGGAGGGCGATCCGGCGCTCCCCGAGAAGGGGGAGGAAGCGCGGCGCGGCGTTGAGGTAGTCGAGCACCCGCGAGCTCTCCTCGGGCATCCGGATCGCGAGCTTTCCGAGGAGACTGGTCCCCCCGGCCAGGGTGACCCGGACGAGGGCTTCCTTCGCCCCCTCCTCGAGGTCGGTCTTCCCGGCCGCCTCGGGCGGGATCTCCACGAGGAGGATCCCCCCCTTGTTGAGGAGCAGCCGGTCCCCCCCCGCCGCCAGGGGCAGGAACTCCTCCGACGGGTCGAGCAGCCGGTCGAGGACGGTCTCGGGCCCCCCGTTCGGCCCCACGGTCGCGGTGTAGAGCGTCCCCTCGATCATCCGGCCGTCGTCGAGGAGGATCCGGACCTGGACCTCGTTCCTCGGGACCTTGTAGATCTCCATCGCCTCTCCCGGCGTCCCCGCGCGGGGGCCCCCTCCAAAACATGAGCCCGCCGCCCGGCGAGGCAAGTTGCCGCCGTCCGTCGGCGGCCTAGATTTTCCTCGGGGAAACGTGTCCATGGCGCTTCAGGGAAATCTCCGGACCATGCCGCTGACGGACCTGCTCCAATGGCTGGGGACGTCGCGGAAGACCGGAACGCTCCGGCTGCAGCGGGCGAAGGTCGCGAAGATTCTCGTGTTCCACGAAGGGACCATCACCGCCTGCTCCTCGGACGACCCCCCGGAGATGCTCGGCCACTACCTGGTCGCGAGGGGGAAGATCAGCGAGGAGACCCTCCGCCTCGCCCTCGCCCGGCAGGCGACGTCGCACCAACACCTCGGCAAGATCCTGGTCGAGATGAACGCCCTCTCGGTCTCCGACCTGACCGGCCACCTGACGGCGAAGGCCGAGGAGACGATCTACAGCCTGTTCGATTGGGAGGAGGCGGAGTTCCTGTTCGACGAGACCGCCTCGCCTCCCCCGGGCGCCTTCGCGGTCGAGCTGCGGATCGAGGAGGTGCTGCTCCGGGGGCTCAAGCGCTACGACGAGTCGAGGAGGATCCGCGCGGTCTTCCGCGACCCTGGGATCGTGCTCCGAAAGACGGACAAACAGCCTCCGCCGGGGATCTTCGAGAACCGGGCGGCGCACTCGATCTTCGAGCTGGTGACCGGCGACCGCACGGTGGCGGAGATCCTCCTCCACGCGCACGGCTCGGAGTTCCTCGTCACCAAGTTCCTGTTCGAGCTGTTCCGGGCGGGAATCATCGAGATCGTCGAGGTCCGGGAGCTCGCCGAGGACGCGGCGGCCCCGGTCGCCGCCGCGCCCGTCGCGGCGGCGGCGGTGGTCTCCGCGGCGCCCGCGCTCCAAGGCCCCCGGGTCACGCCGCAGGCGCAGGCCGCCCCCGTGGAGGCGCCCCCGCCGGCGAGCACGGTCCAGGCTCCCCCTCTCCGCCGGGCCGCGGCGATCGGCCAGGCGGACGAGCTCGACGCGGCGAGAGCCCTGATCCAGCGAGGGGACTACGAGGGGGCGTGCGACGTCCTCAACGGCCTGCACAGGTCCCGCCCGGCGGACGAGGCCCTGTCCCGCCTTCTCGCCGAGGCGGAGGCGGCATTCGTGGAGAAGGCGTACCGGCACTACTTCCCGCCCGGGAAGGTCCCCGTCCTGAAGCGCCCGATCGAGACGCTGACCGGAGAGGACCTGTCGCCGGTCGAGTTCTTCCTCCTGAGCCGGATGAACGGGAGCTGGGACGTCCGATCGATCGTCCAGATCACGCCGATCCGCGAGGTGGACGCCCTCAGGACCCTCAGGCGCCTGCGGGAGAAGGACATCGTCGAGCTTCGCGATCCCGAGTGAGGCCCGGCGCACGATATCTCTCGTATCCCGGAGCGCCGGTCGCGCATCTTCTGGCTCCTGGAGTCGAGAGGAGGCGACGCCTTGCCCATCTACGAGTTCCGATGCCGAGGCTGCGGGTTCCGCTTCGAGGCGCTCCGTCCTCTGGGAGACACGGGGGTGGGCCTCGAGTGCCCTTCGTGCGGCGCGAAGGACCCGGAGAAGCAGCTGTCGGTCTTCGCCGCCTCGGCCGGCGGGGGGAGCCGGAGCACGGGGTCGGGAAGCTCGTCCTGCGGCTCCGGCTTCGGGTGAGGCCGATGACCTCTCCCGGGCCGGGAGAGGCCTAGCCCTCCAGGACGACGACGGCCGCAGCGACTCCGGGTTGATGCGTCAGGCTGACGTGGACCGCCCGAACGCCCAGCGCCTGGGCTCGCTCCCGGGCCTTCCCGTGGAGACGGATGCCCGGTTTCCCGCCGTCGAGCCGAACGACCTCAACCTGCTGGAAGGAAAGGCCTTGAGACCAGCCGGTCCCTAGCGCCTTCAGGCAGGCCTCTTTCGCGGCGAACCGGGCGCCGAGGGCCTGGGCGCGGTCCGTGCGCCCCCGGCAGTCCTCCATCTCCCCCTCGGTGAAGACCCGATCCTCGAACCGGCCGCCATGCGCCTCGAGGGCGCGGCGGACGCGCCGGACCTCCAGGAGATCCAATCCCACACCGACGATCACAGGGCCTCCTCGGGCTCGAAAACCGGGGCCGCGGTGTATAATACTTCCCTTCGGGGGCCTTCGTCCCCGGGATCTCGTTGCCCCGCAACTACTTGGACCTCGAGTTTCTTCTCGAGCCCCGGCGGCCGACAAGCCGCCGGAGGGGGCGCCCGTGGAACGGACCGAGCGCGAGATCATCGAGAGGCTCGGCTCGCGAGGCCTGAGAAAGGTCCTCGCCGATCTGCTCGACCACAACGGACTCGTTCGCCTTGCGAACGCCTGCGGCTTGCGCTATCCGGGGATGCGGACGCAGTCCCAGAGGACGGATCGGATCCTCGCCGACCTCGTGGACCGGGCCGGCCGCGAGGAGAGCGTGCGCAAGGCGATCGTGCGCAGCCTCCGGAAGGAGACGGCCGGGGCCGCGAAGGAGCGATCCGCGCTGTCGCCGGAGGAGCGCGCGCGACAGGCCGAGGACTGGTCCGCCGCCGGGCGCAACGGCAGGACGGGAGAGCGCCTCTTCCTGCTGGCGAGCGAGACCGGGGACGGAAGCGCCGACGCCGCGCTGTCGAGGATCCTCGCGGAGCCCGAAGCCGACGCCGCCTCCGGTCCCGCCGAGAGGCCGGGCGGCCCGCCCGAGCCCCACCCCGCCGCCAGGGAGGCGGCCCGGCTCGAGAAGAAGGCCGCGCAGCTGCAGAAGAAGATCGCCCACCTCGAGGGCCAGATCGCGAAGGGCCGCGAGGGAGAGAAGGCGCTGAAGCGGGACCTGCTCCGGCGGAAGGGAGAGCTCGCGGAGGCGCAGGCGCTCAACGAGCAGCTCCGGAAGGAGGTGCAGGATCTCCGGAGCTCGGCGGCGAACGGGGCGGCCCAAGCGGCCGCTCCGGCCCCGATCGAGTCCGCGCTCGCCGAGATCGCGGCGGGGGTGAGGAGGCTCGCGGCGGAGCAGCGCCGGCTGGCGCATCGCCTCGACAAGCTGGCGGACGCGCCGCCCCCCCGGGCGAGCGTTCCTCCCGAGGCGCTCGAGCCGACGCTTCGGGCGATCGAGGAGATGCAGAAGGAGAGCTCCGCACTGAGACGGGAGCGGCGAAAGGACCACCAGGACTCGGCCGCGAGGATGGACGAGCTGCTCGCGGAGACCCGGGCGGTCCGGGCCGCCGTCGCCGCGGCGCTCCCGGCGCCGCGCGGCCCGGCCCGGCGCAAGGGGGAGCCGGAGCGCGTGGGCGTCTTCATCGACGTCCAGAACATGTACTACGCGGCGAGGCAGCTCAAGGGGAAGCTCGACTTCGACGCGCTCCTGCAGGCCGCCGTGCGGGACCGCCGGCTGATCCGGGCGAGCGCCTACGTCGTCGAGACGAAGGAGATCGACCAGTCCGGCTTCATCGCGATGCTCCAGCAGCGCGCGATCGAGGTGCGGAGGAAGACGCTCAAGGTCCGCTCCGACGGCTCGATGAAGGGCGACTGGGACATGGAGATGGCGCTCGACATCCTCGACGCGGCGCCGAAGCTGGACGTCGTCGTCCTCGTCTCGGGCGACGGCGACTTCACGTCGCTCGTCAGCCGCGTCAAGGCGATGGGGCCGCGCGTCGAGGTCATCGGGTTCCCGAGGAGCACCGCCAAGTCGCTCCTCGAGGCCGCGGATCATTTCCAGCCGCTCGACCGGAAGTTCACGATCCGGACCGAGCCGCCCCCTCCGCGGACGGCGGGCGCCGCGCCCGTCCCCGGCGACGCGCCCCCGGCGGAGCCGCGCCCGGAGCCGGACGGCCCCTCGCGCTGACGCGGGGCGCGGCCCCGATCCCCCGACCTCAGGAGAACAGGCGCCGGACGAGGTCCACGAGGGACGGCGCGGTCGCGCCGCGGGGGAGGAAGATCATCATCAGGAGCGTCGCGACGGCCCCTCCGAAGAACAGCGCGGACGCGGCCACGGAGCGCCATTCCACCCTCGCGGCGACCCCGGTCCCCACGGCCACGCGACTGCGCCGGAAGCCGTACACGGCATAGATCGCCAGGCCCACGCAGAGCCAGCAGGCCAGCCGGAGCCAGGTCATGAGCGGGAGGCTCACCATCAGGTAGCCGCAGAGCGCGACGCCGAGCGCCGGGACCGCCGCCATCGAGACGGCGCGCCGCGTGCCCTCGGAGGCCGCGCACAGAGCCACCGCTGCCGCCGGGAGAATGAGCGCCGCTGCCGCGAGCCCGCGGAGCCCCGCGAGCGCGAGGACCGCCGGAACCGCCGCGGCGAGGACGACGAGCGCCGGCAGCGGGACCGCGGGCACCCGGAACGGACGGGCCAGATCGGCCCGCACGTGCCGGAGGACGATGACCCCCGCGCAGACGATGATGAAGGCGAAGAGCGTGCCGATCGAGCAGAGCTCCGCGACGACGTTGATCGGCGTCAGCGCCGCGGCGACCGCGACGATGCCCCCGGTGAACATCGTCGTCAGGTACGGCGTCCGGTAGCGCGCGTGGACCCGCGAGAGCCCCTCCGGGAGGAGGCCGTCCCTGGACATCGCGAACAGGATGCGGGGCTGCCCGAGGAGGAGGACGAGGAGGACGCTCGTGATCCCGGTGATCGCCCCGAGGCTGATCAGCATCGAGGCCCAGGGAAGGCCGAGCCGGTTGAGGACCAGCGCCACCGGGTCGGCGACGTTGAGGTCCCGGTACGGCACGACCCCGGTCATGATGGCGGCCACTGCCATGTAGAGGATCGTGGCCACGACCAGGGATCCGAGGATCCCGATGGGCATGTCCCGCTGCGGGTTCACCGCCTCCTCGGCCGTCGTGGACACCGCGTCGAATCCGACGTAGGCGAGGAACACGATCGCCGCGGCGGTCATCACCCCGCCGAAGCCGAACGGCAGGAACGGCCGCCAGTTGGACGGGTTGACGTGGCCGACCGCGAGCACGACGAAGACGACGATGACCGCGACCTTGATCAGCACCATCACCAGGTTGGCCCGCGCGCTCTCCTTGATCCCTCGCACGAGGAGCCAGGTCAGGAAGAGCACGATCGCGGCCGCCGGGAGGTTCGCGAGCCCCGGGTTCTCGGCGAAGGGGGACGCCGAGATCGCCCGCGGCACGGAGGTCCCGGCCGCCGCGAGCGCGTGGTCCAAGAGGTTCACGAGATACGCCGACCAGCCGATGGCGACGAGCGAGGCCCCGACCATGTACTCGAGGATCAGGTCCCAGCCGATGATCCAGGCGAACACCTCGCCGAGCGTCGCGTAGCCGTACGTGTACGCGCTCCCCGCCACGGGGATCATCGAGGCGAGCTCCGCATAACAGAGCGCGGCGCAGGCGCAGGCGCACGCGGCCAGCCCGAACGACAGGATGATCCCGGGGCCCGCGTGGGTCGCCGCCTCGACCCCCGGCAGCACGAAGATGCCGACCCCGATGATGCAGCCGATCCCGATCGCGACGAGATCCCAGGGGCCCAGCGCCTTGCGGAGGCGGTGCCCCTCCTCGGTCGTCTCCTCGAGGAGGACGGAGAGCGGCTTGGTGCGGAGGAGCGAGGTTCGCATCGGATCGCCTCCGGGGCGCCGGGGGGCGGCGCGGCCGGCGAAGATACCACGGTGGCCGCGAGATTGTGGGATTGGTGGGGGTGGGAGCGCGGATCCGGTT
>ERZ1649853.849-NODE-849-length-12257-cov-5.745288_pt1 | contig 12257 bp, 10 predicted proteins | sample MGYA00575353_ERZ1649853 | MGnify/ENA primary metagenome ERZ1649853 (study PRJEB40853, sample SAMN11349654) | freshwater sediment metagenome | isolation source: river sediment | host: Sediment | place: India: Okhla Barrage, New Delhi | collected 2017-02-21 ...
CATCGGGTCCAAGAACGCCGAGACGGATGCCGAGGTCATCGCCTTGGCAGTCAACTGCATCAGGGCGGCCGGGCTTCAGGACTACGTCGTCAGGATCGGCCACATCGGCATACTCAAGTCGCTCGTTCGCGAGGAGATTAAGGACGAGAAGGCCGCCGCCGACGTCCTCAGGATGCTCGACAAGGAGGACTTCGATGCGATGGGCGACATGTTCGACGCCCGTGCGCTCCCGAGGCAGCTCTTCGACAAGATCGTCACGCTGGCGGAGACAAGAGGCGGCGTGGATGTCCTCGACAGGCTCGAGAAGGGCGAGGCGACGGACCACCTCCGCGAGGTCTTCTCGGTCCTCAAGCTCCACGGCATAGAGGAGGCCCAGGTCGACCTCGGGATAGTGCGTGGTCTGGACTACTATACGGGCATGGTGTTCGAGATCGACGCCCCGAAACTAGGGGCGGAGAAGCAGATCATGGGCGGCGGGTCGTACACGCTGTCGGAGCTCTTCGGCGGGGAACCCGTCTTCAGCACGGGCTTCGCGATCGGCCTGGACAGGGTCGTCCTCGCGTCGGAGGCCGAGGGCCCCAAGGAACCGTACGCCCCCATCGATGTCTACGTCATCCCCGCCGGGGACGACATGCGCAAGTACGCGTTCGGGATAGTCGCTAGGCTGAGGTCGCAGGCGCTGGACGCGGATGTGGACCTCATGCGCAGGAGCCTCAGCAAGAACCTCAAGTACGCCTCCTCGATAGGCGCGAGGTTCGCGGTCATCGTCGGCAAGGAGGAGATGGCCAAGCGCTCCGTCACGCTCAGGGACATGAAGACGGGGGAGCAGCGCCTGGTGCCGGCGGACGACCTCGGGGACGAGATCCAGGCGTCGTTGAAGTAGTCCGCAGCCAAGTGGGTGGTGGCTTGGGCGATCGAGTGATCGACGTGAACGAGTCGGTGCTCGGGGGAAAACGCTCCCACATCGTGGACGGTGCCTCAAGGGCGCAGATTGCGAGTTTCTTCTAGGAGGTCGTCGACCGGGATGTCAGGGCCGACACGCCATGGGGCCATGTCGCAGCCGAGGGCGGCGGCATGCTCATCATGGGCATCCACATCACTCTCGACGGGGCGTCATTCGCCGATGTCCACGTCGGCCCGATGATGAATTACGTCATAGGTTCGGCTCAGGGAAGCAGCTGACCTTCAAGAGCTGGCGCCTTGGTACGGAATACCGCTACGAATGGGACCTCGGCAACATCAGGTTAAAGTTCCTGGAGACTCTGCTCGGGAACGACAGGCATCTCCTGCGCGTGTCCCTGACCGACCACATCCCCGTCGATTTAGAGCAGCCGGTGCTGATCCTTCTCACCACGGTCGTCTACATGGCAAAGGCTGGGCCCATCGGTTCGTGACGACGCGATGACCGTCCCGGGCCTAGGTCCGCGTGGCTACGGGTAGAAACCCCTGGTATTCATGGCGTCCGCGACCCTCCTCAGGGCGACCATGTACGCGGCCTCCCTCATCGTCGTCTTCTGCTGCACGTGCATGTCCCAGACCTCGTGGAAGGCCTTCGTGATGATGCGGTCCAGCTTCTCGTTGACCTCTTCCTCGGTCCAGAAGTAGTTCGCGAGGTCCTGGACCCATTCGAAGTATGACACTATGACTCCGCCAGCGTTCGCCAGTATGTCCGGCAGCACCAGCACCTTGTCCCTGAGGAGGATGGGGTCCGCGTCGGCCGTGGTGGGGCCGTTGGCGCCTTCCCCGAGTATCGTCGCCTTCACACTGCCGGCGTTCTCCTTTGTGATTACGCTCTCGAGCGCGCATGGAAGGAGGACGTCGACGTCGAGCTCGAGGACGTCCTCGTTCGATATCTTCTTCGAGTCAGGGAACCCTCTGACGCTCCCGGTCTTCGCCTTGTGCGCCATCACGTCATCGTACCTGAGGCCGTTCTTGCTGTAGATCCCGCCGGTCGAGTCCGAGACCGCGACGACCCGTGCGCCCATATCCAGCTCCAGGAGTTTGTGGGCGCCGGAGCCGACGTTGCCATATCCCTGGATCGCGACTGTCGCGTCGCCCAGCTTCAGCCCGGTCTTCTTGGAGGCCTCGCGCACTACGAAAGCTAGCCCCCTCGAGGTCGCCTCGGCCCTGCCCTGGGAGCCACCCGCGTTCAGGGGCTTGCCGGTGACCACGCCTGGGACCGCGAACCCCTTCTGCATCGAGTACGTGTCCATGATCCAGGCCATCTCCCTGCCGCTCGTGCCCATGTCAGGCGCGGGTATGTCCTTCTCAGGACCGATTATGATCGATATCTCCGAGGCGTACCTCCTCGTCAGCCGTTCCAGCTCCGACGGGGACAGCTTCTTCGGGTCGACGATGACTCCTCCCTTCGCCCCGCCGAAGGGCAGTCCGACCACTGCCGTCTTCCAGGTCATCCACGCCGACAGAGCCCTGACCTCGTCCAGGCTGACCTGGGGGTGGTACCTGATCCCGCCCTTGAATGGCCCTCTTGCCTCGTTGTACTGGATCCTGTATCCGGTGAAGGTCCTAATCGTCCCATCGTCCATCCTCACCGGGAAGTTGACTGTGAGTTCCCTCTTTGGGCTCTTCAGGTGCTCGACGAGGTCCGGCTCGAGTCCCAGCTTCGCCGCAGCCGCATCCACCTGTCTCTTCATGTTCTCGAACGGGTTCATTTCTCTCCCTGGCATGTCCACCACATTCCACTGCAGCAGAGGTCGCTCCGCTGCGGGCTAGCTAGGGCTTCGACCGGATTTAACCCTTCCACCGAAGAGGTTCTGCGGAGGCCGGGTCGCATGCCCTCCTAGAGGGCTCGCGCTCGGCCGGGGAGGAAATTAAAACACTTCCCGTCAGAGGCCGCCTCGGGCCTCCGACGGAGTTGGGTTTGGCGCCGCACCCGGTCCCGGGTGGGTTCAGGCGTTCAGTATCTTGTCGACCTCGGCCTTGTCGGTCTCGGTGACATACGGGATGCCGCTGATATCGGACGCCTCTCTCGTCAGGGCGGTGATGTCGTCCCTGGTGATGTAGTCCAGGCTGAACTTCCTCGCGCCGCTCATCAGCTGGCGGAGGCCCTGGGACAGCCTGTGCATGTAGGTGTACACGCCAATAGCGCCCGTGGGTATCTCGTCGAATTTGTTGCCAAACTCGGCCTTGAGCTCGGGCGAGGTCACGAAGATGTCCTCGACCTTGCTGCCGAAGCGCGAGACGTACACCGGGATCTGCCCCTTGTCTATCTTGGCTCCGATGGTCTTGCCGACCATCGCCGCCGTAAGGGGTGCTCTGGCCATGCCAATCATCTTGACGTACGGGGCGCCTATCGCGAATCCCTTGAATATCTGGTCCTCCATCGAGAACCCGCCCGCGATGGCGATGTCCGGGAGATACTCGCCCTTCTTGTCGAGCCTCGCCGCGTAGCTGTAGAGGAGCGAGTGTATCTCCACTGGCGGGATGCCCCACTCGTTCATCATGCGCCACGGGCTCATGCCGGTGCCGCCGCCTGCGGCGTCGACCGTCAACATGTCCAGCTTCGCCATCGAGGCGAACTTGAGCGCCCTGGCGAGGTCGGCCGGCCTGTACGCGCCGGTCTTCAGGAACACGTGCTTCGCGCCCGCCTTCCTGAGCTCCTTGACCCTCCCCATAAAGCCCTCCTCGCTTACCATGCCGACCCTCGAGTGCCTCTCGAACTCCTTGAACGAGCCGGCCTCGAACGCCTTGATGTGCAGTGGGTCGAGCGGGTCAGGCAGGACGACGTATCCCCTCTGCTTGAGCATCTGGGCCTTCTTCAGGTTCGGGATCTTGACCTCTCCGCCGATGTCCTTCGCGCCCTGGCCCCACTTGAGTTCGACGGTGTCCGCACCCAGCCTGGAGATCGCGTACTCCTGTATGCCCAGGTTCGTGTCCTCGACGTTCGCCTGGACAACGATCGTCCCGTAGCCGTGCTGCTGCCACTTCTTGTAGAGGCCGACCCTCCACTCGAGCTCGGGTGACTTGACGACCTTGCCGTTCTTGATCTCGGTCTCGGGGTCCATGCCGCATACGTTCTCACCGATGGTGAGCGCTATACCCGAGATCGCGGCCCCGACTGCAAGGCCCGGCCAGTTGTTCTTCGCGATGGCGGTCGAGCCCAGACCGGGGATGACGAACGGGAGCTTCAGCTTGATGTCCTTGTCCTTCCCGATCTTCCTCTCCAGGTTCACGTTCGTGAACAGCGCCTTGTCGCTGTTCGCCTCAATCCCCTTCGCTCCGATGACCGTGCCTAGGATGCTGAAGTGCGAGTAATCCACAGGGTACGCTTTCTCCGAGGCCGTTGTTATGATACCGAATGGCTGAGGGTAGATGACCTCATGACCGCGGTACGCGGATTTCCCGACTTCGCACATCCCGACGCAGCCGTCGACGCATGTTGCGCACAAGCCACTCAGTTGGGATATCGACCCTTCCGTCCTGTTCTTGGTTAGAGTGGCTGCAGTTGCGTTCACTTTCGACAATGCCATGTTTCTACACCTTCTTCTTTGGATCTTCTCGCACACAAGTTCCGCAAGAGGTTTCGCTCATGAAACACTGAGCGTCATCATAGTGGTCCAGACAGGTCGGCGTCATCGTCACGCAGCTGCCGCATGTCGCGCTCCCCTCGTTTGGACCCTGACATCTAGCATTGCAGGCCGGGCAGATGTACATGCACGCCCCGCAGGTCCGGCAGACGTCGGACTTGATGTCGAACGGGGTCGAGATCTTCATCCCCTTGCCCCTGTCGACGAACCCGATCGCCCCGGCCATCATCTGCTCCTCGCAGATCCTGACGCACAGGCCGCAGAGGATGCAGTTCTCGTTCTTGAGTTTGAACCTGACCTTGTGGACATCGTACTTCGACGCCAGGTCCTGGATGGTCTTGGAAGAGGAGCACCGGGCGAGCATCAGCTCGATGACGACCCTCCTCGCCTTGACCACGCGCCTGGAGTGGGTCCTGACCTTCAGCCCCTCCGTGGCGGGGTATGTGCAGGAGGTCACGAGCTTCGCGCTAGGGCCCTCGCCGATTTCGACCACGCAGAGCCTGCACCCGCCGTAGGCCGTCAGCCCCTCGTCATGGCACAGGGTCGGGATGTCTATCCCGTAGAACCTGCAGGTATCGAGAATGGTCGTGCCCTCTTCCGCCTGTACCTCCAACCCGTCGATGGTGAACTTGATCATCCCGTCGCACCTCCTACTCCTTCTTGATTGCATGGAACTTGCAGGTCGTGTAGCACACATCGCACCTGATGCACTTCTTCGGGTCTATCTTGTGGGGCTTCTTCTTGTCGCCCGAAATCGCACCCTGGGGACAGCGCTGCTTGCACGCGCCGCACCCCGTGCACTTGTCATCGAGTATCGTGTACGTTATGAGCGCCTTGCACACCTTGCCCGGGCACTTCTTGTCCTTGATGTGCGCCATGTACTCGTCCTTGAAGTACCTGAGTGTGGAGAGCACCGGGTTGGGCGATGTCTGGCCGAGTCCGCACATCGAGGCGTCCCTGACTACCTCAGCGAGCTCGTTCAGGGTGTCGATGTCCTCCATCGTGCCCTTGCCCTCTGTGATGCGGGTGACTATCTCCAGCATCCTCTCGATGCCGTCCCTGCAGGTCGTGCACTTCCCGCAGGATTCTTCCAGCAGGAACTCCAGGAAATACTTGGCGACGTCCACCATGCAGGTGTCCTCGTCCATAACGACGAGGCCTCCCGAGCCCATCATCCCTCCGAGCTTCTTCAGCTCGTCGTAGTCGATCGGGACATTCGCCTGGCTCTTCGGGATGCAGCCGCCCGATGGGCCGCCGATCTGTATCGCCTTCAGCTCCTTCCCCTTCGGGATGCCTCCGCCTATGCCGAAGACTATGTCCGAGAGGGTGACTCCCATGGGCACCTCCACGAGGCCAGTGTTGTTGATCTTGCCGACGAGCGAGAATATCTTGGTCCCCTTGCTTCCCTTCGTGCCTATCTTTGAGTACCAGCCGGAGCCCTTCTCAATGATGAGCGGGACGTTGGCCCAGGTCTCGACGTTGTTGATGTTGGTGGGCTTGCCGAGGATGCCGGAGTCCGACGGGAACGGCGGCCTCTGCCTGGGCACGCCCCTCCGCCCCTCTATGGAGGCCATGAGCGCGGTCTCCTCTCCGCAGACGAACGCGCCTGCGCCGCGGACTATGTCGATATCGAACGAGAAGTCGGAGCCGAGGATGTTCTTGCCGAGCAGGCCGTGCTTGCGCGCCTCCTCGGTCGCTATTATGACGTTCTGGACCGCCAGAGGGTACTCGTTCCTGACGTACACGAAGCCCCTGCTCGCCCCTATCGCGTAGGCACCGATCATGAGGCCTTCGAGGATGCTGTGCGGGTTTCCCTCGAGAAGGCTCCTGTCCATGAACGCCCCGGGGTCGCCCTCGTCGGCGTTGACCACGACGAACTTCTGGTCGCCCTTGGCCTTCCTGGTAATCTCCCACTTCATGCCGGTGGGGAATCCTGCGCCGCCCCTGCCCCTGAGGCCAGCCGCCTTGACCTCGGCGATGACTTCGTCGGGCTTCATGCCGGACAGCACCTTGCCCAGGGCTGAGTAGCCGCCCAGAGCGATGTAGTCCTCGATCTTGGTCGGGTCTATGAGCGCGTTGGCGCCGAGGAGGAGCCTCATCTGCTTCTTGTAGAAGGGGACGTCCTTCTCGTAGGTCACCTTCTTACCGGTCTCCTCATCCAGGAAGAGCAGCTCGTCGATCAGCTGCTTCCCGACTACGGTCTTCTTCAGGATGTCTGGGACATGGCTCTTCTTGACGCGCTGGTAGAATATCCCCTCGGGGTAGATGACAACGATGTTGCCCCTCTCGCAGAAGCCGGGGCATCCGGTCGCCTTCACCTCGACCTCGTTCTTGAGCCCGCTCTTCTCGACCTCCTGCTTGAAGGCGCTGATGAGGTCCTCGCACCCGTAGGCGCGGCAGCCCGTCCCGCTGCAGACCGTTATGAGCTTCTTTCCCTTGCTGCTCTCCTTCTTGATGGACTCCCGCAGCTTCCGGAGTTCTTCTGCGTTCTTGAGTTTCATGTGATATCACCGCTTATGCTCCCGCCTTCGCTTGAGATCCAGCGGCCTTCTTCGACACGCCCGCCAGCAGTCCCTTGACCGCAGTCGGCGTCACTTGACCGTGATAGACGTCGTCCATGACCACGATCGGCCCCATCGCGCAGCATCCGAGGCACGCGACGGTCGACAGGCTGAACTCCTTGTCCTTCGTCGTTCCTCCTGGTCTGACGTCCAGCTGGCGTTCGATCTCCTCGAGGACCCCCAGGGCACCCCTGACATGGCACGCGGTCCCTAGACAGACCGTGAGCTGGTGCTTGCCCTTCGGTGTGAGGCTGTACGCCTTGTAGAAAGTGGCTATGCTGTAGAGGTCTATCAAGGGGACTTTCATCTTCTTCGACAGGTACTCGAGCGCCTCCTTGGGGAGGTACTTGAACTCATGTTGCACGTCGAAGAGAATCGATATCAGCATCTTCCGGTCGCCGCCATACTTGGCAATCACCTTGTCGATCACCGGCGCGACCTTATCAGCGGTTATCATGGGTTCCTTATCCATTGCTTCCCCTCATGCTGACCTGAAGTGTCTGCACTCACGCTGATAGAGGTGGTCGATTTAAACCTTCTCGATATACCATTCTTCCCGCGTTGGATTTCTTTCGAAATACGGGTGCCTATTTCTCAGGCGGTTTACAGGCAGCAATCCCCCAGTTCTGGCTTAGCCAGCATCTGTGCGACGTCCGGGCCATCGGTGGCGGGTATTCCGCACGGTCTTCTGTTTTCGGCAGGCGATTCCGAAAACCGGCTCTGCCCGTCGCAGGTCGTTCAATCGGCGGCAAAATCGAAGCCAATCAGTATTGAGGCCAACGCCGGATCGTCCTCCAGGCCGGCGGCCTCGCGGAGGTACTTGTCGCCGACGGTGGACGGGCTGCATGAGACAACCCTCCTCGTGAACCCTAGCCTCTCTACTTCCTCGAAGGTCACGGGCGGGAGGACGAATCTGGCGTTCTTGGAGGACTCCCTGTTGTAGAACACGACGAATCCCTTGCCGAGGAAGAAAGTCTCCTTGCCCTGCGGCGGGCTCACCTTCTGGCCGTCGAAGACCTCGTGCCCCACGACCGTGCCATCGTCGCTGACGAGCACGACGGTGGGCTGAGGCGGCGCCCTGAAGGTCCTGTCCTTTATCATGCAGACGACATGCTCGCGCTTGAGGCATTCCGCCACTCCAGTGTTCTCGATTGTGAGCGGACCGAGCCTCGGATAACTCCTCTCTAGGTCCTTGAGGTCGCGCCTTGCCTCGGGGGTGACCTCGAAGACGTGCCACACGCCTCTGAGCCCCTTCAGCATCGCCATGACCTCCTCGAGGCGGCCGTCCCCCTGTCCACTCCTCATCCTGCCATCTCTCCTTGCTGGATCATCTGGGCTGCAGTGGCTCCGTGTGCTTCACCGCGTTCATCACGTGCGCGACGAGCAGGTCCTCGGAGACTGCGCCCGTGAGGTCGGACCTTTCGTTGATCACTGTCTTCGGGACGCTCATGACCGCGTGCTTCTGTGCCAATGGGACGAACTCGTTCGCCTCGATCATGTCGGCCCATATCATGTCGCTCTCGATGGCGAGCCTGTGCGCGACCCTGACCGCCGGTGGACAGTAGGGGCATGTGGGCGTGACGAAGACCTGTATGTGTACTGCCTGGTCGAGGTGCCTGAGCGCCTCCTTGTTCTTGGGAGATAGCCCGCTCTCGCCCTTGGAGACGTCGACGATGGCCCCTACGAGCGAGGAGAACTCGTAACCCGACGGTATCCCGTAGAACCGGATGCCGTAGTCCTTGGCACCTATGACGGCCATCGCGGGTATCCTGTCTATCCTGAGTTCCTTCGCCCTGTGATGGTCCTTGACGAAGTCGTAGACTTCGAGCTTGACCTTGGGGGAAATCTCCGCGAGTTCGCCGGCGACACCGACGGTCTCAGTGCAGAACAGGCATGGCATGTCCTGTGTGAAGACAACCAGCCTGACGTCGTTCACGAGCTTCGCCCCGAACTCCTTGCCCAGGAACTCCCTCTCCTTCTGCTGTATGAGCGGCATCTAGCCTACCTCCTTCTTCGCTCCCGCGCCCTCGATCTCCACATCGACCTTGATGCCCTGCTTGACGCTCTGCGTCGCGATGCAGAAGTCCTCGAAAAGGCCTATGCATCGATTGAGTTTTTCTCGGTCAACATCTTTAACAAGCGGCCGCATCTTGACCTTAATACCTTCAATCCGCCACCTGCCTCTCTCGTTGCGTCCGAGGGTCGTCTCCACGTCCGTCTCGACGTCCTCCGCCTTCACCCTCGACTTCTCGAGGCAGAAGAGCAGGCTCGCGCTCAAGCAGTGACCCACCGCGCTCGAGATCATCATCGAGGCGTTCGGACCCTCGGCCCCTCCGAGTGGCGCGGGCTCGTCCATGACCACCTTCCCAGGCCACTCGTCGAAGCTCACCTCGTACTTGTAACCGTCTGCGCGGCGCAGGTGCGCGTGTATGACCTCGTTCATCTGGTGCACTCCTCGCGGGGCAACCTAATCGACCTCGCCAGATAAGTACTTTCGACCTGCGCGCGCGTGCTACCCGTCCGCCATTGGCTGGACAACCTAGAAATAGAATGCATCCTGATGCTAACGGGCCTTTTCATTTAGGGAGGCGTCGCATCACATGGAGATGAGATTGGAGCGCGATTCGCTCGGCGAGCGCGAGGTGCCGGCCGCCGCATACTACGGTATACAGACGCTCAGGGCCATCGAGAACTTCCCCATCAGCGGGATAATGGCGAGGCCCGAATTCATCAACGCCATGGCCATGGTCAAGAAGGCCTCCGCGATGGCGAACATGGACGTCGGCTGGCTGGAGCCGTACAAGGCCGAGGCGATAATCGCCGCGTGCGACGAGATCATCGCGGGCAAGCTCCACGACCAGTTCGTCGTCGACGACTACCAGGCGGGGGCAGGCACCTCGTTCAACATGAACGCCAACGAGGTCATCGCAAACCGCGCACTCGAGCTGCTCGGCAAGCAGAAGGGCGAGTACTCGGTCATCAACCCGAACGACCACGTGAACATGGCGCAGTCGACCAACGACACATATCCCACTGCGATGCGTCTATGCATACTCATAATCGCCCAGCAGCTCCTCGACAACCTCGACGACCTCAAGAGGGCGTTCGCGAGGAAAGGCATGGAGTTCGAGCGTGTGCTAAAGTCCGGCAGGACGCACCTCATGGATGCGCTGCCCACGACTCTAGGCCAGGAGTTCACGGCCTACTCGGTCGCTGTGAAGAAGGCGAGGGACCAGCTCAAGGGCATGCTCAAGCTCCTCGAGGAGGTCCCGCTCGGGGCGACCGCCATAGGCACCGGGGCGAACACTCACCCGGACTACCACAGGCAGGTCGTCAGGCACCTGAGGGACATCACGGACCTGAACCTCATCGAGCCCGAGGACATGCGCGAGGCGCTCCAGAGCAGGCTCGACTTCGCCGCCATCTCCGGAGGCTTGAAGGCGCTCGCGCTCGAGCTCATCAAGATCTCCAACGACCTCAGGCTCATGAACTCGGGACCAACGACCGGCTGGGCCGAGATACGGCTCCCCGCCACGCAGCCGGGCTCTTCGATCATGCCGGGCAAGGTAAACCCTGTCATGGCGGAGTGCATGAACATGATCGGGTTCCAGATTGTGGGCAACGACCTCACTGTGTCCATGGCCGTGCAAGCCGGGCAGATGGAATTGAACGTGATGAACCCTGTCATCACCCACAACATCCTCGAGTCGATGGTCCTGCTCAACAACTACATCCCGATCTACATAGACAAGTGCATCAAGGGCATCGAGGCCAACGAGGCCAAGTGCAACGGATACCTCGAGAAGAACCCCTCCATCGCGACCTTCCTGGACCCGTACATCGGGTACATGAGGTCAGCCGACATCGCGAAGGAGGCCCTCAAGAGGGACATGTCCGTCAAGGACCTCGTGAAGGAGAAGGGAGTGCTCACCCAAGAGGAGTTCGACAGGGTCTTCGACTGGGAGTACCTCATCGGCCGCAGGAAGGTCGACAAGAAGTAGGCCCTCCCGCCAACCTATAAATACGGTACCGCACACTCCCAACCGAAGGTCTCTGGGACGTGCTGTCCCGGAGGTGTGTTCCAATGGACTGGGGCTTGAGAAACAGGATCTCGCGAATCGTAAGACCGGACACCGGACGCTCTGTCATGCTCGCCGTCGACCACGGCTACTTCCTCGGGCCGACCTCGAAGCTCGAGGTGCCGAGGAAGACCGTCATGCCTCTCGCGCCGTATGCGGACTCGATCATGCTCACCAGGGGCGTCCTGCGCTCCTCGGTCGACCCGACCATAATCAACTCCGTCGTGCTCCGAGTCTCAGGCGGGTCCAGCATCATAGGCGAGGACCTGTCCAACGAGGTCATCATGACGGCGATGGACGATGCGCTCAGGCTGAACGCATCCGGGGTCGCGCTCTCCATCTTCGTCGGCAGCAAGCACGAGAAGCAGACCCTGAAGAGCCTCGCGGACCTCGTCGACGAGGGTGAGAAGCACGGGATGCCCGTGCTCGCCGTCACCGCGGTCGGCAAGGAGCTGGCCAAGAGGGACGCGAGGTACCTCGCGCTCTCCTGCAGGATCGCCGCCGAGTTCGGCGCCCACATAGTCAAGACCTACCACTGCGAGAACTTCGAGAAGGTCGTGGAGAGCTGCCCCGTCCCGATCGTCGTGGCGGGTGGCCCGAAGATGGGCGAGAAGGAGGCCCTCGACCTTACATACGAGTCGATAGCGAAGGGCGCGGTCGGAGTGGACATGGGACGGAACATCTGGCAGTCGGAGCACCCGGTGCCGATGATCCGCGCCGTCAGGAAGATCGTCCACGAGAACGCGACCTCGAAGGAGGCCTACGAGCTCTTCAAGGAGCTCACGAAGAAGAAGTAGCCCCTCGTCCGGAAGTGTCCAGATGCGCGTGGCGATGTACTACAGGAACAGCGATGTCAGGCTGCAGGAGCTGCCCAAGCCCACGGCCGGACCTGGCGAGATGGTCGTCAAGGTCGTGGCGAGCGGGGTCTGCGGCAGCGACGTCATGGAGTGGTACAGGGTCAAGCGCGCCCCGCTGGTCCTCGGGCACGAGATCGCCGGAGACATCGTGGAGGTCGGGGCCGGAGTCACGAAGTACAAGGTCGGGGACAGGGTCTTCGTCTCGCACCATGT
>ERZ1649853.850-NODE-850-length-12252-cov-4.864311_pt1 | contig 12252 bp, 11 predicted proteins | sample MGYA00575353_ERZ1649853 | MGnify/ENA primary metagenome ERZ1649853 (study PRJEB40853, sample SAMN11349654) | freshwater sediment metagenome | isolation source: river sediment | host: Sediment | place: India: Okhla Barrage, New Delhi | collected 2017-02-21 ...
GTACCGCTTCATGATGGAATTGTTTGACTTAAAGCTCAACAGGACGCAATTCAAGCAAGACTTTAAGCAATCCATTGAAAGCAGCCTATGGCTGGAAATGCTGTTTATGCGCATGATGGGCGCCTTCTCGAAAACCAGCACACGGGACCTTTTGCGGATTTCGCCAGACCGCGGATACCTGATGGTGGTGATGATGCGCGAATTCTTTGCCGGCGTCAACATCTTACGCGAACAGGCGCGGCAGGCCCTGGCCCCCAATGAGCGCCTGATGTGCCTGGTAAACGACAAAGTGGTTTCATAAAAGTCAAACCGCCCGGAAATATCGGGCGGTTTTCTTCGCTATAATGGATGCAGATTGAATTTGAGAGAGGCATCCGATGGAAGAAAGCAGCCAAAGTGGTCCCAGGTTGTACGAGCGGATTTATGCGACCGTCCGGCAAATCCCATCCGGTCGCGTGGCAACCTACGGGCAAATCGCCCGGCTCGTCGGAGGTTGCTCGGCGCAGATGGTGGGGTTTGCACTGGCAGCCTTGCCGGATGGATCAGATGTGCCCTGGCAGCGCGTCATCAACGCCAAGGGAAAAATCAGTCCGCGCGGCATCGGGTTTGGGAGCATGATTCAACGCACGCTGTTGGAAGAAGAGGGCGTTTTGTTTTCGCGGGACGAGACGATTGACCTGATTACCTACGGCTGGTGAGGAGTGCATTTGAAAACGGTATGTGTCTTTTGCGGCTCGGCGGATGGCATTCACCCTGACTATTATCAGGAGGCTGCACGCATGGGGCGGCACATCGCGGAAAGAGGCATCCAACTTGTTTACGGCGCGGGCAAAACCGGCTTGATGGGAGCGGTGGCGGATGGCGTCCTGGCAGCCGGCGGCCAGGTAATTGGCGTCGTTCCGCGCAACCTGAATTCCCCGGCCCTGATTCACGCCAACTTGACCCGGCTTGAAGTCGTCGATGATATTCACACGCGCAAGGCCCGCATGAACGCACTGGCAGATGCATTGATCGCCCTGCCGGGCGGTTATGGCACCTTTGATGAACTGTTCGAAGCGCTGACCTGGGCGCAGATTGGCCTTCAGCTCAAGCCGATTGGTCTGCTCAATATCCGCGGATATTTTAATCCGGTTATGGCAATGATCGAGCACGCCCTGGCGGAGAAGTTTATCTATCCTGAGCATGTTGAATTGTTGCGAATTGCCGACACTCCCGAGCAGTTGATCCGGTCGCTGGAGGATTTTCAGATCCCGGAGAATCTGGGCCGCTGGGTGAACCGGGAAGAAAAATCAGCCTAAACGTGCCGGCGGTTTCACGGGGATGTAGGGCATCAGGAAAAAGCCGTGAATGGTGCATAGCTTCTGGTTGCCCAGCCATTGTTCGCAAGACAGCCCGTAAACGGGCTGCTCACCCTCGTAGCCCAATACACGGCGCTCGATTCTGATGCTGACGTCGTCCCGCTCCGGGTAATTGGGATCATAGATCCGGATGGAATAATGGTCGGCATCCTGCGTCTCCAAGGCGTATCCCAGCACCTGGTGGTTCAGGAACAGGTGGCTGATTTTTGTGCCCTTGACATAAAGGATACCAAGCACCGAATTGAGGTTGTCATCCATCCGCTTGCGGAAATGGGCGAATTCGTGCATGGTCAGTGAGCATAGCCCTTCAGCGGTGTCGTCGGGGAGCTTCATCCAGGACGCAAACTTGAGGATGTATTCGCCCAGTGTGCCGAACGTATCCATCTGGCGGCGGTAGAGATGGCGTTGGAGCACAGACCCTGACCGCGGAATGGAAACACCCTGCGGGAGAGGCTTGCCAAACAGATAATGGTCATACGCACTGGAGGACATACCACCGCATAAGCCGTAATTCCCAGAAATCCGCAACAGCCCGGGGATTTCAGGAATGCTGAAGGGGAGCGCAATGCCTTTAAACAGATTGACGAATTTATAGCCATTTTGACTGGGCAGGAAGGCCGAGGTGGAATAGACCTGGGGCAGCATGTACTGGGTGGAGAACCAGTTGGGGGTTGTACGCCAGGCTTTCGCCTGACCCTGGAAAGTGTATTCGAAACGCAGGTACGGCAGGAAGATATCCGACCAATCCGCCCGGCGGCTTTCTTGCCGCACCAGGGTCCAGTCAAAGGGTGGATTGCGAGGCACGGTGTGGACCACCGTGGCGGCATCGCGATAACTACCCGGCTCATAGACCACTTCGAAATCGCCTTCGGAATTGCTCAGACCGGGGGTGATGGTAAGATCGTCGTCATTGTTTTGGCCGGCGTCCTTATCGAACACCCGCACCCGGACGCCGGGTGCCGGCACGCTGTTGGCGAACAGGACTCTTCCTCGAATGGTTCGTGGCATCGGTAATCCTCTATAAAATTACGCCGAGTAAGGGATGGTTTGCGGGCCTTCAGGCAGCACGCAAATGCGCGCTGGATGGGGTAATTTTTGGAGTTCCTGTAAAATCGTGCCGGGAATGTCATGGGTTGGCGTCAGCAGAGCGTTGTAGATGTCCTCATCTGAAAGATGATCGCTGTAAAGATAAACGCGCGCTTTCTGCAACACCTGGGCGAGGATCTGGGCCTGCCACTGATCCTGCATTCGAAATCCCGGGTTCATGATGGTTTTCAGAATCCTCTCCGGGCATTCAGCGTCCGCCAACAGTTGTTTAAAGTGGCCGTGATCCGGTATGCCATCCCAGCAGGAGGCTGCCATGCAGATCATTCCGCCCGGGCGGACAATCTGGCTGGCAGCACTGATCCCCTTAACCGCCTGGTATAAATTCAGGTCCAGCGGATGGCCGGAGTTGCCGGTGACAACAATATCATATAGGCCGTCGACGGCCACCATCGCGGAGCGACGGACGAATTCTACGCCTGCCGCATGGGCTGATTCCAGGTCACCTGCGAAGATGCCGGTGATTTCCTGACCGCGATTGAGCGTCACATTCAACAGGAAGGTGGCTTTGGCCGCGAAAGCCACCTCCTGGATTTCTTCCCAAACGGGATTGCCGCGGGTAGCGCCAAAGGTGGCCTTGGGATGAGCGATATTGGCGGCGCAGTGATTGCCCAGGATCGTTTCCAGCCTGGACATACCAGGCATGATGGCCTTGCCGCCTCCAGAATAGCCGGCAAAAAAATGCGGCTCGATAAAGCCGGTCAGGATCTTGACGTCGCAGTTCATCAAATCACGATTGATCCAGATCTCGTGGCTTTGCGAGGTCCTGCCCAGGTAAGTCTGGGTGTCTGGATCAAAGGCATTGTTTTGGATGATTGTGAAGTGCTGAAAATTCTCAAGTCCCAGTTGCTCGATCAGTTCCGAGTCCGACATAACGCGATGAGTGCCCAGCGCAATAAACAACCGAATATTCTGATTTGGCAAAAAAGACAATTGTTCTAATAATCCATCGAGGATGAGCGCGTTTGGCGTGGCGCGGGTCATATCGTTGAGGATGATCCCCACCGTGCTGTTGGGTTTGACCATCTCACGCAAGGCGCAAGCCTCAATCGGGTGCTCCAGCGCCACCGCCAACTGGCGCAGCGGCTCCGGCAGAGCAGGGGGGTAAGCTGGCTCGACCACTTGAATATTCCACGCCTCGGGAAAGTCAAGGATGAGACCGGTTTTACCATAGGCAAGGTTAACGCGCATCGTCACTCATCCTTGTTTTCTTCTTCTTCGATGGCACGCCAGAAGCCCTTGTCCAGTTCATCATTTGTCAGGTGCGCGTACCGTTGGGTCACGGCGATATTGCGGTGTCGCGCCAGCTCCTGGGCCAGCTTCAGGTTGTTAGAGCTGCGCAGCACGCGCGTGACAAAATAGTGGCGAAAGGAATGTGGGGTGATCGTTCCGACAGCATCCTCCCCGAGGATTTCGCGCACGGCATCCGTGACGATATTCCGTCCGGTAGCCGTTGTGATCGGCTTGACCTTTTTCCCGGCGCCCTTGTCATGGCGCGCAAATAAGGGCAACGCGCTCAAAGACCGGCCGCTGGATCCGTCAAAGGCAGCCCTGGCCGTCAGGTAAGCCTGCAGCGCGGCTTGCGCCCGACGGGAAAAACGCACGATGTCTTCCCGATTTCCTTTGCCGATGATGACGGCCTGCCCGTTCGGCCAATCCAGGTCGCCCCGCCGCAACCCGCAGGCCTCGTGGACGCGCAGCCCGGTATCCGCCAGGGTGAGCAGGAAAGCTCGATCACGCAATGCACGCAGTTTTTCAACCCCCTCGAGCGTATCTAAATTGCGTGTAGTGGTGATTTTTGTGATAATTTTGTCGATAGCATCCGCCGGAAACTGGGGCAGGCGGATGCCGGGGCGGCGGGCGCGCTGGCGGATCAACATGCGAATACGCGCCAGGTTGACGGGCAGCAAATCCTCCGCAGCCAGGTATTCATAAAAGCCGGTGGCTGCCGTCAGGTAGAGCCGCTCCGTGGTGGGGGCGTAGCCCTTGAGAAATGCCGAAAACCATCCGATCGCATCTTCGCGCAGGCTTGCAACCGGCGCTTTTTCAGGATCCAGGTGGTTGGTTTGCAGGCAGAGAAGAAAAACCTGGATGCCGTTTTGATAGGTGCGGGCGGTGTTCTTGCTGCGTGCCAGGGCAACGCTGTCGAGGTAGGCTGAAGCGGCCTGTGAAATGCTCAGGGATCGCTGCTGCGGCGGTGGGATGAAGTCGTCATCGGACATGGCTCCATTATCCCATATATTATCAAAAACATTTTCATTCGGTGGCGAAAATCGGCTGTTTTTCTTTCGCATAATCGTATTTTTACACTAAATAATTCGCGTAGCTGTTAGAACAGCGATAATTCGATGGGATCAGATTTGTTGCACAAAAGAGGCGGGAAACTTAGAGGAAAGTAAACTCGTCTTTTGTGGATGGGTTGGGCCAGCTTTGCTGATACATGTGCGATCTTCAAGTAACCTGCACAGCCTCAAGCATCCAGCCGAAGAGGCTTTTAAGCTGAACACCCCTTTTTCGGGCTGATTATGAGGATTGTTATTGTTTTTTATAATAGTACTTATCAAAAACATAATCAAGATTTTTCAATCGCGATCTCCCCTGTCCCATCCTGTGTACCCAATCATCGCTTTCGTTCTTGTTTCGCGCGCGGCATCCATTGCAGGGTACAAAATCAATAAACCTGCAAGAAAATTGTTACCCCTGCAACTGGAACACTCCCCCACTGAGGTGATAAAATCAATCCAACTTGCTCGAAGGAAAACCTGATGGAACGTCCCGACCTTCTAAAGATCAGCCCGGATGTGATCGCCTATATCGAATACCTTGAGACGCGGATCGCCGCGTTGGAGGGAAAACGCAGCCGGCCTGTGTCCCCAGTTGAAGACGATCACATCCGGGCAGAAACTGCCTTACCCCAGGAGACCACCAGCACGGACAGCCTGTTCACGCTGAGCGCCACCGGTAAACTCAAAAGGTCTTACCGCCACCTTTACGGACGGCAACACCGCGGCGGCATGGGCGTTTTTGACCTGGATGTTGACCCGCCCGATTTTCCCGTGGCCGTTCAAATCCTCCCGGAAGGCGCCAGCTTGCTGCTTTTCACCAATTTCGCCCGGGTGTTCCGCCTGCCCGCAGGCCGGTTTGACGCCAGCGAGGTGCGCGCCAAAGGCGAGGATCTGGCGGTTCGCTTCCCTTTGGAATCAGGCGAACGGTTTGTCGCAATGCTGCAGGACCAGGCCAGCGGCTACGTTGCGTTGGGTTCTCAACGCGGACGCGTGCGCGTGTTGCGTCACCACCTGTTTGGCGAGCATATGCGGCCGGGAACGGCCATGTTCCGGCCGGATGAGTTTGGTGAGCTGTCAGCCGTGTGTTGGACTCCCGGCAACGCCGACCTGCTGCTGCTCACCCGCCGCGGCATGGGCATTCGCTTTGCTGAAAAGCTGCTCAATCCGCAGGGCGACCTGGGAATCAGACTGACGGATGGCGATCAACTTGTCGCAGTCCTTTCCGTTGATGATGACAGCCAGGTATTCCTGGCCGGCGCGGATGGACGCGGTACGCTGCGTTCCATGAAGAGCTTTTCGGCAAATAAATCCGCCGGCGGCATTGGAAAGCTTGCCATGCGCACCGATCAACTGGCCGGTGGCCTGGTGGCCCATTCAACGGAGGATGTTTTCCTCATTTCGCGCCTGTCGAAGCTGATCCGGTTTCCGGCCATTGAGGTGCCGGAAACCGACGGTGTGGTTCAGGGCGTGGCGTGCATGCAATTGCGCGCGGATGAGGTTGTCGCCATGTGTATCAGCAGCAGGCAGGCCTGAACCACCCAGAAAGGCGTCGAAGGATGCAATCGTACTCCCTGGCTTATGGAAAAACATGGCTGGATTTTTCTTTTCCTGATTTTTTCCAGGTGCAGCCGGTCGCACCTGAATTTGTGCCCGGAGCTGAAAATCCCATAGTCGAAGTCGAACGCGCGTTGGATCAAGGATTGGGTGGGATCAACCTGGATCGATTCCAAAATGCAAAAACCGTCGGAATCGCAGTGAATGATAAGACCCGTCCGGTTCCCCTGCACCTGTTGCTGCCGCCCCTGGTCGCGCGCCTTGAACGCATGGGCATTCCTTCCAACAATATCCGCTTTTATTTTGCGACCGGTACGCATGCGCCCATGACGCCGGCGGAAATGCGCTCGCTGCTCCCCCCTGCCCTGGTGGAACGGCATCCGGTTTATTCGCACGATTGCGATGCTGCGACCCTGATGGTTGATCTGGGTAAAACCAGTTATGGAACGCCCGTTCTGTGTTCTGAGTCTTTCTTGGGCAATGATCTGAAGATCGTCACGGGAAATATCGAACCCCATCATTTTGCCGGTTTTTCAGGCGGTGTGAAAACCTTCTCGATCGGGCTGGCCGGCCGCGAGACGATCAATCGCAATCACAGCCAGCTGCTGGATCCCCGATCCCGCACAGGCGAGTTTGAAAACAATCCACTTCGCCAGGATATTGAAGAGATTGGCCGGCTGGCAAAAATTGATCTGGCCTTAAACGCGGTTCTGAACGAAAAGAAAGAAATCGTCCGGGCGTTCTTTGGGTCGCCGTTGGATGTCATCCAGGCCGGTATTCCTATCGCCAGGCAAGTGTGCCAGACGCCTGTGCACGGCAGGTACGACCTGGTGATCGCTTCGGTCGGCGGACACCCCAAAGACATCAACCTCTATCAAGCGCAAAAGGCGCTCACGCATGCTTCCATGCTTACCCGCGACGGCGGCGTTGTGATTTTGGTTGGTGCGTGCCCCGAAGGCAGCGGCAGCCAGGGCTTCGAGGATCAGATGACGGCGGCAACTTCCCCGGCGGATGTGTTGCAAAAATTTGACGGGGTAAATTTTCGGGTTGGCCCGCATAAAGCCTTTCAATTTGCGCGTGAACTGGTGCGCATCCGCGTGATCTTGCTGTCTGAATTGCCCGCGGAACTGGTGCGACGATTGTTCCTGATCCCGGCCAGCACGCCGGAAGAAGCCCTGGAGGCGGCTTTCGAGCTGCTTCCCGCAGCGCCTTCGGTCGCGATTCTGCCGCGGGCGATCAATACAATTCCATTGGTTGAGCCCTTTGAGGGGTGAGAGAAAAATGCAGGCATCTCCAATGATTGAAAATCCCCAATTGGATGGCGGCGCATTTTATTGGCCTGGTGGATCCAATGGAATTTTGCTGTTGCATGGTTTTACAGCCACCAGCGTGGAAATTCGGCCTTTGGCGCAGGCGTTTCACCAGGCCGGGTTCAGCGTGGCCGGCCCGTTGCTGCCGGGGCACGGCACCACGCCGGACGACCTGAACGCACAGCGTTGGGAAAACTGGGTTGCCGCCGCCGATCAGGCTTATCAATTGCTCGCCTCCAATTGCGATCGGGTGTTTGTCGGTGGCGAGTCATTGGGCGGCTTGTTGACCCTCTACCTGGCCAGTCAACATCCTGAAATCCAGGGGGTCTTGCTCTTCGCGCCGGCATTGATCGTGAAAAATTTGTGGAGAACCTGGTTCGCGCGGTTCTTTGTGTCAAATGTGCCCAAAAAACCGGACAGCGGCCCGCCCAATCCCCTGCCCTGGCAGGGCTATACGGTTATTCCTGTTAAGGGGGCTTACCAACTCTGGCTCTTTCAAAAACAGGTGGGCAAACGCCTGCATCTCGTAACCCAACCGGCTTTGATTTTTCAGGGAAGAATTGATCGCACGATCCTCCCCGAGAGTTCACAAATTGTCTTTGAAAACATTGGTTCAAAGCAAAAAGAATTGGTCTGGTTGGATCAATCCGGGCATTGCGTTGTGCTGGCCCCTGAGTATGAACGGGTGATAGCTCAAAGCCGCACATTTGTTGATACGATCTTGCAGGATCAAGGAGTGCACGCATCATGAACCGTCCCATCCGCTGGTACGATTACCTGACGTTCAATGCCTACTGGCTCGGATTATCAGCGCTTTCCAATACGATGACGCCGCTGGTCGTGCCCTTGCTGGTTCAGCAATTCATCGGTGAGGAGTTGAAGGGCACCTATTACGGCAACCTTCGATTGTGGACGTTGATGGTTGCCATCCTGGTTCAGGCGCTGGCCGGCCTGCTCTCCGACCGTTCAACCTCGCGCTGGGGGCGCAGGCGGCCCTTTATCCTCCTGGGTACCCTGGGCGACCTGGTGATGATCGCGTTGATCGGGTTTTCCGCCGGCATGGAAGGTCCCGCGGGCTACTGGTTTCTGTTCACGATGGTCATTTTGATGATGGTGACCACCAACATCGCTCATGGCGCGACGCAGGGAATTATTCCAGACCTGGTGCCGGCCGAAAAACGCGGCCGCTTTTCTGCGGTCAAAGCCTTGCTGGAAATCCCCATTCCACTCATCATTGTGTCATTCACAATTGCCCGCATGGTCAGCAAGGGAAATCTGTGGGGCGCGTTGATTACCCTGATGGGTATCCTTGTGGTTGTGGCGCTCATCTCCATGTTCATTCCCGAGCAGCAAAACAAAGCCAATGCTTCGCCGCTGGCGTGGCAGGATTTTGTGCGGCTGGCAGCCATGACCGGCGCATTCACGCTGATTTTGTTGGGCCTTGGATGGGCAGTAAATCTGACACACCCGCTGCTGAGTCAATTAGAGGCGGCGCCCCTGTTGATCACCACGGGGGTGATCAGCCTGATCGGCATGGCGCTGGCAGTTTTCGGTGGCGTCACGGTCAGCCTGCGCATCGGCGTGGACAGTGATTCCCTGCGAAAGGACCCATCTTTTCGCTGGTGGGTGATCAACCGGCTGGCCTTTCTGATCGGCGCCAACAATTTAGCCGGTTTCACGATCTACTTTTTGCAGGGACGCTTGGGGTATGTTCAAGCCGAGGCGGCCGGCCCGGCATCCCGCCTGACGATGTTCGTTGGCGTGGCGATATTGCTCAGCGCCCTGCCCAGCGGCTTCTTAACCGACCGGTTTGGCCGTAAACGCATCGTTGCGCTGGCGGGTTTTCTCGCTGCCGCAGGCACGGCCCTGGCTGTGGCCGTGCCCAACCTGACCGTGATCTACATTGGCGGAGCCATCATCGGGATTGGCATGGGGCTGTTTTATACCGCGAATTGGGCTTTGGGGACTGAAATCGTGCCCAAAGCGCAGGCCGGCCGATTTCTTGGCATTTCCAACCTGGCCGGCGCTGGGGCTGGCGCCATTGGCGCGTATATCGGTGGACCAATGGCGGATTTCCTCGCCGTGCAGATGCCGCAAAACCCTGGATTGGGGTATGTTCTTCTCTTTGTCCTGTATGGCTCCCTCTTTCTACTTTCGATCGCCGCTCTACTGCGTGTACGCGAGCCTTCGCGCGCAAGCGAGATTGCTCAGATTGATTAAATCGCGTGTATAATACAATTATTCTATCAATGAGTTGATCATCGATTGCGGAGAAACTATGTCTGATCAAACACGACCACCCGGCAAGACGACCATTGCACCGGTTGTTCTGACGCAGATTGCGAAATTAACAACGCTGGGCGTACCCGGCGTGAATCGATTGACGGTTGCGCCCCCGGACGTCAACCACCTGTTCAAGCCAGGCGCGAGCGAAGGGGTGAAAATCAACGTCGAAAATGACATGGTCTATGTTGACCTGTACGTAATTTTGAATCGTGACGAAAATGTACGCGAAGTTAGCCATGCCATTCAGAGCAAGGTTGCCCGCGCCATCGTTGATATGGTTGGCATGGAAATTGGCAAGGTGAATGTCCATGTCGAAGACATCGATTATTCAGAACCGGTTAAATAAAACCCTATGAAGTCACGCACCAAGGCGCGCTTTGTTGCCTTGCAAGTCCTTTACGAATGTGATATGACCGGCCATTCTGGAATGGCGGCATTGGAAGAACGGCTGATTGAGGAAGAACTGGAAGATAGCCTGGCTGATTTCAGCCGGCAGATTGTCCGGGGTGTCTTGCCAATTTCAGAAAAGCTGGACGGTTTTATTGCTGAACACGCGCCTGAATGGCCGATGGATCAAGTTGCGGTTATTGACCGCAACATCATACGCATCGCCTTGTGGGAGTTTGCGGTTGAAAACTGTACCCCCGTCAAAGTAGCCATTAATGAAGCCATTGAACTCGCAAAGATAATTGGGTCGGACAGCACTCCACGGTTCGTGAATGGTGTGTTGGGAAGTCTGGCAAATCGACAGCAGGAAATTCAACACAAATTGCATTCGGCGCTCAAGGACGACCTCTAAGGCACTCTTTGACGATTGCCTCAGAGCTGGTATGCTTTTCTATATACACTGGAGGGGAACAATGAGAACCGTTGGCCGCCGGTCTTTTCTGATGGTCGTTTGCATCCTGCTGACCATGGCTTTTGTGCTGAGTTCGTGCCAACCAACGGTTGTTCCCATCCCGGAGGCTGAAACGATTTCTGCAGGCCCGCTGGCGCAGGTGACCTTTGTGGTCACTCCACCGGCGGGGACTGATGCATCCACCAAACTCACATTGGAAATCCTGGACGAAGTGACAGGATTGGCGCTGAATCCTACGCGTCTATCCATGACGGCAACAACCGATGGCCGCTATTCCGTTCAAGCGGCCTTTTCCGAGGGCAGCCTGGTGAAATACCGCTATTTGCGGGAAGGCACCCCCCCGGCAGTGGAATACAGCAGCACCAATCAACAGATCCGCTACCGCATATTCCGGGTATATAGCTCGGAACAGGTTGAAGATGTCATTGCGGCGTGGAACGATCAGCCCTTCAATGGTGCGGTTGGCCGGATTCGCGGCCAGGCAATTGATAGCTCCAACAACACTCCCTTGCCCAATTTATACGTCACCGCTGCTGGCATCAGCACAATAACCTCGTCGGACGGCAGCTTTTTGTTGGAAGGCATTCCGATAGGCACGCATCAGCTTGTTGCCATCAGCCTGGACGGCGCTTATAAAACCTTCCAGCAAGGCGCCACCGTAGCCGCAGATGCGACCACACCGGCAGCTTTAGCTTTATCGCCGGTGCAAATGATCGCGGTTAATTTTGTCGTCAAACCGCCGGATGGAAACCTCACCGGCGTTCCAATTCGCATGGTAGGCAATCTGTCTTCGCTCGGCAACACCTTTGCCGACCTTTCCGGCGGGATGAGCGTCATTGCCAGCCGGGCCCCTTTGTTGACTTTGCGAGATGATGGCACCTATACCATATCTCTATCCCTGCCGGTTGGATTTGACCTTCGTTACAAATACACGCTGGGCGATGGTTTTTGGAACGGCGAGCTGAACGAAAGCGGCAATCTCCGCACCCGGCAATTAATTGTTCCAGCCGCCAGCACGACGATCGAAGACCAGATTGCCACATGGCAATCCGGAACGGCCGCCCCGATTACCTTTACCGTCACCGTACCCGATAACACGCCGGCAACTGATTCGACATCGATCCAATTCAATCCGTTTGGCTGGATGGAGCCCATCCCCATGTGGCCGTTGGGGGATCACCGCTATACCTATATCCTTTACAACCCGCTGAGCATGCTCGGTGACGTGGGGTATCGGTATTGCCGCAACGAACAGTGCGGCGTCGCCGACGCGGTGGGCACACAGGGATCTTCCTCCGCGGGCTATACATTCACTCCCTCGCCGATCGCGCAAACATTCGAGGACACCGTGTCCTCCTGGCAATGGTGGCAGCCGGCATCCACTCCGACCACGGTCGTTGCACCTGAAATTCTTGCCCGCGACACTTTCTTCTGGGCCGGTGTTGAATTTCAACCCGGCTACAAGCCCAGTTGGCAGTCCCATTATTCAGCCAGCT
>ERZ1649853.851-NODE-851-length-12245-cov-6.359311_pt1 | contig 12245 bp, 12 predicted proteins | sample MGYA00575353_ERZ1649853 | MGnify/ENA primary metagenome ERZ1649853 (study PRJEB40853, sample SAMN11349654) | freshwater sediment metagenome | isolation source: river sediment | host: Sediment | place: India: Okhla Barrage, New Delhi | collected 2017-02-21 ...
CCTGGTGAGAGCCCCATCCCGGCGTCCTTGGCCATCGCCAGGAAGAACGTGACGCATTTCTGACCCACGTTTCCTTTGGCGCCGGCTTCCGCGAAGGCGGCCAGCAGATGGCCCATGGTGGCGTGCTCCAGGTCGATGCCGCCGACGATGGGCTCATATGATTCCTCCACCACCTGCCGGATCAGCCGGCGACGGTCGTCCCCTGCCGCCGCCGCCAGCTCCACCAGCCTCTCGGTAGGAATGGTGTCGCCATCCACCAGCCCCAGGAAGGACAGTGCCGCCTTCACGGTCACACCCGTGCTGTCGGACAGCCCCAGCTCGCGGTAGTAGGTCGAGTCCATGCGGGTGGGCTTGCGCTCGCTTGTATCCTCAAGGACCCTGGCCCAGGTGGCGTAGGTCACATAGGGCGGCCTGGAACCGCGTCCGGCGTCTCTCTTGGCCATTTTTCTCAGCTTGCCTCCGTCCCGAAATCCAGATTTCGGGATTATAGCACCGGGCGAAATGACATGTCAATATCTCCCGGTGTGGCGTAATTACCAACACTGACGAAATATGATTCGTAATGACAGAACATGCAATTTGACCACAGCAATCGAACGTGATACAAATGTGATGTGGCCCCCCGGTCTTTCTTTGATTTCATGTGCGCGCGCCTCTTGACAACACCTTATTTCTGTTTTAGAATCTGGCAACTCTCACAACCTGGCTGGGGCGACGGGCCTGTTGTTCGAGAGGAGATGAGCTTCGCGGAACGAAAGAGGAGAAGGAGGTAAAGAAGAAGTGGATCACGCCGATCAGAGGGTTCCAGCGCCACTCAAAGTAATTGGGGTGGGTGGTGGCGGGTGCAACGCCGTCAAACGGATGCTCAAGAAGCCAACCCCGGGTTGCCAGTACATTGTGTGCAACACAGATATCAAGTCCCTTGATTCGGTCCCGGGCGAGATCCTGTCAGTGCAGATCGGTGAGCACCTGACCCGTGGCTTCGGAGCCGGCGGAGACGCCAGGGTGGGTGAGCGGGCCGCTGAGGAAGGACGTTTCCTCCTGAAGAGGGCCCTCAAGGATGCCGAGCTGGTGTTCATCACCGCGGGCATGGGTGGTGGAACCGGCACCGGCGCGGCCCCCGTGGTGGCGCAGATCGCGAAGGAGAGCCGCGCCCTGGTGGTAGGCATCGTGACCACGCCTTTCGCGTTCGAGGGCAAGAAGCGCTTCCAGCTGGCCCTGGGCGGCATTCGCCGGCTGAGAGCCGAGGTCGACAATCTGATCATCATTCACAATGACCGACTCCTTCAATACACGGACTCCCACACCCCGACCCAGCACGCCTTCGGTGTGGCCGACGAAGCCATTTCGGAGGGGATCATGGCCGTGTCCAACCTGGTCAACGTCCCCGGGGAGATTAACGTCGACCTGGCCGACGTGAAGGCCGTCATGGGAATCCCCGGTGGGGCCCTCATGGCCATTGGCCGGTCGGACAGCCGGTCGCGCTACCCGGCGCAGGAAGCGGCGGAGATGGCCATCGCCAACCCGCTCCTTGACATCGATGTGGCCGGCGCCCGGGGGGTCCTGTTCAACTTCGCCGGCGGGCCCGACCTGACCCTGGGTGAGGTCAACGACGCCGCCAACCTGATCGCCAGAGAGGTGGACCCCAGCGCTCTCATGTTCTTCGGCATGTCATCGCCGGCTGAAGAGATGAGAAACGTGGTCAAGGTCACCCTGCTGGCCACCGGCATCAACCCTCCGCTGCCTGCGAACTGGATGTCCGAGCTGAAGGAAGACGTTAAGACCTTCTTCAGCGGCAGGAGATCGCCCTGGTAGACCCGGGAGCGCCAGCGGGCAGTCTGGTGAGAGGGGAGTGAGGACAATGTCAGTGTTCTTGACGGTGATGAACGCGGTGGCGGCCTTCATACTGTTCTTCTCCATGTCCGGCATAACCAACTGGGTCGTCTATGTCTCGGGACAGGCCAAGATATTCCCCTTCATCCTGGGCATGGTGCTGCTGGTCAATGCCGTGTACCTGGGCCTGACCAAGAATGAGATCGGAGCGCATCGCGGTGTCTGACATCGGGTACTTCATGAAGGAGGCCTTCACATGGCACGTATGCTGAGCATGGCCAATCTGACGGTAGGTGCACTGCTCATGTTCGCGCTGTCGGACATAGCCGGTTGGACATGGTTCGAGAACACTGCCTCCAGGACCATAGTATTCCTCCTGTCCATGCTCCTGGTCGGGAACGGAATAGTCCTAGCTTTCAACGACGAAGAGATGGGTGTGCGCCGGGGACGGGGGGTCTAGCCTGACCCGCGGCGCACGGGCCAGCAGTCAAGCCAATTCCCAGAATCAGACTTGTACGTAAAGAGAAGAAGAATAAAGAAACGGAAGGAGGACCAGCCTAATGATTGAACCCATGCGTGATGGTTATTTCAGGGCCTCCGATCGAGGCAAGGCGCCCGCCATGATCAAGGTCATTGGCGTGGGGGGTGGTGGATGCAACACTGTTCGACGCATGATGCGCGCCCGCCAGATCCCGGGCGTGGAGTATGTCGCGGCCAATACCGATGTCAAGTCCCTCGACCTCATCCAGGGGGCCCTTTCGGTGCAGATCGGCGAGCATATGACCCATGGTTTCGGGGCCGGCGGCGATCCGAGGGTCGGCAGCCGGGCCGCGGAGGAGGGCGAGTTCCTGCTGAAGAGGGCCGTCAAGGACGCTGAGATGGTCTTCATCGCCGTGGGCATGGGCGGCGGCACGGGCACCGGCGCCTCCCCGGTGGTGGCCAAGATCGCCAAGGATTCAGGAGCCATGGTGATCGCGGTGGTGACCACTCCCTTCTCCTTCGAGGGCACGAAGCGCACCGAGGTGGCCTACGGCGGCCTGCAGCAGCTCCGGACGGTGGTGGACAACCTCATTATCATCCATAACGACAAGCTCCTGCAGTATGCCGAGCACAATACCAACATCAGCGAGGCCTTCAAGATGGCCGACGACGTGGTGGCCGAAGGCATCGTCAGCGTCTCCCAGCTGGTCAACATACCGGGGGAGATTAACGTGGACATGGCCGACGTGAAGAGGGTAATGGGCGTCCCCGGTGTGACCATCATGGCCATCGGTCAGGGCCAGGGCTCGCACCCGGCGATGGATGCCACGGAGCAGGCCATGAGCAATCCTCTGGTGGACGTCAAGATGTCCGGTGCCAAGGGCCTTCTGGTCAGCTTCTCCGGCGGTCCCGACCTGACTCTCACCGAGGTGACTGAGGCCGGGACTCTCGTCAGCCGCGAGTGCGATCCGCAGTGCCACTTCAAGTTCGGTCTGGCCACCCTGAGCGAGGAGCTGAGGGGCAAGGCCAAGGTTACCCTGATCGCCACCGGGATCAAGACCACCAATCCGGCCTACGCGACGACCGGGACGGGGCGGTCCGGGGGCCTGGCGTCGGCCCAGCCTTCGGGCGGATCCTCCAAGGGCGGATGGTTCTCCAAGCTGAGCAAGACCATCACCGACGCTTCCGGCGGCAACCGCAACAGGTACTAGGGTCGGCAACCAGGAACCGAATCAAAAGGAGGTATCGGCGGATGATGACACGAGTCATAGGTTGGATAAACGTCGTGGCGGGCTTCTGCCTGTTGTCGCTGATCCTGTCGGGCGTTTTCAGCCGCCTGCTGACGAGCATCTCCGACTGGAACCAGTTCGAAACCATGCCGGCCAAGGTCCTGGTCTGCATCGGCGGGGTACTGGCCATCATGAGCTCGGTATACCTGGTCATGATGGCGCAGGCGCGGGGCGGCGGCCGGGGCTGAGAATCAGGAGCACGAGTGAATTTGGCGCAGGAGTTGGCATGAGGACCAGGTACGCCAGCCAGTCACGCCAGCCTCAAGCCAACTCCTGTAGGGGACTAGAGGGGCCTGAAGACGAAAATCTGATTGAGGAGAGAGGTCGAGGATGTTAGAGGGGACATTCAGCAATCCACGAGGAGGCGACTCCGGCAAGATCGTCGCACACATCAAGGTCATCGGTGTGGGCGGCGGCGGCTGCAACACGGTTCGGCGGATGATGCAGGGCTGCACCATCGGGGGGCTGGACTACATCGTCATGAACACCGACGTCAAATCCCTGGAACTGATCCAACGCTGCCAGGCCATCCAGATCGGCTCGCATCTGACCCAGGGATTCGGAGCTGGTGGTGATGCCCGGGTGGGAGAGGCAGCTGCCAGAGAGAACAAGATGGCGCTGCAGAAGGCCTGCCGGGGGGCCGACATGATATTCATTACGGCCGGCATGGGCGGCGGCACCGGCACCGGATCCGCCCCCGTGGTGGCCGAGATCGCCCGGGAGAGCGGCGCACTGGTGATAGCGGTGGTCACGACGCCGTTCACCTTCGAAGGCACGAGGAGGGCCGACGTGGCCTTCAACGGGTTGAGGACGCTTATGGAGAAGGTCAACTCCACCATCATCGTTCCCAATGACCACCTTCTGCGCCTGGGAGACCATGATGTGCCGATCTCCAAGGCATTCGCCGCCGCGTACGGGGTGGTGTCCGATGGCATCACGGCCATATCCGAGCTGATCAACGTCCCCGGCGAGATAAACGTGGACATGGCGGACGTGAAGAGGGTCATGAGCATACCCGGCATCTCTCTCATGGCCACGGGCCGGGGGGAGGGACCGAACGGGGCCGAGCACGCGGCCCAGGAAGTCATCTTCGAGCCGTTGCTGGAGACCCACGTGACCGGCGCCAAGGGGGTCCTGTTCTGCTTCACCGGCGGGCCCGACCTGACCCTGGGATCGGTGGAGAAGGCGGCCAGCCTCATCTCCAAGAGTGTTGACCCCCATGCCCTGATATTCTTCGGCATGAATCTGGCCCGGCCGGAGATGACCGGAAAGTGCAAGATCAACCTGGTGGCCACCGGCATCGAGCCGAGCGCCAACAGCGCCTGGTTTTCTCAGCTGAGGCAGGCGGCCAAGAACGCCCCGGCCCAGCAGGGGAAAGGGCAGCAGGGGAAGGGGCAGCAGCAGCCCGGAAAGCTGACCAGGCTGAGCATGGCCTACGCCACCAAGCTGTTCCAGTGATAGATGAGGCACCGGCGGGCAAGGCAGTTGGTTCGAGGTTGAAGTAGCGGGAAAGTGAGGTTGGAGGATGTCACAGATGCTGTCGTGGATGAACATGATGTCAGGGTTGATACTCTTCTTCTCCATGTCCGGCATCAGCTCCTGGATCGTATTCGCTTCGCCCAACGCCAAGATATTCCCCTTCGTGCTGGGCATACTGCTGCTGTGCAATGCGGCGTACCTGGCCCTGGCCAAAGGGGAGTTCTGGACCCGCCGTACGTAGGAAGGATGACGCCTGTTGCCGAGCAACAGGATGGGCCCGTTGCCGGGCAACAGGGTGAGCCCGTTGCAGATCAGACGGGATGTAGTAGATGGGAGGGGTTATGCCGAGCAGAACTGACGTGATGGTGTGGGGCATGGTAGTGGTGTTGATGTGCATGATCGCCATTGACATCGTGAGGGTGAGACTCTAAACGGACTGTCACGGCGTCAGGCCGGCCGGGTGGGAGGCTGCTGGGCGCGGGGTACGCATGTACCGTCGTTCAGCCAGCGGGACCCGGTACCACCCGGAAGGGGATGACGTTTGAGAAAGAAGAGCAGGCTGAGGGAGTTCATGAGGCCGCGTAGCCGTCTTCAGAAAGCATTGAGGCTGGGCGGCCTGGCCCTGATGTTCATGCCGGAACCGGTGACCACCCCCATCGGCATCACCATGCTGGGCATCTCCCTGGCCGTGCCTCCGGAGCGCCGCAGACCGCTGGTCCAAAGCTGTGGAGCCAGCATACGCAGGGGAAGTCTCCCTGGCTAGAGGGCCAGGTATACATAAGGGTGATTCGCAGTGTTTGAAGAGTGTATCAGCAAGCAGGCTAGGAGCAAGGTTGCCCCCCCACCCTTGCTTGGCAGAGCCTCCTCACATGGCCGTCCAAATGCCAAATTCCACGGCGTCTTCAGGCCAAAAACAGCTAACTTTCTGCACTAGCCTGCTTGCTGGTCACATATGCCCGTCAGGGGGCCGAAGAAAACAACCTCCGCTCCACTTCCTTCAGCCGCTCCACTCCCCGCACCTCGAAGGGGAACAGGGGCACCCTGGTGGAACGGGTCCCGTAGCCGCCTTCGACCTCGGCCAGGTACTTCTGCTGCAGCTGTGCCTTGCTGCGCAGAAACGGTGAGTCAGCGTCCTCCACCACCTGGTTGATGACGATGTGGTTGATGCCCAGCCCGTAGCTTCTGAACTCCTCGAAGATGTCCTGCAGCTGCCGCACGGCCAGGGCCTCGGCTATGGTCACCAGGTTGAACTGCACCTCCTCCCGGAGGAAGGCCAGGTCCTTGTTGGACAGCTTCTCCCAGTCCTGGATCACACCCAGGACGGAGCGCTTCAGGTTGCCCGTGGCCTTGAGGGCGGAGTAGACCCTGGCAGCCGGTTTCAGGTGGTTGCTCACCAGCGAGGGCATGCGCAGGAGGCCGAGGGTCTGGCCGGCGGGGGCGGTGTCCCACACCACCCTTTCATACCGGCCGGACTCGCTGACCTCCCGGATGTAGTCCACCATGAACTCGTCCTTGAGCCCGGGCAGCATGGTGGCGACGTAGCCCAGGAACTCCTGGTACTCGATATCCACGAAGGTGGAGAAGAGGCCGTACACCTGGGGGCCGAACTTCTGGTCCCACAGCTGCTTCACCACGTCGTAGCTGATTTCCTCCAGGTACAGGTTCTCGGTGACCATGGCCGGGCTGGCGGGCGAGTCGATCTCGAAGATGTCCCGGAGCGATGGGGTGAAGTCGGTTGATACCACCAGCGTCCTGAGTCCGTTGAGGGCGTGGTGCAGGGCGGTGGCGGCGGCCGAGGTGGTCTTGCCCACTCCTCCCTTGCCGCAGAACATGGTAACCTTCCTGGAACCGATCTGGCTCAAAGCTGCCACCTCCTCACGCGGCCAACTCAAATGGTAGCACAGGGGCATGCCTCGTGCCACGCGGATTGGTGGCCCCGGGGCATGTGCGGCGCCGCCCGATGTCGCGGGCGGGCCGGATGGTGCCCGCCGCGACCGTAGACCAGGAGGCAGCGGAAGTGATAACATGGCACACCCGATCGGCCGGCCGGCCGCGGGCGGCTCTCGATAGCGGTGCCTGAGTATAGAAAGGAGACGCGTGAAGCAGACTGAAGACAACGACAAGGGCAGCGAAGCCCCCCGGGACGATGCGCCCGCCACAGGCGGGCCGCGGAACGAAGACCCGCTTGTGGCCGGTTCCCCGCGCAACCTGGTCCCCATCGCCATGGCGGTCCTCCTCCTCTTCTTTGCCGGGATCGTGTTCTACATCGCGGCTATGTTCGCGGACACGGGGACCTCCAGGGACAACTGGGGGATCGCCCAGATCATCCTCATCTACATGGGCCAGGCCGTCTTCTACTCTGGCGTTCTCATCGGCCTGGGGACACTGGCCACGGCCCGAAAAGGGGATGCCGCATCGGCCGCGCCCCGGGTAGCCCGGCTCCTGTCGTGGGCCGGGGCGGCGGTGGTGGTCCTGGGCGTGGCCCAGTCGATCTGCATCGTAGGCATAGAGCAGTGGGGTGGGTGGCGCCTGGAGGCCAGCCAGATTGGGCTGAGGATGGGCACCGCGGTCTTTGAGGGTGGTGTGCTGGCCGGCCTGGCGCTCCTCTGCCTGCGAAGGCTCAAGGGACCCCAGGGGGCCTGACCCGCCTATTGACACGGCGGTTGTTCGCGGGCATAATGTTTGCGATCGCAAACAAAACGCCCGGATGAGCACGAAAATGGCTAGTGAAGCTGATACCGCCTACATGAGCAGCCCCCAGGCCGCCAGGCTGCTGGGGATCACCGGCGTCGGTGTGGCCCAGCTGGTACGGCAGGGCAAGATACCGGCGGTGAAGATCGCCAACCGCTGGCTCATCCCTCGGGGCTTCTTGGAGGAGTTTGCCCGGACGTATGAAGGGAAGAGGGGGCGTCCCCGGAAGGTGCGGTCCGCCGGGTGCCCCGGGGCGGCCACAGGAGTGGAAGAGGCTGCCGGACTGCAGGTGGCTCTCTGGCCGGAGGCCGGGGCCGAGGCGGCCCCGGCGGAAGAGATGGTGGTGGAGCCAGCCGCGCCGCTGGAGTTGGAAACGGCCGCACCGGCGGCCGAGCCCGCTGCCGCGGAACCCGCCCCGCTGGCGGTGGCTGGGGGCCTGGTGGGGGAAGTGGAGGAGTCCGCAGGCATTGCCGGAGCCGGGCCGGAGACGCTTCCGGAGGCGGCCGCCGCCGAGCCGGCGGCGATGGCCTGGCCGGTGGAGACAGTAGCGCCGCCAGAGGCGGTCGCGGGCGCAATGCCGCCGGTCGAGGCTGCTCCGGAGCCGGCAGCGCCGGTCGAGGTCAGCCCCCCCGAGGTGGCGCCCGCCGCAGCGGCCGCGGCGGAGGCCTGGGTGGCCCCGGCGCCGGAGACCATCCTGCCGGCGGAGCCGGAAGAGGAGGAGAGGGAAGGCGGCGCGGCCTTCAAGGTGAGCGCCGAGGTCTACCACCTGGACCGGAACTATGCATTCCAGGTCTACGAAAGGGGCCGGATCACCCAGAAGGCGCGGATCATCGTGGCCCGGCTCAAGCCGAAGATCCCCTCCCTGCCGCAGTTCTCCTTCCGCTGGGACTACCGGTACGAGCACCTCAACGTGGACATCCACGGCGTGGAACCGGCGGTCCTGGAGTGGTGGACCATGGGCCAGAACGGGTACACCGGGCATCTGCCGAGGAGGCTGGCCGGGCCGGGCTACGTCTTCGAGGCCATCATCTGGCTCCCGGTGACATTTGTCTTCCGGGGGCGGCTGACCCTGAGCGGCGGGTCGGCCGGGGTGGATGACCCTTCGTCTGTGGCGTCTACCACCGGCGGCCTGAGGAAGCTCTGGAGCAAGTGGCAGGGGAAGCCCCGCCCGTGATCCTGGTGCACCCGTCGACGGGCTGGAGGCGTCCTGAATCCTATTGACAGCGAGGATGGCGGCCTCTATAATTGTAAGTTGCGCATCAATGCGATATCCTCATTGCGTTTTCCTATCGTTTGTCAAGTGATCCCCTTCCTTTTCACTTTTGGCGAATCATGCCCAGCAAAGGAGTGTGCAGGAGTTGATTCCTACATCACCGCTATCTGATTCCAGGAACGTTGCCCGGAGATCCTTCGCCACCACCCCGCCTGTACTTGGCATCCCCAACCTGATCCAGGTCCAGTTCGACTCGTTCCGCCGGTTCCTCGAGAACGGTCTGCGAGAGCTCTTTGAGGGGCTGGCCATCCAGGACCTGGCCGGCACCCGGCTGGAGCTGCGCTTTGTGAACTGTGAGCTGGGTCCGCCGAAGAACTCCATCCCCGCCTGCCGCGAGCGTGACCTGACCTACTCGGCGCCTCTATACGCCAAAGTGCAATTGGTGGTCAAAGAGACCGGGGAGATCAAGGAACAGAACATCTTCATTGCGGACATCCCGCTGATGACCCCCACCGGCACCTTCATCATCAACGGCGCCGAGCGGGTGGTGGTCAGCCAGCTCATCCGGTCGCCCGGCCTGTACCTGACCATCGAGACCGACATCGCCACCGGCCGCGACCTCTGCTATGGCAAGCTTATCCCCGAGCACGGGTCATGGCTCGATTTCGAGACCAGCAGCAAAGACATCATCTGGGTGAAGGTCAACGGCAAGAGGCGGTTCCCGGTGACCACCCTGCTGAGGGCCATCGGCTTTGCGTCCACGGAGGACCTGACGGCCATGTTCCAGGAGGTGGACGGCTCGCCCGACCACTCGTTCATTGCCGCCAGCGCCAAGCAGGACTCGTTCATCAAGAACGAGAACGAGGCCATCCTGGAGATCTACCGGCGCCTGCGGCCCGGCGATCTGCCCAACGTGGAGAACGCCCGGAACCTGCTGAACAACCTCTTTTTCCACCCCCGCCACTACAACCTGGGCAAGGTGGGACGCTACAAGCTGAACAAGCGGCTGGGCCTGGGGCAGGAGAATGCCAACATGCTGGCCTTGAGCCGCGATGACCTGGTGTCCATTGTGCGCCATATCATCATGGTCAACAACGGGCAGGAGGCGCCGGACGACATCGACCACCTCAGCAACCGGAGGCTGCGCACTGTCGGCGAGCTCATTCAGAACCAGCTTCGGGTGGCCCTGCTGAACCTGGAGCGCATGGTGAGGGAGCGCATGAGCATCGTGGACACGGCCACGGTCACCCCCAACGCCCTGATCAACACCCGGCCGGTGACCACCGCCATCCGCGACTTCTTCAGCGGTTCCCAGCTGTGCCAGTTCATGGACCAGACCAATCCTCTGGCGGAGCTGACGCACAAGCGGCGCCTGTCCACCCTCGGCCCCGGAGGCCTGTCCCGGGAGCGGGCCGGGTTCGAGGTCCGCGATATTCACCATTCCCACTATGGGCGTATCTGCCCCATCGAGACGCCGGAAGGTCCCAACATCGGGCTCATCGCGTACCTGGCCACCTACGGCGCCATCGACGAGTACGGCTTCATCGTGACCCCGTATCGCCGGGTCACCCGGGAGGTCAAGAACATACATGAGCAGATGGTCAACCGGGCCCTGGCCGAGGCGGTGACGGACCAGGATGGCAAGCGGATCGGCAAGGAAGGGGCCCGGATCACGCCGGCCCTGGCCAAGGAGCTGGCCGCGCTGCCGTCACGGACCATCAAGGTGGTGCCCTTCGCGTCCCGCGAGATCGTCTACCTGTCGGCGGACCAGGAGGAGGACTACGTAGTGGCCCAGGCCAGCGCTCCCCTTAACACTTACGATGAGTTCAGCGAGAAGAGGATCGAGGCCAGGAAAGGAGAGCGCTTCCCCCGGGTCTCTCCCGAGAATGTAGACCTGATGGACGTCTCACCGAAGCAGATTGTGGGCATCTCGGCCTCGCTTATCCCCTTCCTGGAGCACGACGACGCCAACCGGGCCCTGATGGGCTCGAACATGGAGCGCCAGGCGGTGCCCCTGCTCTGCTCCGAGTCCCCGGTGGTGGGGACGGGCATGGAGCAGCAGGTGGCCAGGGACAGCGGGCAGCTGGTCATAGCCGGGGACGACGGTGATGTGACCTCGGTGACCAGCCGGGAGATCGTGCTCATGACCGAAGAAGGGGAGGAGCGCAGCTACCCCCTGATGAAGTTCATGCGGACGAACCAGGGAACGTGCATCAACCAGCGTCCCATCGTCAGCAAGGGCGACAGGGTCAAGACCGGGCAGGTCCTGGCGGACAGCTCGGCCACTGACCACGGCATACTGTCCCTCGGCCAGAACGTGCTCTGCGCGTTCATGAGCTGGGAGGGCTACAACTTCGAAGATGCCATAGTGGTGTCGGAGAAGCTGGTCAAAGAGGACAAGTTCACCTCGATACACATCGAGCGCTATGAGGTGGAGGCCAGGGAAACCAAGCTGGGCGCCGAGGAGATCACCAGGGACATACCGAACGTTGGCGAGGAGAGCCTGCGTAAGCTGGACGACGACGGCATTGTCCAGGTGGGCGCGGACGTCGAGTCCGGAGACATCCTGGTGGGCAAGATCACTCCCAAGGGAGAGACGGAGCTGAGCGCCGAGGAGAAACTCCTCCGGGTGATATTCGGCGAGAAGGCCCGCGAGGTCAAGGACACGTCTCTGAGGGTGCCGCATGGCGAGCGGGGCCTGGTGATAGCGGTGAAGATATTCACCAACCGGGACGAGCTGCCCGAGGGCGTGAGCAAACTGGTGCGGGTCTGGGTGGCCCAGAAGCGCAAGGCGTCCGAAGGGGACAAGCTGGCCGGCCGGCACGGCAACAAGGGCGTCATCGCCCGCATCCTGCCGGAGGAGGACATGCCTTTCCTGCCCGACGGCACATCTATCGACATCGTGCTGAACCCCATCGGGGTGCCGTCCCGCATGAACCTGGGGCAGATCTTCGAGACCCATCTTGGCTGGGCCGCCAACGAGCTGGGATTCAAGGCCGACTGCCCCGTCTTCGAAAGCGCCGACACGGACGTGGTCGAGGACGCCCTGGCCAGGGCCTGGATGGTCCGGCAGGCGAACGCCGGGACCGCCAACCTGGGCGCCCGGAACAGGCTGGAGCGCACCAGGGAATGGCTCCAGGAGCAGGGGTTCAATCCGGCGGTGGTGCTCGCGGAGGAGTACAACGGTGAATCCAAGCGGGCCTGCCTGAGCCTCTGGCTAAAGCAGTTCGGGGTCGACACTGATGGAATGGGCGACGAGG
>ERZ1649853.852-NODE-852-length-12242-cov-16.645770_pt1 | contig 12242 bp, 10 predicted proteins | sample MGYA00575353_ERZ1649853 | MGnify/ENA primary metagenome ERZ1649853 (study PRJEB40853, sample SAMN11349654) | freshwater sediment metagenome | isolation source: river sediment | host: Sediment | place: India: Okhla Barrage, New Delhi | collected 2017-02-21 ...
ACGCGGGGCTGTTCGGGACGGCCGCCGACGTGGCCGCGCTCGCGCGCGCCGTGGTCGGGCCGAGCCTCCCGGGCCTCGACGCCTCGGCGGCCCGGCGCCTCCTGGAGCCGGTCGCGGGGGAGGGGAGCCGCCCGTTCGGCTTCACCCTCGCCGCGCTGTCGGACGCCGCCCGGGGCGTTCTGCCGGAGTCCTCGCCGGGCCACAACGGGTTCACGGGCACTTCCGTGTGGATCGAGCCCCGGCTCGGTGCGGTCTACGTGCTGCTCACGAACCGGGTCCACCCGCGCGTGCCGGCCGCCGACTTTCAGCCGGTCCGCCGGGAGTTCCTGAGGATCGCGGCGGCGGTGGCGGGGGTGGGCGCCCGGTGACACACTGCGGGTCCACAGGACGTCTCCCCCGCGGAGCACGGAATCGCGCCGTGTCGAGATCGGCGCCGGGGTGCGACCGTTGACCGACTTCGCACGGGACCTCGTACGCGACGACGGGGAAAAGACGGGTCTCGGCTGGTCGTTCACGGTCTCGACGTGGATCCACGTGGGGCTCCTCGTCGCGCTCCTGTTCCTTCCTGCGGCTCGGCGCGACGAGGAGGAGGAGAAGCAGGTTCCCGTCGATCTGCAGCGACAGGCGCCCCAGCAGCAGCGGCCGAGGGAGGAGATCGCACCCCTCCGCAGGCTCCGACCGGAGAGACCGGCGCCTTCCGCACCTCGGGTCCCGAGCGCGGAGCGCCCTCAGACGCCCACAGCGCCGGTCCCCGTCCCTCCCGCCGGGCCGGCGGTGCGCGAGCCGGTGCCGAACCGGCCCGGAAACAGCTCGCGCTCCTCGGGGCCGGTGCCGCCGGCGGCTCCGCCTCCCGGTTCCGGGGGAGGCTCGTCGTCCGGGGAGCCCCCTCCCGGTCCCGGCCGGGGGACGGGGATGGAGGAACCCCCCAGGGACCTCAGGAACGCGCTCAGCGAGTTCCGCCGCGCGATCGCGCAGGGGCCGGCCGGCGGCGGCGGCTCGGGCACCGGCGGCTCGGGAGGCAAGGGCGGGGGGATCTCGGTCTCCGGTCTCACGCCGAGCGGGTTCGGCGTCGGGAACCTCTGGTTCGACAGCCGCGACTACGACTGGACCCCCTACGAGATGCAGATCTACTGGGCGATCCTCCGCGCCTGGTACGTGCGCCTGTACGCGATGACGGAGCTGTTCGAGAAGTGGGCGTTCGCGCGAGGCGACTGGATGATCGATCACCAGAACCAGGTGCGATTCACGATCCTCCGGACCGGGGAGATCGTGGACATCGCGATCGAGGCGCCGGCCGACTGTCCGCCTCTCGACGAGTCGTCGGCGGACGCGCTCCGCGAGGTCGTGCTGCCGCCCCTTCCCTCCGACTCGCCCCGCCCCGCGGAGACCGTCCACGTCCGCTTCCTCGTCCGGGGAGACATCCACCACATGCGGAACGACCCGCTCCTGCGCTCGGCGTACTACGGCCGCTGAGGCCGCCGCCCGCGCGCCGCGTGCTACTATCCGCTCGATGCCCACGGATTTCGAGAGTTTCGGGCTGCGGCCTGAGCTGGGACGCGCCCTCGCCGAGGCCGGCTACGTCGAGCCGACCCCGATCCAGGAGCGGGCGATCCCGGCCCTCCTCTCGGGACGGGACCTCATCGGCGTGGCGCAGACCGGCACGGGCAAGACGCTCGCGTTCCTCCTCCCGATCTTCCATCGGATGGCGGTCGGGGGCGGCGACCCGCAGGCGGTCGTCATCTGCCCGACGCGCGAGCTGGCGCTCCAGGTCGCGGGGGAGGCCGAGCGGTTCGGGAGGGGCGTCGGCGCGAGGACGGTCGTCGCCTACGGAGGCACCTCCAGCGGCGACCAGAAGCAGGCGCTCGCGCGCGGCTGCGACCTCCTGGTGGCGACCCCGGGGAGGCTCCTCGACTTCGTGACGTCCGCGTGGCTCTCCTTTCGCAAGGTCCGCTGGCTCGTGCTGGACGAGGCCGACCGGATGCTCGACATGGGGTTCATCCGCGACATCGACGCGATCCTCAGGAAGGCGCCGATGAGCCGGCAGACGATGCTGTTCTCGGCGACCTTCGAGGGGGAGGTCAAGGAGCTCGCAGGCCGTTACCTGTTCGATCCGGAGACCGTGCGGATCGACGCGGGCGCGCGCGTCAAGGAGTCGGTGGAGCACGCGATCTACCCGGTCCCCGAGCGGAGGAAGGTGGACCTGCTGCTCCGGATCCTCGACCTCGATCGGCCGTCCAAGACGCTGATCTTCTCGGCGACGCGGGAGGGGACGTCCGAGCTGGCGCGGCGCCTGCGGTCGGGAGGGCACGAGGTCGCCTCGCTCTCGAGCCTGCTCTCGCAGGCGAACCGCGAGCGGGCCCTCGCGGCGTTCCGGCGGGGCGAGTTCGACGTGCTGGTCGCCACCGACGTCGCGGCCAGGGGCCTCGACATCACCGACATCGACCTCGTCGTCAACTTCGACGTGCCGATGCACCCCGAGGACTACGTGCACCGGATCGGACGCACCGGCCGCGCCGCGCGGGCCGGGAAGGCGGTCACCCTTGCGACCCCCGACGACGGCCGGCGCCTGGCGAGGATCGACCACCTCCTCGGCCACCGGGTCCCGCGGGCCGAGGTCGAGGGGTTCGACTACGGGACGGCGCACGGGAGGCGCGGCGCGGGGGCGGCATCGGGGGCGCCCGAGGCGTCGGCCGGGGACGGAGCCGCGCGCCCGGCCCGGCGGCGGCGCGGTTCGCGCGGGAAGGGCCCGCGGGGGAAGCCGGGTCGCTCCTCTCGCGGCTCCGGCCGGCGCTGAGCCCCGTCCCTTGGGCAGGATCCGGATCGGCGCCGGGACCCTCAAGGGACGGAAGATCCTCGTCCCCGCGGCGCCGGGCCTGAGGCCGACCCCCGACCGGGCCCGGGAGGCTCTCTTCGACATCCTCGGCCAGGATCTCTCGGGGCTGCGGGTCCTCGATGCCTTCGCCGGCAGCGGAGCCCTCGGATTCGAGGCTCTCAGCCGGGGAGCGGAGCGAGTCGTCTTCCTCGAGTCCGACCGCGCCTGCGCCGCCGCGATCCGGGATGCCGCGCGGGCGCTCGGGGTCGAGGGGCGCTGCGCCGTGGTTGTCGGCCGGGCGGAGAGGGAGATCGCCGGGGGAGTCCAGGGGGGGCCGTTCGACCTGGTCCTAGCCGACCCGCCGTATGCGGACTCGGCGGCGCGGGAGGAGTTCGTCCTGGCCGTCGCGAGGGCGAGGGAGGCCGTCCCGCAAGGGGCCAGGGTGGCCGTGGAGCGGGAATCGCGGGTCCCCCCCGTCCCGTCGCCCCCGGGCCTCCGGCACACGCGAACGGCCCGTTACGGGCGAACGAGCTTCGACTTCTATCTCGCCGTGCAAAAATCGTAATCGCAGCCGTCGTCGCGGTCCGGCGGTCCGGGGTTTGATTTCCGCGTTGTCGGCCTTATATTTGCCGGCGGTTCGCAGGATGCCTCCGGATCGGTGGCCATTGACCTAGGAGTGGCTCATGAGACGAGTGGGTGTGATCGCTGCAGTCACCCTTGCAGGCGCCGTCCTGGTCGCCTCCGCGGCCTGGGCCGCCGAGGTTTCCGCGACGACCTCGACCCAGCCCCCGAAGAACCTCAAGAAGGTCGGGGACCACTGGACGCCCTGGGACCCGCCGGCCCCCGGGCCGGACTCCTACATCATCGTGAAGGACGACACCTTGTGGGATCTGGCCGGGAAGTGGCTCGGGAATCCCCACCTCTGGCCGCAGATCTGGGACCAGAACCGCTACATCCTCGACAGCCACTGGATCTACCCGGGAGACCCGCTCGGCGTCCCCGGAAAGCCGACCGTCGTGCCTCCCGAGGGACCGCCTCCGGCGGAGGAGGCGGCGGAGACTCCGGCCGCCGTCCCGCCGGCCGCGCCGCCCGAGGGGACCACCGCCCCGAGCCCCGCTCCGGTGGCGCCGCTGATCCCGCTCGGCGATCCTTCCGACGTGTACTGCTCCGGCGTGATCGAGGCCTCTCTCGAGGCGCCGACCCTGGTCATCGCCGGCAAGGAATCCGAGAGGGAGCACTTCGCGGAAGGCGACGTCGTGTACCTGTCGCTCGGGCGCGCCCAGGGGGTCCGGGCGGGGGCCGAGTACGCGATCCGGCGCCCCGAGGGGACGGTCGTGCACCCGAAGACGCAGGCCGTGCTCGGAACCTACGTGAGGAGGCTCGGCAAGATCCGCGTGCTCGTCCCGCAGGAGAACACCGCGACCGCGGTCGTCGTGCAGTCCTGCGCCGAGATGGCGATCGGCGACGGGGCGTGGCCGTGGGCGGAGATCCCGATCCCGAGCGCCTCGTCCCTGCCCGAGTTCGACCGCTGGGACGCGGAGCCGTCGGGCGGCCCCGAGGGGTACGTCGTCGCGACGAAGGACAGCATCACGCACACGGGGACCGGCCACGTCGTCTACACCGACCTGGGAGCTTCGCTGGGCGTGCGCCCCGGCTCGGTTCTGTCCGTGTACCGCGATCAGTCCCAGGGGCTCCCCCGCATCATGCTCGGCCAGGCGGTGGTCCTGGAGACGCGCGAGGGGACCTCCACGGTGAAGATCGTCAAGGCCGTCAAGGAAATCGAGATCGGAGACCGCGTGGAGCTCGAGCGATAAAACGGGTCGAGAGCTTCGGCGACGACGAGGGGCAGGCTTCGGCCTGCCCCTCGTCGTTTTCGGGTCAGATCCCTCGGAGCTTGTTGCGGAGGAGCAGGATCTCGAACGCCAGCCCCGCCTTCGCGGCCGCTCTCCGCATGAGCGGGATGTCGGGCCGGGTCATCGCGCGGTCCCCGTCGTCGAGGTAGAGGAGCGCCACGGTCCGATCCTTGACCGCGATCGGGACGACGAGCGCCATCGCGGGCAAGCGGCCTCCGAGAAGCGAGTAGAGGTCGCGGTTGGGCGGGAGCGCCGGCACGACCCCGAAGTGGAAATCGCGGCTCCTCCGCGCCGCGTCGAGGATCGTCGAGCCGTCGGGGGGGAGGACGATCTTGCGGACGCGGTCGGCGTCCATCCCCGGCCCCCGCCCCGCGATGCCGCGGATCCCCTCCCGGCCGACGGCGAAGAGCGCCGCCCGGCTCGCGCGCGTCGCGCAGAAGTCGAGGAGGCCCTCCGCGAGCGCGTCGCGGTCGGCCGCGGCGGCGAGCGACGCGTCGAGCCTCGCGATCGGATCGGAGGGCGCGACCGGCCCCGTGGCCTCCTCTCGCGCCGACAGATCGGAGAGCTGCGCCATCGTCGCGTACATCTCCCAGTCCAGGGAGGCGTCCGCGTCGAGCGGGCGCCCGTCCAGGCCCAGCGCGGGCTGGGGCTCCTCGCGGGGCTCCGGGGCGGGCGGGGGGTCGGGCGACGGGTCCGCCGTGCCCGCCGCGGGGACCGCGAGCGAGGCCTTCGGGTGGGCCGCGCGCCGCACACGGTAGTGGCGATCGAGCGCCTGGTCGAGCCGGTGCTCCGTCGTGACCCAGGGCTCCACCCGGAAGCCGGAGGTCTCCTGGATCTCCGCGACGGCCCTCGCGTCCCGCGGGTCGAGCATCGCGACGCGGAGCCTGCGGTTCTCGATCTGGAAGGGGACCAGGGCCAGACGGCCGGCGACCTCCGGGGCGACGGCTGCGAGGGCCTCGACCGGAATCGTGCGGAGCTTCTCGGACGATGCGAACGGGACTCCGAAGACGTCGGTCAGCGCCTCGCCGACGGTCGCCTCGTCCACGAATCCGAGCTTGAGCAGGTACGACTCGACGCGGCCCCCGAAGAACGACCGGGTTCGCTCGGCCTCCTCGAGCTGCCTGGGCGTGACCCGGCCCCGGTCGAGAAGGTGGCGAGCGACCCGATCCCCGCGCACGACGGCCTCCCGCGGCTCGATCTCAGGGGTTGCGGTCCCGGCCGCCGCCGCCCGGACCCCGGCCCCGGCCGCCCCCGTGGCCGCCGTGCGGTCCGCCGCCTTCCCTCCGCGGCCCCGACGGGTGCCTCGGCCGGCCCGGCCCGCCGCCGTGCCCGTCGTGCGGGCGCGGCTCCGGCTCCTCGGGCGGCTCGCCGCGCTGCTCTCTGAGGACGGCCTTCCGGGACAGGCGCACGCGACCCTGGCCGTCGATGTCGATCACCTTGACGAGCGTCTCGTCTCCCTCGTCGAGCTCGTCCCGCACCTCGGCGATCCGCTGCTCGGCGATCTCCGAGATGTGGAGCAGCCCCTCGACGCCGGGCAGGATCTCGACGAAGGCCCCGAACGGAACAACGCGCACGACCTTGCCGAGGTAGGTCTTCCCCAGCTCGGCCTCCGCGGTCAGCTCCCGGATGATGTCGACCGCCTTCTTCGCGGCCTCCTCGTCGGAGGAGGCGATGTCCACGCGCCCGTCGTCGTTCACCTCGATCTTGCAGCCGGTCCGCTCGACGATCGACCGGATCATCTTCCCTCCGGGCCCGATCACCTCGCGGATCTTGTCCTTGGAGATCGTGATCGTCAGGATCCGCGGGGCGTACTGCGAGATGTCCGCCCGCGGCGAGGCGAGCGCGCGATCCATGATCTCGAGGATCGCGAGGCGGGCGTCGCGCGCCTGGGACAGCGCGCGGGCCATGATGTCCCGCGTGATCCCCGTGATCTTGATGTCCATCTGCAGGCCGGTGATCCCGGCGCGGGAGCCCGCGACCTTGAAGTCCATGTCGCCGTGGTGGTCCTCGGCGCCGGCGATGTCCGTCAGCACGGCGAAGCGATCGCCCTCCTTCACCAGCCCCATCGCGATCCCGGCGATCGGGGAGCGCATCGGAACTCCGGCGTCCATGAGCGCGAGCGAGCCGCCGCAGATCGTCGCCATCGAGGACGATCCGTTCGACTCCAGGATGTCCGAGACGATCCGGATCGTGTACGGCCAGGCGTCCTCCTTCGGCATCAGCGGCAGGATGGATCGCTCCGCCAGGGCGCCGTGCCCGATCTCGCGCCGGCCGGGCCCGCGGAGGAACTTCACCTCACCTACGGAGAACGGCGGGAAGTTGTAGTGGAGCATGAAGCGCTTGAACGACTCTCCCTCGATCCAGTCGAGCCGCTGGGCGTCGGCCGATGTTCCGAGCGTGACCGTCACGAGGGCCTGCGTCTCCCCGCGTGTGAAGAGCGCGGAGCCGTGGGTCCGCGGCAGCACGCCGACCTCGCAGCGGATGTCGCGGATCCGGTCGAAGGCGCGGCCGTCGAGGCGCGTCCCGCGGCGGAGGATCTCCTCGTGCAGGATCCTGTCCTGCATCTCGTTCCAGAAGCGGGAGGCGAAGGCCCTCTTGGCCTCCTCCCCCTCCCCGAAGCCCGCCAGCATCTCCTCCTTGAGGGCGCCGACCGCGGCGTAGCTGTCGAGCTTGCCGCGGATGCGCATGGCCTCGGCCAGGCGGTCCCTGTACTCGCGCAGGAGCCGGTCCCGCTCCCCCTCGGGCTCGGCCTGCCTCGGGATCTCGCGCTTGGGCTTGCCGATCTCGGCGGCCAGCTCCTTCTCGAGCGCGACGATCCCGCGGATCGCCTCGTGGCCGCGCTCGATCGCCTCGAGCATCTCCTCCTCGGAAACCTCGGAGGCCCCGGCCTCGACCATGACGACCGCCTCCTGGGAGCCCGCGACCACGAGGTCCAGCCGGCTCGTCTCCAGCTGCTGGAACGTCGGGTTGACGAGGTACTCGCCGTCGGCGGTGAGGCCGACGCGCACCGCCGCGATCGGGACGGGGAACGGGATGTCCGAGACGGCGAGGGCGAACGACGCGCCCGTGATGGCGAGGACGTCCGAGTCGTTCGCCTGGTCCGCGGACAGCACCAGGCCTATGACCTGCGTCTCGCACGCCCACCCCTCCGGGAAGAGCGGCCGCAGCGGCCGGTCGATCATCCGCGAGGTCAGGACCTCCTTCTCGTTCGGGCGGCCCTCCCGGCGAAAGAACCCGCCCGGGATCTTGCCGGCGGCGTACGTGTTCTCCCTGTAGTCCACCGTCAACGGGAGGAAGTCGACCCCCTCGCGGGGCTTCTTCGCCGCGCAGGCGGTGACGAGCACCACGGTGTCGCCGTAACGGACGGTGACGGCGCCGTCGGCCTGCCGGGCGACGTCCCCGGTTTCGATGATGAGAGTCTGGCCCCCGATCTCGATCTGCTTCTTCACGGACAACGTCGTGACCTCCAGGCGGCGAGCCCGCCGAATTCTAGCCGAGCCCCGGGTTCGGGAGGAGACCGCTCCCGTGCGGGCACACGTCGCCCCGCTTCGCGGCATGGCGTCGCGAGCGGAGAGGCGAGGGGCTACTTGCGGATGCCGAGCCGGTTGAGGATTCGCTGGTAGCGTTCAAAGTCCTTGCGTTTCAGATAGTCCAGCAGACGGCGCCGCTTGCCGACCATCTTGAGGAGGCCCTGACGGGAGTGGTGATCCTTTGCGTGGGCCTTGAAGTGCTCGGTCAGCTGCTCGATCCGCTTGGTGAGAAGGGCGATCTGGACCTCGGGAGAGCCGGTGTCCGCGTCCTTCGTGCGATAGGAGGAGATGATCTCTGCTTTTCCGTCTCGGGTCAGCGGCACCGCGTGTCCTCCTCCGGAGCCGCCGGCAGACGCGGACGGCCCAGATTTCGGGCGAAACCGATCGAACGAACCACCTCAGCCGTCGAACGTTAGCACAGCGGCCGGATCCGGGCAACCGGCGCCCCGCGCCGTCAGGACCGGGCCTCCCGCGGCGCGAGGACCACCTTCGGCCGCACGACGCCTCCCCCCGCCGATCCGATCCCGAGCATCTCGCCCGCCGGAGAGACGACGGCGACGATCCCCTCGTCCGGCGCGCCGGGGGGGGAGGGGACCGCGATTCCCGCGCGGAACCGCGCGCAAGCCGCGTCCCCCTCGAGGGCGACGGCCGGCGCCTCGAGCGGCATCCGGTCCAGCGGGACGACCGCGCGCTCGAGCCCCTCCCTCCCCGAGGACTCGAGGCCCTCGAGGGAGATCGCGCTCTCCACGCGAAGGGGCCCGATCGCAATCCTCCGCAGCGACGCCACGGCGGCCCCGCAGCCGAGCGCGGCGCCGAGGTCCCGGGCGAGGGCGCGCACGTAGGTGCCGGCGGAGACCTCGGCGACGAAGCGCCACGTGAGGTCGTCGGCCTCGCGCGACAGGTCGAAGCGGAGCACCTCGATCTCGGCGGGGGGCGCGTCCACCTTGGCCCCGCGCCGCGCCAGCCGGTACAGGCGCTGGCCTCCGACCCTGCGGGCCGAGACCCCCGGCGGGATCTGGAGCATCCGGCCCCGGAAGCCGGACGCGGCTCGCAGGACCTCCTCCGCGGAGGGGGGCGCCCCCTCGTGCCGCGCGAGCGGCTTCCCCTCGAGATCGTCGGTCGTCGTCGAGATCCCGAGGCGCAGCGTTCCCTCGTACGCCTTCGGGGAGGCCGGCAGGAAGCGGATCAGGCGGGTGGCCCGGCCGAGCGCGACCGGGAGCAGGCCGGTGGCGGCGGGATCGAGCGTCCCCGCGTGCCCGACGCGGCGCTCGCCGGAGACCCTTCGGACGCGATCGACGACGTCGTGGCTCGTCGGTCCGGACGGCTTGTCGACGAGGAGGAGCCCCTCGATCGGCCCGGTCACGCCTCCTCCCCGCCTCCGGCCCCGGGCTCCCGCTCGGAGGAGATCTCGCGCAGGAGGGCATCCACCCTGGACCCGCTCTCGAGCGACGCGTCCTCCTCGAACCGGATCTCCGGCACGCGCCGGAGCCGGGCCTCCTGCGCGAGGCGTCTCCGGAGGAACGGGGCGGCGTGGTTGAGCGCGCGGGCGGTCGCCTCCCGCGACGCCGCGTCCCCGAGGATCGAGAAGTAGACGCGCGCGAGCGTGAGGTCGGGGGTCACCTCCGCGCCCGTCAGCGTCACGAAGCCGATCCGCGGGTCCCGCAGCTCCTCCCGGAGCACGCGGGCGAGCACCTCGACGACGAGGTCTCCGATCTTCCGCGTCCGGTGGGCCGTCATCGGTAGTCCGCCTCCCAGCCGCCGGGGCCCCCGTCCGACGCCTCGAGGAAGTCGGCCCCCGTCTCGATCATCTCGCCCGGGATCTCGCTCTCTGCCTCGCGCCGGATCGACTCGAACAGCCGCTCGAGCGCATCCCTTCCCGACGCGACGGAGACGACGACGAGCCCGGCGCGCTGCCTCAGGTCCGAGTACTCTCCGGTCTCGGCGACGGCGACGTTGTGGCGGGCCCGCAGCCGGTCCTTGAGCCGCCTCAGGACCTGGCGCTTGTCCTTGAGCGAGCGGGAGCCGCCGAGGTGGATCTCGAAGGTGTAGATGCCGACGGTCATGGCCTTCGACCGGACGCGGCCGCGCGGCCCGCGACGGGGATCAGAGGGTCTGGGCGGCGACCTTCTCGACGACGAAGAACTCGATGACGTCGCCTTCCTTCAGGTCGTTGAAGTTCGCGATCCCGATTCCGCACTCGAACCCCTGCTTCACCTCGGAGACGTCGTCCTTGAACCGCTTGAGGCTCGCGAGCTTGCCCGTGTAGATCACGACGTTGTCGCGGATCAGGCGGGCCTCGGCGGTGCGCGCGGCCCGCCCCTCGGTCAGAAGACACCCGGCGACCGTCCCGACCTTCGAGATCCGGAAGATCTGCCGGACCTCCGCCTGGCCGAGGACGATCTCCTTGAGCGTCGGCTCGAGCAGTCCGACCATCGCCTGCCGGATGTCGGTGATCAGCTCGTAGATGATCGTGTAGAGCCGGATCTCGACCTCCTCCTGCTTGGCGAGATCGGCGGTCGCCCGGTCGGGGCGCACGTTGAATCCGACGATGATCGCGTTGGAGGCGGCGGCGAGGAGGACGTCGGCCTGCGTGATCGCCCCCGTGGACGCCCTCAGGACCGAAACCCGGATCTTGTCGGACGGCAGCTCGCCGATCGACTTCTGCAGCGCTTCGAGCGATCCCTGGACGTCCGCCTTCAGCAGGATCGGGAGCTCCTTCGTCTCCCCCTCCGCGATCTCGCGCGACAGGCTCTCGAGCGTCCGGCGGGAGCTCTTGGCGAGCGCCGCGACGCGGGCCTTCTCCATCCGGAACGACGCGATCTGCCGCGCCTTCCACTCGTCGGCGACCGCCTGGAAGGTGTCGCCGGCCGTCGGCTCGGAGGCGAATCCCATCACCTCGACCGGCGTCGAGGGGCCGGCCGCCTCGGCGCGGCGGCCGTTCTCGTCCGTCATCGCGCGGACCTTGCCGAAGGCGCTCCCGGCGATGAACGGGTCCCCGACCCGGAACGTTCCCTGCTGGACGAGGAGCGTCGCGACGATCCCGCGGGCGCGGTCGAGCCTCGCCTCGAGCACGACGCCCGTCGCGAGCTTGTCCGCATCGGCCTTGAGGTCCTGCATGTCCGCGACCAGGAGGATCATCTCGAGGAGCTCCTCGATCCCCTGGCGCTTCTTCGCCGAGACCTGGCAGGCGACCGTCTGGCCGCCGTACGCCTCGACGAGGAGGTCGCGGTCGGCCAGCTGCTGCATCACGCGGTCGGGGCGGGCCTCGGGCTTGTCGATCTTGTTCACGGCCACGACGATCGGAACGCCGGCCGCCCTCGCGTGGTCGATCGCCTCGATCGTCTGCGGCTTGACGCCGTCGTCCGCCGCGACGACCAGGACGACGATGTCGGTGACGCGGGCGCCCCGCGCGCGCATCATCGTGAACGCCTCGTGGCCGGGCGTGTCGAGGAACGTGATCTTCCGGCCCTTCTCCTCGACCTGGTAGGCGCCGATGTGCTGCGTGATCCCCCCGTGCTCGGTGCTCACGACGTTCGTCGCGCGGATCGCGTCGAGGAGCGAGGTCTTGCCGTGGTCGACGTGCCCCATGACCGTGACGACCGGAGGCCTCGGCGCGAGCTTCCCCGCGGCCTCCGCGGGCGCCTCCTGGTCGGCCGCGGCCGCGGGGGGGGCCTGCTGCACCTCCTCCTCGAACGTGACGATCGACGCCTCGGAGCCGAACTCCTTGGCGACCTCGATCGCCGTCGCCGGGTCGAGCGGCTGGTTGATGTTGGCCAGCACGCCTCGCGTGATCAGCTTCGCGATGACGTCCTTCGACTTCCGGTTCAGCTTCTCGGCCAGCTCCTTGACGGTCACCGCCTCGGACAGCGTGATCTTCTCCGGGACCGCCGGCAGGTCCGGCTTCTGGCGCTGCGTGGGGGGCGGGGGAACCGCCTCCTGCGTCTTCTTCCTCCGCTCCTTCGGCGCGGGGACGCCGCGCGGTGCGGCCGGGCCGGCCGGGCGGCCCGGGCCGGCCGGGCCGGGGCGGACGGGCGCGGGGCCGACGCG
>ERZ1649853.853-NODE-853-length-12240-cov-6.375297_pt1 | contig 12240 bp, 11 predicted proteins | sample MGYA00575353_ERZ1649853 | MGnify/ENA primary metagenome ERZ1649853 (study PRJEB40853, sample SAMN11349654) | freshwater sediment metagenome | isolation source: river sediment | host: Sediment | place: India: Okhla Barrage, New Delhi | collected 2017-02-21 ...
ATGCCCAGCCACATATTCTTCGAGAACTGCACCTTTCCCATTTCCCCCGCTTTGAAGTCGCCGCTGAAGATGCGCAGCACGTCGCCCAACAGGTAGGTGAGCATCAGCGCCACCCAGGTTGCCGAGAGTAGGATGCGCGTGTCCGGCATGGTTTAGTCCGCCACTATCCTAACGACGACCTTACCTCGGGCGTGCCCGGTGCCAAGATAGCGCATGGCCTCCGCCACCTGGCTCAACGGGTAAACCTTGTCGATCACCGGCACGATCTTACCCGCCTCAATCCACTCTTTCAGGAACAGCAGGTCTTTTTGGCTCTGCTTGGCGGATATGCCACCCATTTTTTGACCCCCATCCTTCGACATGCGCGGTCCCAGCAGCATGGACTGGAAGATCTGCTTGAACGTGCCCCCTGCCATCACGTATATGCCCTGCGGAGCAAGCGACCGCCGGTAAGCCGACATCGGATGATAGCCGTTGGCTGCCAGAATCAGGTCGTACTGCTGTCCGTTCTGGGTGAAGTCTTCTTTGGTGTAGTCGATGACATGGTCAGCGCCGATCGCCTTAGCCTGCTCCAGGTTGCGCGTGCTGGTCACCGCGGTGACCTCAGCGCCGAAAGCCTTGGCAATCTGCACAGCAAACGTGCCCACCCCACCCGAGGCGCCCTGGACAAGCACTTTTTGCCCGGGCTGGATGTGCCCTTCATCGCGCAGCCCCTGCAGGGCAGTGATGCCTGCCATGGGCACCGCCGCCGCCTGCTCGAAGCTCAGGTTGGCAGGCTTGGGCGCCAGTGTCTTCTCGGGTACGCAGGCATATTCGCCAAAGCCGCTATAGCCCTTGCCGGCGATATCGCCATACACCTCGTCTCCCGGCTTGAACTGCGTTACATCCTTGCCCACTGCTTCCACCGCCCCGGCGATGTCTGCGCCAAGCGTGCCATCCTTCGGCTTGAGCAGCCCGCCGCCCATGAAACGCACCAGGAAGATGTCCGAGGTCAGCAGGTGCCAGTCATAAGCGTTCAAAGCGGCGGCATGGATCTTGACCAGCACCTCGTCATCTTTGGACGTAGGCTTCGCGACATCTACGATCTGGATGACGTCGGGTGAGCCGTACTTGGTGTGAATAGCTGCTTTCATGGGTTGCCTCCGGGGGTGAAGTGAGTGACATACTTTGTGCTAATGGGTGTACGGGAAAGTGGGTTGGTTAGTTTCATAGCTCCGGAAAACACCTCACAGGTCTCGAAGACCTGTGAGGTGTCTCCGCCAAATTACTTCACGAATGGACAAACATCTTCTGGGCTGTAAGCGTGGCTTTGCCAGCCATGATAATCACTGCCCAGATATTGTATCGTCGAAGCTTGATTTTCTTCAGCATACTCCACAGCTTTCGAGCATGCCTGGTGAATATCATGCGATGAAAGATATTCATTCCAAAACGAGGATGCCATTTCTACGAAAGCATAACCCGGCTTTCCTACTTCATATTGTTCCACCAGCGTATTGTAAGTGTTTTCAGCTTCAGCTTGATTGCCTTCAAGGATATTCAGTAGGATTATTCTGAAATAAGCATAAGCCGAGAGGATGCTTCGTTCTGTTGTGTCGACTGGCAAAGGCGTTGGTGTAATTAACCCTTGAATTAAAAGGCTGTTTGACTCTGACCTTTGTAAGGCTTTTTCTTTAGACCACCAATCTAAATAATCACTAAAAATTACCTGTTGGTATAAATCCATTGCTCTGGTGTAATCACCATCAAGAGTAGCATAATCGGCATCTTGAACTGCTTGATAACGATACTGTGGGGCAACGACTTGAATACTCTCTAAATTAAATTCATTACCATTCCACATATACGTTTGGGTTTCTCCTCGTGTTGGCCCTCCGTTAATATCCCAATCTAAAGATGTAGGCCAGCCGCATTTCAACACAAATTCTATTGTCCCATTTCCATCGATATCCTACAAACTCATATTACTTTGCATAAAATTACCTGGTTCAGCATAACCCTCACTGTATATCCAGCCATTTCTAATTCCCCCACCACCATACCGGCTCTCAAAATCTGGATGGCTTACTAAATTTTTAAACTGCCGCCCATCCCATTCAAGGATTTTATAGTAAGTCGTCGATGCATTCGAATAAGGCCATATCCATCCACCAATAATCAGTTCAGGTATCCCGTCAAAATTCATATCTTCGACAGCCAGGATACGACTGACACCTTCGATGCTATCCGCATCTAAAATCGTTTGATACTGCCCATTTTTGCAGCTATAAACTCGAAAATTACATTCGGCAATGGTAAGTTCCGGTGCACCATCGTTTGTCAGGTCAACCTGGGAGGCCGAATTCTTAAATTCATCTACAATGCGCTGGAGGCGTCCCCCAGTATTAAGAAAATCCAAAACCTGCGTTTGTATATCAAAACAAATTCCTTCAGGAACATCGAAAGATGGCACAAGTGTCGGATTTTCAGGCGGGCATTGAGCCGGACTTTCTGGTGTGCGAGTCGGAACACGCAAGACATCGAACGTCTGTGTGGCTGTTGGAAACAAAGTCATAGTCGGGGATGACGAGGCAATAGGTGTGTAGGAAGGTTTTGGTGTTTGAGAAGATGTCGAGGTTGGTGGAATAGGTGCTGATGGGATAAGTGTTGGGGTGTCAAGTGATCTGTCTCCCGGAGATATCGTTTGGGAAAGTGAAACTGTCTCAGTGGCACTGGTTAGGCCTGATGACAAGTTGCATGATGTTAGAAGAATGCAGATGAAGATTAAAAATGGCAAGGTAAGTTTCATTCAGCTAGATCCATCGTTTCCTTTTTTACAATTACAACCTATTTCAGAACTGAGCTACAAGTGGTATGACCAGCGAATTTCACTGAACCGGATCTTCTCCCAAAAACGGCTGGGTCCACCAATCACTATCCAGGTCTGATACTTTAACCAATCTACCGTCGATCGAATTCACCAGGTATAAACTATCCCATTCACCACCATTGCGTACACCTGCAATGAGCCAATCGCTACCGGTCAAAGTAGATATCAAAATCGCCTCGTTCGGTATTGAACATAAGATAACTTTTTCACCCGAATCGATATTCAAGCTGACCACTCGACCCTCTTTATCACCGTGTAAAGTGTAAAAAAGTCGTTTACCGTCTGCTGACCACACGGGAGTCGTTATGTCATCTTCACTGGTATCCAGGTCTTTACTTTCACTAGTCACAAGATTTAAAAGAATAAGCCGCGACGAGCGAAGCTTAACATCGTAGATATTGCATATCTGAACAAAACTGATCCATTTGTTATCCGGGCTATAACTGGCATCATTGTATTCATAATCCCAGGGTGCTAACGCTGTTCTCTCATCCTCGTAGATCAATTTTTCTGTGAAACCATTCCCGGTAATTACGACTTGATATATTCCTGGCCTTTCACCGCAAGCCCTCTGGCCGCCAGTACTGACCGACATCAAGAATTTTGTACTTTCCAGAGACCAGGTTATATTTGAACCGCAATCTGAAATATCATACAAGCTTTCAGCAGCAAGATCGATTATGACCAGGTTAGGATCGCCTTCGGAGGTTGCCTCACCAGCAACCAACCGTTGGCTGTCAGGCGACCATTGATAAGGGTAATAATAATGGTTCCTGTATTCGTCATATGTGGATAATTTATGCGAGATCACCCGTTGAGAGGTTTTGTTGAAGAGATTGAATAACTTCAAGCCTTCTGCATCGTTGTAAGCCAGATACCGGTTATCTCCACTAAAAAGCACAAGGCTTGCCCAGAGCGGCTTAGAAGTCGCCACCGTGATTATTCCACCACTTTCTCTATCCAGCAGCTTCACACCCACATCATCTACATATGCAACATACTTCCTATTCGGGCTGATGGCGACATCCTCGACTTTTTCATTCAATGGAGCCTGGATTTCTTCTGCCGACCAGTCGCTCAAATCATACCGATAGATAGAGACTCCTTTGCGGAATAAAAAGGCCAGACCAGGCACTGGCATAAAGGTGGAAGTAGGAACAGGTGTTGCGGTAAAGGTCGGTGACGAGGTGATGGTCAAAACCGAGGTAATTGTGACGCTTGGTGGAATGGCTTCCGTTTTAGTTGGAGTGCTGGTGAGGGTTGCCGCTTTTGTAGCTGCCACCACCGGTGAAACAGTGCTCGTCACGGCCGGCGTCACAGCCGTCACTTTAGAATTACACCCTTCAGCCCCGCAAGCTATGGCGAAGGCGATGGCAAGAAAAACTGACAATCTAAGGAATGGTTTCATGTACACCTTAAAAAATGCGCTATTCCTTCGGCAAATACTCCTCCCGCAGCGGAGAAAACACCTCCACCAGCATGGTATCTTCCAGCGCCTCGGCGCCGTGCACCACATCTTCCTTGATGCCTCCTGTCGCCATCTCTGCTTAACTGCCCGTCGAGCTGTCTTCGCTCAGCTCTTTGTTGATGGGGAGGATAAAGACCGGGCTGTCGCTCAACTGGACAACCTGTTGCGCCACGCTGCCCATGAAGAGAAGGTCCAGCCCACCCCGCCCCTGTGAGGTGATCATGATCAGGTCCACGCCTTCACGCTTACCCACGTCGACAATGGAGCGCGCTGGGTAAGAGCCGCTCACAACAGTACGCACGGTCAATCCCTCCACCCGCAGACTTTCGGCGGTCGAAGCCAGGTATTTGCGCATACTGGCTTCAACCTGCTTGCGGATGGCCTGGATGACGCTGGCCGGGGCGCGGTATTTCTCGCTTTCCGGAACAGCTGGGACGCAGATCAGCATCAGTTCGCAATCAAAGTGCTGCCCAAGCAGGCGCGCATAAGGCAGGATCTGCTCGGAAAAGACCGAGCCATCCAAAGCGACCAGGATACGACCAAAGTGTGGCGCCTCCGGCGGGCCACTTTCGAAGACCTGTACCAGCAGGACGGGGATATCCAGCAGGTGCACCAGCTTGCTCGAAAGACCCTCGCTCAGCCAGTTCCGTTCACCCGAGCTGCCGCGCGTGGTGAGGATGACCAGGTCGATCTCCTTTTCGACCACCAGGGCGCGTGTGGCTTCGGAGGGAGAATCGGTGCGCACGATACTGTTGACCTGGACCCCGGCGGCATGCATCTTTTCTGCCACCGAGCTCAGGTAAGCCTCGGCTGCCTCTTTTTCTGCGCTATGCTCCTGGAAATTCCGGGAAGCGGAAAGCAGCGTCAGGTGGGCGCCGGTAGTCTCGCAGATGAACTGGGTCATGGGCAGCGCCTGGGCCGCATAGCTGGAGCCGTCCAACAAGGTGAGCACGCGGTGGATCTTGATATGCCCATTCAAACGGTGTTGGGTCAGCACCGACTCGGGCATCCAGCCCAAAAGAGCCAACGCCTTTTCTCCATTTTTTTCTACGCCCTCTCCAGCCGGAGCGGCCTGTCCAAAGCCAAAGCCAGCCAGCAGGCTGGCATTGATCTTCCCCAGGTAGTCCATCTCGGGGGAGGGCGCGCCGATGTGCTGGCGGAAGTAGGTAAATACAAGAAATAGAATAGGAATGTAAATAAAATAAGTCCAGGCGCCTTCCAGGAAGCGCTCGGCAAAGATGACCAATGTAGCGCCGCTAGTCAAAATGGCAGCCGTCGCCGTGCCGGCGATGGAAGCCGACTGGCGGATTGAGAATCGACCTGAAGCCTCACGCACCAGGCGTTGGGTAACAGCCCAGCCAGTCATGCTCAATAAAATGAATACACCCGCAGCGTAGAGGGCCAGGTAGGTCGCCTCGTGCGTGCCAAAGAAGAAAAAACAAACACTGACGATCCCTACTTCTAGCCAGACCGGCTTGTCAGCCACTTCATAGCGGTTGCATTCTCCAAAGGCGACTGGAATATAGTGACGCTCTTTGAGCCCCAGGGCCAGGTTTTGCAGGCCCTGGGCGCTGGCCGCGCATGCTGATATGAGCACAAAGACGCCTACCAGCGAGCCAAGATAGGGGAGAGGCGCCGGCAGTAGCTGGTCCATCGTCTGCGTAAAGACCGACACTTGCGTATTGGTGGGATCTGACATAGAAAAAATGGCTGGACCGACGATCAGCATGGTCGCCGCGGTAGTGCTCATGATGATCAACAGGCTCAGGAATGCCTTGCGGCTTTTTTGAGCCGGTGTCCCATCATAAGCTGCCACCAGGTTGGCAAACACTTCGATACCGGTCATCACCGCCAGGATGCGGACGTACCCCCCGATCGTAAAATTCAGGTTTGGAGGTATGAAGGCTTCCAAAGACAGCGCTGGCAAATGAAAGCCGGTCCGCACCAGCGTTGACAGGATCATCAACCACAGCAACACCAGCACACCGGCAGTAGCAGGGCCAAACGTACGTGCCGCCATCTTCGGGCCTCGATTGACCAGCCATCCCGTGAACAGGCTGAGCGCGATGGCTACCAGGGTGCGGTATGGCATCCCCAAGATCTGCTGGTTAAGCACCGGGAAGCGATCCGCAATAAAGGTGACCATGCTAGCCATGCTGACCAGGAAGGTCAGGGTATATTCGATAAAAGTGATCGCCGCATTGACCTTGACCGCCCACCCGCCAAACTCTTCCTCGCTCAGCCCGCTTCCACCCGAGCCGTCGATGACCCAGCGCATCACCAGCCGGTACATGGACGAGACAACCGCAATGGTCAGCACCGCCAGCCAGACCGCCCCACCAAAGACGACCCGCGCCGCGCCCGAGACGATAATGAGGCTTAAGAAAGGGCCAAACAAGTAAAGCGGGGAACTTGCCGGGTCGCCTCCGCCAGCCAGCGCGCCTTCGAACGAGATTTTAAGTTTATGGGAAACAAGAGCAATACGATTAGCCTTATTTGCGCAGAGTTCAGGTGTCAGCTCTTGGGCTGAGCGCTAAATTCCGAGAGGAGCCGGAGACGGTCAAATGGATATGCGCTTCGGATAACTCTGACATCTAGTGTATCGATGACCACTCGCAGCATGCATACAGTCAGTAACGCTACACAGGGAAAGACGAGCCAGAAACGTCCTGACAGAGACAGAAGAAAAAGAGTTGTGACATTTACTCTAAGTTCTATTACTTGTCCATTTTACCAAGGAATGGTTTCATGTCCACCTAAAAAATCGCGCTATTCCTTCGGCAAATACTCCTCCCGCAGCGGCGAAAACACCTCCACCAGCAAGGTGTCCTCCAGCGCCTCGGCGCCGTGCACCACGCCGCCCTTGAAGCTCCAGCTGCAGCCCGGCTCGACAATGGCTTCGCCCTCGTCACCGAAGAAGCGCACCCTGCCGCGTACCAGGTAACCGGTCTGCTCGTGCGGGTGCTGGTGCGCCGGGATGAGCGCACCCTGCTTAAGCTGGAACTCGCTCAGCAACGATTTGTCGCCGTATACCAGCGTCTTGAAGAACACGCCGGGTAACAGCTCACGGTAATTGGATGGGTCGGGTAAGTAGAGCATAGAATCAGCCTCCTCTTGTTATGGCCTTTTTGTTGGTAATTTTGGAATGAGAAAGGGGGTTTCCTGCTTGTATCTCCGATAGGATTGCGCGTCATATGGTAGATATCCGTATCGACAATGTGCTTCGTCAGACGGAAGGCATTGGCACCACTGGCGAGCTTGCGCAGCGATTGGTTCGTGACCGCCAGTAGGTACAGTCCAGGAAGCGCAAGCAGAATGCCAAGAACAAGAAAAAGCAGCCTGGGCGAGAGTGAGGGCAGCCCGACCAGCGCGTCCAGGTGGGTGACGCCGGGGTAGATGAACAGAGACAGCGGTAGCAGGGACAGGCAGGTGAAGAAGAGAAAGTGCATGTGGCGGCTGGATCTTTCAGCATTCTCCTTGGAAGGATGTCGCCGCAGCCATAAGCCTAAAAGTAAGGCACCGAGAACAAACATCAAAATGCCGGCGAGACTAATGTAAAGAGTGATCATGGTCTGTTTACACTCACCCACCATTATATATTTATTTAATCAGGATTATTTCGTTCGTCTCCAAATTTAGCTGATATTTTTGATCGTCAACCATACTCTTCAGCACGACAATGTTCGGTTCGGGCCAATCCAAAGGGTAAAGATACCTGGGGTCGTGCTCAAGCACTAGTTTTAAATCCATATTTGCGAGGCTGGCAATAAAAATCGTAAAACCGATATACCCTCCATCGATATCTTCCTCATCGACAGAAGCGACAAAGATAACTTGATCACCCTCTGGCGACCAAACAAAGCGCCCAAAAGCGGTTAATTCTTTTGGTACCGTGAACATGTAGTCTGCACCGTTCAGAAATTTATGAATGACCAATACTTGCCCAAGACGATATGCAAGATATTTCTCATCCGGCGAGAATGAATACGCCGACCCCATTTTCGTATCGGCCCAACTACCATTACCTAGATTGAGCCGGAATAAATGGGATCTACTATTCCAAAAAAAATCATACCCGCCATCACCGGCGTCGTTTGGGGATAAGTATAAGTATTGACCATCTCTCGACCACCTGACGATATCGATCCTGGCATCTCCACATGGACATGTCCATCCCGTTAGTTCGTCAAAGTAAATATCCCATTGCGCTTTCGTTTCTACATTGACAATGCTCAATCCGCCACTCTCTTTAAAGTTAAAAAATACAGCCCATTTCCCATCCGGTGACAACCCCAAACCTTTAACATAGCAAGGATAAAGGACACAGTTCCACGAATAATACCTTCCTAATACAGGCTTTTCAGTCACCAGCGCGTCCAATGTCGTTAAGACAGCCATAGTTTCCTGTGGAATCACTTCTGTGGGTGGAGGCATCGGTGTGGATGTATCCACGGGAGAAGGAGTCAACGTAGACCTCAGCGTAACCGTTGCGGTTGGCTGGATTACCACAAGGGCTGTGCTTGTTGCAGGTATTGTTGCTGTTGGATTTGGCGTAGCTGTCGATGAAAGTGTTGGGGAGGAAGAAGATGTTGCAGTATTCGTTGGCAGTAACGTGGCGCTACAGGCCGCGCAAACCAGGATTAATAAAACCAGGCCGAAAATACTTTTCGTTAATTGCATAAATTTCTCGCCCATCTTCCTTCAATATACATGCTAAAGGATACATCGAAGCAGAGGGAATTGCAAGTGAAAGACCACAGTCAGACCATTAGCAGCGCACTTCGAAAAGTGTGTGTAACTGTACAATGGATAATGACCAAAAATGACTTTAACTAACTATCCACCGAGTAGTTCACTCAACCCTAGTCGCCTATTTGCCATGACCAGCCGCTCGGTGAGTGCGTCCGATAACCTACGATTATACTCGTCCACAGGATCCAACGCTGCCACTGTCAAGATGCCCTGCACCACGCTGCTCAACATGGCGCAGCGGTAATCGTATTGGCACTGCGCCAGTGAATAGCCCTTCACCCCCGCCGCGCACAAAGCCTGGTGATAACAAGAGAGCAGGGCTTCTTCCTGATCACACACCGCCACCGGCAAGCACCCGCCCAGCAACCAGGCGACGTCGAACATGCCGTTCCACAGGAGAACATCCTCCCAATCGATCACCCAGCAGGTCGGTTTTCCCTCTTGTGTGCCAAAAAACAGGTTCTCGATGCGAAAATCCCCGTGGATCAGGGTGCGGGGCGAATTGTCGAGCAGAGCCTCGGCTTCGGCGATATGCCCCACCAGGCGCTCGCCCAGCGCCCGAAAGTCATCCGGTATCTGGAAAGGCGAATATTCCAGGAACTTCGGCCAGGCCTTGAGGTAGAGCTGCTCGACCAGGTTCTGTTCTGCCTGCGCGTTGCCCATCAGCCGCGCTAACTCTGGCTCGCTCGCCGGGTCCACTGCCCACCAGGCGGCGTGCAGCGCAGCCGCGGCTTGCAGTGCCAGGCGTGCATCTTCAACGGAGATGCCGTCGATGCGGTTTCCGCTGCGCGCCGCAGACAGGTCTTCCAACAGCAGGAACGACTCGCCGGTCTTGGGATCGACGGCATTGAAGTAGCAAACCGGCACGTTCACCGGCGTGCGGGTTGCCCCATGCCGGTAGTACCAGCTTTCTTTGTTGCCGGGCTGGAAGACGGCCGCGTTGTGGTGCAGTTCCGGGTCGATCGTGGGCAGTTTGGCGATCAGCGAGCGTAGCACGCCCGTTTCAGGCTGGTCGTAACGCAGGCGCAAGCGCGCCAGCTGGGCGTTGAAACCCGCCCCCGCCGGCAACTCTTCGGCCTCAACTCTCGTAATTGTTACACCCAGGATGGAGGTAAGGAAGCCGGCGGTGATCTGTGAGGGGTGTGTGGGAAGTTGCTGCTGATCAAGTGTCACGGTATAAAACCCTCTCTAACTTATGGGATGTAAAGTGAGCCCATAAAGGATACCAAGTACAAGCATTTCACCCAAGCCTGCCAGCAAGATATAGAGCAGGGTTTTTCCCGGCACCTTGTAGGTCATCCACTGCGAAGCCACGCTCATCACCACCCGCAGGAACCAGACCATCACCGCGTAGCTCAAGCCTTTGACCAGCCCGGCCTCACCCGGCAAGCTGGGGTAAAGTAGCAGGAAGATTCCAGCCAGGATAAACCCATAGGCAAGGTCAATGACGATTCCCGCCACCATATTGAGCGATTGTTTGGCAATGGGCTTAAAACATTCGAATAGCCTCACCGCTAACGGATTGGCATGGATCAGGCCATCCATAACGCCAAAAAGTACCCCGCTAACGATGGAGACGATGATATAGCTGGTCATATGTCACACTCCTTCCATTCGATTGCCAGGTGAACCGGTTACCCTCAAGAAAATCCGTCATTTAGATAAGCAGCTTCAGCAACGCAATCGTATCGTCCCTCAGTTTTGCTCTTGCCCAGTCCTTTTGACCGGAGGTCAAAAGCTCGCCAAGTCCTACCAAGATATGCCGGTTGTCCATTTTCTCTATTTGATCAATACATTTTCCAACAAGCTCCTCAAAAGGCATCCCAGCTCGATTTTCGACAATCGATTTATTGATCGGACTACGAATATGCAAAAAATACCAGACATCGTACAGATCTCGAACGGTCTCATCGATTCGCTCGTGCATGGCCATCAGCTTATGGGCAAACATATCCTCCAGAAGCATGACCTGCATGGATACACCTAAGTATGACTTTATCTCATACTTTGACCCAAAGACTCTTCTATTTATTTCAACCTTTACATTTCTCGCTTTGTCGTCATAAGAAATGATGCAGAACAAATTAAAACGTTTCTTGTAGGACTCTTTGAGAGCACCGTATTTGCTAGCGATTTCTACGACACGCTCGAAGACGATATCTTCCTGGTTTTCATCCAACAGGTCAAAATCAAGGTCAACGGAGAATCTGTCCAGCCCGTAAAACATCAATGCAGCAGTGCCGCCCTTGAACCCCAAGTAGGGGGAGATATGGGTATCTGTATAGATATCCTTCAAAATCTGGAACAGAATCGTTTTGTGGGTGGAGATATCGATGGTCATTATGTTAACTGATCCGCTTGTTTATGCATAAGATTTACTTTTTCACACATCTTTTGATTGTTGTAGATTGGCAATATCTCAAAAACTTTATTCCAATTAAGCGAGCGGATATTGTCAAAATGATATTTGGTCCTTAAGTACAACATATCCAGAAAAGCGCGTTCCTTGGTTGCAATAGATGTTTCGTTGATATGTTCAATCCCTGTTGCATCTACCAACACCTCATTTTTCATCTTGCGAAAGGAATAAGTCTGTTCCCCAATCATGATCGTACGTGTTGCGTATGAAGCGACAAATATCGGCTCATAATACTGAAATATCAGGCCTTCCCTTGCCAACACCGTTTCAAAACTGACATAGGCAGGAGTTAAGATCCGGGTAGCCAATTCCAATTTATTGTAATCTTTACTTTTTGCATACAAGCCTTTCCGAATACGGTAAAGATCCCCCTTCTTGACATAGTAGTTCAAGCGAACCATTGTCGCACCCGAAGTGGACTCGCGCCATAATAGCGCAATGTCTTTCAACGAAAAGACAGTTTTTGGAGAGCGTAAAATTGCAGTTAAATAATTCCCCTTGGACATATAGGCACTAATTATTAGGTTAATCCTAATATACAGTTCATATAATAAATGTACACCGCTATATTGTCAAGGGCGACGAGATTTCTCAATCGCCAGACTTCGGCTCTTCTCCGCCTTCTCAACCACCTCACGAATACGCTTCTGGCGCGTCGCCTCGGTCTTGGCGCTGGTGATCCAGTATAGGAGTTGCTTTTTATACGAAGCAGGATACTTCTCGAAATTCGTC
>ERZ1649853.857-NODE-857-length-12219-cov-5.698126_pt1 | contig 12219 bp, 6 predicted proteins | sample MGYA00575353_ERZ1649853 | MGnify/ENA primary metagenome ERZ1649853 (study PRJEB40853, sample SAMN11349654) | freshwater sediment metagenome | isolation source: river sediment | host: Sediment | place: India: Okhla Barrage, New Delhi | collected 2017-02-21 ...
TTCAACACCGCCAGCGCCACGGTCAGCGCCACCCCGCCGCTGACTCCCACTGCCACAACGGTGAGCTCGTCCGGCAACCCCTCGGTCTCCGGCCAGTCGGTGACCTTCACCGCTACCGTCACCCCGGGCACGGCTGCCGGCACGGTGCAGTTCCGCATAGACGGCACCGCCTTCGGCGGCCCGGTGACCCTGTCGGGCGGCAAGGCCACCAGCAGTGCTACTTCGAGCATGTCCGTGGGCAGCCACACCATCAGCGCCGCCTACAGCGGCAGCGTCAGCCACAGCGGCAGCACCGGCACCCTTCCCGGCGGCCAGACGGTGAACGAGAAGCCGGCCCTGGCCGCACCCGCGCTGGTGTCTCCCGCCAACGGGGCAGTCACCGGTGACCGGACTCCCTACCTGGACTGGACCAAGGTGACGGCATCGACCACGGTGCACTACCGCCTCCAGGTGGACAACAACGCGGACTTCTCGTCTCCGGCGGTGAGCAAGACATGGGTGAGCTACTCCTACTACACGGTGACCACATCGCTCTCCAAGGGCACCTACTACTGGAGAGTGAGGTCAGTGGACGCCAACAGCAAGATGAGCGCCTGGACGGAGCCCTGGTCTTTCACCGTGGCCACCGTGGCCCCGGCCGTCCCCACCCTGGTATCCCCATCGAAGGGGGCGGTGATCACCGACCACACCCCCTACCTGGACTGGAGCAAGGTGACCGCTTCCTCGACCGTGCACTACCAGCTGCAGGTGGACAACAACGCCGACTTCTCGTCGCCGTCGGTGAACAAGACGTGGGTCAGCTACTCGTACTACACCGTTTCCACGTCGCTTTCCCACGGGACGTACTACTGGAGAGTGAGAGCGGTGGATGCGTCCGGGAACAAGAGCGCCTGGACCACCGCCTGGTCCTTCCGGGTGGCATAAGGGCGGCCACGGTCAAGGGTAGACCTGTCTCCCGTCGTCGTCCTCCAGGATTATGGCGTTCTCCGGGCAGCTCTCCGCAGCCTCGAGCAATCTCTCGTCGTCCACAGAGGCAGCACCGGTCACCACAGCCTTGTTCGTTTCATCAAGCCGGAACACGCCTGGCGCCAGGACTACGCAGTTGCCCAACCCCCGGCACCGCTCCCTGTCCACCCGAACCTTCATGACGACCTCCCCGTCAGTGGGACCAACCCGATTATGGCTACGCCGATGAATCTTCCCCAACGCCTCATGGTTCTCCCGCCTCCTGTACTAGACTATGTTGATCATAATAGGCGCATCACCGTCCCGGTCTGTGACCGGCATCACGCCCGGAGTGGTGCCACTTGGCTCACCACTTGTACCCACTCGGTACTTCGCGGGGCCCGTGCCCCCCCAGACAATGAGGTTTGGGTGACCGCCCTGGCCGCCAGGCAGACCTGCTGCCAATGCGAGGACGGTCGTCCATAGCGGCAGCACAAAGGGGTCCGTGGCGCGGCAACGGCGCGCCGTTGGAGGGGTGAGCCATGACCAGGATAACCAGGCCAATCAGGCGGGCCATCGGTGCGTTCCATATCGGCAGGATCCTGTGGAGGGGCGTGATCATCGCCGCGCCGATTCTCATCATAGCCTGGATGCTGTACCAGGTGATGAATGCCGTCAACTCCCTCGGAGGCAAGGTCCTGTCACTGTTCATCCCGGAGAGGTACCTGGCGTGGGGAACGGGGATTCTGTTCGTCCTGGTCCTGGTCATCATCCTGGGGATAGTAGAGGTGTACCACGGCGACAAGCAGAAGGGCGTATGGCAGACCATCAAGCGGAACACCGTGGGCAAGATACCGTTCTTTGGCTCGCTCATGGCCCGGAGCGACCGCAAGATCATATCCCTGGAGGACCTGAAGAAGCTGGCGCCCTGCAAGTTCTGGCTCTCCGACACCACGCCGCACTACGGGTTCATCGTAAACGAGCAGAAGGTCAGAGGGGCGGAGACCGAGCTTGACGTCTACCGTCCCAACGTCCCCACCATAGTCCCCGGCGACCTCTTCCCTCTGAAACGGAGGCTGGTGATCAAGCTGGGGAACAGCTCCGCGGAGATCCTGGACAAGCTGGCGAGCGGGGGCTTCATAGGCTCCAATGAGGAGATACCCGTCCCCTGGGGCTACGAAACGGAAGAGGAGTTCAAGGAGCGGATCAACCTCACCCCGCTGGAGCTGGCAATGCGCCGGCTCACTGAGAAGGGATCACTGGAGGTTCCTGGGGACACCGGGACTGTCTGACCCGCCCCCACGGCTCCAGCTAGTTGGGGCTGCCGCACCCCTCTTCATACTCCAGGCAGTGCAGCCTGTCATTGGTGCGTCCCAGCCTGGCGCAGTCTATGACCACCCGGCAGCTGTCGGGGTACCCGTCTGCGAGCAGAGTGTAGTCCAGCCGGAAACGGCAGGATATGCAACCCCCGTGCTTCCCAACGGTTACCGCTGTCACAAGCGTCCTCCATACGGAGCTGGGCGGTGATGCCCGCGGACCTATTGTCAGGCCGGCCGGTAACAGCGGCGTCTCTTCCGGCAGGTGAGCAGTAACAGAACTGTCACAGACCACGCCCCGCCAGCCTGGCCCCCATCTCGAAGGCCTTCTGGCAGTCCAGGGGGAACACGGTCCGGCGATGCTCCAGCTTGCCCTCCACGCCCGGCATCAGAGAATCGGCGACGATCTGGGAGTAGTCCTCGACGTGCATGGTGTTGGTGCTGACCAGAAGCTCGGCGGGCCCCAGCAGCATCGACAGCATGACCTGGTCGAACTGCATGGCCGGGCGAAACCCGGGCTCAACGCGATCGTCCGCGCCCAGGGTGCATATCAGCCCCACCGGGACCTTACTGGGGAGCAATGACGAGTAGTCCTTGTAGGTGAAATAGGGAAACAGGCGCTCGATGAACATCTTGGTGGACGCGCTCAGGGTGCCGAAGTAAATGGGTGACCCTACGAAGACCGCGTCCGCCTGCTCGATCTTGGCGTACTGCGCAGTCATGCCATCCTTGACGGCGCACTTCCCGTAGCTCTTGCCGCCGCGCTTCTTGCAGGAGAAGCAGGCCTGGCAGCCCTTCATGCTCAACTGATTCAGATGGACCAACTCCGTCTTTGCCCCCTGCGAGGCGGCCCCCTCCAGGGCTTTGCCGAGGAGGGCGGCGGTGGTGCCTTTGGGCCTGGGGCTGCCGTTGAAGGCGACTGCGTACATCTGGGCTATCCTCCGGTACGGACTTCTCCCTGCCTCCGAAGCGCCCGTCCCGACGGGCCGCTTCCGCGTAACAGGGGTGACCGCATTATACCACGATGTTGGGGGCCGGACCCTGCGGGGTGCGCCGATCTACGGGCTCTGGCCAGGGCGGCCTGCGGGGCGGCGCCTTGACTAGCTACGTGGCGAATGGTAGGCTTTTCCGTAGATGGCCTGATATCGGTGTGATATCATTGTGATATCCCAGGCCCGTAGAAGGCGGGGTCCGCCGGCCCCGTCAAGACGACGATGAAGGAGATGGGGATGATCTTGAGTGACTACACAGTGCTGGACCTGACCAATGCCCAGGGGCAGCCCTGCGGCCGGATACTGGCCGACCTCGGCTGCCGGGTGGTGAAGATCGAGAGACCCGGAGGAGACCCAGCCCGCCACACCGGCCCCTTCTACCACGATACGCCTGACCCAAACAAGAGCCTTTCCTGGTTTGCCAACAACAGGGGCAAGAAGAGCATCACCCTGGACATCGAGACCGCACAAGGCCAGGCGACCCTCAGGGACATGGTGAAGAAGGCCGATGTCGTCATTGAGTCCTTTGCCCCCGGCTACCTGGACACCCTCGGCCTGGGCTACTCTGCCTTGCGGCAGGTGAGTCCCCGCCTGGTTATGTGCTCCATAACGCCCTTTGGGCAGGACGGGCCCTACCGGGACTTCAAGGGACCGGACATCGTGGTCAGCGCGCTGGGCGGGTTCATGGGCATGAACGGCGAGCCCGACCGCGCGCCGCTGAATACCAGCGTGCCCCTGGCCTTCCCGCTAACCTGCGCCCATGCGGCGCAGGGGATACTCCTGGCTCTCTGTCACCGGGAGAACACCGGGCGCGGCCAGTATGTGGACGCCTGCGCCATGCAGAGCGTGGCCTCCCTCATACCGGATGTGGACTACTGGCCCGAGTACAATACGGTGGAAGGGGCCCGCGAGGGCAACCACTACCGGGCCGCCAACGGCGTGGTGCGCAGCTTCATCAGCCCCTGCCGGGACGGCCATGTCTGCTTCTTCCTCTACGGAGGGGCCCACGGCGCCAACTCCAATCGGGCGCTGCAAGAACGGATGGAGTCCGAGGGCATGCACGAGCCCGTCCTTCAAGGGATGAAGTGGGAGGAGCTCGACCTGCTCACTGCCACACCCCAGCTGGTGAAGGAGATCTGCGATGCCTTTGACCGGTTCTTCATGGCCCACACCAAGGCTGAGCTGCAGCAGTTCGCAGTGGAGAAGGGCGTCCTGATGGCCCCGTGCTGCAACAGCGCCGACCTGCTGGAGAGCCCGCAGCTGGAGGTCCGAAAGTTCTGGGCCGCGGTGAGCCACCCGGAGCTGGGAGCCACCATACCCTATGCCGGCTCCAGCGTCATCTCCACGGGGTTCCCGCGCAACGGCTTCGTGCGGGCGCCCCTGCTCGACGAGCACACCCAGGAGCTCCCGAACCTGATGCCCAGCGCAGACGGGAAGCAGGCGGCGGAGCCCGTCCCCGGCGACCGGTCTGCCGGCGCCCCGGCGGCAGCCGGGGGGGCCCTGGCCGGCCTCAAGGTCCTCGATTTCACCCAGGCCATGGCCGGCCCCCTGGCCGCCCGCCTGCTGGCGGACCAGGGCGCGACCGTGATCCACGTCGAGTCCGAATCGAAGATGGACATATACCGGGTCACCCCCCCCTACAAGGCGAAGAAGCCCGGGATCAACCGCAGCAGCATGTTCGCCAACTTCGAGGCCGGCAAGCTCGGCCTGGCCCTCAATATGCGTGACCCGCGTTACGCCGGCATCGCCCGGAAGCTGGTCGCCTGGGCCGACGTCATTGTCGACAGCCGCACCCCGGGGGTCCTGGAGAAGTGGGGCTTCGGCTACGACGACCTCATCAAGACCAACCCCGACATCATCCTGGCCCGCCTCACCAATCAGGGGACCGAGGGTCCGTGGGCCAAGCATCCGGCCTACGGCACCCAGGTGATCGGCCAGGCCGGGATGATAGGCCTGGTGGGATGGCCGGACAGGGGCCCCCTTATGTTCTGCCGGTCCACCTACGCCGATCTCACGGCCAGCAGCATCTTCACCAACTACCTCCTGGCGGCCATTCTGCACCGCCAGAGGACCGGGAGAGGCCAGTACCTGGACGCCTCCATGGTGGAGTGCTGCACCAGCATTCTGATGACCCAGCACCTGGACTACGCGGTCAATAGGCGCGAGGTGAGCCGGACCGGCAACCGTCAGCCCCATGCCGCCCCGCACGGGGCCTTCCCCTGCCAGGGCGACGACCGCTGGTGCGCCATCGCCGTGACCTCCGACAGTGAGTGGCACAGCCTCTGCCGCGTCATGGGGAGGCCCGAGCTGGCCGGCGACCCGCGGTTCGCCACCCTCCCGGCCAGGAAGCAGAACGAAGACGAGCTCGAGAAGCTGGTCGGGGCCTGGACCCGGGGCCTGCCGGCCGCCGAGGTCATGACCAGGCTGCAGGCCGCCGGCGTCCCGGCGGGGATAGTCAACGACCTCCGGCAGCTGTGGGAGGAGCCCCATCTCAGGTACCGGGAGAACTACCAGACGGTGCCCCACTCGGAGATGGGCACCCACACCGTCATCAGCTTCCCGTTCCGGCTCTCGGAGACCCCCTGCACCACCCAGCGCGGCGCCCCCTGCCTGGGCGAGCACAACGAGTACGTCATCTGCCAGCTCCTGGGCTACAGTGACGCGGAGTTCACGGACCTGTTCAGCCACGGCGTCTGCAAGTAGCCGGCGACCAGGTCCCGCGCCAGAAGCGCCATCAGGACCCCAGCGGGCCCCCGGAGATCTCCGGGGGCCCGCTCCTTGCCCCCCCTTTTCCGGCTCCACTGCCCCTCCCGGACCCGCCATACTGAGGGATTCCGCCGGCATGGAGCGACGAATGTCTTAGAGCGCAGAGCAGAGGGGAGGCGTCCAGCGGTCCACGTCAACACGTAGTCGTCCAGCCAGGTAGCGTTGAACCGTCACCCATACATGGTCACTTGGATGGCGGGGAGCCAATAGTGAAACCGACCTTTGCCAGGTCGGTTTCGTTTTCCCTTTTTCTTGCCGGAACCCCTGACGGCAGCGACTCGCCGCTTCCCGCGGAAAGGAGCCCTATGAGCCAGCAGAAACCACTAATGGAGGTCCTGGAGGAAGTCTCCCTCAGGATCAAGCAGCTTGAGGCTGAGAGAGACGAGGCCATCGCCAGGGCGCAGGCCCGCGAGCGGGAGGTGACCGAGCTGGTCAGTCTGATCAACCGCGCCGCCTCCAAGCTGGAGGAGATGCTCGAGTTCGAGCGCACCAGCAAGGCCATCCAGCCAAAGCCCATCGACCTCCCCACGCCATACCCCGATATGGAGCTATTCCACGAGTTCTCCGCCGACCCGGAGAGGGCCCCCAGGGAACGCACGCCAAATGGCTCCGACCAGCGCCCGGCCTAGACGACCGCTGTCCGGACCGAAAACCACCTCCCCGGGTGTCCCCGACTGACACCCGCCTGCCCGCCTGCCCCGGAGTCACCCCGCGCCGCCAGCCTTGACCCCCGGCTGAATCAGGCCATACAATCGCTACGTGTGCGACGGCGAAGCCAGCCTGGAGGTCCTCGGCCGGAAGGTGGACGCCACGGTACCCATGATCAACGAGCTGATCTTCCTGAAGGCCAGGGAACAGCCGCCGACAGGGCGCTGACCGGAAGCTCCAGCATGGGACGTTCGCTCAAGGTCGCCTTCTTCCTGGCCGGACGGGCCATCGGGAGGGGGCACGTCAGGGTCTCCATCCTGAGCATTTCGGTGATGGTGCTGGTGTACATCAACATCGCCCTGGGCCCGGCCCTCATCGACGGGCTGGTGGACCTCATCAACCACAAGGTAAGGACCACCCTCAGCGGCGACATTGTGGTCCAGTCCGACGGCACCACCGACTATCTGCTGGAGGCCGGGGCGCTGGTGTCGCAGATAGAGGCCGTGGACGGTGTGGCGGCCGCCGTGCCCCTGACCCTGGTAGGGTACCAGGTCCGCCACGAGGGAAGGCAGTTCACCAGCACCCTCACCGCCGCCGATCCGGACGACTACCGGAGCGTCTTTGCCACCGCCGACTACCTCATAGAGGGCAGCTTCCTGGAGCCGGAGGACACGGGCCAGGTCGTCCTCGGCATCGGTGTGGCCGGGGCCGACAGGGAGTTCGACTCATCCTGGGCCTCACTCCGGACCATCAATGCCGGGGACAGGATAACGGTCACGCTCGCCAGCGGCACCGCCAGGGAATACACGGTCAAGGGCATATTCCAGACGGAGATGCCGTACAGCGACATCAAGGCCTTCATCACCCGGCGCGAGCTGGCCATCATCAGCCCCGGCAGCGCCGACACAGCCAACCAGGTCTGCGTCCGCGCCGAGGGCGGGCGCGAGCTCGGACCCATAGCCCGCCAGATCCAGGGCCTCCGGCAGGGCCTGTCCGTGGGGACATGGGAGGAGGTCGCGGGCATGGTCCAGGCCACGGTGGAGAGCGTGCGGAGCATCTACTTCATCATCCAGGTCATCGCCCTGGCGGTGGCGGGCCTGACCATAGCCATGGTGACCTACATCGACCTGGCCAACAGGCGCCGGCAGATGGGCATCCTCCGCGGCATCGGGATCACGGACCGGTCACTCATCCTGTCCTATACCTTCCGCGCCCTCTTCCTGTACGCCGCGGGCACCCTGATGGCCCTGGTGCTCTTCGCGTTCGTCATCGTGCCCCTGGAAAGGCAGCACCCCCTGCACGTCAGCTTCGGCGACATACTCCTCCCGGTGGAGGTGTCATACCTGCTCACCGCGGCCGCGCTGCTCTGCGTCGTATCTCTGTTCTCCGCCGCCATACCGGCGTGGCAGGCCACCAGGGTCCAGGTGGTGGACGCCATCTGGGCCGGCTGACCAGCTGGAGGTCGTGCCGGGCAGCCGCTTCGGCCGCGGGCGTTTACCCGAGGAACTACGGCCATCTCCGGGCCCCGGCGAGTACATCAACGGATGCCGGCCACTCCCGCCCGCGTCATCCTTTAGTAAGAGGGGCGGTGGCATGGAGGCCGCGTTCCGGCCCGGATGCAGGGGCGGGCGCCACTACAGGAGCAACGTGTGACAGCAGCACAGTTGGAATCCCTGGCCATATACCGCACGCACAAGAACTGCCGGTGTGTCTACTGCCAGGAGGCGCGCAGAGCGCTGTCCGAATATGACAGCCAGCCCAGGGTCTGCGGCATCCGATGGTATCAGCCGGCCTTCCCAGGCTGGTCTCCGGACGCAGCGGACACCGGATGCCCCGGACAACCCACAACAGGTCCCGCGTAGGACGGAGCAGTCCTCAACGCACGGCGCCAGACGCCGGTGAAGCGCCGGACGCCGCAGGGCGGCCACGGCGCTGATCTAGCCGGCGGGCTGCTGTTCATGGCGCCGCCTGATCACCAGCCCCAGGGCGACAAGGCCCGCCGCCACCAGGACGCCTATCAGGGGCCACACAAACACCGGGATCCCACCTCCCCCCGGCTCTCCCTCGGGGGCCTGCACCTCAAACGCATCGGACAGGGTGACGGTCCCCTCCGGCGTGGTCACCGCAACGCTTCTATCGCCCGGAGCCGCGTCGTCCGCCACCACCAGGTGAGCGGTTATCTGCGTGTCGCTGTCCACGGTGAAGCTCTCCACCGTCACGCCCTCACCGAAGCTCAGGGCGGTGGCGCCCGTGAAGCTGCTGCCGGTAATGACCACCACCACTGTGGCGCCCGGCCTTCCGGATGCCGGCGTGACCTCGCCATCGGCACTGGATGCCTCGACCACGTTGAAGCCGCCCGTCAGGCTGCCGCTGCCCGCCGGCGTGGTGACGTTCACGTCCCGGACGCCCGCCGCCGCAGAGGCGGCCACCGTGATGCCGGCCGTGATCTGGGTGGCGCTGTCCACGGCAAAGCTGTCCACGGCTACCCCTTCGCCGAAGCTCACCGCGGTAGCCCCCAGGAAACCGCTGCCGGTTATGGTAACGCTCAGCGTCTCCCCCTGGGCTGCCTGCCCCGGGCTGACCGACCCCACGGCGGGCAACCCGGCCACGGTGAAGCCGCTGGCCAGGGTGGCCGTGCCTCCCGGGGTGGTGACGGTGACATCCCGGGGCCCCGATGCGGCCGACCCGCCGATGCTGATGCTGGCCGTGATCTGGGACGAGTTGTTGACGTTGAAGCTGGCGACCGTCACGTCCGCGCCGAAGCTGAGCGCGGTCGCGCCGCTGAGGTAGGTCCCCCAGACCGTGACGGTCAGCGTCTGCCCTGACTGCCCCTGCTGCGGGGTGACCCCGGTGACGGTGGGCGGCGCCTGGTTGATGGTGAAGCCTCCGCTGAGAACGCCCGTGCCGGCGGCGTTGGTCACCGCCACGGTCCTGGCGCCCGGCATGGCTGACCCGCTGACGGTGATGCTGGCCGTCATCTGGCTGGCGCTGACCACCGTGGAGCTGTTGACGGTAACCCCCAAACCGAAGTTCACACCGGTCGCCCCGATCAGGTTGGCCCCGGTGATGGTCACGTTCAGGGCCTGTCCCTGTACGGCCTGGCTGGGGCTGACTGAGACCAGCGTGGGAACGCCTATGACCGTAAAGCCATTGGCCGCCGTGCCGGTCCCTTCGTCGGTGGTCACCGACACGTCCCGGTACCCGGCGGCCGCCGCCGCACCGACGGTAACGAAGGCCGTTATCTGCGTATCGCTGTCCACCGCGAAGTTGTCGGTGGTGATACCCGCGCCGAAGCTGACCGCGGTCGTGCCGGTAAAGTACTGGCCGGTGATGGTCACATTCTCCGTTTGTCCCTGGATGCCCTGGTTGGGGCTCACGGAGTCTATCGCCGGCGGCGCCTGGTCCACCGTGAAGCCGCCGCTCAGGGTGTCCGTCCCGGCGGCATTGGCCACCGAGACATCCCTGGGCCCGACCGTGGCCGAGGCACTAATGGAGATGCTGGCCGTGATCTGGGTGTTGTTGTCGACGGTGAAGCTGTTGACGGTGATGTCCGCACCGAAGCCCACCGTCGCCACCCCATAAAGGTCAGTGCCGGTAATGGTGACGCTCGTGGTCTGCCCCTGGTCCGCCTCCGTGGGGGCCACCGAAACCAGGGCGGGCACTGCCACGACTATGAAGCCGTTCACCTCCGTGTCCGTGCCCTCCGGCGTGGCCACCGAGACATCCCGGTAGCCCACTGCGGCCGCCCCGTCGATGCTGATGTTGGCCGTTATCTGCGTGTCGGCGTCCACGGAGAAGCTGTTGACGGTGATGCCGTCGCCCAAGCTCGCCGAGGTCGCCCCCGTCAGGTCGCTTCCGGTGATGGTCACGTTCTCCGTCTGTCCCTGGATACCCTGGCCGGGGCTCACCGCGGCGATCGCCGGCGGGGCCTGGTCGACCGTGAAGCCGGCGGTGAGGGTGTCCGTCCCGGCGGCATTGGTCACCGAGACATCCCTGGTCCCCACCGTGGCCGAGGGGCCGACGGAGATGCTGGCCGTTATCTGCGTGGAGTTGTCGACGGCGAAGCTGTTGACGGTCACCCCCGCGCCGAAGTCCACCGCCGTCACCCCCAGCAGGTCCGTGCCGGAGATGACCACATTCGTGGTCTCCCCCTGGTCCGCTTCCGTGGGAGCCACTGACACCAGGGTGGGCGCCGCCACGACCATGAACCCGTTCGGCAGGGTGGCTGTTCCGCCCGGCGCCGTCACGGAGACGTCTCGCATCCCCGCGGCCGCCGCGCCGCCGATGCTGATGTTGGCGGTGATCTGGCTGGCGCTGTCCACACTGTAGCCGTTGGTGGTGATTCCGGCACCGAAGTCCACGCCGGTCGCGGCCGTCAGGTTGCTGCCGGTAATGGTGACGTTCAGGGTCTGCCCCTGCACCGCCTGGCCCGGATTGACCTGGCTAACGGCCGGGATCCCCAGGACCGTGAAGCCGTTCGGCAACGTGTCCGTGCCCCACGGCGTGGTGACCGAGACATCCCTCAGCCCGGCCGCGGCCCCGCCGCTGATGCTAATGCTGGCCGTGATCTGGGCGTCGCTGTCCACGGTGAAGCTGTTGGTGCCTGTGCCCGCGCCGAAGCTCACCGCAGTCGCGCCCGTGAAGGAGGTGCCGGTTATGACAACATCCAGTGTCTGCCCCGCCACCCCGAAGACCGGGGCCACCCCAACGATGTTGGGCGGGGCCTGGTTGACCGTGAATCCGCCGGTCAGGGTCCCCGTGCCGGCGGCATTGGTGGCCGAGACATCCCTGGTGCCCGGAGTGGCCAGAGCCCCGACGGTGATGTTGGCCGCAATCTGGGTGTTGCTGTCCACGGTGAAGCTGTTGACGGTTATCCCCGCCCCGAAGTCCACCGCGGTCACGCCGAAGAGGTTGGCGCCCGTGATGGTCACCCCCGTGGTCTCTCCCTGGATCGCCTGGATCGGGATGAGCGAGGTCACGGCGGGCGTACCCAGCACCGCGAAGCCATTGACCTGGGCGTCGGTGCCCTCGGGAGTGGTCACCGTGACGTCTCTGAAGCCTGGCGTCGCCGCGCCGCTGATGGTGATGTTGGCGTCGATGGTATCAGCGTCCATGACCAGGACCACGTTGTTGTAGTAGTTCAGCCGGTTGGTGGCGGTGGCCTGGTTGAGAACGTCACCACCAGCCAGGTTGGCGGAGTAGTACAGCGACCGGTTGGCGCCGGCGGTGTAGTCGCATACTCCGTAGCTTGTCGAGTAGGTGTTGTCCACGCAGTAGTCGATGAGCAGATTGTCGACCCCGTTGTAGTCAAACGGGGTGTCAAGCACGAACTCGACCCAGCCCGGCACCGTCCACGCGTCCACATCTACGTTGGCGGCATTCAGGACGATAGTCCACCCCGTGTTGGTGAAACTCGTGCTGGGGAATGAGCTCATCGAGGTGTGCTGCATGCGAATGTAGAAGTGGGACAGGTCCTGCCCGGGTCTCTGCGTGCAATACCGCCTCAGCTTCCCGATCACTCCCGGCTGCCCGATCTCGCTGGCCAGCAGGAT
>ERZ1649853.859-NODE-859-length-12202-cov-4.239071_pt1 | contig 12202 bp, 13 predicted proteins | sample MGYA00575353_ERZ1649853 | MGnify/ENA primary metagenome ERZ1649853 (study PRJEB40853, sample SAMN11349654) | freshwater sediment metagenome | isolation source: river sediment | host: Sediment | place: India: Okhla Barrage, New Delhi | collected 2017-02-21 ...
CCTCCATGATCTGCAGCAGCATATTGTGCGCTTCAGGGTGGGCTTTTTCAACCTTGTCAAAGACGACGATAGAATACGGGCGGCGGCGCAGCGCTTCGGTGAGCTGCCCGGCTTCTTCGAAGCCGATATATCCCGGAGGAGCGCCCACCAGCCGGCTAACCGTATGCCGTTCCATAAACTCGGACATATCCAACTGCACCAGGGCATCCTCGCTGCCGAACAAGAAGCGCGCCAGCGCTTTGGTCAGCTCAGTCTTGCCCACGCCAGTTGGCCCCAGGAACATAAACGAGCCAATCGGCCGGCGGGGGTCCTTCAACCCGGCGCGCGCCCGGCGGACAGCCTTGGAGATGGCCTGGATGGCCTCATCTTGTCCGACGATATGCTGGTGCAGGTCTTCTTCCATCTTGAGCAGCCGTTGAGATTCCTCCTGGGCAATCTGCATCACCGGCACGCCGGTCCACATGGAGACCAGTTCAGCGATATCCTCCGCAGAAACAACCGGGCTGGTGCTGCGGTCGAACGATGTTTTCAGCCGCTCGATCTGGCTCTCCAACTCCTGGATGTGCTGCTTCAACTCCTGGGCGTCATCACTGCGGCTCTCTTCATTTGCAGCGGTGTAGCTTTTGCGCGCCTCTCGCAGCCTGGTCATCAGCGCTTTCGAAGTCTGTGCCGCAGCGCTTTTATACATGCGCACCCGCGAAGATGACTCGTCGATCAGGTCGATTGCCTTGTCCGGCAAGAAGCGCTCGGTCACGTAGCGGGCTGACAGGTTGGCCGCGGCATCCAGCGCCTCATCGGAGATCACCAGGCGATGGTGCTCCTCATACGCCCCGCGCACCCCGCGCAAGATCTCGATCGTCTCGGCGATGGATGGCTCATCCACCATGATCGGTTGGAAGCGGCGCTCAAGCGCCGCGTCGCTCTCAATATGCTTACGATACTCGTCCAGCGTGGTCGCGCCGATCACCTGCAGCTCGCCGCGAGAGAGGGCTGGCTTGAGGATATTGGCTGCGTCAACCGACGAGCCAGCCGCGCCCGCGCCAACCAGCATGTGCACTTCGTCGATGAACAAGATCGAACCGGATGCTTTCAGCTCGTCGATCACCCGTTTTAGCCGTTCCTCAAACTGGCCGCGATACATCGTTCCGGCCACCAGCGACCCGACGTCCAGTTGCAGGACGCGCTTGTTCAGCAGCGGACCGGGCACATCTCCTTCGGTGATCCGCTGGGCCAGGCCTTCCACGATGGCGGTTTTACCGACCCCCGGCTCACCGATCAACGCCGGGTTGTTCTTGGTTCGCCGGGCCAGGATTTGGATCACCCGCTCGATCTCCATCTGTCGCCCGATCACGGGGTCCAGCTTATGCTCTTCGGCCAGGGTGGTCAGGTCGGTTGCCAGTTGATCGACCAGGGGGGTCTTATTCTTAGCGGTTTCCTTTTGCCCTTCGGGTGCTCCGGCCGGTGCGCGCCGCGGCTGGGGGGGCGCTGGCGGGTTATTTTCCTGCAGCACCCGGCGAGTCTGCCGGCGGATTTGTTCGGGGGTTACCCCCAGCTTGCGCAGGACATCGATCGCCACACCCTCGCCCAAGGCCACCAATCCCAAGAGGATGTGCTCGGTGCCGATGTAGTGATGGCCCATCTTGGACGCTTCTTCCACTGCCAGCTCTAGCGCTCTCTGGGTGCCCGGGGATAGCTCTAACCGGGTGGAGCGCTCTTGCCCAACCCCGGTGAGCCGTAAGATCACCTCTTCCACGCGCCCGGCTTCCAAGCCAAGCTCGCGCAGCACGCGCCCCGCAACCCCACCTTCTTCTTTCATCAAGCCAAGCAGCAGGTGCTCTGTGCCAATCGTCCCCTGGCGTAACCGTTCCGCCTCTTCATGGGCCAGGCTCAGCACTTGTTTAGCTCGTTGTGTAAATCGTTCCATCCCAGACATTTTTATTCCTCCAACTGCCAGACAATCCCTGTTTTCATTGTAGAACCCGCCGGATATTTGCCAGGCGGTGGAATGATTAAGAGTTATATTGTCCGATTACAATTTTACCAGACTTTGTCTTACCCGATTGTAAATATTGTGTTAGAGCCCGTCCAACTTCCTCTGGCTGGGAAAAACAAATCGGGCGAACGCTACGCGCCGCCCGATGGAATTCGCTGACCGTGCAGTCCTGCTAACCTTCTGCAGGGGCCTCTGGCGCTTCAGGCGGTTTGCCCTGGTTATCACCGAGCATGGTTTTGTAATCTTGCTCCGCATACGCCATCGAATCGACCCGGCGCAGGCTCAAACCGATCCGGCGACGTTCTGCATCGACTTTGATCACGCGCAGCGTGACGACATCATTTTCCTTGACCACCTCTTTCGGGTGATTGATGCGCGATTCGCTCAATTCCGAGATGTGGATCAGACCTTCCAGATCATCATCCAAGCGGGCAAAAGCGCCAAACTTGGTCAAGTGGGTGATCGTGCCCTCAACCAGTTGCCCTTCCTTCAAACTTGAAACCTTCACCGTCCACGGGTCCTTTTGCAATTGCCGGATCGAAAGCCCAATGCGCTTGCGCTCCTGATCCACGCCAATTACTCTGACCTTGACTTCCTGGCCGACCTTGAGCACCTCATTGGGATGCTCGATCCGTTCCCAACTGATCTCGGACAGATGAACCAGGCCATCGGCGCCATCGATATTCACAAAAGCGCCAAAGTCTGCCAGGCTGGTAACCCGCCCGGTGCGGATATCACCTTCTTGCAGCTCGTCCAGCAAGCGATCCTTGATCGTCTCGCGGGTCTCTTGCAACGCCAGCCGTTCTGACAGGATAAGGCGATGGCGTGAACGATCCACCTCGATCACCTGTACCCGGATCGGCTCACCCACCATCTTGCTCCAGCGGGCATCCAGTGATTCGCTGCTTTCGACGCGACGCATCACGCTCACTTGGGAAGCGGGGACAAAACCGCGCAACGTGCCAATCGGGACGATCAGGCCGCCTTTATTGTAGCCGATGACCATCCCATCATAGACGCGATTCTCTTTTTGCAGCTCGTCCACCTCAGCCCAGTCTTGTTCTTCACGCGCCCGCATATACGAGAGCACCAGAGTTCCGTTTTGGTCCTCTGGGTTGATCACATAGACTGGAATTTCCATACCGACCTGAAGGGTGGCAAGAGTCTCGTCCGGGATCAGCTCTTTCTCTTTTCCCGGGATGACCCCTTCAGATTTGGTTCCTACACTGACCAGGATTTCATTATCGCCGATGCTGGCAATCACGCCAGTTCGGATCTCGCCTTGCTTGGGAAAGTCTAGCGTCAGACCCTCTTCTTGTAAAAGCGATTCCATCGACGCCGTGTTCGGAGAAGGGCGTTCTTCAGGATGGTTCTCGACAATCTGGTTGTCCTCGGGTACTGCCTCCTGCCCGCTCTGGGCATTATTCTGATCCATATGGCTATCCACTCCGGTTATCGAATAAATTCAGGGCTGTATTATATCACGGGTTCAAGCCAAATCCGCCCTCTTGCAAACCTTATTTAATAGAAATGGCAGGCAACTTTTTTATAGTTCCACCCGGACCGGCCATTTCCCTTGATTCGTGTGTAAATATTCCCGGCGGAAGGTGGCAAAATCAGCGTCTATTGCGGAGAGGGGAATCGGGTGACCATCCACCAACACATGCGGGTCAATGGTGCGCAATTTCGTACTGACCCAAAAAGTGGGGGCAGTTTCATCCCAGGTAAACTGCGTAGCGGGTGAGACCAGGCGCAGGTTAGCCTGCAGCTCATCGTCCGGGCAGCGCCGTAATTTCTCCCAGGCTTCCCGGTCAGTGCTCCATAAATCCGCTTCGCTCAAAGCGCCAATTGCCAACCCCCTGCGGATGGCAATGGCGGCCAGCTCATACAATCCCACCTCGCGAAAGTTTGCCCAGCTTGCCTGATCAGCGGCGATGAATGTCATGCCCATCCAGCGCGCCGTATCCCGCTCATCCACCACAATCTTCCCTTTCCAGGCCACCAGATGCGCCAACACTTGCTCCACATCTACCGGGGTAGCCAATCCCAGGTCCAGGCTGTCACGCAGGAAGTAATCCAACCGGTCCGCACACAGTGCCGGAGCAGGCTGCTCCAAAAGAGAGAACTGCTCTTCGTGAAGAGTATCCCGCCACTCAAGAGCATACCGCGCCAACACCGCGGGGATGTCGCTGTTGGCGATAAAAGCTTCCTTATGCTCTTCATGGTAACCCTGGCTGTCGTGACTGTGAAACACATAATCAATCACATGGCTGAAGGCGGTGTGGCTGACATCGTGGAGCAGCGCGGCGATCAGCTCTGGTAAATCCCCACCCAGCCGTTGGACCAAAGCCATCACACCCAGGGAGTGCTCCAGCCGCGTGGTTGGGCGGGTGATCCCAATCAGCGCGGTGACACCGTGCTGCAATACCCCTCCCAACCGCTGCACTGTGCGAGTGCTTAGCAGATCAAACAACACCGGTTGGGCGATTTCCACACTTCCATAGACACGGTCGTTCCATACCAGTTTAGGCATTGCCCAAGTATACAAGCCTTTTTCTCCCCCGCAAAGCCCCTTTTTACAGTCTACTGGTTATTTTGCAAATAATCATCTGCTCCAGGCAAATATCAGAGATATAATATACAGCATTCCTGGGGCGAGATTATCAACTCATCTTTGCACGTGACTAAAAAGGAGATTATTAATGAAAACCAGGCTTCTAATTTTATCCATCAGCATGTTGCTCAGCCTATCGCTGGCAGCATGCACCGGTCTCGTATTGCCCTCGGCGCCCACCAATACGACCCCACCGGAAGTAATTCCTCCTTCCAACACGCCTGAAGCACCCGCAACCGCCGTTCCGCCCACTAATACCCCGGAACCTACCCCCGTTCCGGCATTGAGACAGTGGGCAAGCGGGGCGCGCGCCAGCAGTGAATACAGCAATCCCGACTGGTCAGCCATTCAGGCCACCGGCGCGCCGGACACTGCCGGGTGTGCCGACCTGTACACCGCCTGGGCCTCTCAAACGTCCTACGGCGTAGACTGGATTGAACTGACCTATCCGACACCTGTGATTCCCACCGAGATCAACATCTACGAGTCATATACACCTGACTATGTAACATTGGTCGAAGTCCTGGATATCCAGGGGAATTACTGGCCGGTCTATAATGCTACAGGCGCAGCATTGACCGATTGCCCCTATGTGCTGACCATCCCGGTAGCCAATATCAGCACATATGTATACGGTGTGCGGGTTACCGTCGACCAGACCAATGCATCCTACTGGAACGAGATCGATGCGGTTGAGCTGGTCGGGATACCCGATCCCACCGGTCAGACCATCATTCCTCCCACCGCCACAGCCATTCCATTTGTAGCCGGCGAGTGCGAAGGAGATGCCATCCCAATCGATATGAACACAACCCTGCAGTTTGAGGTTCAGTCTGGCAATTACCCGGATACCTGCGAGTTTTACTGCCTGTGGGTGCCGGAGAATGGCAACCAGCTAGAGATCGGCATTTCCAATTTCGATGTTGACCTGGATCTGTATGTCGACACGAACATCTCGGTGCTGGCCTTCGAAGATCATGGCGCATGGGAATCGAACGCCTATGGGGATGGTGATGAGTCGGTGTGGATATCCCCTGCAGGCGGCAGGTACTACATCCAGGTTTGTTCCTACGAGGGATTGTACAGCCCCTTCACCCTGTACAATGTGTTCACACCCTAACCTGCTGCGGAGATGAAGATGAGATCCAAGCGATCCTTGCTGTTGGTCAATTTCCTGGTTGTGCTGCTGTTGGCGAGCTGCGGCCCAACGGTCACCGATTCGACTTCCGCAGAAACCTTCGTTGGCGGGGAGTGCGATAGTGAGGCGATCCGCATTGATATGAACACCACCACGCAACAGAGTGTTGTAGAGGGGGGGGTACCCACAATCGTGCAGCTATTTCTGCCTGTGGGTGCCCGAAAGCGGCAGCAGCCTGGAGGTTGGCATCTCTCGCTTTAATGTAGATCTGGATATGTACGTGGATACCGACCTTTCGGTGCTCGAGCTGGACGACCATGGCCAATGGGAGTCGAATAACTACGGCGCGGGGAATGAAAGTGTAACCATCGAAAACCCGGGCGGTCGCTACTACATTCAGGTGTGCTCCTTCGAAGGCAAGGCAAGCTCTTTTAACATCTGGAGCGAATTCACACCCTGATCAAGTGCAACCATTTCAATAAGCACCGATAAATCAAAAGGGAGCAGGCTCAAGACCTGCTCCCTTTCTTGTTCTACAATGCGCCTGGAATATATCTAACCCAGGGCTAACAAGCGTTTGGGATCAGACTCATGGCATATTCTGCCAGTGCGGTGATCGTCAGGCTGGGGTTAATTCCCGGATTGGCCGGCATGATCGAGCCATCTACCACGTACAAACCCGGGTAATTATGCCCAGTTTTTAATACTGATAAAAGCCACGCCCGCTCTTCCGACCCAGGTAGCCGGCATCCACCATCTTGCGCAGCAACGGGCAGGGACGATACTTATCATCCCCCAGGTCACGCTGCAGCACCTCCATGATGAACAGCACCACGTCCAGCCCCACCAGGTCGGCCAATGCCAGCGGCCCCATCGGGTGATTCATGCCCAGCTTCATCACGCTGTCAATCGCTTCTGGCGTGCCGACCCCATCGGCCAGGGTATATATTGCCTCGTTGATCATCGGCATCAGGATGCGGTTGGAGATAAATCCAGGCGAATCGTTGGCTTCTACCGGTTCCTTGCCCATACTGCGGCATACTTCCAGCACGGTATTCAGCGTCTCAGTCGAGGTAGCCAGTCCGCGGATCACCTCTACCAGCTTCATCAGCGGCACCGGGTTCATAAAATGCATCCCGATCACCTTCTCCGGGCGTCCGGTAGCGGCAGCAATCTTGGTAATACTGATCGACGAGGTATTGGAGGCCAGGATCGCCTCTGCTTTCGCCGCGCCAGCGATATCGCGGAATATCTTCAACTTAAGCTCCGGATTCTCTGTCGCCGCCTCGATCACCAGGTCAGCCTCGCTGATGCCCTCCAACCCCGCTACATAGTAAATCCCCAGCGCAGCATCCCGCTGTGCCTCACTCAACACACCCTTCTGAAATAGCTTCTCAGCCGACTTGCCGATACCGGCGCGTGCCCGTTCAAGCTGCGCCGGGGCTACATCCATCACGGTCACCTGGTAACCGGTGACTGCCCCTACCTGGGCGATGCCGCTGCCCATCGTACCTGCACCCACCACAAAGATCTTGCGGATTTCCATGGCTGCCTCCGAATTTCAATCCAAGATTACTCGACTTCGATTGCCATGCCCACTGCCTCAGATCCGCCCAGGCAGAGCGAGGCCAGGCCGCGCTTCAACCCGCGCGCTTTCAAGGCAAAGATGAGCGTGGCCAGCACCCGGGCGCCGCTGGCCCCAATGGGATGTCCCAGGGCGATTGCGCCGCCATTGACATTGACCTTGTTCCAATCCCAACCCTGGTCAGCCAGCTCCTTGCCATTCGCCAGCACCTGGGCAGCAAAGGCTTCGTTAAGCTCGATCAGATCTACATCGGCCAGCTTCCAGCCTGCCTTAGCCAGCACGAGCGGGATCGCTTTGGCTGGCGCAGCAAACAGGTATTTAGCCCCCACGGCGGCGTGTCCATAAGCAACGACGCGCGCCAGTGGTTTGACTCCCAGCGCCTCAGCCTTTGCCCGGCTGGCCACGACCACTGCCGCCGCACCATCGTTCAATCCGGGGGCATTCCCGGCGGTTACTTTGCCTTCCTTCTGGAACGCCGGGCGAAGCCTGGTCAGCCCTTCCAGGGTGGTTTCCCGCCGGGGAGTCTCATCCGCCTCAACCAGGGTTACCTGGCCTTTCCGGCCTTTCACCTCTACGGCAACGATCTCATCCTTGAAAGCCCCGGCGTCGCTGGCCGCGACCGCTTTCATCTGGCTGCGATACGCAAATTCATCCATTGCCTCCCGGCTGATGTCATACTCACTGGCGATGAACTCCGCGGCGTCGCCCATGCCCCAGTTCACCAGCGCGCACCACAAGCCATCGTTCAGCAACGCGTCGGTCAGTTGAGCATGCCCAAATCGCAGGCTGCCCGTCCGTCCATCCACCAGGAATGGCGTCCGGCTCATGCTTTCCATTCCGCCGGCAACGAACAGATCGCCGTCCCCGGCTTTGATGGCCTGGGTCGCCAGCATCACAGCTTTGAGCGCCGACCCACATACTTTATTGATCGTGAACGCTCCCACTGAGAATGGCAGCCCGGCTTTGATTACCGCCTGGCGGGCCGGGTTTTGACCCAGTCCGGCCGAGACGACATTTCCCATGATCACTTCCTGGATATCCTCCGGTTGGGTGATTCCCGCCCGCGCTACCGCCGCCCTGATCACCGCGCCTCCCAGGTCCATCGCCGTCAGACTGGCATACCCACCCTGGAATCCCCCCGATGGCGTGCGTACCGCGCTCAGTATTACCGCCTCTGCATGCTTATTGATCATCGTGCTTCTCCTTTGAGCAGTCCTAGTTTTTGGTTGGATTGTCATTCATCCGGGCGTATGCACCAGGCAAGACATACCCGCTGGTACGTGTCGCACAGCATTTCAGGCAAAACGCGCGTTTCCCCCAAAGCAGACATGAAGTTGGTATCCCCAAACCAACGGGGCACCACGTGCATATGAACATGCTCCGTAATACCGGCTCCGCCAGCGCCTCCAATATTCATTCCCATGTTGAACCCGTGTGGATGGTACACCCTGCGCAGCACTTGCATCGCAGTCACCGAAAGCTCCATCATCTCAGCCCGCGTCTCAACATCCAGCTCTTCCAGGGTTGCCACGTGCGCATAAGGGACAGTCATCAAATGCCCGCTGGTGTAGGGGAAGCGGTTCAGGATCACAAAGGCGCGCCTGCCGCGATACAAGATCAGGTTATCCGTTCCATCAGGCCGGGTCAGCTCGGTGCAGAATGCGCACCCGTCATTTCTTTCTGATTGCACATAGCTCATACGCCAGGGAGACCAGAGATGATTCATGGTAGCCCCTATTTTAGCAAAAAAATGCTATTTGTGTGCAATGGTTGACAGCCCGCTTTAATCCGTGTATCCTCCTGGTTATGGCACAGCTTCCGCTCTTCTCACCCACGCTTGCCTCTGCCTGTTCGGTCACCGACCTGACCCGTTACCTGCGCGATCTGCTTGAAAGCGATGAGCTGCTGCAGGACGTCTGGGTGCAGGGTGAGATATCCAATTTCTCGCGCCCGGCCTCCGGGCACCTGTATTTCACCATCAAGGATAAGGGCGCCTCCCTGCGTTGTGTCATGTGGCGCAATAACGCTCTCCGGCTGGCTGCCATGCCGCGCGATGGGGAGGCCATCGAAGCGCATGGCGTGATCAGCATCTACGAGGTGGGAGGGCAATACCAGCTCTATGCCGACCTGATCCGCTCTGCCGGCGAAGGCGCCCTTTACCAGCAATTCCTCCGGCTGAAGGCCCGCCTGGAGGCGGAAGGTTTGTTCGCCCCGGAGCGCAAGCGCCCCATCCCGCCCTGGCCGCAAAGCCTGGGCATCGTCACCTCGCCGACGGGGGCCGCCTTGCGAGATATACTCCACACACTGCAACGCCGCTACCCTCTGCTGCAGGTGTACCTGGCGCCGACCTCCGTCCAGGGGGATGACGCCCCGCCCGGCATTGTCGCCGCACTGCAGGCACTCAACCAGCGCGTCCAGCCGGATGTCATTTTGCTGGCGCGCGGCGGTGGATCCATCGAAGACCTGTGGGCTTTCAACGATGAGCGGGTCGCCCGCGCCATTGCTGCTTCGAGCGCACCGGTGATCTGCGGCGTAGGCCACGAGACCGATTTCACCATCGCTGATTTTGTCGCCGACCTGCGCGCCCCCACCCCTACGGCGGCTGCCGAGCTCGCTACCCCCGATCAGCTCGAGCTGCGCGAGGCCGTTCAGGGGCTGTCCGAGCGGCTGGAACGCAGCATGCAATCCAACCTGAATGCCACCCGCTGGTCTTTCAGTGCGCTACACCATCGCTTCCAGCAGCAATCTCCCCGCACCCGACTGCAAACCGGCCGCCAGCACCTGGACGAGCTTTCCCACCGCGCTATCCTGGGGATGCTCCATTCCCAGCAATTACACAAAGCCCAGCTCACCGCCCTGCAGCACCGCCTGGCTGCCCTTTCTCCCCAAGGCGTGCTCCAACGCGGCTACGCCATCGTCGCCACGCCAGCCGGCCAGATCGTCCACAGCACCCAGCAGGCTCATCCCGGCGACGCCTTAACCGTGCAGGTCAGCGATGGCGCCTTCCCTGTCCGGGTAGATAATTCGTCAAAACTTCCCAACAACGGTTAACCCAAAGGACCCCATCCGATGTCTACACCTCTCTCCAACCTCCCACCCATCGATTCACTGACCTACGAGCAAGCCCTGGCTGAGTTAGAAACCCTGGTGGGCTCCCTGGAATCCGAGCAGCAGACCCTTACCGAAGCGATCGCTTTGTTCGAGCGGGGGCAGGCTCTGGCCCAGCATTGTGTTAGCCTGCTGGACCAGGCCGAGCTGAAAGTCCAGCAGCTTACCAGTTCGGGGCTGACTGATTTCACCCCCGCGGAATGAATGTTATGTCTATGCTGCATAACTATGTGCTGATCGCGGCGCTCACCGCCTGGGGGCTGGCGCAGATCATCAAGGTGCCGCTCCACTTCTGGCGCACTAAACAATTGGATTGGGCGCTGTTGTTCCGGGCGGGGGGCATGCCCAGCTCGCATGCTGCCCTGTTGGTCGGCGCCACGCACGCCATCGGCCTGTCTGCCGGCTTCGCTTCGCCGCTCTTCGCCCTATCCGTAGCGATTTCAATGGTCGTCCTGTACGATGCCACGGGCATCCGCCGCCAGGCAGGCATCCACGCGGCGTTGATCAACGCCATGCTGCGCGACCTGGCTGCCGGGAACCCGCTAAAGCAAGAGCAGCTCCGTGAAGTGTTGGGGCACACCCCGTTAGAAGTGCTGGGAGGCCTGATCCTGGGGATTGCCATCGCCCAGGGCATGTGGTTCTGGTGGCCCAAGTAAACCCGCACTGCCCGGCCGGTTTTTATCCCCCCGATACCCCCCGCTCATAGGCGATCACCCGCTGCAGGGTTTGCTCCAGGCTGTATTTGGGCGCATAACCGATCAGCCGGTGGATCTTCTCCAGCGATGGCACCCTGCGGCGCATATCCTCAAAGCCGGGGGCGTAGGCCTGCGCATACGGCACATAGACAATCTCGGCATGGCTGCCGGTCAGCGCCAACACCATCTTGGCCAACTGGTTCATCGTCACTTCCTGCGTCGAGCCGATGTTGAAGACCTGGCCCAGCGCGCCGGGGTGTTCCATCAGCCGGACCACCGCATCGGTCACATCCGCCACATCCCCGAAACAGCGCGACTGCTCGCCATCGCCAAACACGGTGAGCGGCTCACCTATCAGCGCCTGGCGGACGAAGCGCGGCACCACCATGCCGTATTGCCCGGTCTGGCGGGGACCCACCGTGTTGAAAAAGCGCATCACCACCACCGGCAGCCCAAACTGGCGGTAGTATGCCAGGCCCATGAACTCATCGATTGCCTTCGAGGTGGCGTACGCCCAGCGGCTGTGCATCGTCGCCCCCATCACGCAGTCGTCTTCCTCCTCGAAGGGTACCTTGACACCTTTGCCATACACCTCCGAGGTGGAAGCGAGCAACACCTTGCAGCCGTAGCGATGGGCGGTGGACAGCACCGCGTCGGTGCCCATGATATTGGTATTGATGGTATGCACCGGGTCTTCCACGATCAGCTTGACCCCCACTGCGGCGGCCAGGTGGACCACCACATCTGCCTGGCTGGTCAGTCGATCCAGCACCTGCAGGTTGGTGATGGTCTCGCGCACAAATTGGAAATGGGGCAGCTCGCGCAAATGGGCGATGTTCTCCAGCCTGCCGGTGGACAGGTTGTCGATTGCCACCACGTGAAACTCCTTATGCAGCAGCAGCTCGCACAAATGGCTGCCAATGAACCCCGCCCCGCCCGTCACCAGGATGGTTTCTTTCATCGCTGAATGCCTCCGCTAGAAGATATGCCCGGGTTTTATTCTATGACCGTTAATCCAGGCAGATGGGGGTTGGAGCCTTCGGTGGAATAAAAAAAGCGAGTCAGAGAC
>ERZ1649853.860-NODE-860-length-12201-cov-5.782068_pt1 | contig 12201 bp, 14 predicted proteins | sample MGYA00575353_ERZ1649853 | MGnify/ENA primary metagenome ERZ1649853 (study PRJEB40853, sample SAMN11349654) | freshwater sediment metagenome | isolation source: river sediment | host: Sediment | place: India: Okhla Barrage, New Delhi | collected 2017-02-21 ...
CGCCAGCTCGATGCCGCACGTGGCCGAGGGGGTCTCCACGGCCAAGGCGGCCTGGCAGCTGGGACAGCGGGCCGGCCTCAGCCTGCCCAGTGTGGAGAAGATCTACAAGGTGCTCTACGAGGAGCTCGACGTCAGGAAGGCGGTGGCCGAGCTGGTGGAGTACCCGGTGGATGGTGAGTCGCTGGTGGTCACCAAGCTACTCCGGTTCCTGCTGGACTACCTCAGGGTCCGCTGGTACCAGCCGGCCAGCCTGCTGCCCGAAACGGCCGAGGCCGAGACCAAGGACCGACCGGCGGCGCCGGCCCCTCCCGCCGGGACTACTTCGGACCCTTCTTGAAGCGGTCCATGATCCTCTTCCCCGACTGACCGCCGGTCTTGCCCTGGCCCAGGCTGTCGGCCAGCTCCTGGAAGAGGCGGCGCTGCTCATCAGAGAGCTTGTCCGGCGTCACCACCTTCACCCGGACCAGCTGGTCACCCCTTCCCTGGCGATCAAGGTAGGGGATGCCCTTCCCCTTCAGGTGCAGCACCGTTTCCCCCTGCGTGCCCGGCGCGATCTTGAGGCGGGCCTTGCCCTCCAGGGTGGGCACCTCCACCTCATCCCCCAGGGCCGCCTGGGCGAAGTTGATGGGGAGATCGTAAATGATGTCGTTGCCATCGCGGACAAAGAGAGGATGGCTCTGGACGGCGACGTTGATGAACAGGCTGCCGGGGGCCCCTCCCAGCGTCCCCACATCCCCCTCTCCCTTGAGCCTGATCTGGAAGCCATCGCCGGCCCCGGCTGGGATGGTCACGTTCACGGTGTGAACGCCCTTCTCCCTTCCGGCCCCCTGGCACTGCACGCAGGGGTGGCTCATCACCGCGCCGTCACCATGGCACCGGTCGCACAGGGCCCGGTTCACAAACCGGCCAAACACGCTCTGGCGCACCCGCCTGACCTCGCCCAGGCCGCCGCACACAGGGCATTTGACCTGGCCGGTCCCCGGCTCTCCGCCCTTGCCCTGGCAGCGGGAGCAGTAGGCCGTCCGGAGGACATCGATGCGCTTCTCGGCGCCAAAAGCCGCCTCCTCGAAGGAGACCTCGACCTGGCGGTGCAGGTCCGCGCCCGGCTGCGGCGCCCGGCGCCGGGTGGCGGCCGCGCCGGCGAAGAAGGCATCGAAGATATCGCCCAGGCCGAAGAAATCGTCGAACCCCTCGAATCCCCGTCCCGACCCCATGTGGCCAAAGTGATCGTAGTGGGCCCTCTTCTGAGCGTCGCTCAGGACCTGGTAGGCCTCGTTGATCTCCTTGAACCGGTCGGAGGCCTCGTCGTGGTGGTTGTGGTCCGGATGGTACTGGAAGGCCAGCTTGCGGAACGCCTTCTTGATCTCATCCTGGGAGGCGTCCCTGGACACACCCAGCAACTCGTAGTAATCCTTCTTCGCCGCCATGTTCTGTCCGCAGGCAGATATTCAGTTCCATCATAGTCTCCGGGCGTGCGGGCGGTCAACTCGTTGCCGACTGCCGCCGGGCAGCTCAATCCAGGTTGCCCAGCGCCGCCTCCACCAGTTCGTTCAGCGCCGGGTGGATGTGCAGCCCCCGCTCCTTCCGGGCCAGCACCTCTTCATTGTTCCAGTACTCCACCCTGCCCAGCGGTCCCTGGTCCACGACAGCCACCCTCCGGCCGCGGGCCATGGTATCCCGTATGATATAATTCGTTAAGGAGGCGGCGATGTTTCAGAAGATACTGGTCTGCCTGGACGGGTCGAAGCTGGCCGAGCAGATAATGCCATATGTCAGTGAGCAGGCAGCACGCTTCGGCAGCAGCCTGGTGCTCTTCCAGGTGGTCAGCCTGTCCGCCATCCCCGCTCCCACTGGGATCGAGTCCGTCCCGATGGCGGTCCCCGACACCCTGCTCCGGGATGCCGAGGTGGCCGCAATGGACTACCTCAGCGGCCTGGCCTCTCCTCTTCGAGACAGAGGGCTGAAGGTCCAGTGCGTCACCACGATCGGGCATCCGGCCGAGACCATCGTCAGCTACGCCGACGAGAACAGGTTCGACCTGGTGGCTCTGGCCACGCACGGCCGCAGCGGCCTGAAGAGGCTGGTCTTCGGGAGTGTCGCCGACTTCGTGGTCCGGAAGTCCGGTCTGCCTATTCTCCTCATCAAGCCCAGGTAGGCGCCAGAGTCACGGCAGCCACGGAGGCGGCACGGCGCCTGGCCTACCTCGGAGGCAGGTTACGCAACGAGGCGACTATCTTCGGGGCAATGCTCGGCGATGACGGCGGCCTTACCAGCAGGATAGGGCTGGAGGCCCCGTGCAGCACCTTCTGGGCCACGCTGCCATAGGCCCACCGGCCGATGCCCGACCGCCCATGCGTGGCCATGACGATCAGGTTGACCTGCTTCTTCGTGGCATAGTCGATGATGGCGGAAGCCGGGTCACCGTCCAGAATATCCACGGTTGCCTGGAGGCCCGCATCGCCCAGCTTCTTCTGCACGCCGGTCAGGTACTTCTCCGAGGACTTCCGGCATTTCGCCAGGTACTCATCGGCCACGGCCCCCCAGTTCACGCCTGTCTCCGGCGTCGTTGCCGGAGGCAGCACCAGGGGCTCGCATATCCCTGCCAGGACGATCTGGGCCGCCATGCCGTGCTCTCTGGAGGTCATGCACTCGACATGCGGCAGCACCAGCTCGGCCAGCTCCGACCCATCCAGGGGCAGGAGCAGCTTCGGGGCGGACCACGTGTCATAGGCGGCGTCCCTGGGAACGCCGGCCCGGATGAGCAGGACCGGCTGCGCCGCCGATCGCAGCACCTTGTCGGCCACGCTCCCCAGGACCCAGCGGCTGACTCCCGACCGCCCATGGGTGGCCATCAGGACCAGGTCAACCTCCATGTCTCCAGCGCAGCGCAGTATCTCGTCCGCCGCGTACCCAGCCACCACCTCTCCCCTGACCGTCGCCCGGCGGCCGCCCGCCGCCGCCGGCATGTCGGCCAGCGCCCGCCTGAGCCTCTCACCCACCTGGTCCAGGTAGGCCCGGTGCATGGGTGACTCTGCCTGCCCCTTCGCCGCCACGTGGAGGAGGATCACCTCGAGGCCCAGACGCCCGGCAATTCCCTTCGCATACGACAGCGACTCCTCGGCCAGCTCGGAGCCGTCCAGCGGAAGAAGCATCTTCTGATACATCGCGAAACCTCCTCAAAAAAGACGAGCCTAACGCCGGGCCTTCCTCATTTCCAGGGCGGCGCCCGCCAGGAGCCCGGCGGCGAGCAGCGGGATGATGGCGATCCGGAACATGTCGATGTGGAAGCGCATGACAGCGTAGTCACCTTCGTAGTTGTATGGCGGGTGACCCCAGTACCCGGTGGAGGATACCCCCAGGGCCGTGCCGATAGCGGACACCGCCAGGACCAGCCCCAGAACCAGCAGTATGGCCGCGATCCTGATCAGCCAGCGGTCCAGCTCACCCCCGGGGCGGCCCCTCCGGGACGCCAGCGCACCACCCAGCAGAAATCCGCCCAGCAGGGAGGCCACCAGGCCCAGCAGTGTCACCGGGATGAAGACGGCCGGGCTCGACCAGTAGGCCTCGTGATAGCTGTCCGCGAAGAAGAGCCCGCCCAGCACCAGGCCCAGCAGGCAGAAGGCGATGCCGATCAGAAGCCTCTTGCTCATCTTGCGTTGAACGGGCCACGGCCGCCCGGAAGCAGCCATGGCCGGATGACGGGGCGTCCGGCCTAGTCCTCCGCGCCGGTCTTCTGGCCGGAGGAAAGGGCCAGCATGCCGCCGATGACCAGCCCCAGCAAAGGAACGGGCAGGCCGAGCGCCGCACCCATGAAGGGGTGGACGGGGAGTGCCAGATCGGCCAGGACCGGGTCACCCACGGTCTCGACAAAGTCCGTATAGGAGGCCAGGCCCACCCCCAGGGCGACGGCGGCGGCCAGCAGCATCACCAACCCGGCCATGGAGGGCTTGGTCCGCGCCATGGCCGCCCCCATGGCCCCCACCGGACCGATCACCACCAGCATGATCATCCACCAGGGCGCGGTGCCGTCTTCCCAGACGATGACTCCGGTGCAACCTCCCACGAAGTAGGTGATCCCTCCGATGAGCCCCAGGACCATTGCGGCAATCAGCATCACGCCCTCCTTCTTGCAGACTACGGTCAATCGTTGTCAGAAGTGATTATATCCTTTTCGTGGCGGGCCGGCACACTTCCCGAGTCCTCCATTCGAAGAGGGAAGCGCGGCGGGTGGAACGCGGCGGGAGCGGCCTAGACGCCCTGGTCAGCGAACCGGAAGGCCCCGCTGGCGAACACGGACAGGCAGGCATCCACGACCTCGGTGTCGTACAGGCGGCCCCGGTTGCCGCTGACCTCGTTGAGGGCCCGGTCAATACCCAGGGCCGGCCGGTACGGCCGGTGGGAGGCCATGGCTTCGACCACATCGGCCACGGCCAGGATGCGGGCCTCCAGGGCGCTCTGGTCCCCCTTGAGGCCCGAGGGGTATCCGGACCCGTCCAGCCTCTCGTGGTGCTGGATCACAATCTCCGCCACCGGCCAGGGGAACTCTATGTTCTTCAGGATGTCGTAGCCCGCCTTGGGGTGGGTCTTCACGATGGCGAACTCCATATCGGTCAGCCGGCCCGGCTTGCTCAGGATCTCCGTCGGTATGGTTATCTTGCCCAGGTCGTGAAGCATCCCGGCGATGCTCACCGCCCGGCTGCGCTCCTGCGACAGGCCAATCTCCGTGGCGATGGCGTGGGCCAGCTCGGTTACCCGGCGCTGGTGGCCGGCCGTGTGGCGGTCCCTGGTCTCCACGGTCAGGGCCATAGCCTGGATGACACCGTCCAGGGTATCCTGCAGCTTCCGGTAGCTCTGCTGCAGCCTCTCATCCGCCAGCTTGCGCTGGGTGATGTCCCTCAGGAAGCAGAGGTCCGCCGGCCTGTCCTCCCAGTCCAGGAGCCCCCCGTTCAGCTCTACCCATTTCGTGCGGCCGGCGTCGTCCACGATCCTGAACTCCAGGACCCGCGGCACCCCGTCGCCTCGGAGCCGGCGCAGGTGCTGCTCCATTACCGCCTCGCGGTCATCCGGGTGGATCACCTCCGACACGGGCCTCAGCACCAGGTCCCGGGCCGCCCGGCCGAACAGCTCCTCGGTCTTGGGGTTGGCGAACTTGAGCTGCTCGTCCTGGATCACCACGATGGCCTCGTTGGCATTCTCGATCAGGACCCGGTTCGTCTCCTGGGAAGCCTGCAGCTCCTCCTCCGCCCGCTTGCGGTCCGTCACCTCCCGCAGGGCCACCAGGGCCGCCGGCCGGCCCTGGTAATCGATCTTCTTGCAGACCACATCCACCCAGACCTCCCGGCCGTCCCGGGCCACAATCCGGGCATCCTCAACCACGGGGCTCTGCTCCTCGCGCCGGGCGAAGGCCAGCAGGGACAGCAGCCGGGCCCGGTCGCCCTCGCTGACATGCTGGTCTATGTCGACGTTCTCCAGCTCTTCCGGAGAGCCAAAGCCGGTGATGGTGGCCGCCGCCTGGTTGGCCAGCACCACCTTCATCGTCGCGATGTCAAAGACCAGCAGGCCGTCCAGGACGTGGGCAAACAGGTGCTCGTACGCCCGCTCCGTATCCTTGAGCAGCCTCCTGATGGTCTGCTGTCCCGAGCTCTTCACCAGCCGCCATTCGCCGTCCTCCCTCACGATCACGGAGTGATGACTGCGGACGACGTCGAGGACATCCATGGCGCCGCACTTCTCCAGGGGGTAGCTGCAGATCACCCGCATGGGACGGCCGCTCACGAACCGGTCGGCGCCGTCCTCGAAATCCGCGAAACGGCCCCAGTCCTTTCTGTCCAGCCAGCTGAGATTGGTGGCCAGCCTCACCCCCTCGTAGCCGCTGTCCATCGCCAGGTTGATCTCCCTGATGAAGGCCCCGGCCGACCTCTTCACATCCAGGGTGCCGTTCCGGCTGTACCAGTCGGCATGCTCCAGCAGCTTCACCTGGCCGCTGGCGATGGCCGCATCGAGGTCCGGCACGGCCTCCCTCATGGCCCGCCGCGCCGCGATTCGCCCCAGAGGGTCGGCGGTGATCCACAGGCAGAACTCGTGGCTCTCTACGCCCGCCTTGAAGAACGGCACCAGCACGTCCACAAGGTCTCTCCTGGTCTTGTAGAACTGACAGAGGTGTGTGCCCTGGCGGATGTCCGCCAGGCCGCGGACCTGGACCGATGCCGTTCTCTTAGCCATCCCTCCCCCTCTGACCTTTGTAGCATGGTATCCATACCCGGTGCGTTGACCCGCACCGTGCTATTCCAGACCAGAGCACCCTGCAAACTGGCAATCTAGGCCCGTCTTGAGAACACATTCAGAATATTGATAGCAACATGATAACAGCATATGTCAAGATCATCCAGAGGAGGCGAGGTGTTGACGCGAAGTGCGCCAGCGCGTTACGATCGGCCGGAACACCGGGGCAGCGCCCGGGCCGTGCCATCGGCGACAGCGCGGCGGACCAGCCCCGGGAACCGGCGGGAACCATGGACCAGAGAGTGCGGACCGTGACCCTGACGCTGCCCTTCCACCTGGGGAAGGTCAACTGCTACATCGTGCCGGCCGGCAGCGGGTTCGTGCTCATCGACACCGGCGCCCCCAGCGGGCGCCGCGCCCTCGAGAGGGAGCTGGAGAAAGCGGGCTGCCGCCCCGGCGACCTGAAGCTCATCGTGCTCACCCACGGGGATTTCGACCACACCGGGAACGCCGCCAGCCTGCGCCGGAGGTTCGGGACCCGGATAGCCATGCACCGGGACGATGCCGGCATGATGGAGCGCGGCGACATCTTCTGGAACCGGAAGCGGCGCCACCCCGCCATCAGAACGGCGGCCGCCTTCCTCTTCGGCTTCGGCAGGCAGGAGCGGTGCACCCCGGACCTCTTCGTCGATGAAGGGGACGATCTCTCCGAACACGGCTTCAGCGCCACGGTGCTCCACATACCAGGGCACTCGCGGGGGTCGATAGCCGTCCTGACCGCCGGCGGGGCCCTCTTCTGCGGCGACCTCCTGGAGTACAGGGGGAAGCCGGTGCTGAACAGCATCATTGACGACCGGGCGGCAGCGCTGGCCAGCGTCGAGAGGCTGCGGGACCTGCCGGCCGGCATGGTGTACACCGGGCACGGGAGGCCGTTTCCGGGGGAGAGGCTGCGCCGGGAGCCCGGCTAGCCGCTCGCGGCGGGAGCCTTTCGCTGCAGCATAACGTATAATGTGTATGTCGGGCCTGCCCATCCGGCCCGCCTGGGAGGGGGAACGCCAACATGCGAAAGGTGCTCGTGGCTCCGCTGTCGATCTGCCTGGCCATCCTCATCCTGGCCTCTGGAGTCCTGGCCGTCTCCTGCACTGACGGGGGCGAGAACGCCGCGGACGTCTTCGACAACGGCACCGGCGCCACCGACGACGGCGCTGCCAGCGTTGACAACAGCACCAACCGCAATACCAGCAGCGACAACGGCAGCAGCACCACCGAAAGCGACAACCACACCCAGAGGTACCTCTTCGAGGTCTCCTACGTCAACTGGGCCTGGGGCTACCAGGACAATGGGATCTACATTGACCGTGACGGCCAGGTCCACAGCTACGATCTGAGCCACCGGAATCCCAAGTTCCAGCGCCCGGAGAACGGCGTGTACACCCGGGCCATGCTGGACGACAAGTACTCGGGCAACTGTGTCCATGTCGGAACCGTCGATGGGGACACCCTGGCCAGGATGACGGCGCTCACCGGCCCCGCCAGCCAGGGGCAGTTCACGGAGCCGGAGAACACCTGCTACGACGCCGGAGGCACCGCCTTCAACGCCTTTCTCTTCGATCCCGAAACCGGCGTCTACCAGACCGTCCTGCTCCGGCAGTGCGGCGACCGGTCCAGGAGGAACACCTCTGCCGAGGCCGCCACCCTGTTCGACTGGCTCAAGCAGATGAGGGGAGGGGGCGGGTGTGGCTGCTGAGGGCCGGCGGACCGGTTTCAGCAGATCCGCGGCAGGGGGTCCCCTACCAGCATGTCCACGATCCGTGAGGCGCCCAGCGCGGTCTTCATCACCACCCGGCCGGGGTGCTCAGCGCGCACTTCACCGATGATGGCCGCGTCCCGGCCATGGCGGTGGCGCCGCATCCTCTCCAGTACGGCCCCGGCATCCTCAGGGTGCACCATGGCCACCAGCTTGCCCTCGTTGGCCACGTAGAGGGGATCGATGCCCAGCATCTCGCAGGCCCCCTGCACCTCCCGGCGCACCGGGATGGCCTCCTCCTCGATGCGGATGCCGGCCTTTGACTGCGCCGCGATCTCATTGAGCGTGGTGGCCAGCCCGCCCCGGGTGGGATCGCGCATGGCGTGGACCCGCGCGCCGGTCTGCAGCATCTCCGCCACCAGGCCGTTCAGAGGGGCGCAGTCGCTCACGAGGGGGGTGGAGAAGCCGATGCCCTCCCGCTGGCTGAGGACAGCGATACCGTGGTCGCCGATGGTCCCGCTGAGGATGACCCTGTCGCCCGGGCGGGCGCCCGAGCCGGATATCTCGGTCCCTTCCGCCAGGCGGCCCAGCCCCGATGTGTTGACGAAAAGCCCGTCGGCGCTGCCCTGGTTCACCACCTTGGTGTCCCCGGTGACGATCTGCACCTGCGCCTCGCGCGCCGCATCCCCCACCGAGACCAGCACCCGCTCCAGGTCTGCCAGCGGCAGGCCCTCCTCGATGATGAAGGCCAGGCTGAGGTAGAGGGGGGTGGCCCCCACCATGGACAGGTCGTTCACCGTCCCGCAGACGGCCAGCCGGCCGATGTCGCCGCCGGGGAAGAACATGGGCTGGACCACGTAGCTGTCAGTGGTGAACGCCAGCCGCCCGCCGCCGGGGAGGACGGCGGCATCGTCCAGCCGGTCCAGCAGCGGGTTGGACAGCGGCTTGACCAGGACCTTCTCTATGAGGTCATGGGCCAGGCGGCCGCCGCTGCCGTGGGCCAGGAGTATCCTCTCACTCATCGGCCGCCCCGTAGAGGTAGCAGGCGGCGCAGGCGCCCTCGGAGGACACCATGCACGGGCCCACGGGACTGGCCGGGGTACAGACAGTGCGGAACAGGCCGCAGTCGCGCGGCGTCCTGACCGCTCTCAGCACTTCTCCGCAGATGCATCCCTCAGGCTCGACAGTGGGGCCGGGATCGAAGTCGAAGGCCGCCTCCGCGTCGAAGCGGCGGTAGGCGTCCCTCAGCCTGAGGCCGCTCCCGGGCACGGCCCCCAGCCCCCGCCACCGCGCCGGGCACGGCTCGAACACCTGGGCCATCACCTCCAGCGCCCGCCGGTTGCCATCCGGGGTCACGCCGCGCCGGTAGGCGATCTCCACCCGCGACTCTCCCTTCTCCAGCTGGTCCACCAGCATGCGAACCGCCTGCAGGATGTCCAGCGGCTCGAACCCGGACACCACGCAGGGGATGCCGTAGTCAAGGGCGATGAAATCCCAGGCCCTGGAGCCGGCCACGGCGCTCACGTGGCCCGGGCAGATGAGCCCGCTCACTTTGACTTCGCCCGAGTCGAGGATGGCCCGGATCGCCGGCGGGCAGACCTTATGCATGGAGAGGACGTAGTAGTTGGGAACGCCTCCCTTTGCGGCCTGCAGCACCGAGGCCGCCACCGTGGGGGCCGTCGTCTCGAAGCCCACGCCCAGGAACACCACCCGGCAGGCCGGATTCTGCCCGGCGATGTCCAGGGCATCGAGCGTGGAGTAGACGATGCGCACGTCGGCGCCTTCCGCCCTCGCCTCCTGAAGGCTGGACCGGCTGCCGGGGACCTTGAGCATGTCGCCGAAGGTGGCCAGGATGACCCCGGGCAGCCGGGCCAGGGCCAGGGCCTTGTCCAAGTCGGAGTTGTCCGTCACGCAGACCGGGCACCCCGGGCCCGAGAGCATCTCGATGGTGGGCGGCAGCAGCTGCCGGATGCCATGCCTCATGATGGCCACCGTGTGGCCCCCGCAGAACTCCATCAGCCGGACTTGCCTGGTGGATGCCTGCCGAATGCCGGCCAGCACGCCCCGGGCCAGCTCCGTGTCGCGAAAGCCGTCGGCCAAGGTCATGCGCCGCCGTCCGCGGTCGCCCGGGCCATCTCCCGCAGAATCGAGAGGGTTTCCTCCGCCTCGCCCTGGTCCAGCACGCTGATGGCATAACCGGCGTGGAGGAGGACATAGTCGCCCACCTTCGCCTCCGGGGCGAGCATCAGGCTGGTGCGCCGGGTGACGCCACCCAGGTCGACCTCGGCTTCGAGGCCATCGATGGACTTGACCAGGGCCGGAACGGCCAGGCACATGAGCCTATTAAACCACACGCCCGGCCAAAGGGCCAATCGTGGTATAGTGGAGGCGGAGGAGGAGAACCATGTCATACCAGTGCCAGCTCAGGGAACAACCGGCCCAGCCGACACTGTCCATCCGCACCCGGACATCGGTCCAGGGCCTGCCGCAGCTCATCGGGAGGGCCTACGGCGCCATCGGCGCCTACCTGGGAGAGCTGGGGCAATGCCCGGCCGGCGCCCCCTACACCGCCTACTATAACATGGACATGCAGGACCTCGACGTGGAGCTGGGCTTCCCGGTGCCGAGCGAGATCCCCGGCAAGGGCGACATCAAGGCCGGCCACATCCCCGGCGGGAAGTTCGCCGTGGTCATGTACATCGGCCCGTACGACAAGATCAGCGCGGCCTACGAGGCCCTGGCGAAGTGGGCAGCGGAGAAGGGATACGAGCCCACCGGGGTGTCCTACGAGTACTATCTCAGCGACCCCGGCGAGACCAAGCCGGAAGACCTCCAGACGCTGGTCATGTTCCCGCTGAAGTAGAGAGAACCGGGTGCCAAACGGCCCCGGGTCAGGCCCCGGCGAAGCCGGCGACGGCCGCCTGGCCCAGTGAGACCCCACCGTCGTTGCAGGGGACCAGGCGGTGCGTAAGGACCTCCAGGCCCGCTTCGCGCAGGCCGTCCACGGCCAGCCCGAAAAGGAGCCGGTTCTGGAAGACGCCACCGCTCAACGCCACCACCCCGATCCCGGTGTCGCCCGAGACGGCACGGCCGACTTCCACGATCATGCGGGCCATGGTCCAGTGGAACCGGGTGGACACCGCGCCGGCACCGGCCCCGTCCTTCACGTCCTCGGCCACCGCGGCCACCAGCTCCCCCAGCTGCACCACCCGGCAGCCGTCCTGCTCGGCCAGCGTGAACGGGTACGTCCGTGACTCCCGCGCGTCCCCCTCGGCCAGCATCTCCAGCTCGATGGCGGCCTGCGCCTCATAGTCCACCTCTCCCCGCACCCCGGCCAGGGCGGAGACGGCGTCGAACAGCCGCCCGGCAGAGGAGGTCAGCGGCGAGTTGACCCGGCGCTCCACCTGGCGCCCCACCACCACCAGCTCCCCCGTTTCCAGCGGGCCCAGCAGGGGCAGCCCGTGCAGAGGGTAGTCGGGCCCCAGCAGGGCCAGGAGATAGCCCAGGGCCATGCGGTACGGCTTCCTGACGGCCGCCGCCCCCCCCGGCATGGGCACACACTCCAGGTGCCCCACCCGGCGAGACCCCGCCAGGTCCGCCACCAGGAACTCGCCGCCCCAGATGGTGCCGTCGACGCCGAAGCCGGTCCCGTCAAAGGCCACTCCGATCACCGGCTGCCCGGCGGGCACGCGGGCGGCGTTCTCCACCAGGCAGCTGGCAATGTGAGCGTGATGGTGCTGCACCGGGACCAGGCGCAGGCGGCTATTGCCCGCCGCCAGCCGGCGGGCGTACTTGGTGGGCAGGTACTCGGGGTGCAGGTCGCAGGCCACCGCCTCCGGCTCGATGCGGAAGAGCCGGCGGTAGAGGTCGATGGTCTTCTCGAAGTGCTGCAGGGTCTCCTCGTTTTCCATGTCGCCGATGTGCTGCGACACGAAGGCGTGCCGGTCCCGGGTCAGGCAGAAGGTGTTCTTCTCCTCGGCGCCGCAGGCCAGCACCGGCCGCGATTCGAAGGGCAGCGGGATGGGATAGGGCGCGTAGCCGCGGGCCCGCCGCACCACCCGAGGGACGTCCTTCTCCACCAGGCAGACGCTGTCGTCGTACTTGGCGAAGATGTCCCGGTTGTGCTCCAGGAAGAAGTCTGCGATGCGGCCCAGCCGCTCGACGGCCTCGTCGTTGTCCTTTGCGTTGGGCTCCTCGCTGACATTGCCGCTGGTCATGACCATTGGGCAGCC
>ERZ1649853.863-NODE-863-length-12182-cov-7.423518_pt1 | contig 12182 bp, 8 predicted proteins | sample MGYA00575353_ERZ1649853 | MGnify/ENA primary metagenome ERZ1649853 (study PRJEB40853, sample SAMN11349654) | freshwater sediment metagenome | isolation source: river sediment | host: Sediment | place: India: Okhla Barrage, New Delhi | collected 2017-02-21 ...
TCGACCTCATAGCCACCGGGACGAGCAGGAGCCAGAGGGAGCAGATATACGTGCTCAAGAACCTCGTGCAGCAGCTCTCCGACGAGAGGAGGGGCGTGAGCCTGGAGGAGCTGATCCAGAAGGCCGGCTCCGACAACATACCCGAGGAGCGGGTCCGCGCCCTGCTGAAGCGGCTCAGCGACGCGGGCGAGGTCTACTCCCCGCAGCCGGGCTACTACAAGCTCGCGACGGAGGAGCGCATCGGATGATCTGCATCAGGGTCTACACGCAGGGCCGGGAGCGCCTCGTGGCGGCCTGCGACCCCGACATCGTCGGCAAGACCTTCAGGTCGGACGGGCTGGTCCTCGAGGTCTCCGAGTCCTTCTACCACGGCGACGACGTCGACGAGGAGGCGCTGGTCAACTGGCTGAGGCTGGCCACCGTGGCCAACCTGTCCGGGGAGAGGGTCGTTGCGGTCGCGGTCGAGAACGGGTTCATTGACGAGGGCTGCGTCATCAGGATAGGCGGGGTGCCGCACGCCCAGATGACGAGGATGATCTGATTGTTCTGCGTCGAGTGCGGCGCCGAGGGGCGCGAGCTCATCGGCTCCGTGTGCAGGGAGTGCTACGCGAAGAAGCACGTGTGGGCGAGGCTCCCCGACCACGTCGACCTGGTCCTCTGCGCGCACTGCTCCTCCATGCAGCTCCACGACGACTGGACCGACATCGGCTCCGTGGCCGAGGGGGTCGAGGCCGTCCTGAGGGACGCCCTGGAGCTCCCCGGGGACGCGTCCCTCGTGTCCCTCAAGGTGTCCATCGAGGAGAGGGACCCCAGGAACGTCCAGGCATCGGTCCAGGTCAGGCTGTCCTCGCACGGGACGGAGTTCGACATGCCCCTCGGGACGGTCGTCAGGATGAAGCGCGGCTCGTGCAAGGAGTGCTCCAAGAAGATGGGCTCGTACTACGAGGCCATGCTCCAGGTCCGCACCCCCGGCGGGGGCAGGGAGGGGGACGCGGAGGCCGAGGTCGAGTCGTTCGTGCGCTCGAGGGCCGACGCCATGAGGAAGGGGAGCAGGTCCGTGTTCATAAGCAGGGTCGAGAGGGTCAGGGGAGGGCTGGACTTCTACTTCAGCACCGCCCAGGCGGCCAGGGCCATCGCGAGGGAGCTGCAGGAGACCAGGTGCGCCGAGTACAAGGAGTCCTCGAGCCTCTGGGGGAAGCGCGGCGGGGAGGAGGTCTCCCGGATGACCTACCTGGTCAGGCTCCCCGGCTTCGGGCCCGGCGACGTCGTCGAGCACGGTTCGAGGGACTACCTCGTCAGGAGCATGTCGAAGGGGAACGTGCACGCGGTCGACCTGCTGACCGGCGAGGCCAAGGCCATCAAGGTGAAGGAGCAGTCGGACTTCAGGCTGTCCAGCCCGGCATCGAAGGTGCGGAGGGCGGTCGTGCTGATGGAGACGCCCTCGGAGGTCCAGGTGCTCGACCCGGACACCATGGCCCCCCTCGACCTGAGGAAGCCCCAGGGCTTCGTCCGGGAGCAGGAGCAGGCCCGCCTCGTCAAGACGAGGCTCGGCGCGTACGTGCTCAGCGACAGTTGGTAATCGTACCTCGCCCGCCGGGTTCCACGAAAAGGCATTAATTCTATCTCGGCCTACCCCGCACAGAGGCTGCGACAATGGTCGACGAGAAGGGTATTCAGGACGCTGTCGTCGAGCTGCTCCGCAGGACGGTCGTGAGGCTGCCCAAGGACGTCGAGGGCGCCATCCGGAGGGCCTACGAGGCCGAGACGGACGAGGTCCCCAGGATGCAACTCAAGGCGATCGTGGACAACATAGAGCTTGCCAAGAGGACCAACACCCCCATGTGCCAGGACACTGGCGTGACGATATTCTACGTGAGCCTGCCCCGGGAGTGCAGGGCCGACGTGGAGAAGGGCATAGTCGACGGGGTGAGGCGCGCCACGAAGGAGGTCCCGCTGAGGCCCAACGCCGTCCACCCGCTGACGAGGAAGAACCCCGGCGACAACGTGGGCGACCGGATGCCGTACATCAACTGGAAGGTCTGGGACAAGGACCACATCGAGATCACGGTCATGACCAAGGGCGCTGGCTCGGAGAACATGAGCCAGCTCGCGATGCTCACCCCCAGCGCGGGGCTCAAGGGCATCAAGGAGTTCGTCCTGAGCACCGTGCTCAGGGCCGGGAGCAACCCCTGCCCGCCGACGATCATAGGCCTGGGCATCGGCGGCTCCGCCGACATCTCCATGAAGCTCGCCAAGGAGGCCCTCCTGAGGCCTTTGGACGTCAGGAACAAGGACCCGGAGGTCGCCAAGCTGGAGGTCGAGCTCCTCGAGGCGATGAACATGCTGGGCATAGGCCCGATGGGCCTCGGGGGCAAGACTACCATGCTCGGCCTCAACATAGAGTACGCCTACTGCCACACGGCCAGCCTGCCCGTCGCGATCAACGTGCAGTGCTGGGCGGGGAGGAGGGGCACCGTGAGGATACACAAGGACGGGAAGGTCGAGTTCCCGACCCACGAGGGGTGATGACGATGGCCAAGAGGTTGAAGACACCGTTGTCGGAGGCTGACGCGAGGGCTCTGAAGGTCGGGGAGACAGTGCACATCGACGGGATCGTCTACACAGGCAGGGACGAGGTCCACATACACGCCCTCGAGTACGCGGAGAAGGGGAAGAAGGTCCCGGTCGACTTCAAGGGCGCGGCCCTCTTCCACTGCGGCCCCATAATGAGGAAGGTGGGGGAGCAGTGGGAGGTCGTGGCGGCCGGCCCGACGACCTCGTCGAGGATGAACTCCCTCGAGCCGCAGTTCATAGAGAAGTTCAGGCCCGGCGCCATCATAGGCAAGGGCGGGATGTCCCAGCCGACCGTCGACGCCATGAAGAAGTTCGGGTGCGTCTACCTGGCCATAACCGGGGGGGCGGCCGTCCTGGCGGCGAAGGGGATCAGGAAGGTCCACGGCGTCGAGTGGTATGAGCTCGGGATGCCCGAGGCGATCTGGATAATGGAAGCGGACAACTTCGGGCCCCTGACGGTCGCCATAGACGCCCACGGCAACAGCCTCTTCGCGGACGTCGGGGCGAAGGTCAAGGAGAACGAGGCCAAGGTCCGGCAGAAGCTGGGCATCAAGTGAGGGGCGGCCCTCACTTCTTCCTTTCCTTCTTCCGTTCCCGCTCGGCGGGCGCCTCCTCTTCCTCCTGCTGTTCGTCCTGGTCGTACACCGCGGGCGCCTTGTCGGGAGCCTCGAAGGTCCTGATCCGCAGCATCACGGCCAGCGCCAGGATTATTATCGTGAGGAACAGCGCGAGGATCATCATTGAGTGCGCCAGGTCGAAGCCGAAGATGAAGCCCCCGAAGCTCTCGGGCACCGGCTCCATCACCACCTGGTCCAGGGCGGCGCCCTCCGCGGGCACGGATATGGGCCCGAGCTCGACTGGCTGGTACCCGTCGAGGATGAACCTGACGGTGTAGTTCCCCTGGGTGAGCCCCGTCACCACGAACTGCCCGTCTATGTTGGTGATGGTGTTCCGCTGGGTCGCCAGGCCGATCACGACGACGACGACCCCGGAGAGGGGCACGTCGCCCCTGCTGGACAGGACCAGCCCGGATATTGACGGGCCAGGGACAATGGTCATGTTGATGTTGACCTGCACCTCGCTCCCCCTGGGGACGACCACCCCGACCACCGTCACCGGCGTATACCCTTCGAGGGACGCGACCAGGCTGTACGTCCCGGCGGTGATGTTCGTGATCTCGTAGTAGCCCTCTATCGACGTGTTGGTCGACAGGTCCGTCCCGACGACGGTGATCAGGACCGATGGCACCAGGAAGGTCCCCGCCCTGACGATGCCGTACAGCTTGGTCGGCTTCTCCACTAGGAGGATGTCCACGCCGGAAGTCTCGGAGCCGTTCTGGACGACCACGCCTGGAACGGACGCAGGCTCGAAGCCCGCCAGAGACGCCGTCACGTTGTACGTCCCCGACGGGACGTTGGGGATCCGGTATTCTCCGACGGAGTTGGAGTATGCCGTCATGGTGAGGGTGCCGACGGTCACGGAGACGGAGACGAGGTAGAGCGCCTCCTCGGTGACCGCGTGCCTGACAGTCCCGGATATGGCCCCGGTCTGCGGGACGAGGTCGAAGAAGAGCACCTCGAAGTAGTCCGCGTCCAGGACGACGTTCTGGGGCTGGGGTGTGTCGTACCCGGACGCGGAAACGGTGACGACGAACAGGACGCCCGCCGGTACGCCGCTGATGGTGCACACGCCCTCGGCGTCCGTCGTGTTGTGTCCGAGGGTGAGGACGGAGACGTTGGCCCCGGCCACTGGTCCAGATGAGTCGCTCACGACGCAGTATATGATGCCCCCCGTTATCTCGAGGGAGACCTCCGTGGTGTTCCACGGGGATACGACGACCTCGACGACCTCGGAGGGCCTGTACCCAGACTTCTCCGCCGTCACGTTGTACCGCGTCCAGTTCGCGTCGGTCGGCAGCCCGTCGAGCAGGACGTACCCGCTCGCGTTCGTGTGCTCGGAGATGCCGAAGCCAACGACCGACACGTCGACATCCGCGATCGGGCGTCCGACGTCGTCGGTGACGAGCACCAGGATCGCACCAGTGTCCTCCGTCTGCCCCGCGGCCCCCTCAGTCGGGCCCAGCATGGCAGCTGATGGTCCGAGCAGGGCCGCCAAGACCGTAAGTGCGGCCAACCAGGTCGAAAACAAGCGGGTCCTGGCCATGTCCACTTCTCAGTCGGCAACAAACGCCTCGTCTCGATAAATACGTTTGCCGTCCCAGGACGGCCCCGGCCCCACAATCTGGCAACGTATTAATACGGACACCTGATAACGAAGACGAATCGACGGACTGACTAGCATGGTGGAGAGGGTATCTGACAGGATGAGCACCGAAGGGGTGCTGGGGCTCATGCACCCCCTGGTGGCCAGGTGGTTCAAGGCCAAGTTCGGCGAGGTGACCGAGGCCCAGGCCCTGGCAGTGCCCGTGATACACGCGCGGGAGAGCGTCCTCGTCTCCTCCCCGACCGGCTCGGGGAAGACCCTCACCGCCTTCATGTCCATCATCAACGAGCTCACCCTCCTGGACCAGAGGGGGGAGCTCGAGGACCGGATATACGCCGTCTACGTCTCCCCGCTGAAGGCCCTCGCCAACGACATCAACGAGAACCTCCTCCGCCCGCTCAGGGAGATCTCCGCCGAGTTCGAGGGGGCGGGCTCCAGGCCACCGGGCATAAGGGTGGCGGTGAGGACGGGGGACACCCTGCCTGCCGAGAGGCAGAGGCAGCTCCGCTCCCCCCCGCACATATTCATCACCACGCCCGAGTCCCTCTCCCTCGTCCTGAGCACGCCCGCGTTCAGCAAGAAGTTCGAGAAGGTGGAGTACGTGGTCTTGGACGAGGTCCACGAGGTCTGCGACTCCAAGCGCGGGGTGGCCCTCTCGGTGGCGCTCGAGCGCCTCCGGGGCATGTGCGGGAGGGACTTCGTGAGGATCGGCCTCTCCGCCACGGTCGCCCCGCTGGAGGAGGTCGCGGAGTTCCTGGCCGGCCTGGAGGGCGGCAGGCCGCGGGCGGTGAAGGTCGTCGAGGTCTTCGGGCAGCGCGACCTCGACCTCAGGGTCCTCTGCCCCGCCGACGACATGACCGCCCTGTCCTTCGAGGTGGTCAACTCCAAGATGTACGACCATCTCAAGGAGATGGTCGACGGGCACCGCACGACCCTGGTGTTCACCAACACCAGGAGCGGTACCGAGAGCGTCGTCTACAAGCTGCGGGAGCGGGGCCTGGAGAGCGTCGGCGCCCACCACGGCAGCCTGAGCAGGGACACGAGGCTGGAGGTGGAGGACCAGCTCAGGGGCGGGGCCCTGAGCGCAGTGGTCTCGTCGACATCGCTCGAGCTCGGGATCGACATAGGGCACATCGACCTGGTCGTCCAGATCGGTTCCCCGAAGTCGGTCGCGAAGGGGCTCCAGCGCATCGGCCGCGCGGGACACCAGTACGGGGGCACCTCGAAGGGGCGGATACTCGTGTTCGAGAACGACGACCTGGTCGAGTGCGCGGTCCTCTGCAGGGCGGCCCACAGGAAGACCATCGACAGGGTCACAATCCCCAGGGACTCACTGGACGTCCTGGCGCAGGCGGTCGTGGGGATGTCGATCGAGCGCCAGTGGACCGTGGACGAGGCGTTCGAGCTCGTCACGCGGTCCTTCTGCTACAGGGACCTCCGGCGCGACCAGCTCCTCAGCGTCCTGAGATACCTCGGCGGCAAGGACGAGTTCGAGGGCATATACTCCAAGATATGGTACGACGAGAGGGCCGGGACGTTCGGGAAGAGGCGCGGGTCCCGGATGATATACTACCTCAACCAGGGGACGATACCGGAGGAGGCCGACTACAAGGTCTACTCGGAGAGGGGCGCCCCCCTGGGCTCCCTGTCCGAGAAGTTCGTGGAGCGCCTCTCGGCCGGGGACATATTCGTCCTGGGAGGGAGGAGCTACGAGTTCCTCAGCACCAAGGGGACCAAGGCCTTCGTCAAGGGTGCCAGCGGGCGCAGGCCCACGGTCCCGTCGTGGACGGGCGAGATGCTCCCGAGGAGCTTCGACCTGTCGGTCCTGGTCGGCCGGTTCAGGAAGGAGATGGACGAGCGCCTCGGCTCCGTCCCGGAGGCCGGGGTGGCGACCTGGCTCATGGAGGAGTTCAGCGTCGACGAGGGCTCGGCGAACACGATCATCAGCTACTTCAAGGAGCAGAAGGCCGCGGCCACGATACCCACCGACGAGCGCCTGGTGATAGAGGGGTACGTCGACGCCTCGGGGGAGAGGCACGCGGTGTTCCACTTCCCCTTCGGGAGGAGGGTCAACGACGCCCTGAGCAGGGCCTACGCGCACGCTCTCTCAGGCAAGCTCAGGTGCAGCGTCAACGTGAGCGTCACCGACGACTCCTTCATGCTCTCCGCGCCGAAGAGGTTCGAGCTCGAGGGGATCGAGGGGCTCGTCCGCTCCGGGGACCTCGAGGGGATGCTCAGGTCCGCGGTCAAGGACTCGGAGCTCTTCCACCAGAGGTTCAGGCACACCGCGACCAGGAGCTTCATGGTCCTCAGGAACTACAAGGGGCGGGAGCTCTCGGTCGCCAGGCAGCAGCTGAGGTCCAGGCGCCTCCTGGACGCGCTCCACGAGCTCTCCGACTTCCCGGTGATGGCCGAGACATACTCCGAGATACTGACGGACGTCATGGACATGGAGAACGCAAGGGCGGTGCTCCGGACGGTCGAGTCCGGCGACAGGCGGGTCGAGCACCTTCCCTTCTCGGGGGTGCCGTCCCCCATGGCCCACAACGTCATACTCGTCGGCGTCTCCGACATCGTGCTGATGGAGGACCGGAGCATGCTGCTCCGGGAGATGCACCGGAAGGTGCTCGCGCGGGTCCTCGGCGAGGGCGCGCTCTCGGAGTACCAGTTCGACCCGGACGAGGTGGCCGAGTACTTCAGGCGCAAGTTCCCGACGGTCTCGTCCAAGCAGGACATCCTCCGGCTCCTCGGCGAGGCGGGGCCCATGAACCTGTTCAGGGAGAAGGGGGAGAACGTCTTCGCCCACACCGACAAGCCGTTCGAGGAGGTCAGGGGATGGGCCTCCGAGCTCCTCCGCGAGGGCAAGGTCATGTCGGTCTGGGTGGGCGAGGACATCTACGCTGCCGCGGACATGTGGCCCACGTACCTGTGCCTCCATTCGAGGGCGCACCGGAGATCCCCGACCGAGAGGGCGGCGCTCGCCCTCCTGTCCAGGGGGGCGATGGACCAGGACGAGCTCGCGCGCTCCCTTGCTGTCAAGAGAGAGGACGCGAGGGAGGCGCTCAGGCGGCTCGAGATCGCAAACATGGTCCACAGGTCGTCGGTGAAGGGGGAGAGGTTCTCCTACTCGGCCTCCCCGGAGGCGAGGCTCGACAGGAGGGAGTGCGCGAGGGCCGCCATCGTGAGGCACCTCGCCTTCCACGCCCCCCTCACCGTCGAGGAGCTGTCCTACGAGGTCGGCCTCCCCGAGCAGGAGGTCTCGGAGGCCCTGGGCCGGCTGGTCTCCGACGAGGCCGTCGTGTCCGGGAGGTTCGTGGTGGGGGAGCAGCAGCAGTACATCCTGGCGAGGGACTACATCAGGCTCAAGGCGGGGGACCGTCCGGCCCTCGACAGGGAGCAGGTCCGGTCGTACCTCGAGAGGAAGTCCTTCTCCAGGAAGCCTTCGGTCCGCGAGTACTTCGAGGCCGTCGGCGAGGCGGGCATGGCCTACGACGTCTTCCACCGCGTGAGCGGGTTCTCGATGGACGAGTTCAACGCGCTCAGGGCCAGCGGCGGCCTCCTCCTGGGCCGGTTCGCAAGGGGCCGCCTCCGGTACGTGCTCGCCGAGGACGCGCCCTACTACCTGGGGGCCTTCCGGCGGGAGCCGCTCAACAGGTTCGAGGCCAGCATCCTGTCCGCCCTGAGGAAGATGGGGACGGGCACCTACCAGGAGATCTCCGAGGCGGTCCGGTTCCCGCCGGACGCGATGCGGGAGCACTTCGACTCGCTGGACAGGAAGGGGCACGTCCTGAGGCTCCACGACGGCAGCGAGGCATGGACCTCCAGGAACCTCTACGCCCCCTGCGACTTGGAGCCAGTGGCACAGGGGGCCATGGAGCACGTCCTCGTGAGGTACCTCCGCGGCTCGGCGCCGGTCACGCTCATGCAGGCGTCCTCGTACCTGGATGTAGAGCCGGACGTTGCGAAGAGGCTCCTGGCGTCGGTCGGGGCGAGGCCGGCGTCGGTCGGCCTCGAGAGGACCGAGATGTACCTCTTCCCCGAGGACATCGCCGGCGTCGAGGCCCCCTCCGAGCCGGACGACCAGGTCCGCATCCTCTCCCTCTACGACCCCTTCCTCAGCGACAAGTGGGCGGCGGTCACGGCCCGCTACGGCGAGGGTTGGATGTTCCCCATAGTGCACAGGGGCCAGGTCGTGGGCATGGTCGAGAAGTGGCTCATGGCGGGGGCGGTCGAGGTGAGGGACATCGTCCTGGAGGACCGGGCGATGCTCGGCCCGCTGCTCGACGCCCTGGACCGCGCCATGGTGTTCTACACCTCGCAGAACGCGGACGTCCTCAGGGTCAGGCGCGCCCTCGGGACCGACGCCGGCTCCCTGGACGGCGCCGACCTGGAGGCCTTCCTGTCGCGCGGCTACGTGTCCTCCAACGGGATGCTCGTCAAGGGGCCCGTCGTCCCCGAGTGCTTCGACAGGTCGGAGATCCTCGACACGGTGTTCTCCCTGCAGCACTTCGCCGAGGGCGACAGGCTCAGGGACATGGACGCCGTCCTCGACCTGCTGGGCGGCCTGCGGCACGACGGCGAGGCGCTGGCCCGCGTGGAGCGCTTCGAGCCGATAGAGAGGATGAGGAAGCGCGGCCATCTTGTCAGGGGGCACCTCGCCCCCGACCGTTCCGGCTTCTGCCGGCCGGAGGACGCGGCGGTCTACAGGGCAGCCAGGGCGGGGCCGAGGACGCCTGAGGAGAGGCTGATACTGAGGGTCATCAAGGACCAGCAGCCCGTGACAAGGGGCAGGCTTCTGACGGTGTCGCCCCTCGGCCCGGAGGAGACCCTCAACGCAGCGAAGTCCCTCTACCTCCGGTCGGAGGTGTTCCTCGACGCCTCCAACGCGTACCTGGGCGCCAGGCGCACCCGGATGGCCAGGCACACCGCGTGGGACAGGGTGATCCGGAGGATGTTCAGCGCCTTCGGGGTCATGACCGCGGAGACGCTGGCGTTCATGTTCAGCGGGGACCTCGTCATCCGGGAGGTGAGGGCGAGCCTCAGGCGCCTGGAGTCGGAGGGCACCCTGGTCAAGGGGCACCTCCTCCGGGGATCCAACTCGATCTACTGGGCGTCCAGGGAGGCGTACGGCAGGCTCGGCCGTGCCGGCTCCGCGACGGACGTGGTCCTCTACCCCTGGGACAGCCTGACGGCGTTCCTGAGGGCGGCGTACAGGGACGTCCTGCCGGAGACGGGGCGGTGCGCCGTGTTCTCCGGCTCCAGACTCGTCGGCTCATTCGAGGGCCACCTGAGGAAGGACGGGCTCCACGTATCGGACGTCGTCGGCGAGGATGGCTGCAGGGAGATAATCGAGGCCCACGCCAGGCGGATGGGCCTGGCCCTCTCGGAGGACGACGAGGGCTCGATCTCGGAGTGGGAGATCATGGAGTTCTATCGGAAGACGCACCCCGGCGAGTGAACGCGCAGCCGCCGCTCCTGGACAGGGTCCTCTCGTTGTAGTACAGGTACTCCTGCGCGTACCCGGCGTAGCCCCCGAACCGTCCGGCGGCGAACTCCCGGAGCCTCGAGTACGACCCCTTGACGCCGTAGAGCCGCAGGAGAGCCCGCTGCATCCAGACGTCTATGGGGAACGCGCCGAGCCTCCCGAACCCGAAGAGGGAGACGCAGTCCGCGACCTTCTCACCCACCCCTGGCAGCTCGAGGAGGGCGTCCCTCAGCTCCTCGTCGGGCATCTCGCGCATGTCCGCGAGCCGTCCCTCGTCCACCGCCTGGCAGATCCCGGCCAGGTACTCCGCGCGGTACCCGAGCCCGCAGCGCCTCAGCTCGGCCACGGACGCCTCCCTCATCCGCCCGATCGAAGGGAAGGCGTGGACCCCCTTCGCTATCGGGTCGCCGTACTTCGATGCCAGGTTCTCGATCATCAGCGAGATCCTCGGGACGTTCGCATAGGTGGCCAGGGCGTAGCTCGCGAGGCACTCCCACTCGTCCATCTTCACGATCCTGAGCCCGGCCACGGCGCCCGCGCCCCTGGCCATGACGGGGTCCCTCGACAGCTCGGACTGCACCTCGGCTATGTCATCCGCACCCCTCAGGTAGGTCGAGACCCGCGCCCGCAGGTCCTTCCGCTTCGGGTCCCCGTCCGCGTAAAGCCACTGGCCGCTGGTCCGGAGGGTGACCAGGCAGTCGCCTATCGGGCCGCGCCACGTCGCATCCGCCCCCCGCCTCCAGCGGAAGGTCTGCCCGCAGCCCAGGGTCTGGTCCAGGTCGATCCGCGATATCTTCAGTCTGGCGCTCATGCCTAGCTGCTTCCCCGTCATCTCTTGTAGCCGAACTTCCTCAGCATCGCCTTGCGGTCCGCGACCTCGTCGGGGCCCTCGACGCCCTTCGGCTTCTCGCCGTCTATGACGCCGATGATGCCCCTGCCCCTCTCGTTGCTGGCGACGACCACATCCAGAGGGTTGGCGGTGGCGCAGAATATGCTGCAGACCTCCTGCACCGCCTTGACCCTGTCGAGTATGTTGATGGGGTAGGCGTCCCTGACCACTATCACGAAGGTGTGCCCCGCCCCGATCCTGGCGGCGTTGTCCGCGGCGGCCTTCTTCATCGCATCATCGTTGCCGTCGGTCCTGACCAGGCAGGGGCCGGATGCCTCGCAGAAGGCGACGCCGAACTTGGCCTGCGGTACGGTCCCGACGACCGCCTCGTAGATGTCCTCGACGGTCTTGATGAAATGACTCTGACCGACCACCACATTGGCTCCCTCAGGGATTTCCACCCTGACCGATGAGATCTCCATTCCGAGCCCCTGCCGACAGCATCGCCTAACACCGGCAAATACGTTTCTCCGCTCTCTGGCTGGTCGGTGGTCCGGGGCGCGGTCTGTCGTTATCATCGCCACCCATCAAAACGGTTAACTATTTATCCAGGCATATCGTAAACTGCGAGGAGTACCTGAAGGAGGCCCTGCGAAATTGCCACGTTCTAGCGGGGACAAGCTCTGCCCCATCTGCGATTCTCCACTACAGCCCGGCTCGAGGAAGTGCGGCTTCTGCGGCACCGACCTCGCAATATTCGATGTGGATACGGGACCGGCAGAACCTGCCCCGCCCGCGCCCAAGCCCGCACCCGCAAGACCCACGATGGAGTCCCGGGTGAGGGAGGTCCTTTCTGCGCCTCCCAGGCCGGCGACCCAGCCCGCTCAGCAGCCTGCTGCGCAGGCTGCGGCACAGCCCGCGCCGGCGCCAGCCCCCGCGCAGGCCCCACCCAAGCCGTCGCCCCCGCCCGTGGTCGCCCCGGCCCCACCGCCAGTGGCGGAGAAGAAGGTCGAGCCTCCCCCAGAGCCGGTGCCCCCGCACGCCGAGGCGGAGGCGCACGAGTACTTCGCG
>ERZ1649853.865-NODE-865-length-12179-cov-4.851039_pt1 | contig 12179 bp, 8 predicted proteins | sample MGYA00575353_ERZ1649853 | MGnify/ENA primary metagenome ERZ1649853 (study PRJEB40853, sample SAMN11349654) | freshwater sediment metagenome | isolation source: river sediment | host: Sediment | place: India: Okhla Barrage, New Delhi | collected 2017-02-21 ...
GTTCAGATTCATCACCACCGCCCCGTCTTCAAACCCGATGTTGCTTTTAAAAACGGCGCTGAGCTTAAAAACGCGTTTTGAAAGGATGATGGTTTTGGGGTGCTTGAGGGTCTCATAGAGCTTCGAGCCCAGCATCACCTCTGTGGCTTTGGGATAGCGCCCCTGTTTGAGCGTATAAATTTTGAAACGGTTTTCGCTCACCCCATAGATCCCCACGATCGGCAGCGGATCGACCGGGGCGGCCCCGAGGATCAGCGCACTCGCCTCCCTGACCCCCGGCATCGTTTCGATAGCCCCAAGATGGGAGCGGTCGATATCGCTGAAAAAGGTATCGGCGATCCCTTTTTGGGTGACGATCAGATCACCGTCGGTTTTGAGCATCGTGCTGTACATGCTCACCACCCCACCGGCCACCGCGCTGATCAGAAAAATGGCGGCGATGGAGACCGTCATGCTGATGAAAATCAGCGCCGTTTTAAACCGGTTTTTCCGCAGCGCCTTGATCGGGGTGATCACTGTTCAATCGCCGCTTTGAGTTCAGCCGCCGTAGTGACGTACTGGATTTGGGTCAGAATATTGCCCCGGAATTTCATGACGGTGATTTTCCCCTCCTCCCCCGGAAACAAGAGCCCCTGCTCCTCGTCCCGGATCAGCAGCACCGCATAGGGATACTCCCGCATTTTCGGGAGGGCAAAACTCTCGGCGACGAAGCGGGGCATTTGGCTGATATCGGCCACAAACGCCGCGTTGCGCTTTTCCAGATACCCCTTCTCCTGCTGGGAAAGGTACCCGTTCACCGTGGCACTCGCCTCCCGCTCAAATACCATGACGACGATATCGGGGATCGTTTGGAGGAGATGCTTTTGGTCGAATTGATCGCTCAGCTCCATCGGGGGAACCTGCTGCCCCACACTGTACGGGGCCGCCCATACCCCCGCGGCGATCACCCACGCAAACACTACCTTTATCATAAAAACTCCTTATCTTTTCGGCATCAGGAAAGTATAAAGGAAAAAAGAACAATTAACGATTAATCCCCTCCCCCCCGTTTTCCGAACCCGCCCATTATTATGATAGAATAACCTCTATTTTCCGCACGCAAGAGGATACGATGAGAAACCGCTCCAGCCGCATCGCCCTGATCGGCATTTTTGTCCTCTTCATGTCCGCCGTCGCCCTTTTCAGCTACTACGAATACACCCAGAACAAAGAAAAACTCTACCGCCAGATTGACGACAAACTCCTCACCTCCGCCATCGGGGCCTCGATGATCCTCTCAGAGGAGTTTCACGACCGCGCCACCACCCCCTCGGCCGTTTCGCCTGCCGAAGACCGGCGCAACATCGAGCGCCTGAGCCACTTTGCCCGACACCTGAACATCATGTACGTCTACACGCTGACCCGGCAGGGGGGGAAGATCCACTTTACGGCATCGAGCGCAACCGATGAGGAGTGGCGCAGCGGGGCCAACCTGACCCGATATTACGACAGCTACGACGACGCGAGCGACGAACTGCACAAAGCGTTTCAGAGTGGCCAGACCCGCTATGACGAATACACCGACCGGTGGGGAACGTTTCGAAGTGTTTTCGTCCCGATGACAACCCCATCGGGGGTCGTCTATGTCGCGGCGGCCGACATCCGGATCGACGCGATCCACCGCCTCCTCAAAGAAGAGGCGATCAGCCTGATGGTCCGGATGTTCATCATTCTGGCCCTCGGTCTCTTCCTTCTGGGATGGCGGCTGATGTACGTCAACCGCCATCTGATCCGGGAAAAAGAGAGCCTCGAACAGGAGATCGAAAAAGGGGAAAAACATCTCAGACAGACCAACACCGAGCTCAACGCGATTTTGAATGCGACCGAAGAGAGCATTTTTCTCCTCGACCGCGAGGGGACGATTCTGACGATCAACCGCACCGCCGCGGCGAGGCTGAACAAGGAGCCCTCCCAACTGCAGGGGAAATGCGTCTACGACTGCTTCCCCCCGGAAGTCTCGCAGCGGCGCCGGCGCAATGTCGAACAGGTATTTGAGACGGGGGAGATTCTCCACATCGAGGATCAGAGGGAAGGGATGTTCTTTTCCCTCCATTATTACCCCGTTTTCGATGATAACGGCACCGTGAAATCGATTGTCGTCTTTGCCCAGGACATCACGGAGCGGAAAAAAGCGCAGATCACGCTCAAAAGCACCTACGAAAGGCTCCAAAACCTCTTCGACTCGATGAGCGAAGGGGTCTACGAAGTCGATACCGACGGCAACTGCACGATGGTCAACAAGGCGTTCCTGCGCATTCTCGGCTACGACAGGGCCGAGGAGCTGCTGGGGAAAAACATCCACGAGATGATCCATCACTCCCATGCCGACGGAGCCATCTATCCGAAAAACCGCTGCGTCATGCTAAACGTCCTCAAAAACGGCTCTGCGATCCATGTGGACAACGAGGTGTTCTGGAGCAGGCAGGGGGAAGCGATCGCGGTGGAGTACTGGTCGAATCCGATCCTGATCGACGGCAGAGCAGTCGGTGCGATGGCGACGTTCGTCGATATCCGCGAACGGAAGAAGCTGGAAAACGAACTGCGGAAACTGACGATGGCGGTGGAACAAAGCCCCAATTCGATCATCATCACCGACCACGAGGGGAACATCGAATATGTTAATGCCGCCTTTTCAAATATGACGGGGTATGCCCGCTCCGAAGTGATCGGCAAAAATCCGAAATTCCTCCATTCGGGCAAAACCCCTCCCGAGACGTTCAGGGAGATGTGGAACCGGCTGCGGCGCGGAGAGAGCTGGGCGGGCGAGTTCATCAACCGGAGCAAAGACGGAACCGAGTACATCCTCTCGGTGGAGATTTCGCCGTTTGGCGTCGACGACAGCCGCGTTTCCCACTACATGGCGATCGAGGAAAACATCACCGATAAAAAACGGTCCGAAGACCACATCCGTCATCTGACCGACTACGACTCCCTCACGGGGCTTCCCAACCGTCAGAAACTTCAGCTCGACATCGATCTGCTCCACCCCCATGCGTGCGCCATTCTGAACATCGACAGCTTCAAGGAGATGAACGACTTCTTCGGGATCGCTTCTGGGGATGCCCTGTTGCGGATGACGGGGGAGTGGCTTGTCCGGATGGGGTTCTCCCCCTACCGGATCGGCGGGGACGAATTTGCCGTCCTGTTTTACGAAAAACTGACCCAGGAGGAGCTGTACAGCCGCATCAGCGCCCTGATGACGGCACTCGACGAGGAGCGGTTCGTCGTCGGCGACGAAACCCTCGACATGCACATGACAGCGGGGGTCGCGATGGGGGAGGGAAAACTCCTCACCCGCGCCGACATCGCGATCCACACGGCCAAAGAGCGCAAAATCCAAATCGCCTTTTACGAAGAGGCGGAAAACATCGAAGAGCAGTACCGGGTCAACATCGCGATGGCGGGAGCCATCCGCAAAGCGCTGGTGGGGGGGCGGATCGTCTGCTATTACCAGCCCATCGTCAATATTTCGACGGGAAAAACCGAAAAATACGAAACTCTGGTCCGCCTCATCGACGAAGAGGGGCAGATCGTCCCCCCGATGCAGTTTCTCCCAATCGCCAAAAAAACGAAACTCTATCCGCGTATCACCAAAGAGGTGATCCATCAGGCGTGCCGAGTGTTCGCCGACCGGACCGAAGAGTTTTCGCTCAACATCTCGATCGCCGACATCCACGACCCCTCGACGGTGCAGGAGATCCTCTCGACGATCACCCGGACCGGCACGGCGTCGCGGATCGTTTTCGAGATCCTCGAATCGGAGGGGATCGAGAACTATTCCGAAGTGGCCGAATTCATCCATACCGTCAAGCGGCTCGGGGCCAAAATCGCGATCGATGATTTCGGAACGGGGTACTCCAATTTTGAACACGTGCTGCGGCTCAACGTCGACTACCTCAAAATCGACGGCTCGCTGATCCAGGGAACCGCGCAGAACCCCCGCAACCGCCTCATCGTCGAAACGATCGTCGATTTCGCGACCAAAATCGGCACAAAAACGATTGCCGAATTCGTCAGCGACGAGGCGACGTTCACCACCGTCAAAGAGCTTGGAATCGACTTTTCACAGGGATACTATAGCGGGAAACCCGACCGGATCATCTGATCCTATTTGTGCCGGATCGTCGCTACCAGCTCCTCGAGCCGCTTGTGCTGATCGAGACTGAGGAGAAAACTCTCGTCCATCACCTTTTCCAGATGGTTCATCTCGGTCAGGGTGATCCCGAAGGGGTCTTTCTTGACGATCTTGCTCGCACCTGAGGTGATCGTCACATTGTCGAGCTTTTTGGCCCCGTGGCGGACAAAATAGGTCAGAAAATAGCCGCCGCTGTGATCTTTTTCGATCGCGACGACCGCCCGGGTCGCGTTGCTGCCGCTGCCGACCGCATCCGGGGCGATCGTTTTGAAGTCCTCGACCGAGAGGTATCCGACATACACTTTCGTATAGATGTCATGATAGCGCTGGGTTGCGCTGCGGCGGAAAAATTCGACATCGATCGGATCCTTCCCCCGCAGCGAGCGGAGCATCCACGAAAGGGTGGCGTAGTATTTGAACGAAGCCGTCTTGATCTCCTCGGCGTGGGCGATCTTGTGGCTGTCGACGCGCTGCATCGGCTGGCGGGGGGAACGGGTCGCGAGGCGATCGAGGATGTGGCGGGCCGGGTAGGGCTTGGTTAGCCAGACCGACGCATACGGCGGAAGATCGGAGGTTCCCGTCGCCCCTTCGTTGAGGACGAGGAGTGCTTTGATCTTGTAACGGGGGAAAAGAACCTCGAGAAGGGCCCGTTTTTTGCGGAGCCGTTTTTTGAGATTGCTGACCGATTTGACGAGCGTCATCTCAACGAAATAGAGCTCTTTGTCGGTGAAGAGCAATCCGTCGAACTCCCCGATCTCCTTGTGGCGGGCGCGGTAGATGATCTGCCCTTTCCAGCTCACCGACAACGCATCGCTTTGGGCACGGGTCCGGTGCTTGTGCGGCCCCTTGATGATGAAGCTCTTGATCTTGGGCTCGCCCGCAGCGAAGCGAAGGAGTTTTTCGTAGATGTAGTTTTCGTACACCTCCCCCTCGAACGAACGGTAGGCGCTGACATACCCCTCGTCCTCCATCGTAAGCCCTTTGGCCTCAAGGGATAGCAGATGGTCGATGTTGTAGTCGTAATACAGAAGGTTGTCGCCGAGTTCGGCATCCCCCTCGGGGATAACGGTATGGTCGATGGTTAGAATGGGAGCCTCTTTTGGGGGATTGGGGTACTCTTGCAAACACCCGCTATTATTTTACCTTATTTTGGCTCTGATTTGGCCCCTAACGCAAATCTAACCCGACACATGCTATACTTTTTTTATGCAACGACACACACCGACCGAAGACCAGATCCGCGCCCAGTTCGTCACCTCGCTGATGGAGTATTTCAAGATCGAGGAGGATATCAACCTCCGTGCCCATGTCGCCGATCTGGTCCGGTCGATCCACCCTTCGCAGTACCGTGAGTTCTTCCGGCGCCTCTCCTCGCGCGAAATGCCCTACAAAAACGGATTTGAAAAAATCGCCCTGATCGCGGAGGAATTCGAAACCGAATCGCTCACCCCCGTCGACGCCGAAGCGCGCGAACGGGCCGACCGCCTCTACCACCTGATGTACGATCTGCGCCGCGACGTCACCCTCGTCCGGGACCCGGACAAAAGTGCCCTGGAGCGTTTTGAAGCGATCCGCTTCACCTCGATTCGAAAAGCAAGCGAGGAGAAGCCGCTCCTGGATCAAACCGACATCAACGTCGTCAAGGCGCTGGGAAAACGGTGGATCTACGACTACGTCTCCCTCGACCACGGGCTGTTTGAAGCGCGGGTGATCGTCGAATACCGCAATGAAATCCTCCGTCGCGAACGGGACAAAACCACGCTGATCGCGGCGCCGCTGAAAGGGCGGCTCATCCCATCATGATCACCCTCCCCCTCTCACTGATCGACCGCGACGACCTGAGCCTGCTCGAGCGCGCCCTTCTCCCCCTCATCGCCCGTCATACCCAGATATGGGGGGAGAAACCCGGCGAAGTCGAAGCCTCGCTCCTCGTCGCCAAGCTCCGCCACTCCCCGCGCGAGGTCGTCGAGGCGCTCGATGCGCTCGTCAAAAAAGGGATCCTCACCCAGGCCCGCCGCAAAACCCCCGAGGGGATGATGGTCCGCTATGCATTCGCCCCCCTGGCGGCGCCCGAAATCCCCGCACCCGCTCCGCCGCCGGCCGAATACGTCGACACGAACTACTACCTCAACCTCTCCAACGACGCATTCGAGGAGCTGCACGCGTATGCCCTCGAGCTATGCGACCGGATGGGAATCCGCCGCGAAGTGTTTGATGATTTCAACCTCTATCAGCGCTCCCAGAACCGCCGCTCGTTCGACTGGCACGCCGAATTCGAGCGATGGGTACGCAAAGAGACCGCCGCAAAGGCCCCAGCACTCGCAGCAACGCAGGAACTCGCAGAGTCCAAACCCACCTCGGAGGAGTTCGAGATGGCGCAGTATTTCATCCGCCGTCTCGCCTCGATCGACCCGCAGTTCGAAGAGCCTTTCGATGTCATGAGCTGGGCCAAACAGATCAAGGCCCTCATCGACGTCCACGGATACACACTGCTGGAGGTCAAAGCGGTTGTTGACTGGCTCTTCAGCGCCAAGGGGGACTGGTTCCGTCCCAACGTCCCTGACGCCTACCATCTGCGCAAACATTTCAAGCGGCTCATCGGCTACACCCGCAGCTACCGCGACGGCCGCCCAAGACTCCCCGATGACATCGATCTGTTCGACCTCTACGAACAGCTCCCCTGAGGCGGAAAAACTTTCACAAAAGTTTCCCGAAGAGGACAAAGCAATGCTACAATAGGGGGATTTGAATTCCGTTCCGAAGGGTTTCGATGAACCTCCTGTCGCTCTACTTGAACCGCCCGCTGACGAAGGCAACACTCGAATACACGCTCGATCTTACAATGAACAAGGGGATCGAAAACGGCTATTACGGCCATAATGACACCCTCCATGCCGTCCTCTCCCCGTTCGGCGTCCTCACCCTCATCGCGGAGGGGAAAAAAACAATCCTCGACGCCCTCGCGTCACTGGGGATCGTTTTGGCCGATGAGGGGGACCTGATCACCCAGGACTACCCGATCCGGATCGATCCAGCGCTGGGAAAACCGTTCGAAGTGACAAACGAAGCGATCCATCTGCAGGCCATTTCGACCCTGAACCTCAACGTCATCGCCCTGGCCGTCTCCCAGAGCGTCGGGATGGAGAGATACGAAAAACGGCTCGAATCGCTGTTTGCCCAAAGCCGCCGGATCGTCGAGTCGATCCACACCTACTCGTTTACGCGGCGCGGACGGCTGATGCAGTTTGCCAAACGGCTCGCCCTCACCCGCCACGACATGGTCAGCAACCTGCTGCTGCTCGACAAACCCAATATCCTGTGGGACAACGAGGAGGCCGAAGCCCTCTACAACCGCCTCGCGTTTGTCCTGGAACTCTACGACCGCCACGAAATCGCCCTCTCGAAACTCTCCCAGATCAAAGAGGACGTCATGCTCGTCATGGACATCATCAACCACAAAAAAAGCGAATTTCTCGAATGGATCATCATCGTGCTGATCGCCGTCGAAATCGTGATGGGGGTAACGGAGATGATCGCCCGGTAGCATCCAACCCAAAAAGGAGAGACACACAGTGATACACTATCTTATGGCAGGAATCCTCATTTTTCTTTCGCCCCTGTACGGGGCGAATGCGGGGATGAAAATCTACGGCAAAGGATGCGTCGAATGCCACGGGGACGACGGTCGGGACACCTCCGTCTCCCCCAAAGCGATCGCCGGCGGCAGCGCCATCCATGAAAAACTGATCGGCTACCAAAACGGCACCTTCGGCGGGGAACAGAAAGCGACGATGCAAAAGGCGCTCGAAGGGCTGGATGACACGTCGCTCAGGGCCGTCTCAGCATACGTCGAGGGGCTAGAGTAACAGCTTCTCGAATTCCGACGCCGGCAGAGGGGGGCTTTTGAAATACCCCTGGTACATCGTGCACCCTTTCTCTTTGAGAAATTCGATCTGCTCCTCGTGTTCGGCCCCCTCGGCCAGTATCTGAAATCCCAGCGCCTCCCCCATCGCGATGATTGCGGTAACGATGGCCATATCGTCCTGGTCGTAGGGGATATCGTCGATAAAGCTCTTGTCGATTTTCAGCACATCGATCGGAAACCGCTTGAGGTAGGAGAGCGACGAATACCCCGTCCCGAAATCGTCGATCGCGAGGCGTATCCCATGCGCCCGCAGGGCATGCATCATCGCGACCGCCTCCTCCTGGCGCTCCATCAGCGCGCTTTCGGTCAGCTCCAGTTCCAGCCGGCTGGGGGCGAATCCGCTCGTCCGGAGCGCCTCTTCCACCATTTTTGGAATGTTCTGGTGACGCACCTGATGGGCCGAGAGGTTCACCGCCAGCGTCAGACGGTGCCCCCGGTCCAGCCAGATTTTCCCCTGGCGGCACGTCTCGCCCAGCACCCACTCTCCGATTTCGCGGATCAGCCCCGTCTCTTCGGCGACCGGTATAAACTCGGCCGGCGATACCCTCCCCCGTTCGGGGTCGTTCCACCGCACCAGCGCTTCGGCTCCGACGATTCGTCCCGTCCCCAGATGGACCTGCGGCTGGTAAAAGACCTCGAACTCGCTGTTCGCAATCGCCCGGCGGAGACGGGTTTCGCATTCGATCCGCTTACGCGCCGACACGGTCAGCTCGTCGGTGTAGTAATAATAGGTCCCGCGCCCTTCGGATTTCGATTTGTACAGGGCCGCATCGGCATGCTGCAGCAGACCGTGGCCATCCTCTCCGTGGTTGGGAAAGAGGGCAATCCCCGCACTTGCGCCGATATGGATCAGCGCCCCGCCGGAGAGTTTGTATTCAAGCCCCAGCGTCTCGATCATCTCTTTGGCCAGCCGTCCGGCGTCTTCAGGGTGGGTGAGGTGTTCGAGCACGACGGCAAACTCATCCCCCCCCAGCCGGCCGATCAGATCCCCCTCCCGCAGCCGGTTCGTAAACCGGGAAGCGACCAGCGTCAGCAGCTCGTCCCCTGCCCCGTGGCCGTAGCTGTCGTTGATGTCTTTGAACCGGTCCAGATCGAACATGATCAGAGCGATCTGGCTCTTCATCCGGCGGGCCTGCTCGATCGAATTTTGGAGGTGCGACATCAGCAGGGCACGGTTCGCCAGCCCCGTCAGCGGGTCGTAATTGGCCAGCGATTCGAGCTGCTCTTCGTAGAGTTTGCGCTCGGTGATCAGCTGCACCGTCCCCACCCCCGCGACAAGCGCCCCCGAACCGTCGGCTTCAAGGCGCGCGTTTTCGCGCACCCATTTGAGCTCCCCGTTGACAAGGATCCGGTGTTCGATCTGGTAGGGGACCCCCTGCAGGGCCGAGCGCCACGCGTAGTCGACCTTTTCCCGATCATCGGGATGGATTGCGGCCAGAAACTGCTCGTAACCGACCGGCGTTCCGGCCTCGATCCCGAAAATCCGGTAGGTCTCGTCCGACCACTCCAGCCGGTTGCGCTTCACGTCCAGCCGCCAGCTCCCGATATGGGCGAGCGCCTGCGCCGTTCCCAGATCGGCGTCCTTGCGCCGGAGCTCCTCTTCCTGGCGGACCCGCTCGGTGAAGTCCTGAACGATCCCAATCCCCTTGATGGCGTTCCCCACCTCGTCGTACCGGAATTCGGCGTTCGTCTTGATCCACCGGATATCGCCGTCCCCGCGGTCGATCCGGCACATCGAATCGAAAATCCCCTCTTCGATCGCCGCGGCCAGCTCCGCTTCGACGCGCGGACGGTCCTCGTCGACGACACGGTCCAGAAGCACCCGGATCGGGGGGGATTCCCCAAACGCGATGCCGAATATCCGGCCGCTCTCATCGCTCCCCCTGAACGCGTCTTTGGGGATGTCCCACTCCAGTGTCCCGATATGGGCCAGCGTCTGCACCCGGTCAATCTCCTGATCTTTGCGCCGGCGCTCGGTGATATCGCGGTAGACTGCCATCACATGGGGGGTTCCCCCCAGCTCGAGCAGCACGACGTTGACCCATACGTCGATCTGGGTGCCGTCTTTGGTGCGATGCACCGTCTCGAAACTGTCATGCCCCCGCTCCAGAATCGTCTCCAGACGGCGGCGGGTCTCCTCGGGAGATTCGGCCGCCTCGTAATCCCCGACGCTGAGCTGCGCAAACTCTTCGGCCGTGTATCCCAGCTGTTCGTAGGCGGCACGGTTGAACTCGACCGCCCGAAGGGTATCCGTATCGATCAGGACGATCCCATCAGGGAGAGTCTCGAAGAGTTTCCGGAGCTTGAGGGTACTTTTTTCGATTCCCTCTTTTTCGCTCCGGAGTTCCCTTTTGCGTTCGTTCATCCGCACCAGCGCCGCGCTCTTGCGCTCGATCGTCCGGATCAGGAACTCAAAATAGGCCCCGTGCACCGCATGGAGCACATCGTGCCGGCTCAAAAGCCCCGCGAGATTCCCCGACGCGTCGACCACGATCAGCTGATGGACTCCGTGCTCCTCCATCAGCGCCGCCGCATCCTGAAGCGGGGTCGTCTTCCCGATAGTGCGGACATCGCGCCGGATCAGCACCGAAATCGTCTCCGCGCCGTTCTCTTCGTGACCGACATAGTACCGGGCAATATCGCGCTCGGTGACAATCCCCGCGGGGCGCCCTCCCTCCAGTACGACGGCATGATCGCACCGCCGTTCGTTCATAAGCGCCGCCGCTTCTCTCAGACCCATCTGCGGCGTCACGATCAGAGGGGAATCGCTCATCGCTTCGGAGACGATTCTGGAGCGTGTCAGCTGCTCGAAACCGATGTGGCGGATAAAATCCCCCTCGCTGGCGACTCCGGCGAATCTCCCCTCTTCGTCGACAACGACGAGATGGCGGAACCCCTTTTCTTCCATCCGCAGATACGCGTCGTGCAGCTGTACCGTCTCCGAAACACAAAAAGGGTCCGGAGTCATCACCGTTTGCAGGATCGTGGAGGTGCCGATCCCTTCGGCGATGACCCCGAGGGCGTCACGTTCGGTAAAAATTCCAACGGGGCAATTCTGCGCGTCGGTGACGACGACGGAACTGATCGAGAGGGCCGCCATCGTCTCCAGCGCCTGCGCAACCGTTGCCTCCGAAGCGAGCGAAGCCGTCTTGTGCGAAACGATCGAACCTACGTTAAGGAGCTTCATTGTTTCCCCCTGCACGCGACGGTTTGGTTCCGGCCGTTGTTCTTGGCGGCGTAGAGGGCATTGTCGGCCCGCTCGACCGCGCTCTCGAGAGTGTCATCGGGCCGCACCTCGGTGATGCCGATGCTGCACGTGATGTGTCCCACCTCCTCGAAACGCTTGCGCTCGATGGCCGTGCGCAGCTTCTCGCCGACACCATGCGCCTGGGCGCACGAGGCGTCCCGGAGCAAAAGGACGAACTCCTCCCCTCCCCACCGGGCAAACAGATCGGCCTCCCGGACTGATGCGGAAATCTCCCGCGAAAACGCCTTCAGGACATGGTCTCCGATGTTGTGGCCGTAAGTATCGTTGATCCGCTTGAAATGGTCCAGATCGATGATCATCAGCGAAAGGGGACATTTCTGCCGCTTCATGATCGACATCTCTTTGGCGAAAAGCTCGGTGAACATGTGCCGGTTGTGGATATCGGTCAAGGCGTCTTTCGTCGCGAGCGTCGCGAGGTGGCGGTTTTTTTGCTGAAGAATCTGCGTCAGCTCCTCGAACTGCTGAAAATGGTCCCGCATCAACTGCGACCATTTGAGATAGGTGCGCGAAATCAGGTCCTGCTGCGTCACGACGCCGACGACGCCTCCCGCTCCGTCCGTCACGACGATCCGCTTGAAGCAGTGCTTCTTTAAAAACTCCAGACCGTCGCTGATCGACGCTTTGGCGTCAAGCGTCAGTACCGGTGAGGACATCTCCTCGCCCACGCGCGTCCGGTCACACCCGTTTTTTCCGATAAAGCGGAGCATGTCCTTGGACGTCAGAATCCCCACTGGGATATTTCCCTGCTGGATAATGACGCAGTCGCTCAGGGCGTCCTGGAGATACTCCATGACCTCCGCCATCGCCGCATC
>ERZ1649853.866-NODE-866-length-12166-cov-6.355792_pt1 | contig 12166 bp, 11 predicted proteins | sample MGYA00575353_ERZ1649853 | MGnify/ENA primary metagenome ERZ1649853 (study PRJEB40853, sample SAMN11349654) | freshwater sediment metagenome | isolation source: river sediment | host: Sediment | place: India: Okhla Barrage, New Delhi | collected 2017-02-21 ...
GTCAAATCTTCCCGCGGGCCAAACTGGGTTGGGTTGACAAATATACTTACGATCGCGCTCTGACACTCAGCTTTTGCCGTACGCACAAGCGATAGCTGTCCCTCATGAAGATAACCCATGGTTGGTATCAATCCAACTGGTTCACTCAAGCCCGCCCGAGTCAAACGCAGATCCTGTAATGTTTTTACAAGTTTCATGTTGGTTTATCTCCGATTCTCTTATTGAGGCAAAGTCTGACCATTCGGTTTCTCTAAGCCCTTGACTAGCCGCCACAGAGTCAGGTTTACCGGTGTGGGTATGCCAGTCTGTTCGCCCGCACGGACAAGTGCTCCATTGATTGCGTCGATTTCTGTGACTGCCCCGCGTAAAACATCTTGCAACATTGAAGAGTGATTGGAGGCCGTACGCTGTGCCACTTCCTCGACCGCCGCGACAGGATCAGCATACGGTAAAGTGATCGATTTAGCCTGCGCCACCCGAGCTGCCTCGAGCGCAGCCTCGCACATTAGATCGTGTGCTGGACAACGCCTGAGTAGCTCACCGTTCGGTACGCGCATCAAAGCCGTCAGCGGGTTGATGGCAGCATTAATGATCAATTTTCCCCATAACAATGCTTGTGGGTCGGAGACAATCTCAATATCAAAACCTGCTTGCTGCAGTACCTCTGCGATTGGCTCGATCCTTGGGTGCTTTCCCAGGGATACCTTCCCAATTCCACCTTCACACACAATTCCAGGAGCAAGTAATGTCGCTCCCGTGGTGGTAACACCCAAGCACACTCGTTTGTCGCCCATTATAGCGGACAATTTTTCTTTGTTTCCGAGCCCATTCTGTAAAGTCAATACCGATCCGTCTTTTTTCAAGCAATGCTGCAATTGTTCAGCAACCCGTTCGGTCTGCCAGGATTTAACTAAAACCAGAGTCTGTCCATAATGCCCTCGGTGATCATTCCGGTCGGTCACCTGCACTGGATATGTGTGCTCACTCCCGTCATCCTCAACCAGGCGTACACCTCTCGTCTTCAAAACATTCAATGCTTCGCGCCAGGTACCGGATATAGTCACTTCAACGCTTGCCCGTGACAAACGCGCCGCAAACAAGCAAGCCATCGCCCCAGTTCCCTCAATCAACATGTCCATCGCCGATATCCTTCAAAAACTCTTCCCATTCTTTATCTTTCATTCCAATTGAGTGCTCTTGACCTGGGAAATTTTTTCGATGTACATCTTCGATATATTGGTTAAATGCACTCATCATTTCATCGTGCAACTCTGCATATCGCTTGACAAATTTTGGCGTAAATCGTTCAAACAATCCAAGCAGATCGTGGGTTACCAACACTTGCCCATCACAGCCAATTCCCGCTCCAATCCCGATTGTTGGAATATTAAGTTTCTTGGAAACATATGCACCCAACTGAGCAGGCACGGATTCGAGCACCAGGCTAAAACAACCAGCCTCTTGTAATAGCAATGCGTCTTCCAGCAAATGTTTGGCATCCTGAGCAGTGCGACCCTGAGGACGAAAACCGCCTAATTGATGTACGCTCTGAGGTGTCAAGCCTAAATGACCCATCACAGGGATACCGGCTTGACTGATGGCTCTGACTGCTTCCACACGTTCTCTGCCGCCTTCCAGCTTGACTGCATCCATGCCGCCCTCTTGCAAGAATCGTCCAGCGTTGCGTACAGCCTCGCTCACTGATACCTGGTAAGACATGAAAGGCATATCTCCCACCAGCATGGCGAACTTTGCGCCCCGCGAGACCGCTTTGCAATGATGGAGCATATCTTCCATCGTTACTGGTAATGTATTTTCATAACCTAAAACAACCATTCCCAGGGAATCACCCACCAGGATGACATCGATGCCGACCTTATCCAACGCCAAAGCCGTCGGATAATCATAAGCTGTGAGCATCGTAATCGGTTGCGTACCGCGCTTCATTGCTAGCAATGTAAGCGTGCTGATCTTCCTGCGATCACTCGTTTGAATTGAGAATTGGGGATTTGTAGCAGACATGGTACCCTCCAAGAAAAGGTAGGGGCCGATCCAGGTATATTCAAAACCAAGATTTGCCGATGCCATTCCGGTCACATTGGATCCAGATGGCAGGCATGATTATACCAAAGATCGCGGTTGTTACCCGATTTAGATATCACTGAGTTGACAGACCGCCTAAGTGGCTATTTTTTCCATAACTTGCCAGGCTATGCTAAAATAAGCAAAGAGTCGCATGTCTCCAGAAAAAATTGGTCGCTATGAAATTCTCGCCGAGCTTGGGCGCGGTGGTATGGCTACCGTGTACAAAGCACATGACCCGCGCTTTAAGCGCGATGTAGCGGTTAAAGTCTTACCAGCATCTTTCGTTAATGAACCAACCTTTCGGGCAAGATTTGAGCGAGAAGCTCAAATGATTGCCGCCCTGGAATTTCCTGGGATCGTACCCGTCTATGATTATGGCGAGGAAGATGGATTACCATACCTTGTCATGCGCTTTATGCAAGGCGGGTCTTTGTACGCAAAGCTTCGCCAGGGTTCGTTCGGGTTGGCCGAAACCAGCCGAATGATCACGCGCCTCGCTGGTGCGTTGGATTATGTCCATTCGAGAGGCATCATCCACCGCGACCTTAAACCCGCCAATATTCTCTTCGATCAATTTTCCAATGCCTACCTCTCAGATTTTGGTATTGCCAGGCTGCAAGAAGCCAGCATCGCACTAACCGGCGATGGCATGATCGGCACCCCGGCATACATGAGTCCCGAACAGGCGCGTGGCGAGACGAATATCGATGGACGAAGTGATATCTACTCCTTGGGTGCTATCATCTTTGAGATGCTCACTGGTAGACAACCTTACGAAGCCACCACACCCATGGGCGTTGCCATGAAGCATGTGCTGGATCCCGCACCGCATATACGTTCCGTCCGCTCCGACCTCCCCACGCTATGCGAGGATCTCATTTTGCATGCCATGGCAAAAGAACGCGAGGCGCGTTATCAAACAGCCAGTGAACTGGCATCTGACTTAGCGAAAATTGCTGCATCAGTTGCCGAGACGCCACCTCCAACTGTTATCGACGAGGTGACCGTTGTTGAAGCGGAGCCTGTCAGCCCCGCGCCTCCCCCACCATCGCCCATTCCAGCGCCAATTCCATCTGACCAGGATGTAGCAGCCCCTGCTCAAATTCCCGAAGTTACTCCCGAGCCATCACAAAGCTCAGTCGCCAGTCCCTCTCGACACATTACACCTGCGCAATCTTCTGAACCAGCAGACAAGGTCGCTGTTCGCCAACCTGCTCCTATCCCACCTGCCTCTGCTGTAATCCGCACATCAATTGACAAGAAACCGCGAAGAAAGTCCATTGCAACCATCACCGGGATTGTGCTGATCAGTCTGCTATGCCTGGTGATCTTTGCATTCTTCGCCCTGCGGGGGGTCCGGATGATCAAGAATTATCTTGCTCTCCGTTCCTCGGTTCTTGCATCATCAACACCATCCTTAACCGTCAAAAGCACGTCCACATCCTCACCAGAAATACCTACAGCTGAATTCACTGCCCAACCCACTTTGGGAGCTATTCTCTTTCAAGACGATTTTTCTGACCCGAATAGCGGCTGGAAACGTTACCAGGGCACGGATAGTATTCGCGATTACGAAAACGGCGCCTATCGCATAACAGTAGATATTCCAAACCAATACTTTTTCTCTACCGCCGGCCAAAATTTCTCGGATGTGAGCATCAAAGTCGATACAACCAAAGTCGCTGGTCCAGATGATAATTTGTTTGGTATAATCTGCCGCTTCCAAGATCTTAACAATTTTTACTTTTTCATAATTAGTAGCGACTCTTTTTATGCCATCGGGAAAAACATAGGAGGGGAAACATCTCTCTTAGGACAAGACAAAATGCTGTATAGCGAGGCAATACATCGCGGCGAGACTGACAATTCTTTACAGGCAATTTGCGACCGCGATCAATTAACTTTATATGCCAACGGTGTTAAACTCGTTACGATCGAGGACACAACCTATTCGAGTGGAGATGTTGGTTTGCTCGTAGGAACATTCGAAACCTACGGCGCGAACATGGTATTCGATAATTTTATCGTCATGCAACCATAACATATATACAACCAAGGAGACTAATGATCATGAAATTCAACCTGCGTCTATTTTCGTTCGTGTTCGTACTTGCTTTAGCGATTTTGGCTTGTGGTGGTGGCGGCGATGCACCTTCGGCGCAAAATGATAATATCTTATTCCAGGATGATTTTTCCAATAAAGACGGAAACTGGGATCAGGTAAACGTTGAAGGTGAAGGGATCACCGATTACACAAACGATGGCTATCAGATTCGCGTCGAGACAGCCAATATGGATGTGTGGGCTAATCCCGAAGGGCAGACCTTTACCGATGTGCGCGTCGAAGTCCAGGCTCAGAAAGTGACTGGCGGCATTGATAATAATGACTATGGCGTGATTTGCCGCTATAAGGATGAGTCAAATTTTTACTTCTTCATCATTAGCAGTGACGGTTACTACGGGATTGGTAAAGTAAAAGATGGGAACCAGGAGTTGATTGGCATGGAGAATATGCTGCCAAGTGACGTGATCAACCAGGGAGACGCGACCAATGATATACGTGGTGATTGCGTGGGCAATACTCTCACGCTGTACATAAATAGTCAGCAAATTGATTCCCAAACCGACTCTGACTTCACGGAAGGCAATATTGGCTTGATGGCTGGCACTTTCGACGAAACTCCCACGGATATCCTATTTGACAATTTCAAGGTGTTGAAGCCATAAAACAATAATTTGTATGAACGTTTACCTAGACACGGTCGGATGCCGTCTAAACCAGAGCGAGATTGAAACCTTCGCCCGGCAGTTTCGAGCAGCAGGTCACCAGCTTGTCGCCCAACCAGACCAGGCCGACCTGGTGGTGGTCAATACCTGCACGGTAACTGCCGCGGCGGCTTCTGATTCTCGTCAACATATTCGCCAGGTTGCACGGGCCGGTGGAGCACGCGTAGTTGCCACCGGATGTTGGGCGACGCTCGAACCGGACCTGGCTGCCAGCCTGCCGGGTGTCAACCTCGTAGTGCCGAATTTGTACAAAGACCAACTCGTTCCGATCGTTCTGCAATTAGCGCCGGAGACATTCGACCTGAAATTCATCCAGCGCATCCCCATCCCGGGTTCACGCGGGCGCACGCGTGCCTTCATCAAATGCCAGGATGGATGTAACAATCGCTGCACCTTCTGCATCACTTGCATCGCGCGTGGACCATCACGCAGCCGTCTCATACGTGATGTTCTCAGCGATATTCATGCCGCCCTGGATGGAGGTGCTCAAGAGATCGTCTTGAGTGGTGTCCACCTAGGCGCATGGGGCGCAGATCTTGGTTCTGGCGAGCGACTGACGCAACTGGTGCAGGCTGTCCTGGCAGAGACCGAGACGCCGCGCCTGCGCCTTTCATCCCTCGAGCCTTGGGATCTGCATCCCGAATTCTTCGCCCTCTGGGAAGACCCACGCTTGTGCCGTCACTTGCACCTGCCTTTGCAGTCTGGTTGCGCAGCTACACTGCGACGTATGGCACGCAAGACCACGCTCGAAGCCTATGTTGCGCTGCTCGAGACTGCACGTTCCGCCATCCCACAGGTGGCGATCACTACTGATGTCATTGTGGGATTCCCTGGCGAAACGGACTCCGAATTCGAGCAGAGCCGAGATTTTGTGCGTTCGATGCACTTCGCCGGTGGTCATGTCTTTACCTATTCCGAACGCCCGAGCACCGCGGCAGCCCGCATGCCTGGGAGTGTTCCTCACGCTGTGCGGAAGCTGCGCAACGCCAGCATGCAATCTGTCCTGGCAACCTCCGAGGCCGCCTACCAGCAGTCTTTCCTGGGCACCCAGGCGGATGTGCTCTGGGAAAGCGCCCAGGAATACGAGCATCAAGATTGGGAACTAAGCGGCCTGACTGACAACTACCTGCGCGTACTGTCACATGCACCAGCGAAGCTTTGGAACTGCATTACACCCGTTCAACTCACCGGTTATACTGAACATGGGCTGGTCGGAACGCTTAGTTTATAAGGAGAATTTCATGGATCTTAAAACACAACTACAAGATGCCTTGAAAGAGGCAATGCGCTCTAAAGACGAGCTACGAAAGAACACCGTGCGTATGGTGCTGTCCTCCATCCGTCTCACAGAGATCGATAAGGGTATTGCCCTGGACGATGCCGGAACAATGGCAATCTTGCAAAAAGAAGTCAAGTCACGCCGAGAAGCTATGGCGGATGCTGAGCGGGCCGGACGCCCTGACCTGGTCCAGGCAGGCGAAGCAGAGATCAAGATACTGGAAGAATTCCTGCCCAAAGGCTTCTCGGCTGAAGAACTGGAGACTCTGACCCGCCAAGCCATCGCCGAGACAGGGGCCACGAATATCCGTGAGATGGGCGCAGTGATGAAGGTGCTCATGCCGCGCTTGCAAGGGCGCGCTACCGGTGACCAGGCCAGCCAGGTAGTACGTAAGCTCTTACAGGGATAGCCCCTCTGGTGAATAACACAAAAGGCGAGAACCCCCGCTTATTCATCATCACCCTGCTGCTGGCTTTTACCGCCGTGGTGTGGATAGCCTTGCTGGTACCCCTCGTTGGGGGATTTTCCGATTCGCCATTGCGGGTGGGAGCTGTCGCCACTTACGATATCCGCGCACCCTCGCCGCTCACCTACGAAAGCACGGTGCTGACCGAAAAGCAGCGCGACACGGCTGCCAGCTTCATCTCACCGGTCTATTCCCCGCCCGATATCAATATCGCTCGCCATCAGCTCGAGCGATTGCGCGCCGCCCTGGTTTATATTAGCAACGTACGCCAGGATGCGCATGCGACCACCGACCAAAAGCTCACCGACCTGGCAGCTCTGGAAGATGTGCAGCTCAGCCGGGATGTCGCCTTGCAAATCCTGACCTTGACTGAAGCGCGTTGGCAGAGCGTGTACCAGGAATCGATCAGCGTATTAGAGCAGATCATGCGCACCACCATTCGAGAGGATCGCCTGGCAGACTCCATCGAGCGGGCGCCATCTTTGATCAGCCTGACACTGGCTGAGGACCAGGCAAGCCTGGTGGTCGAGCTGGTGGATCGGTTTGTCGTTCCCAACAGCCTGTACGACGAAACCCTGACAGAAGCGGCCCGACAGCAGGCACGCGACCAGGTATCACCGGTTGCCCGCTCCTTCATCAGTGGTCAAACCATCGTCCAGCGCGGGCAAGTCATCGATGAGAGCCAGCTCGAAGCATTGCAAGCCTTTGGCCTGGTTGAGAAGACCAGCCGCTGGCAAGATGTAGCCAGTGCATCCGTGCTTACGCTGGCAAACAGCGCTTTCTTTGTATACTATCTGCGCCGCTTTCCACAAATGCTCAAGGCACCAAATGGTATACGCCGCTTGCTGATCACTGCCAGTATGTTTGCTGTTTTCTTGCTGCTGGCCCGTCTCGTCATTCCCGGGCATACCGTGCTACCCTATGTCTTTCCGCTGGTGGCGTATGCGCTGACCATCTCGGCGCTGTTCGGAGCCAAGCTGGCAATCGTGACGGCCTGGCCCCTGGCGATACTGACCGCCTACAACATGCCCTACAGTGTGGACCTGACCGCCTTCTACGCTCTGAGCAGCCTGTTTGGCGTGCTGGCATTGCACCGCGCCCAGCGGATCATCACCTTTTTCTATGCCGGCGCGGCGATTGTCGTTTCTGGCGCTGCCATCGCCACAGCTTACCGCATGCTCGAGCCAACCGCCGACTTGACCGGGCTGGCGACACTGGCTGGCGCGGCGCTCGCCAATGGAGTGGCGTCCACCAGCATTGCTCTGGTGGCTCACTACGTCCTGGCACAGTTCCTGGGAGTGCCCACCGGTCTGCAGCTCACCGACCTTTCTCGCCCTGACCACCCGCTCTTGCAATATATCCTGCGCAATTCGCCCGGCACCTACCAGCATAGCCTGCAACTGGCGAACCTGGTGGAGAATGCTGCCGAACGGATCGGAGCAGACGGCCAACTGGCGCGTGTTGGAGCACTCTATCATGACGCCGGCAAGGCCTTGAATCCCTACTTCTTCATCGAAAACCAGCCGACTGCCAACATCAACCCGCATGACGACCTCGATCCGATTTTTAGCGCCCAGACAATCATCCGCCATGTCAGGGAGGGCGTCGAGCTGGCGCGCAAGTTCCACCTGCCAGTACGTCTTCAGGACTTCGTTCTCGAGCATCACGGAACATTGATCACGCGCTACCAATACGCACGCGCCGTGCAGGCCGCCGGCGGAGATGCCAGCCAGGTAGATCTGGAGGCTTTCCGCTACCCCGGACCGCGCCCACAGTCGCGTGAGACGGCGCTGTTGATGCTGGCAGACGGCTGCGAGGCGCGTATGCGTGCCGAGCATCCCAAGGACGAGACAGAATTGCGCTCCCTAATCCGCAGCACCATTGAAAACCGCCGCGAGCTCGGGCAATTGGATGACACATCCTTGACTCTGCACGATTTGAACGTGATCGTCGATTCCTTCACCGCCACGCTGCGGGGTGTGTATCACCCACGCATCCAGTACCCCAAGCTGGAAGAGAAGCAGGCCGAGAACGAACCAGGAGAAGAGAAATGATCAATATCCAGGTGAACGAGGACACCGAGGAGCTTTGGAAGAGCCTGGATGTCCCGTTCGATGTATTAGAAGAAGCAGCCAACGAAACCCTTTACCAGTCTGCGGCTACTGGCACGACTGAGCTGACCATCGTACTCGGGTCGGACGAGCTGCTGCACGACCTGAACCAGGAGTACCTGCATATCGACGCACCCACGGATGTACTTTCCTTCGGAGCCGATTTCACCGATCCCGACACGGAGGCGAGCTATCTTGGCGACGTCGTCATATCGCTGCCCAGGGCGATCAGCCAGGCAGGTGCCAGCGATCACCCGTTGAAAGACGAGCTGCAACTGCTGGTGGTGCACGGCGTGCTGCACCTGATGGGCTACGACCACGTGGAGGAAGGCGAGAAAGCCAACATGCAGAAGATGCAGGACGCCATCCTCAAGCAGCTTGGCAGCACACCCGGACCACTCTTATAAGCTGCTGATGAGCAAGATCACTGAGTTCTTCATCTCACGCTACCATTCTTTCGGGCATGCCTTTGCCGGTTGGTGGCATGTCATCCGCACACAGCGCAACGCCTGGATCCACGCCACGGTCAGCATCTCGGTGGTCGCCATTTCAGCCTGGCTGGGCATCAGCCGCATGGAATGGGTTGCGATCATTGCGGCCATCGCACTGGTGTGGATCGCCGAGTTCCTGAACACGGCTCTGGAAGCGGTGGTGGACCTGGCATCCAATCATGAGCACCACGAGCTGGCCAAGATCGGCAAGGACGTTGGCGCGGCGGCGGTGCTGATCGCGGCGGGCGCATCGGTGCTGGTAGGGCTGATCGTGCTCGGCCCGCCGCTGTGGCAGAAGATCAGCCAACTGTTCTGAGTGCACCGGCAGTAACATCACATTCTCTCACAGGAGGTCCTATGTCCAATCCAACCTTTCGCTTCGGCACCGTCGGTGCGCCTACTTCGACACCCAAGAAGCCAGGCGGCAGCGTGGGCGGTGTGCTCAGGCTGGCGGAGCTCGAACTGTGCGCTTTCGAGCTGGGCTGGGTGCAGTCAGTGCGGGTCAGCGAGACGACCTGCGAGCAGATCCGCAGCACCGCCCAGGCGCAGGACGTAGCGATCAGCGTACACGCACCCTACTTCATCAACCTGAATGCAAATGATGATGAGTGGCCCAAGTCCAGGAAGCGGCTGATGGACTCGGCGCACTACGGCAACTTGGCAGGGGCAACGGACATCATCTTCCACCCCGGATCATATTTCGAGCGCGAGCCGGCCGAGGTGCTGAAGGTAGCCATCCCGCGACTGCAAGGCTGCATCGAGGAGCTGCGCGCAGAGGGCAACCCGGTTACGTTACGCCCGGAGACGATGGGCAAGTCTGCTATGCTCGGCTCACTGGAGGACACGCTAGCAATGAGCCGGGAGGTGGAGGGCGTGGAGCCCTGCCTGGACTTCGCTCACCTGTTCGCCCGCACGGGTAACGGCGGGATGAACAGCTACGACGAGTGGCGCGCGGCCCTGGAGGGCTATGCGAAGGAATTGGGTGGTGAGGCGCTGTCCAGGCTGCATATCCACCTGTCGGGCATCGCCTACGGCCCTAAGGGCGAGAAGGAGCACCTCAAGCTGGAGGACTCTGAGATGCGCTTCCAGGAGCTGTTACGCGCTCTGCGGGATATGGGCTGCGGCGGGCGCATCCTGTGCGAAAGCCCGGTGCTGGAAGAGGATGCGCTGCTGATGAAAAATTTTTGGGACAAGCTCCTTTAATGTACCTGGGTCGGCACAGTTGCCGACCCATTTTTTAGATTTTGTAGGGGCTGGCCTGCGTGCCAGCCCGTTTTATTATCCGTTACGGGGTCGGACACACAGGTCTGACCCTACGGGTTTTATTTCACCTGGACGATGTTGATCACGATCAGATTGCGATTGCAGTCGTTGTAGGTGTCGAAGTAAATCTTGTCCGACATGGGCAGGTCAGCCTGGTCGAGCAGCTGGATGTAGACCAGACCGATCGAGTCCACCGGCGCGTCGGCCAGCTTGAACTCAAAGCCGCCGTCACCATAGGCCTGGTTGACGCCGGTCAGGGTGCGCAGGTCGAGGAGCTGCCCGTTGAGCGTGCCTACCAGGCGCACAGTCAAGCCGATCACCGGCCCGCCGCTCATGTCCAACACCTGCCCGCCCACGCCGGTCCAGCTACAGCCCAGGTCGGGATAGAAGACGTTGGGGATGGCTACGGGGGAGCCTTGCTGGATGGCAAAGTTGAACGGGGCGGGGGTGTTCGTCGGGGCGGTCGTCACCGAGGGCATGCCGTAGGGCGTCTCAGTCATGAAGGGGGTCTTGGTGGGACGCGGCGTCTTGGTCGGCTGGACAGGTGTCTCGGTAGGCGTCCAGGAGGGCTGGAAGACGACGCGCAAGGTGTTGGTGGGCGTGACGGTGGGCGGGATGACGATCTCGGTGGGGGGCGGGAAGGGGTTGAGGCTGCTGTTTGGGTTGACCAGCAACATCAAGAATATCCCGGCGAGGCAAAAGGTGACCAGCAAAACGATGCCGGTGAGCACATTCCATACCAGGGCGGAGCTCCGGCGGGAGGACGGGGCTTGTTGGGCATCTGCGACATCAAAAGTATCCATAATTCTCCTCTCCCAATACGTACCTGCTAAGGCAGCAAGACTTCAATGGTGCTTTGCGTGCGGCGCTGCTCCAGCCAGTTTTGGACGGCAAGCTGCTGCAATGCCAGGCGGGCGTCCGGGGTCAGCGTATGCTGAGGGTCTTTCTCGATGACCTGCAGGATGTGGAAGCCCAGCTCGGTCTCGATCACCTGGCTGTACTGCCCCGGCTCGAGGCTGAAGGCAGCTTCTTCCAGCGCAGGTTGGGTCAGGTAGCCACGCGGGAACCAACCCAAATCGCCCTGCGTCTGCCGGTCATACTCGGCGGCCAGCGTGGCGAAATCATTGCCGGACTGCAACAGATTGTACACCTGGTTCGCCTGATCCAAATTATATAGCAAAATCTGGCGAGCGTGTACCTGTTCTGCAGTATTGCCGACACCGGCGGCGACCTGATCACGCATCCAGGCGGCTTCGACGGAGCGCTTGAGCGCCTGGCGGAAGTCGGCCTCGGTGTAGCCATGCGCCGAGATCCAGTCCAGCAGGGCCGGCTGACCACCAAGCTGGTTGCTCAGGTTGTCGATCCGGGTTTGCAAGGCAACCTCATCCACCAAAAATCCCTGTTGAACGGCAGCCTGTGCGAGCAGAAGCTGGTCGACCAGCTCATGCAGCACAGCCTGCTGTGCATCTGTTGCCAGATTCGTGCCAGTCTCTTGCTGGCTGAGGGTGTGGCGAGACAGCTCGGCCTCGAACTCCGCCAGGGTGAGGGGTTCGCCATTGACCCGGGCGGCCAGCGGCACGGGGGTGGCGGTCGGCTCGGGCGTGGGGGTGGCGGTGGGCGGGCTGAGGAGCGTGTCGGTGCTCACTACGCGCTGGGGGGGGGGCGCGGCGACGGCGAGGGTGGG
>ERZ1649853.868-NODE-868-length-12142-cov-5.249607_pt1 | contig 12142 bp, 11 predicted proteins | sample MGYA00575353_ERZ1649853 | MGnify/ENA primary metagenome ERZ1649853 (study PRJEB40853, sample SAMN11349654) | freshwater sediment metagenome | isolation source: river sediment | host: Sediment | place: India: Okhla Barrage, New Delhi | collected 2017-02-21 ...
CGACTTGCAGTCTGGTCCGTTGTGGCCTTGTGCGCGATTGGCCTGACATACCAACTCGCCTTTCGAGCTCTCGCTCGGCGAGCCGAAGAAAATCCCAACTATGCAGTCTCGGAGAATGCCGTTGCTGCATTCATTGGCTTGTTGGAAGAAGGCAGGCTACCGGGTGTCTCGATAGATGAGCTGGAGGGATCGATCAGTGAATCGGGGTTTGTCGTCTCCAAACGAGACATCCGCTTCCCGGAGGGACGAACAATGCACTTCCGGAAAAGGAGCGAGCCGGACACCGACTACTACTACATGATATCGAAGGCCAACGAGAAGTCGCCGTGGGTGCTAGCTCGCGCCTGGAAGGTTCGGAGCGGGAAGAGCACCCCGATCTGGCCAGAACAGCCAGACTAGAAGGCTCGTGCCGCGCAGCAGGGTTAGGATTGCTGAAAGAGGATGCTTTGCGAGACCGACTTAATGGGGTGTCGCTTTCGCTACATGCTCTGGGTGTCTTCATCTTCCACGCTTCTAATTGTTTCCTAACAATTTGTCTTGCGCGCGCCGGCGGTCCCTGTACAGTCACAGTTCCAGTTCATGGACCCGCTGCCAAGGGAGGCGGATGTAGAACTGTGGCATGACCCTCCGGCACGGCAACCCCTATGAAACGCACCGAATACGGCGATGTCTGCTCACAGCAGAAAGCGTTTTGCGAGCGTGGAAGCTCTGCGCAGGTTCCGGCCGGAAACCCTGGCCGAGTTCCTGCGCCGCTTCCCGTCGTACATCGCCGCGCACGGGTTGCAGCTCCCGCCGAACGCTGCTGAGCCCGACATCCGTTACGACAAGCTGGTGCCCCTATGCATGGACATCAGTCCGGACGCGCCCACTGAGTTTCAGTCCGCCCTCTTCTTCATCAGCGCAATGGGTTCGCCGGCCCGCCGCGAAGAGATCGAGGCTGAGGCCAAGTACCGCGGCGTAACCATCGCCACCCACCCGGGGTGCACGGACCACGACTATGCCATGCTGACGTGGCTCCAGTACCCGGACCTGTTGGAGCAAGCCTATGCCCGCGCCGCCATGCACCAGCGCCGCACTTTCACGTACTTCACGATCCCTGACGACGAGATCAAGTCGTTCAAGCTCCCGACCGAGGAGCGGCGCGCCCGCGCCGAGAAGGACATCAACCTCTGGTTCAGTTCCAGCGACTGCGGCATCGGCGCCAAGCTGATCGTCTATCCGGGCGACCCTGAGACGTGGTTCCTGATCCGGCACGGCGAGAAACCCAACCGTATTCCCGCTGTCGACGATCAAGGCCAGGGGTTCAGCTTCTTCTTCCGCCCCGAAAAGTACGACGTGGTGATCTACAACAGCCGGTACGGCGAGTTGAAGGCCAACGCCGGGAAACGTCTACTCGACGACTACCGCTACAAGTTCGCTGACCTACTGTTCGAGAAGGCGTGGATCTTCAGCAAGCGAGCGCTCTTCACCCTCGACCCGCTCCGCACCAACGACCCCGCCGCCATTTCGTGGGGCGCAGCGCCAGAAATTCAGTCGGTCAAGCTCACCGAGGTCCGGTACGAATTACCGGGCTCGCACGGCACGACGGTGACGGTAAGGTCGAATGATCTGTTCGCGGAACAGCGGCCTGACAAACCGATTATCCCGCCGAACGCCATCCTCGTCCGCGAAGCGCGCTTCGAGGTCCGGTTCCGAGACAGCAAGGCCCCGCGTTCGGTGGTTATCAAGGAAGGCAACGTCGCCAGCTACTCGTGTGACTCCGACTCGGCTGCGCTGGAAGTCTGGATGCGGGATCGCCGCTTCATCCGCTCGTGGAGGGAACAGGGCGATGCCAAGGCGGCGTAGCTTCTGGCAGGCAGTCCACCTGCTCGGCGACACGCCTGCCGTCCGCGACGAATGGCGTCGGCACACAGGCGATGACTTCCCGCTCGCAGAGCCCTTCCTCGTGTCCACCGGCCGCGAATCGCTGACATATCCGTGCCCCGAGTGCTCCGCGAAGATGGTGGTGGATTCGCCGGACTATGCCCACCGGTGGGCCGTCCACGAAGACCGCGACCTCTCCTGCAAACCCGTTCACAACCTCAGCCCGCAAGACCTTCTCGAATGGCGGCTGGACTGGAACACCATCGCCGACGCTGTTGCCCGAGCCCTCGAACTGACGCCCGACTCTATGCGCGAGATTCATCCGCTCGCGTGGGAGATAGCCCACCTCCGAGCCGACGGCCAGCGCCACCCGGCGTACCTCATACTCGGATCGGAGGGGCTTGCGGCCGTTCATACGGTGTGCCTGTCACTCGGAAAGCGGGTCCTTGTCTTCACCCCCACCCACGACGCCCAAGTGGAGCAAGTGCTGACCATTCGCAAAGGGGTTTACCTCGCGCTCGACGACCACCTGACTCCGCTTCCGGGCTTGGCGTTCACAGCTTCGCAGTCAGCCAGGGAACAGGTCAAAGCGTTCCACGAAAGCCTGACGCCCAGGACCGCGCCGGTTGACCCCAATGTCGTTGCCACCGTGCTGCGTCTCGCCCAGGAACTCGACGCCAACCCGCGGGTCAAAGCTCCCAACCACATCACGGTCCTCAGGCTCTACTGCATCGAGAACAGGACCGTCGAGGACATCAGACGAACGTGTGGCTGCTCGCATGGCACCGTCAGCAATCGCAAGGACGCCCTGGAGAAGAAACTCGGCCGCAGTCTGGACGAACTCCGCCAAGCCGCCGACGTGCTCACCCCCATGATGCAGGCGCTTCACGATCCTCGCGCCCGCGTGATCAACGCCCGTGCCGCCATCTACGACGATGCCGGGTTCGAGGATTCCGCCCGAAGTTGACCGCAAGTTGACCGTGTCAACTTGACGTAACCGCCTCCGCCTCAGCCGCTTACCGGACCACGCATCGCCTACCGTTGACCGTGCCCACATTCCTGTGGGCTTTTTTGTTGCCCCGAATAGGTCAGGGCAGCCCACGCGGAAAGGAAACGCGCAATGGCTGGCCCTATCTCGACCGAACTGCTGCAGGCGCTCATGAGCGCCACCGACGACCAGCGGGCGGCTGCCTTGAAGGTCCTTCAAGGCCAACCCGCGCCGCTTGAACCCGAAATCGAACCCTTCCTCACCCTCAAGGCCGTGGCGGAGAAGCTGAATCTACACCCGACCACGCTCTGGCGCTGGGACGTGCCGAAGCACTCCCTGGCTGGCCGGCCCCGATTTCTGCTTTCCGAAGTCAGGAAGTACCTCGAAAGCGAACAGTTCAAACGGAAGGCGGCGGCCCTCCAGACACATCGCCGGGATCGGCGCAAAGAGCAATTGCTCGCCCTCGCGGCCGAAGGCAACGAGGAGGCCGCCGCCGACCATTTCAAGGAGTTCGGCATCGAAGTGACGCCGGGCGAGAAAGGCGGTGCGTCGTGATCCTCGCCATTGACCCCGGAGCAAGCGGCGGCCTCGCGTGGCGTGACGACGACGGTGTCGTGAACTGCGCCGACATGCCGGCCACACCCGGCGACATTCTCGACCAGATCCGCAGCCTGAAGGTCATGGGCCGCGAGATCGTCGCGTACATGGAGAAGACCGGGACCTACATTCCCGGCAACAGCGGACCGGCCGCCTGCAAGTTCGCCCGTGGCTGCGGTCTCCTGGAAGGCGCGATCATGGCGCTGTCTATTCCCTTAATCGAAGTCGCGCCCGGCGTATGGATGAAGACGCTCGGCGCGCTCCCGAAAGACAAGCGGGACAGGAAGAACGCGATCAAGGCGCTCATGCAGGCCCGCTACCCGCATTTGAAGATCACTCTTTCGACGGCCGACGCACTGGGCCTGCTGACCTATGCGATCGGCAAACAGATTTCGCCGCAATGACGCGACGGAAGAAGAGGTCAACAACACAACCCATAGGAGGAACAAGTCATGGCCATACTGACCGCACCGAAGATAACGCAGATGTTCGAGACCGGCGACCTCGCCCCGAAGGGGACGTACATCGCCACGTGCATCGACATCAAGGACCTGTTCGGCGTCGAACGCCGGAAGTTCCAATCGGAAGAGATCGAGAAGGTGGACCTCACCGCCTTCCTGTTCGGCTTCCGCGACAAGCAAGGCAAACCGTTCAAGGTTGCTTCCCGTTCGTTCCGCATCAGCGGCAACGAGAAGTCCAGTCTGTTCGCCTTCCTGAAGGCGTGGCTGGGCGAACCGCCGAAGATGGGCTGGGACTACATGGAACTGAAGGCCCGAAAGGCGCTCATTACCGTGGAGCACATCCCGTCGGCGAAGAACCCCGGCCAAGTGTACGCCGGGATCGCGTCGATCAGCCCGGTCCCGGAGGGCTACCAGGTTCCCCCGTCCGCACCCGCACAACCGCCGGCGGCTCCTGGGCCGGCGGCAACACCGGCACCCCAGAACGAGGGCGATGAACTGCCCTTCTGACCCACGCACATGGCCCGCCCGTTCGAAAGAGCGGGCGGGCCAACACTCAAGGAGACCAACATGGCGATCATTACTAAGGGGAAGCAATTTGCCGGGGCACACTGGTACACCGGCGACGGACACCCCGCGCACGAGCAGTTTCGAAACGACGACCGCGGCACGCGGCCCACCACGATCAAGGACGCCAGGTCACTCCATCTCTACCCGAGTGTGACCTCGATTCTCGGCGTGTTCGCAAAGCCCGGCCTGGAAAACTGGAAGATCAAGCAGGCTATTGCGGCAGCCGGAACCATTCCCCGCCAGCCGGCGGAATCCGTCGAGTACTGGACTCAGCGCGTCATGGACGCCGCCTTCGCCCAGGTCGAGGCGGCGGCCGACCTTGGCACCGGAATCCACAATGCGCTCGACCTTTCGTTCGACAACCAGCCGTTCGAACCGCAGTACGATCCCTACGTCCGCCCCGTCCTTGACTGGATCAACACGACGGGCCTCACGTTCACCGCCCGCGAATTGGTCCTGGTCAACAAGGCTGAAGGCTACGCAGGTCGCGTCGACGCGCTTTTCACGTTTGGAAAGCGGGGCGTCGGCGTCATCGACTGGAAGACCCGCAAAACGAAGCCTGGCGAAAAGGCCACGCCGTACGATGGCCAAGGCATGCAGCTTGCCGCGTACGCGGCTGCGCACTACGGCGCAAAGGCTTTGCCCCAAGTTCTCGCCGCCAACGTTTTCATCAGCACGACTGAACCCGGCCGCATGGAGGTATGCAAGCATGACAATCTCCCTGAACTCTACGAAACCTTCGTCCACGCCTGCGCCATCTGGCGAGCGCTCAAAGGTTACGATCCCCGCGAGGGGCACGGCGCGGCAGGCTGAGGAAGCCGTCGCAGTCGATTTCGAGACGGAGTATTCCGCGTCTTACAACGTGCGGGAACTCGGGCACCACGCCTATTGCAACGACCCGAGGTTCGACGCGTACCTCGTCGCGGTGTCGGACGGCGAGACCACGATCGTCAACCACCCGCGCGACTTCGACTGGCAACTCATCGCCAGCCACCTCTGGGTATCGCACAACGCGGGTTTCGACCGGGCCGTGTTCCAACGTCTGCAAAAGGACGGGGTGATTCCTTCCAACGTTCGGCCTTCCCGCTGGCTCTGCACGGCGGCGCTGGCGGGCTACCTTCAGGCCCCGCGCGATCTTGCCGGCGCGGCGAAGCAGTTGTGCGGGCTCGCGTTGGACAAGACGGTCCGTGACCGGATGAAAGGCAGGGACGCCCGCCAGTTGATGCTCACCAACGAGGTCGAGGAATACGCCCGGCAGGACGCGGCGGCCTGTCACGCAATCTGGACGGCTCACGGCCACCGCTGGCCGGAACACGAGCGCCGCTTGGCGGAGTTGACCGTCAGCATGGGGGACAACGGCCTCACAATCAACAGGCCCGCGCTGGAGGATTCCCTCGCGAGGCTCGACACGCTGCTGATCGACACGCGCAACGCCCTCCCTTGGGCGAAGACGAATGCACCGACCAGCCCGATTGCCCTTGAAGCGGCCTGCACGGCGGCAGGCATTCCGCCGCCGGAATCGACGGCGAAGAACAGCGAGCAGTTTGAAGCATGGTCACTCCAGTACGGCGACAAGGTGCCCTGGGTCCGCACCATGCAGAAGTACCGGCGGCTCAATCGCACGAAGGCCGTGCTGGAAGCGATGCAGACCCGCATGAAGCCCGACGGCCGGCTGGCCTACGAACTTCTGTACTTCGGCGCGATGCAGACCGGCCGCTGGTCCGGGACCAACGGCTGGAATGCGCAGAACCTGAACAGGAACGAATGCGAAGGCGTCGACATCCGCCGCCTGATTGTCCCCGCCCGGCACCACAAGTTCATCGTCGCCGACTACGCGCAAATCGAAGCCCGAGTGACCCTGTTTCTTGCCGACGACACGGACACCCTCGCGGCGATCCGCGCCGGGCAGAGCGTGTACCAGGTCCACGCGGCCAAGACGATGTGCTGGACTGGGGAGAACCTGAAGAAGGAGAACCCGCGCCTGTACGCCCTCGCCAAGGCCCGCGTGCTTGGGCTGGGCTTCGGTTGCGGGTCGGCGCGGTTCGTGCAGGTCGCGAAGATCCTTGGCGGGATTGACCTCGACCTTGCCGAATCGGAGCGCGTCGTCCGCGCCTACCGTGAGTCCAACCCTCAGATCATCGCCCTCTGGCGCTCGCTGGAAGAGGACTTCCGCGCAAACGACGGCGGCACGTACTTCATGTATCTGCCGTCCGGCCGCTACCTCCGGTACTTCAACGTGGACGCCGCGACGATGACATGCGCCACCGTCCGGGGAGGGAAGCGTGAGAAAGTCTTCGGCGGCCGGCTCCTAGAGAACAAGGTGCAGGCGACCGCTCGCGACATCATGGCGGAGGCGTGGCTCCGGCTGGAACAAGCCGGATTCACCGTCGTTCTCTCTGTTCACGACGAGCTGGTGATCGAAGCGCCCGACGACACGATGCTCTTCACGGCCGGACAGGTCTCGCAGTTGATGTGTCAGACCCTCTCCTGGGCACCCGATCTCCCTCTTTCCGTAGAAACCACCGAATCAAAGGAGTACTGCAAATGACGACATCCCTCATGTTTCCCCTTCACCTCATCGACGGAGCGGTGCTCCGCTGTCCCTTCTGTAGCGGTGAATATCATCACCTCGACGGCCACATCAGAATCGAACCCGGCAATGACCGCTACGATGCCGACTGGTCGGGCCGCGGGGACGTGATCCGAATCCCGTTCAAGGGCGAGTGCGGCCACTGTTGGCAGTTGTGCATCGGATTCCACAAGGGACACCAACGCATCTTCACCCAAGCAGCCATCCATGAGCCCAGCGTATGAAGATCCTCCCTTACCATCCCCGGCTCATCGAGATTCTGCAGACCTACCCGCCGCCGGGGCGCGGGCATGCGTGGCTCTACCGTGTCGCCCTGCACATCCGGCACTACCATACGGCCGAGGCAACGTTCGCGCTGTTGCGCGAGTGCGCCGACAACTGGTTTACGCGGACAGTCCCCGACGCCGAAATCTGGAAGGCAATCCGCAAGGCATATTCCTCAACGCCCGAGGAACACGCCGACGTTACGTCGTTCACTTGGGCGGACGCCAACGTCGAGGCCATCAACCGCGTCGTGTCGCAGACCAAAGCGCTGTTCGACCTCACGCCGATTAAGACAACCGCGCACGATGCGTTGACGGCGCTGTTCCAGCCCGATGACCTTGTCTGCGCTGGGTACAGCCAGGCGGAAGGCCAGACCGCCACACTGCAAGAGATCATTCCGCACGCCGACCGCCTGCAGTTCGTTGTCCCGAACCGGATGACAGCGCGGCGTGGCGTCAACCAGGAGGGGAGCGAGTCGTTCCGCTGTCTCGCCAATACGGGACCGCGCGAGCACATCGTAGTTGAGAACGACGCGGCCACGAAGGAAGAGCAGGCCCGCATTCTTTCCCATCTGGCAACGATCCTGCCCTTGATCCTTGCGGTCGACTCCGGCGGAAAGAGCATCCACGGCTGGTTCGCTTGCGCCGGGCTCACCGAAACCAAGCAAAGGCTTTTCATGGACTACGCGGCCTATCTCGGCGCTGACCCGCACACATGGACCCGCTGCCAGTGGGTACGCATGCCCGGCGGCACAAGATACGGCGCGGCCGGGCTCGAAACCCGCCGCCAAGACATCCTTCACTTCAAACCCACGAGGGCAATATGACCGACATCCGAACCGGCGAGCCACCCATCGACATCCTGACCCGACTGCTCGAAACCGACCCGGAGTTCATGAAGCAGGCCGAGGCCCGTGGCGTCTACTCGCCGCTACCCCCGGCCAAGCTCCTCCGGGATCTCCGGCGTCACGAGGGTGTCGACCCCGCTGAACTCATCCGGCACCGCTTCCTGTGCCGGGGTGCTTCCGTTCTCTTTGCCGGACCTACCGGCGTCGGGAAATCCTCACTGACCATGCAACTCGGCATTTCGTTCTCCGCTGGGGTGCCGTGCTTCGGCTTTGAGCCCACCGGCCCGATGAAGATCCTCATCGTTCAGGCCGAGAACGACGAGGGTGACATGGCCGAAATGCGCGACGGCGTTCTGAACGGTATCCCCTTGACCGACGAACAGAAGGAGATCGCGTCAACGCGGGTGCTGATCGTGCACGAGGATTCGAAGCCCGGCCCCCAGTTCGCGGCGATTCTGGACAAGCTGCTTGAGGAGCATCGCCCGGACCTCGTTTTCATCGATCCGGCGTTCTCCTACCTCGGCGGCGACGCCAGCAGCCAGAAGGAGGTCTCGCCCTTCCTTCGCAATCTGCTGAATCCGGTCATCCACCGTCATAACGTTGGCCTCTGGCTCAACCACCACACCAACAAGCCGGTCCCGGCCAAGGACAAGAAGTCCCCGCCCGTGGACCTGGGGGCGTACCTTGGCGCGGGATCAGCCGAATGGTGCAACTGGGCTCGCGCCGTCGTCGCCTTGCAGCCGGTTCCCAAGACCCGAATCTACCGGCTTTCCGCTCCCAAGCGCGGCGGCCGACTTCGCTGGCGCGACGATGACGAACAGCCCATTTACCACCATTTCATCGCCCACGCTCGCGAACCGGGGGTCATCTGCTGGCGGGATGCGGAGCCGACGGATATCCCGGCCGACTCCGCTCCGAAAGCCCGAACCTCCGTTCAAGACGTTGTGGCAATCATCGGCAACCGTGTGTTGCCTCTGGACGACCTGACGCGCGATGTTGTGCAAACCATTACGCCCCGCTACGTAGGATCAAAGCCTGATTCGATCCGCCGGACGGCTTCGCGCTACATCCAAACAGCTCTCAAATCAGGCGCTCTACGGGACACGCCGGAGGGGCTTGTCGCAACCGCCATGTCCGAACCGTGTCCGGACCCGGACATGTCCGGACATGCCGAAAATGAATTTGGTGGAACACCCTCTTGAATCACAGGTTGCGGAAGTTCGGACATTCACCCGGACACGTTTTTGAGCCTATGTCCAACCTATTCGGACATTCGGACACGACCCCTTTAGGGGGCGTGTGCCGATGTCCGAACTTCAAGGAAGCATCTCCCGGCGCTACCCAGACCCTGCACCGATGAACCCTGCGATCTTGTGCTCGGTCAGGACATTCGGCAACAACCGAAAGCACGCCAACAAGGCTCTTACCGACGCCCCCCTTCGAAGGCTGATGGTCAGTTGACTCCCGCTGAATCGTAGCCTCGCATCGTACCCGGGAATGTCTATCGTGCATTCGTCCGACGACGCGGGGTAGTCGACTGACACAACACTCGCATCGTCTACCGCCTCAACAGCATCGATTATTCCCCTGACGTCCACCGTACCAGTTGATTCCAGAACCAATTGATCAAAAGTCTCCTCGAATGTGTTCGCGAACGCCTCATCTGTCACCGCCGCCGGGTTGCTGATGTTAGTCGCCTCGGTCGATATGAAGTAGCGGCTTGGGTCTTCGTCATCTATGCCCATTTCGATATCAATCCTGAAATCGGGCGATATGATCGTCGCGCTCCCATCATCGATGTCGAGCGAGAGGTCCTGCCGTTTATAGGAGAACTCCTTCTTCAGATCGGAGTGAACCGAATTAGCATAGTCATTGAGCTCCTTGCTCCCAATGCTCAACACGAAGGATCGCGTCGTCTCGTTCGCCTCTTCGGGTACGTGATGATGTCTCTTGAAACCGGAGAGCCGCTTGATGGCTCCCCACGTATACCCCAGAAGAGAGACCCGCTTCAGTTCACCTAGGCCCGAAGCCTTCTCTGCAGCTCTCTTAGCGAGCGTCGGCCCAAGATCCGCCAAGATGAACTCGCGCGACAAGTCGCCCCAACAACGAGGAGTCTGCACCCTCATGTCAGAGAAAGTGTTACGTATCGTCCGAGGCACTTCGTCGCTAAGGAAGTCCCGCAGAGAGGAGGCGGTTACATACCTGCCCCTCTCCAGGGCCTTTGTGTTGCGCCCCTCCAGCGCCTCAACAACGTGATACGTCCAGATCCCGTGCTTCAACTTATCGCTGCAGTACGACTTCTGATCCACCCGACACGCAGCAAACCCCAAATGGTACTCCGCACCCTCGCAGAACTTCGTGAAATCATCTTCGGAGAGGTCGCCGACGATTCCGCGCATACTCGAATCAATCGGTAGCCCGCTGTGGCAACAGTCGAGAAGAAGCACGACATGCTTACAAAGAGATGCCCGTATTTCATCCAGGAGCGACTGGATGGAAACGCTAGTTGCGACAAGGTCTCTCTTCAGGCTGTCGTGACACGTGATGTAGTTTCGGACGCCATCCGAGAACCCGTGCCCCGCATAGAAGACCAAGAGCGTGTCGTCTTCCCTGATCCCCGCGCAGACAGTCCTGAACGTGGACTCGATTGGAGCTTTTGTTGCCGACGCGCTCGTCAGCACAGACATACGGTCCGAGCTGTACCCGTGGAGCTGCAAGGTCGCGCTGATTGCCTTGGCGTCATCTTCAGCATACTTGACCCGCGTGAACGCCGGATCGCGATACGTTTCAACCGCCACTATGATTGCATGCTTCTCCGCCATCACGCCCCTTTTCCACCACAGGTCCGCTCACACATTCCACCCACAGAGCAGTTCTCCCTAGCTGCTCAAGTTGACCGGTGATGCTGGCACCCACTGGAGAACCCGTCAACCGAAAACCCCCGGCAACCCCGCCCCGCGCGGCCATTGTTCCCACCCGAAGACCACCCGACCGATGTCACGCGCGCTCCGCCCCAATGCGGTCAGCAATCGCCGCCGCGATTGCTGTTGATTCCCCCAAGCCCCCGATCGCTGCCCTTCTGGACGCGCTCACGGGGGATGTACCCGCCTCCGCGCGCCAGCCTGCCGGCTGGCACTGCTCCGGCGGGGCAAGAGCGCTGCTGCGGCGGACCCAGGCCGGGAATCGTGTTTTCCCCCTAGCGGTTCCCCGAACCCCTCCCTTCGCCCCCTTCCACAAAATGTACCGTCTCGGGGAACCTACCGGGGGACACCACGACTCGGGAACATAGGCTTCGCGCCGATTCTCCGCGCTGAGGCGCGGAGCCTCTTCTATGTCGGCGCTCGCCCTCGCCCTGACGGGTTCCCGGCCGTTCCGCACGCAGCAGCTTATCCACCCCATGACGCTAGACCCCTCAAGGGGTCAGCGCATCGGTCGGCCTGCGGACGGCGGCGCGCACGCCGCACGTCCTCCGGCCTCCGCGGTTGAGCTGGCGCTCGTTCATCCCGCCCCTGCGCTGATCGAGTTCGGTGCGTGCTCTGGAAACGCTCCGCCGGCTGAGTTCCGGGACGGACTGCCAGGGACCGCCGTTCATTCAAGTCGCGGTTGATGCGTTCCGCTTCCTCACGGCAAGCCTTCGCAAGCTCAGGCGGGCCGTGACCGTTTCACGCTTCAACCGCCGCGTTGCTCGACTTCATTGAACGGGGGCAGCCCTCGGCGCGCGGTCACAGATCGATTCCGTCCTGTCAGTACTCACCGAACTGTGCCTTTCGCGCTTGCCCTCCAGAAACGCCGCCGTCGCTGGCCTACGCACGCACCTTCACTCCATCAGCGCCTCGCCCGGCCGGGCCGCTGGTCACAGAGATCCCGCCAACCAGTTGACCGGGACCACTGTGTCCTTGCGGCCCCTCAGAAGGGGACAACCCCCTAAAGCCCGTTTTCCCCTCCGCTTCGCGTTCACCTCTTTC
>ERZ1649853.869-NODE-869-length-12125-cov-12.624855_pt1 | contig 12125 bp, 9 predicted proteins | sample MGYA00575353_ERZ1649853 | MGnify/ENA primary metagenome ERZ1649853 (study PRJEB40853, sample SAMN11349654) | freshwater sediment metagenome | isolation source: river sediment | host: Sediment | place: India: Okhla Barrage, New Delhi | collected 2017-02-21 ...
ACCGTCGAGCTGTGGTGGGGCTCGGTGTCCGCGGCGCGTCCCGACCTGCCGGATCTCCTCCGCCTGCTCGATGCCGATGAGAGACGGCGTGCCGATCGCTTCCGGGTGGAGGAGGGGCGGCAGCGTTTCGTGGCCACGCACGCCATGCTGCGCGGCCTGCTCGCCGAGCGCACCGGCGTCCCGCCGCAGCGTCTCGCGTTCACGTCCGGTCCGCACGGCAAGCCCGCGTTGATCGATCCAACGGCAGCCGCGCCGCACTTCAACCTCGCGCACTCCGGCGATCTCGCGGTGGCCGCCTTCGCGGACCGTGAGCTCGGGGTCGACGTGGAAGCGCTGCGGCCGTTCCCGCGGGCCGAGCGTTTCGCGGCCAGGTTCTTCGCTCCCTCCGAGCAGCGCTGGTTGCAGGCGAAGCCCGCCGACAAGCGTGAGCGCTGCGTGCTGTCGCTGTGGACCTTCAAGGAGGCCTACCTCAAGGCGGTCGGCAGCGGGATCGCGATGGCGCTGGCCGCGATCGAGGTCGATCCCGAGCGGCCTGCGCTGGTTCGCGTCGCGGACGTCCCGGTTGCCACCGGCGACTGGACGCTGCTCGAGGTACGGCTGCCAGGGCCGGCGGTGGGCGCAGTCGCGATCCGGGGCGCCGGCTGGCGGCTCGAGATCCGGGAGTTCGACTGGCCGCGGCGGCTGGGCTGAACGCCGGCGCCACCCGGGCCATCCTGCCGGTCAGGGCTCACGTACCTCGCGGGACGACGTAGAGCAGCACTGCGAGGAAGTGGAGCGCGCTGCCCGCGAGCACGAACAGGTGCCACACCGCGTGGTGGTACGGCAGCCGGCGCCAGCCGTAGAACGCGATTCCCGAGGTGTAGGCCAGGCCCCCCATCGCCACCAGGGCAATGCCGGGGGCGGGCATCGCGGCGATCATCGGCCTGACCGCGACAACCCCCGCCCAACCCATCGCCACGTAGAGGACGACCAGCGCGACCCGCCAGCGCACACCGAACGTCGTCCTGAGCACGATCCCGGCCACCGCACAGCCCCAGATCACGCCGAACAGGGACCAGCCCCACGGACCGCGCAGGCTGACCAGGGCGAACGGGGTGTAGGTGCCGGCAATGAGCAGGTAGATCGCGCTGTGATCGAGCACCCGGAAGACCGCCTTGGCCCGGCCGAGCGGGAGGCCGTGGTAGAGGGTGGACGCGGCGTAGAGCAGGACCAGCGTCGCACCGAAGACGCTGACGCTCACAACGTGCCACGCGTCGCCTCGCCCCGCCGCGGCCACGACGAGCACGGCCAAGCCGGCGACCGACGCGGCGGCGCCGAGGCCGTGGGTGACGGCGCTGGCGATCTCCTCGCCGCGACGCGGACGTGCTGGTCGGCCGGCCATGGCGGCGGATTGTATGCTCGCCGCATCGCGGCATCAAGCAGACTGGCGCTTCGGGAACGATCTCGGAGGCAGGCGCGGGTCGTCTCGCACTCCCACCCCACGTGAACCGCTGAGAGCGCCGAGAGCGCTGAGGCCAGGGCGCACAATCGGTTGATCCTTCTCCGCGTTCTCGGCGCCCTCCGCGGTCCGGTTACTTGACCTCCACACCATGAGACCGCTCCAAGAAGAGACGCGCCCGGGAACGGGAGCGGATCCGGAAGCCGAAGCGGAGGTGCGGAGTTCGGTGCCTGGCACCATTTCGGAGGCCGAAGCGGAGGTGCGGAGTTCGGTGCCTGGCACCGTTTCCTGTGAGAGACGGGGACGGGAGCGGGAACGGGAACGGGGACGGGAACGACACCCGGGCGTTGTGGGGTAGCCATCCTGGCTGCCCGCGGAAGCGGAAGCGGGCGGGTCGTCTCGGGAACGGGAACGGATCCGGCTTCGTGCTCTGCACGACGCCGTGACACGAGCGGGCCGGTGGGGCTGGACCCTATTCCCCAGATCCCAGATCCTCGTCCTTCGGCACCGACTCCGCCTTCTCGCCCCCCTCCGCGAGCCAGTCCGGCGTCGACTTGGTGGCGAGGAAGGTGCGCACGCCGTGCCGGCAGTCCGGGTGCCGGCGCTGCTGGACGTTGGCCCGCGACGCCGCCATGAGAGCGTCCCGCCAGCTCATGCCGACGGTCAGGTTGAGCAGCCTCTTGGTGGCGGCGAGGGCAGCACCCGAGCTGCGGTGCGCGATCGACCGCGCGCGCTCGATCGCGGCCTCGATCGCTGCGCCGTCGTCGACCAGCTCGTCCGCCAGCCCCAGCGCGACTGCCCGCTCGCCGTCCACCAGCCCGGGGTCGAGCAGCAGCCGGCGGGCCACGTGACCTGGGACCCGGCGGGTCAGGAAGGTCGACACCAGCGCCGGGATGAAACCGATCGTGATCTCGGTGTAGCCGAAGCGCGCGCTCCGTTCGGCGATCACCAGGTCGCAGGCCGTCGCCAGGCCGCAACCGCCGCCGATCGCCGCGCCGTGGACCGCCGCCACGGTCAGCTTGGGGTGGTCGAGCAGCTCGGCGTAGAGCCGCTCCAGCCGCTCCGAGTCCTCCCGGTTGTCGGCCTCGGTGCCGCCCTCGGCGAGCCGCTCGAGAGCCGCGAGGTCGGCGCCGGCCGAAAAATGCCGGCCGGCTCCGGTCAACACGACCGCGCGCACGGTCGCGTCTTCGGCCGCTTCCGCCAGGGCGCGGTACAGGCGATCGGCGAGTGCCGCCGACAGCGGGTTGGCCCGCTCCGGATCGTTGAGGGTGACCACCAGGACCGGGCCATCGCGCCGCTCGAGGACGATCTCGCTCATGACGGAATGGTACGCCGCCCGCCCTTCCAGGGGATAGGGGCTTGGGGTCAGGGGTCAGCCCCCACCCGTTCCCGCTCCCGTTCCCGCTCCCGAAATGTCTCGATCAACTCCGGCGCCCGGATATTCGACACGACCTCGGAGTCTTCATCCAGGCTCGGAGGCGGAAGCACACACAATGGTGCCAGGCACCGAACTCCGCTCTTCCACTCCCGGGCACAATGGTGCCAGGCACCGAACTCCGTACTTCCCCTCCCGCTTCCGCGCCCGCGCCCCGACGCAGCGATCTCCTTCGCACGCGCAAGCGGGCGGTGAGCCGGCGACCGAGTCGCGACGAGCGTGCGCTACCATGTCCTCGCCATGTCGCGCTCGCTGCGCTCGACGCTGCGCTTCTTCGGACATGTGGCTCGCGACCTCGCCGGGACCTTCCGGACGCGCTGGCAGCGCTTCCACCGCCGGCTCGCCGAGGGCGGTGGCGAGCTCGTGGTCGGGGTCGACGTCTTCCCCTTCACCGAGCGCCTGACCGGGGTCGGCTGGTACGAGTGGAATCTGCTCGAGGCCCTCGACCGCCGCGACGACAGTCTCGTCTTCAACCTCTACGCCCACACCTTCCTGGCGCCCGGCGACCCGCCGGCGCCGGCGACGCCGGGACGCCGCAACCTGCGCCTGCGCGCCCACCACCTGCCTCCCGACCTGCTGCTACCGGTCGGGCCGACGCTCGCCGCGCTGCGCTTCCTCGTCGAGCCGGTGCTGCGGGTGCTCGACAGCAACGACGTGCTGTGGGCGCCCAACTTCTTCATGCCCGCCCGCCAGCTGCCGTTCGGCCGCGCCATGGTCGCCACGGTCCACGACCTCGCCTTCGCGGCGATGCCGGAGGCGGTGGCCCCGGACACGCTGCGCCTGCTCCACGCCCACCTCCCGGCGACCCTGTTCCGCGCCGACCGGCTGATCGCGGTGTCCGAGGCCACCGCCGGCGAGCTCGCGAGCCGGCTCTCGGCCAACCGGCGCCGGATCCACACCATCCACGAGGGCCTCGACCCCGCGTTCGCCCGCGAGCATCAGGCTGCCGGCGCCGGTCCCGAGCTGCCGGCTCGCTACCTGCTGTTCGTGTCCACGCTGGAGCCGCGCAAGAACGTCGAGGGCGTGCTCGGGGCCTTCGAGCTCGCCGCCCAGGCGGGCTACGCCGGCCACCTCGTGCTGGTCGGCCGCTGGGGGTGGCGCACCGAGGCGATCCGCCGCGCCCTCGACTCCTCGCCGGTGCGCGACCGCATCCTGCACCTCGACTACGTCGAGCGCGGCGAGCTGCCCGGCCTCTACCGGGGCGCCGACGCGCTGCTCTTCCCGTCGTGGATCGAGGGCTTTGGCCTGCCGCTGCTCGAGGCCATGGCCTGCGGCACGCCGGTGGTCACCTCGGGCTGCTCGGCGATGGCCGAGGTCGCCGGACCGGCCGCGGTCTACGTCGACCCGGCGAGCCCCCGCGACATCGCAGCGGGAATCGCCTCGCTGCTCGGCGATCCCGAGCTGCGTGAGCGCCTGGTCCGGCTCGGCCGCGAGCGCGCCGCGAAGTTCTCGTGGGACCGCGCGGCCGCCGCCACCAGCGCGGCTCTTCTCCAGGCGGGCGGACGCAACGCCCGTGCCGACGATGAATATCGCGTGTGACGCCCGCGCCCTGGTCGGCCGCCGCACAGGCGTCGCGACCTGGCTCACCGAGGTCGCCGCGGGCCTCGCGCGGCGCCAGGGACGGACCGTCAGCCTGGCCGCGTCGCGGGCGTTCGAGCTGCCGGAGGCGCTGCGCGACGCCGGGGTCCGGCAGCTGCCCCCGCCGCGGCCGCCGATTCCCGGCACGCTCTGGCTCCACACCCTGCTGCCGCGCGAGCTCGCCCGCAGCGGCGCCGACGTGTTCATCGCCTCCCTCGCGGTGGTCCCGCGGCGTTGCCCGGTGCCGGCGGTCGCGATGGTCCACGACATCACGCCCCGCACCCACCCCCACCGCCACACCCTGGCCAACCGCTTCTGCTTCAACGCCTACCTCGAGGAGTCGTTGGAGCGCGCCGCGGTCGTGGTCGCCGGCTCGGCCGCCACCGAGGCCGCGCTGCTCGAGCACCTGCCGTTCGTGCGATCGAAGCTCGCACACATCTCGTACGGCGTCGACGCGACCTTCTCGCCGCCCGCCGGCGGCGACGACGGCTCGGCGACCCGCGAGAGGTTTGCGAGCGGGCTGCGCTACCTCCTCCATCTGGGAACGCTCGAACCCCGCAAGGGCATCGGCACCCTGGTGCGCGCGTATGAGCAGCTGCGCGGCCGGCTCTCCGACCCGCCGGAGCTCGTCATCGCCGGCGCGCCCGGCTGGGGCGTCGCTCCGATCATGGCCGCCATCGAGAGCTCACCCGCGCGGCGCCACATCCACCTTCCCGGCTACGTCAGCCGCGAGCAGGCGCGCGAGCTGCTGCGCCACGCCGAGGCCTTCGTGCTCGCCTCCGAGGTCGAGGGCTTCGGCCTGCCGCTCGCCGAGGCGATCTCGTGCTCCACGCCGGCGGTCGCCTCCGACATCCCGGCGCTGCGCGAGGCCGCAGGCGACGCCGCGCTGTTCACGCCGCCGGGCGACCCGGCGGCGCTGGCGGCGGCGATCGGCCGGGCGCTCGAGCCCGAGGTCACCGCCGAGCTGCGGCGGCGCGCCGCGGCCCGCGCCCCGTCCCTGCGCTGGGAGCCGGTCGTCGAGGCGTGGGATGCGGTGCTCGCGCGGGTCGTCGCGGAAGCAACGGCCAGGGCATAACCCTCTTCCGCTTCCGCTTCCGTGCCCGCTTCCGCGCCCGCGCCCGGATGCCGTGGTCCGTCCAGAAGCTGACTCGACAGCAAGGCATCCCGCTGGCTGGGGATACGCGAGGCGTGAGCTGAGGCGAGCTTCTTCGGGTTGAGTTCTGAAGCGGAAGCGGACGGGTGGGGCGAGATTCTATCCCCCAAATCCCAGATGCTGGTCGGGCGGCGTTCGGGCGGGGTTCGGGCGCGGAAGCGGAAGCGGGCGCGGAAGCGGGTCTTCTCGGAAACGGGAACGGATCCGGCTTCGTGCTCTGCACTACGCCGTGACAAGCGCGGGTGGGCGCCCCAGATCCTAGATCCTAGATCCTCGATCTTATCCCCTACCCCCTGGCATCGCCCACCGCGAGCCGCAGCGTCCGCCACAGGATCCGCAGGTCGAGCGCGAAGCTCCAGTTCTGGATGTAGTAGAGGTCGTGCACCATCCGCTGCCGGATCGAGGTGTCGCCGCGCAGGCCGTTGACCTGCGCCCAGCCGGTGATGCCCGACCGCACCAGGTGCCGCGTGTTGTACTCCGGGTAGCGGGCGCGGAACCGCTCGACGTACTCCGGCTGCTCGGGCCGCGGGCCGACCAGCGACATGTCGCCGACCACGACGTTGAGGAGCTGCGGCAGCTCGTCGAGGTTGAAGCGGCGCAGCACCGCGCCGATCCGGGTGATCCGGGGGTCGCGCGCCCGCGTCCACTGCGCCTGCCCGTTGGCCGACGCGTCGACTCGCATCGAGCGGAACTTGTAGAGCCGGAACGAGCGCCCGTCCATGCCGGTGCGGACCTGGGTGAAGAGCACCGGCCCGCCGTCCTCGCGCTTGATGAGCCAGGCGATGATCGGGAACATCCAGCCGGTGAGCAGCAGCGCGAGCACGGCCACGGTGATGTCGAAGGTCCGCTTGACGATCTGGTTCCAGCCGTCGAGCGGGATCTGGCTGAGGTTGATGACCGGCAGCCCGTCGAGGTCCTCGACGCCGGCGCGCAGCACGTAGTACTGCAGCAGGTCCGGCACCACCTTCACCTCGAGCAGCAGCTGGCCGGCCTGCCGGATGAGCTGGACCGTGCGCTGGTGGGCGCTCAGGGGCAGCGCGATCAACAGCTGGTCGACCGCATGCTGCGCGACCACGGCCTCGAGATCCTGGATGGTGCCGAGGACCTGGACCCCATGGATCTTCCGCTGCTGCTTGCCGGGGTCGTCGTCGAGGAACCCGACCACCTTGAAGCCGAGCTCCCGGTGCTCGCGCAGGCGCTCCACGACCTCGCGGCCGAGATCCCCGGCACCCGCCACCAGCACCTGCTGCAGGTTGCCGCCCGAGCGCCGGATGCGGCCGAGGGCGGCGCGGATCGCCAGCCTGGTGCCGGTCACCAGCACGGCGTCGACGGCGGCGAACATGGCCAGGAACAGCCGCGAGTAGGAGAAATCGCGGTAGAAGGTGAGGCCCGCGGTCAGCAGCACGGTCGCGAGCAGCACCGCCAGCGCGACCCTCACCGCCTCGTCCGCGCGCGACAGCATGCGGCGCCTGTGGTACAGGCCCTGGAAGTAGAAGACGACGGGCCACAGCACGACCACCGCCGGCAGCAGGCGCAGGTATGGCTCGATCGGCGGCAGCCCCTTGGTGACCGGCTGGACCTGGACCTCGAAGCGCAGCCAGTAGGCCACCATGACGGCAGCCGCCGTGGCGACGACGTCGCCCGCGAGCTTGATCAGCGCCTCGATCTGGCGCCGCCGCTGGATCATCCCCGTCCCCCACCGAGCTCGAGCCGGTCGAGCAGATAGCGGAACCTCAGCTGGAAGGCGGTGCGCGAGAACCCTTCGGTGCGCTGGCGCAGCTCGAGCGGGTCCCACGCCCGGTCGAGGGCGCCCGCCGTCGCCTCGACCAGCGCGTCGACCGAGTTCTCCCCGGCGAGCCGGCCCTCGATCCCGTCGCGCACAACATCGGCCGTCCCGGACGCCGCGATGCCGACCACCGGGGTCCCGCACGCCAGGGCCTCGACCGACGCCATGCCGAAGTCCTCGATGTTCGGCACCAGCACGGCCGCGGCGCTGCGGTAGGCCTCGCGCAGCTCGCCGCGCTGCAGCCAGCCGCGGAAGCGGACGTGACTGCCGGCGATCCGCCGAAGCCGGCGCAGCTGCGGGCCGGTGCCCACGACGTCGAGGGTCCTTCCCAGTCGCCCTGCGACCGCGATCGCCATCTCAACCCTCTTGTACGGAACAAGGGCCGCAACCGTCAACAGCGCGTCGCCGCGCTGCCCGCCGGGAGTGAAGAACTCGGTGTCCACCGGCGGCGGGATCACCTCCGCGCTGCGGTTCCAGTAGTGCTTGATCCGCCACGCCACGAGGCGAGAATTGGCGATCAGGCGGTCGACCCGGGTCGACGACACCATGTCCCACTCGCGCAGCCGCGACAGCCTGCCTTGCGCGATCGGCAGCAGCGGCCTCGGGATCCGGTTCAGATAGAGCGATCGCTGGTCCCAGACGTAGCGCATCGGGGTGTGCACATAGCTCAGGTGAAAGGCGCCCGGCGGCGGGATCACGCCCTTGGCGACGCAGTGGCTCGACGAGATGACGAGGTCGACGTCCGGAAAGTCGAAGTTCTCGACCGCGGCCGGCATCAGCGGCAGCAGGTAGCGCCAGCGCCGTCCCCCGAATGATGGCACCTGGAGCCAAGAGGTGTGGATGGGGTGCCGCTCGAGGTCGGCCATCACGCTGCCTCGCCGGTGCACCAGGGTGTAGATGCTCGCCTCCGGGAACATGTCGGCGATCTCGCGCAGCACCCACTCGCCGCCGCGCATCCCGGTCAGCCAGTCGTGGACAAGGGCCACGCGCATGCTCACTCCTCCCCCAGGGCCTTGCGGTAGGTTTCCAGGGTCCCCTCGACCGCCCGCTCCCAGGTCAGCGTCTCCGCCCGCCGGTTCCCGGCCTCGATCATGCGCCGGCGCAGTGCGTCGTCCACCAGCACCCGCTCCAGCGCCGCCGCCACCTCGGCGACGTCGAGCGGGTTGACCAGCCGCGCCGCCCCCTCGCCGAGATCGCGCATCGCGCCGACGTTGGAGGTGACGACCGGAAGCCCGCAGCGCATCGCCTCGAGCACCGGCAGCCCGAAGCCCTCGTAGCGGGCCGGGTGCAGCAGCACCGCCGACAGGTGGTAGAGCGTGTGAAGGTCGGCCTGGGAGACCCGGCCGAGCCCGCAGACGCGGCCGTCCAGCCCGAGCCTGTGCGCCCTGGCGATCAGCGGGTGATCGCCGCCGACGGCCCCGATCAGCACCAGCTGGCCCGGCAGCGAGCGCTCGCGACACGCCAGGTGGAAGGCGCGCAGCACGACGTCGAGGTTCTTGTGGGGCTTGTCGTTGCCCACCACCAGCACCAGCGGGGGCCGCAGGCCGTACCGCTGCTTGACCTCCTCCAACCGCTCGACCGGCGGCCGCTCGGCGAGCCGGTCGTCGACACCGTTCGGCACCACGTCGACGCGATCCGGATCGGCGCCGAAAAGGGCGATCAGGTCACGGCGCGAGGTCCGCGACACCGTGATCACCCGGCGCGCCCGCCGCAGCGCCGATCGCAGCACGAACCGCAGGTAGAGCAGGGCCTGGATGCTGCGCCCGTGAGGGGGATAGAAGAGCTGGATGACGTCGTGCACCGTCACCACGAACGGACGGGGCACGAGGTGGGGCACCACGTAGTGGGGCACGTGCACGAGATCCAGCCGCTCCCGCCACAGCGCCGCCGGCAGGGCGACGTGCTCCGCGAGCCCGTAGCCTCGCGCCGACACGGGAATGGTCCGCGCCTCGGGAGCGAGGACCGTGACCCGGCCGACGTGCTCCGGCCGGACCACCACGGTCAGGTCGTACTCGCCCCGCCACGCCAGCCCGGCCAGCAGATGGGACAGGTAGGTGCCGATGCCGAAGTCGGTCAGCTTGCGCGCATCGACGGCGAGCCGGATCGTCACGGCCGTATTCTAGCCTGCATCACTCGCTATACTCGACGCAGATGGCTGTCCAGCCGCCACCGAACCAGGCGCAGCCCGGCGCCCCGCGGCCCGCCGTGCCGGCGGTCGCGGTGGTGATCCCGTCGGTCGGGAATAGCGCCCTCGGCCCCTGCCTGGATGCGGTCCGCGCGCTCGATCCGGCGCCGGCGCGGGTGATCGTGGTGCTGTCGGGCGGGGCCGCCGCTCCGCCGCGCCCTGGCGTCGAGGTCCTGCACCCGCCGCGGCAGCTCGGCTTCGCCGCCGCCGCGAACCTCGGGATCGCCGGGGCGGCGCGTGACGCCGAGCGGGTCGCCCTGCTCAACGACGACGCGATCCCGCCGCCCCAGTGGCTGGCGGTGCTCGGCGACGCGCTCGACCGCGATCCCCGGCTGGCGGCGGTCCAGGGCACGGTGACCGACGCCCGGGGCCGGGCCATCGACGGCCGGGGAATCGCCCTCGACCGCTGGGCGCTGCCGGTCCAGGTCGACCGCGGCCTGGCCGCAGCCGGCGAAAGCGACGGCCTGCGCACGGTCGTGGCGGTCTCGGGGACCGCCGCGCTGTGGCGCGTCGCCGCCCTCGCAGAGGCCTCGGTCGGTGCGATCGCGCCGTTCGACACCGCCTTCGGCAGCTACCACGAGGACCTCGACCTCGGCCTCCGGCTGCGGCGGCTGGGATGGCGGGCCGCCTGGTCCGGCGGCGCGCCGGCCCGCCACGCCGGATCGGCGAGCGGCTCCGCGATGCGGTGGCGCCACCCCTGGTGGCTGTTCGCCAACCGCTGGCGTGCGCTGGCCGGCAACCTGACGGCAGCGGCCCTGCTCCGCTCACTGCCGCGCCTGATGCGCGGCGAGCTGCGCGCGCTGCGCACCCTGTCCCGGACGAATCCACGGGCGCCAATGGTGGCGGCGGCGGTTGCCGGCGCGTGGCCGTCGCTGATAGTGGCGGGCTGGCGCCGCACCACCCCGGGACCACGGCTCGGCGGGCTGCCGGAGGAGCCGTGAGGGTCCTGGTCGCCACCGACGACACCGTCGGCCCGGTGATGGCCGGCTCCGCGCTGCGCGCCTTCGAGCTGGCCCGCGCGCTGGAGCGCCGGGGCCACGAGGTCCGGATTGCCGGCGCGGCCGGCTCGCGTCCGCCTGACGACGCCGGCCCGCCGCTCGTCTGCGAGCCGCCCTGGGCGTGGTCCGAGGCGGTGGTGGCGCCGCCGTGGAGCCTGCCGCCGCGCGCCTTCCTCGGCCGCCACCTGCTGATCGCCGACGGCGTCACGCCGCTGCTCGCCGAGCTCGAGGCGATGCCGCAGACCCCGGAGCGGGCCCGGCGGCGGCGAACCGCAGCGGCGCGCCTGCCCCTGGTCGCGGCGCGGGCCGATGCCGTGCTGGCCGCCGGCCCGGCCCAGGTCGAGTGGTGGTCGGAGCGCCTGCGCGGCCGGTTCGGGCTGCCCCTGCTGACCGTGCCGTTCGGCGTCCCTGACCAGCCGCCGCCGGCCGAGCGCGGCGGCGTGCCGGGCGTCCCCGACGACTGGAGGGTGGTGCTGTGGTGGGGCGGCGTCTGGCCGTGGCTCGACCTCGACACCCTGCTCGACGCGCGGGCGCGGCTGGGCCCGGTGAAGCTGAGCCTGGTGGTGCCGGTGGCCCCCCGTCCAGGCGCGCGCGGCGCGGGCTGGGACGCAGCAGCGCTGGCCGGCGCGGTCCGAGCCCGCGGCCTCGCCCCGCCGCAGGTGGTGGCGCTCGACCGCTGGGTGCCCTACCGCGAACGCCACCGCATCCTCAACCGCGCCGACCTGGTGGCCGTTCTGCACCGCTCCGGGGACGAGGCGGCGCTGTCGTTCCGGACCCGCGCCCTCGACGCCGTGTGGGCTGCGGTGCCGATGCTGCTCAGCGAGGGCGGCGAGGTGTCACGGCTCGCCCACCAGCACGGTTGGGGCGGCGTCATTCCGCCCGGCGACGCGGGCGCGACCGCCGCCGCCATCGAGTGGCTGCTCACGGACCACGAGCAGGCACGCTGCCGGCTCGCGCTCGAGCAGGCGCGCCCGAGCTGGACGTGGAGCCGGGTCACCGAGCCGCTGGCCGCCGCCATCCCGGAGCTGCCGCGGGTGCGACGCCGTGCCCTGCTGCCCGCCGCGATCCGGGCGGCGCTCGCGCTGTGGCCGGGCGGGGCGCTGGAGCGGATGCCATGACCGCACGCCGCACCGCCGCCGTGGTCGTGCGCTGGCGCGGCGGCGACGAGGTCGACCGCTGCCTGCGTTCGCTGCTCGAGCGCGGCGGCCGCGACCTCGAGCGGGTCGTGCTCGTCGACTCGGGCTCGGCCGACGGCGGCGCCGAGCGGCTGGCAGCCGCCTTCCCCGCGGTCGAGGTCGTCGCCCTCGAGGAGAACCGCTCCTTCGGGCACGCCGCCAACCAGGGCGCCGCCCGCACCGACAGCCCCTTCCTGCTGCTGCTGAACCCCGACGCCGCCATCACGGCCGGGGCCATCGACGCCCTGACCGACGAGCTCGCGCGGCGCCCGGACGCCGCCGGCGTGGTGCCGCTGCTGATCGGCGCCGACGGCGCGCCCCAGCACCGCTGGCAGCTGCGCCGGCTGCCGGGGCTGGGGAGGCTCGCCGCCGGGCGC
>ERZ1649853.872-NODE-872-length-12079-cov-5.956254_pt1 | contig 12079 bp, 12 predicted proteins | sample MGYA00575353_ERZ1649853 | MGnify/ENA primary metagenome ERZ1649853 (study PRJEB40853, sample SAMN11349654) | freshwater sediment metagenome | isolation source: river sediment | host: Sediment | place: India: Okhla Barrage, New Delhi | collected 2017-02-21 ...
GTGGCGAGCAGACATGGGATGCAACTTATATGGTCGTAGAAGGAGAAGGGGGCTCTGTTGGATTTGGTGTGTATGAGGTTGTTATTACGGTTGTGAATGTTGTTGAGGGGTAAGGTGGGGTTACATAATGAATCTCCGAAGACGATGGAGTGCATCCTTGCAGGAGGAGGAAGAAAAACAAAATCAGTAAAACCAATGGAGTCTTCATCCTAGATTAACACCCTTTGATGGTCAGTTCTGCCTCATCGATCACATCGTCGTCCTTAAAAAAGGTAGAGCACAGCAACTTAAGTGGAAACTCAACCTCTTTTGTTCGCAAGTGAAGGGTGAAATCAACATTCTGGTCAACACAGTTAATAATGAAGGCTCGGGTTACAAAACGATCGTTGGCATCAAATAGAGCAAAGGAAACGCTCGGATGATCATTTTCATCCTGTAACTCTATAGAGACTCTAACCCTATCCGGGGCTGTAAGAGACGCCCCCAACTTACGGATTGTGTTATCTCCGTGGTGTTTCAAATCCCCAGAAGGAGGGATATCGTCCATTATTTAACGATCCTTCGCGCTTCAAGATAAAAACGTTTCTCGTGGGCTTCTCCCATTGAGAAGGTCTTCCGAGGGAGAGCACCATCGAGGATAACAGTTTTAAATAATTGATCTTTGCCCATAGGCGGAAGGTAAAACCCGAAATTATCCTTCTGCGAACCCAACTTGCATACTACATCATCACCGTGGACGTAATCGATCGATCCAGCATTGCCGGCTTTAATCCATGGATCCAGAAAAGCCTGAAGGGTTCCAACAGGCAAAGTACTTGCTGGAGAGGTGATCGTGGCAATCTGGAAAGAATCCGGACTGATGAGTCCAATTTTATGGTTTGTACCTGATTGAGTATTTACCCGCTCGATCATTTCCTTTTGATCCTGGACAGTCTCAAAGCTGATCCGGTTTCCGAAAAATTCACTTAATGCGGTTTGTGGATTTGACCGTACATTAAAGAGGACGCGATGAATGGGGGCGAATTCAAGTCCTGAATCATGGATGTTTTCCAGTTCGATCAACGCATACCGGGCAGGGTGATCCATTCCAGCATTTGGTTTGATCTTCTCCCATATCGATTTGGCTGTTGCCAGTGAATGGTTGCCATCACCCACAGCGAATAAAAGAACACCATATTTCTGGTCAACCTGATACTTTTGATGGAATGTGGCTGGCTTAGCCAGGCTCTCGAGCGCCTGGATAACCTGGTTTTCCAAGTTGATTGCTTTAACTGATCTGCCTGTAAGGTGACCGCTGGATTGCATCAAATCGAAATCATAAACAACCGGCAGATCTTTGCTGGATTTTTCGACAGGACCGATCACAGTATCTTCTGGGTCATCTATTAATACGAGGATATGGGGCAGTTCTAGGCTGGCATTCTCGCGGATCTTAATCCGGGGCGGTAACCTGTCCAGAATGGTCCCTTCAGTGGCACGAATCAAGCTTTGCGAGCCTTTTGAGAAGTCATATTTCTCAAGATCAAGAGCGAGCATCAACCCGCGTCGTTTTTTTCCATCCACTATCCGTTCCACGTAGATCATCCCCTCATGATCGACAAGGATACCGCTGTTCTGGTATTCCTGCATTTTTGACTGGGTCAGGTTTAACCTTTGAGATTCTTCAGGTTTTCCGAGGTAGATCTCAGGCAAGGTGATATGAAACGTTGACGGGGCATTTCCCACGATTTCAGCCACCTTGTGCCAGTATTCAGGCTCCGACGTGAATTGATCACAAGCAATGACTGACCACTTTTGCAGGTCGATTCCTGAAACGGGCAGTAGAATGTTGGGAATTTGAACGCCAATCGATTCGATATTCTTCATATTTATCCTCGATATTTAGAGTTATAAAATTTTACCAGACTCTACTCACATAAAAAAATACGGGTAATCGAGAACGATTACCCGGAAAAATGGTCAAGTGGTTTTGGCTTACATTCCGCTCATGAATGCCAAACCTAATGCTCCCGGACCAGTATGGGTTCCTAAAACCGGGCTGACAGATGTAGTCACTGCATCGGTTACGACGGTATTCGAAAACCGTTTAATCGCCCGAGCCAATAATTCATCTGCTTTTTCCTGATCATTTGCATGAATCGCTGCCAACCGTATGGGTCCCTTATCTCTATCCAGCCGGGCTTCTACAAGATCCAGCAACCGATCAACGGTTTTGTTGAAGGTCCGAACTCTCTCAACTGCTTCGATCCTGCCATCACGGAGTTCAAGTAATGGTTTCAAATTTAACATCGTTCCCATAAAGGCAGCTGCGCCCCCGATCCTTCCTCCACGATGCAGGAATTCGAGAGTATTTAGTGCAAAATAGACCCCGGTATGAGATAAAGCTTTTTCAGCCACTGCTTTGACTTCTGTAAGCCCCGCACCAATACTTGCCATCCTGGCTGCGCTTAATACCTGAAATCCTAGTGCCATGCTTGTGCTGAGGGAGTCAACAAGCTCGATTTTGGCTCCGGGAAATGCTTTTTTAGCCTGTATCGCGGATTCCAGAGTACCGGAGAGTCTGCTGGATATGTGAATACTCAGAATATCATAGCCCTGGTCCAGAAGTGAACTATATGCGACCTTAAATTCTTCTGGAGTTGCCTGTGATGTGGAAGGCATCGTTTTTGCTTTTGCCAAACGTTCATAGAATTCCTGAGGTTGAATATCTACACCATCCCTCAATACTTTATGATCCCAGATGACCTGTAAAGGTAAAACCTGAACCGTATGACCATTTAATAGTTGGGCTGGAATGGTAGCGGTACTGTCAGTGACAACAATCACTTTATTCATCAGTCTCCTCCAAAAAAGTACCAATATGTGAGAATTAACACTGATTAAAAGAAATGGTTTCTATTCCTACATCTCTTGACCGATTAGGTTACTCACTATAAAATCATGCCTGTCTCATTGAAGTCAGAATTTAACTATTAATGAAGCGAAAAATGAAGCATGTTTGAAAATCTTTCTAATCGCCTGAATGAAGTATTCCAGCAACTACGCCGGCGCGGGAAATTAACCGCTGCTGATGTTGATGTTATGCTCCGCGAAGTTAGGCTCGCCCTGCTTGAAGCCGATGTAAATTACGGTGTGGTCAAAGATTTCATCAATAGAGTGCGCGAACGGGCAATTGGAGCAGAAGTTTCAAAAGCGTTGAATCCCGCCCAACAAGTGATCAAAATTGTTAACGATGAATTGATAACAACTCTTGGTGGGCCAGCAAGACTGAACCTTACTGGCGTAAAGCCTTATGCGATTATGCTTGTGGGTTTGCAGGGAGCAGGTAAGACGACCGCTGCTGCTAAACTAGCAAAAAAATTACGAGCTGAAGGTGAGCGGGTATTACTGGTGGCTGGTGATCCTTATCGACCAGCGGCAGTAAAACAGCTTCAAACCCTGGGGGAAAAGATCGGGGTCGAGGTTATTTCAGAGGAAGGCATCAAGCCTCCGGATTTAGCTTACCGCGCTTTTGATAAAGCCCAAAAGGGCGGTTACAGCATTGTTATCATCGATACAGCCGGGCGATCACAGCTAGACCAGCCCTTGATGGATGAACTGATAGCGATCAACCGTAAGGTTAAGCTCGTAGATACACTTCTGGTGGTTGACGCCATGACCGGACAGGAAGCTTTACATATTGCGGAGGGTTTCCGGGATTCAGTAAAAATTACAGGTCTAATCTTTACCAAGATGGATGGAGACGCAAGAGGTGGCGCTGCGATCTCTGTTCGCAATGTTACTGGGGTACCAATAAAATTCCTGGGTGTTGGTGAAGGAATTGATGCATTAGAAACGTACGACCCTGGACGATTGGCATCCCGCATTTTGGGAATGGGTGATATGATAGGGCTAATCGAAAAGGCGGAAGCCGCTTTCGATCAGAAGATCGAAAAGGAAGAAGCCGAGCGGATGCTCAAGGGAAAATTTACCCTTGAGGATTTTGCGAATCAGCTTAAGCAAATCCGCAAGATGGGTCCTCTCTCTCAGGTGTTAGATATGATGCCAGGGGGGATGGGAAGGATGGCGCAAAAAGTATCGCCTGAAGATACTGAGAAGCAGTTGAAGTTAACAGAAGCCATTTTAAGTTCAATGACGCGTGGTGAACGCCGCGACCCGGAAATCTTGAATGCTTCGCGCCGACGCAGAATTGCGCGGGGAGCCGGGACAGAAGTTCAAGAAGTCAACCGCATCCTCAAACAATTCCGGGATGCACAAAGGTTGATGAAGACTATTCAGAAAACAGGCGGGCGAGGATTTCCCCGTATGTTCAAGTGATCAAAATGAAAACGGCGGTAAGCGCACCCTTCAGCGCCCCTCGCCAAGGTGGATTTTTGAGTCACGCAAAATTTGATCATTTTTAGTTGAAAATAGGAGAAAAGCAAGATGGTAAGAATTCGATTACGCAGAACAGGTTTGCGGCACCAACCCACTTACCGTGTGGTAGTGGCAGATATTGAAAGCCCGCGTGACGGCAAGTTTCTCGAGATCCTCGGATCTTACATTCCAACCACGGAGCCATTCACTCTCGAGATCAAAGAAGACCGTGTTTATGAGTGGATGAAAAACGGAGCAGTTCCCAGTGAATCAGTGGCAAAACTCTTTAAATCCGTAGGTTTGATGGAAAGATACGAACGCTTTAAGAAAGGTGAAGCTGTGGAAACTTTGCTTGCAGAAGCTGGAAAAGCGTTCGAGAAGCGCGCAGCTTTATCAAAATCTAAGTAAGCGATGAACAATTCCAACGGTTCATCCTATAAACCTCCACGCACAGCTATTGAAGGAGGATCTGTGAAAGAATTAGTCGAATACATTGCTTTAAGCCTTGTCGATGACCCCTCGCAGGTTTTCGTTTCACAGTTTCGTTCTGGCGGAAAAGAGAACCTGGAATTACATGTTGCCAGGGAAGATATGGGAAGGGTTATTGGAAAAGGCGGGCGAGTTGCGAATGCTATGCGTGTGCTATTGCGTGTAGCCGCTGCTCGTGAAGGAAAACAAGCCTCATTGGATGTGGCTGAACCAAAATGACGTCTGATCCAAAAGTTGGAAAAAAGGACCAGTCTTTTTCAGGCTCGCCCAGGTCGGGCGAGCCTGTGTACTTAACAGTGGGAAAACTCCGGAGAACTCATGGAGTCAAAGGAGACTTGTTAATGGATATTCTGGCTGACTCCACCGAAATCTTTATACCAGGGCATATTGTCTATATTGGATCGAAATACCATGAAGCCAAGATTGCTCAGGTTAGATCTGCGAATCAGAATCTTCTAATCCGATTTGAGGGCTACAATGATTGTGATAAAGCGGCTATTTTCAGGAACCAGATGGTGGCGATCAGAACGGAAAATATCCAACCGCTTGCAGAAGGCAGGTATTACCATCATCAAATTGTGGGATTAAAAGTCTTTGACGAATTTGAAAAGGAAATTGGAATCCTCACGGAGATTATTTCCACAGGTGCAAATGATGTATATGTCATCACTGCTGAAGATGGAAATGAACTAATGATTCCCGCTGTTAAGGATTTTATTCTTAAATACGATCTAGACAATCAGCGTATGATTGTCAAACCTCCTCTATGGGAATAATTTGAGAGTGGATCCCAAGGCTTACTGGATAGGGTTCAATATGGTTAAGGGGGTTGGGGCAGTGCGGATGCGCCAATTGCTCAATTTTTTTGGTTCCGCAGAGATTGCCTGGAATGCGCCCGCAGATGCTCTGATTTCTGTCGGATTACCCAAAAAAGTAGTTGAAAACTTTATCCAAATGCGAACACAAATTGATCTTCCTCGCGTGATGGGCAGCATTGAATCAAAGGGGATTACTGCACTCACAATTGAGGATTCGGATTATCCGAGAAGGTTAAGAGAGATCGATCAGCCACCGCCAGTGCTCTATATCAGAGGTTCAATAAACGTTGAAGATGAATGGGCAGTAGCTGTGGTTGGAACACGCCGGGTTACGCCATATGGCAGACAGGTCGCGAATGAGTTGGCGGTTTTTCTGGCTCAAAATGGGATTACTGTTGTCAGCGGAATGGCGCGTGGCGTAGATGCTATTGCGCATCAATCTGCCATGCGTGCCGGGGGGCGGACGATTGCAGTATTGGGAAGCGGTGTCGATGTCATATATCCTCCCGAACATGCCCGGTTGGCAAGTGAAATCTGTAAGCAAGGTGCGCTGGTGAGTGATTATGCCATCGGAACAAAACCAGATGGAATAAACTTTCCACCCCGTAACCGGATCATTTCTGGATTAACCCTGGCAACCGTTGTAGTTGAAGCCGGTGAGACAAGCGGAGCGCTGATCACTGCAGAATTTGCAGTTGAGCAGGGAAAAGAAGTATTTGCGGTTCCAGGAAGTATTCTCGCACCCCAAAGTTCAGGTACCAATCGATTAATTGAGCAGGGAGCCCGGCCTTTGTTGAAGATGAGCGAGATCCTTGAAACACTTAACCTCGAAAAAATTCCAGAAAAGAAATCCAGCCGCAGGCAATTCCCTTTAGAGCCGCCTGAGGCTACACTATTGTCTACATTATCCCAGGAACCCTTACACATGGATGAGGTATCCAGGCTGGCAGGAATGCCGATCAACGAAGTCTCTGCATTGTTAACAATGTTAGAATTAAAAGGAATGGTTTCACATGTAGGCGGAATGAATTACGTGGCTATCCGCGACGAAAAAGGGCAATATCTCAGTCATGGAATTAAATAAACATGTTTATGCTGTAATAATGGCCGGCGGCGGGGGTACCCGATTGTGGCCTGTATCCAGGAAAGAGAATCCCAAGCAATTGCTGGATATATTCAATGGAAGATCTTTGTTCGAAATAGCAGTCAGACGGCTTAAAGGACTGATTCCCTTTGAGCGGATTCTTGTTGTCACAGTTGCAGAACAGGCGAAAAAATTACAAAAGTTAGTCACTGAAATCCCGTCAGCAAATTACCTGATCGAACCTCTTCCCCGGGGAACAGCGGCGGTGGTCGCATTGGCAGCAGCAGCCCTTCAAAAAATGGACCCTTCTGCTGTCATGGTTGTGCTAACTGCAGACCATTTTATAAATAATGTAGAGATCTTCCATTCCGCAATAAAGGCTGGATGCCAGCTTGCCGATGAAGGGAATCTAGTAACATTGGGAATAGAGCCTACATTTCCCTCCTCTGGGTATGGTTATATCGAATTAGGAAATCCCATAGGTGATTTCAACAAGATAACTGCGTATAAGGCTATCCGCTTCGAAGAAAAACCGGATGAAAATCGGGCGATTGATTTTATAAAAAGCGGAAAATTCCTTTGGAACTCCGGTATGTTCATCTGGAAGACCGCTACAGTATTGACTGAGATTACGGAATTGATGCCGGATATTACGCAAGTAATTGGAGAACTGCAGCCATGGATCGGGATAGATCACGGTCACGGGAAATTCATTGAGGCATGGACTTCCATAAAACCGCAAACGGTGGACTACGGGATAATGGAAAAGTCTCGTCGGGTCGGGGTCATCCCTGTTAAGGAAATCGGTTGGAATGATGTGGGCAGCTGGGATTCGCTTTTTGATGTATTACCTGCAGATGAAAACGGCAATATCCTTCTCGGTGACCAGATTCACATGTTGGATTCCAAGGACACATTGGTCTTTTCCGATGAAAAAGAAAAGTTAATCATTCCTTTGGGTATCAAGAACATGATCATTGTGAACACCTCAGATGCTCTCATGATCTGCCCGCGTGGGGATAGCCAGAAGGTGAAACAATTGGTTGATTACTTAAGAACAAACCACTATACTCTTTTTTTGTAGGAGCGTTAATCATGGATGCTTATTGCGTAAAATGCCGAGCGAAGCGTGAAATTATTGATCCAGTGGCGGAATTTAACGCCAAAAGTACTCCGGTTACCCGGGGCAAATGCGCGGTGTGCGGTACCAGTCTTTACCGCATGGGTGCTACCCCCGCGCACCAGGGTATGGTAAAACCTGCTCCTCGAATCAGGCAGCGTAGTGGAAAACTGGTAATCGTTGAATCCCCTGCAAAGGCAAAAACGGTCGGAAGATTCTTGGGAAAGGGATATACAGTCAGGGCTTCGGTGGGGCATGTGCGCGATCTTTTGCGATCTGAAATGTCAGTGGATGTTGAGAATAATTTCACTCCCAAATATCGAGTGCCTAACGAAAAACGCGTTGTGGTTAAAGAATTAAAAGCATTGGCAAAGGATGCAGAACAAATCTACCTGGCTACCGACCCTGATCGAGAAGGCGAAGCAATTGCATGGCATCTCATGGAAGCCGCTCAGATAGAGCCAAAACTTTCTCAACGGGTGATTTTTCATGAGATCACTGAAGGAGCAATAAACGACGCTTTCTCACATCCTCGTGAAATTAATATGGATCTGGTGGATGCCCAGCAAGCTCGACGAGTTTTGGACCGGTTGGTCGGTTATTCAATAAGCCCGGTACTTTGGGAAAAAGTCCGCAGCCGACTGTCGGCAGGGCGGGTACAATCGGTTGCATTGCGTTTGATTGTGGAACGCGAAAAGGAAATTGAAGCCTTCAATCCTGTTGAATACTGGTCGATCGAAGCCGAACTTTCGCCGGAAAAAAAGAAATCGACTTACTTTACAAAACTTGCAAAAATCGATGAGAAGGATCCTGAGCTAGGAAACAAAGACGTAACAGAGGGTTATTTGAGGGATATGGAGGGATCGGAGTTTTCAATCTCCAAGATCAAGCGAAGTGAACGACGCCGCAAACCCTCCGCTCCTTTTATTACCAGTACATTGCAGCAGGAGGCTTCACGCAGGCTGGGTTACACAGCCCGCCGGGCGATGATGATCGCTCAACAACTCTATGAGGGTATAGACCTGGGTGAAGGAACCATTGGTTTGATCACCTACATGCGAACCGATTCAACGAATATTGCCGAAGTGGCAGTGAACGAAACAAGAGATTTTATCAAAGGGACATATGGAGATAGTTACCTTCCCGGGACACCGCCAACCTATAAAACTCGGGCTGTTTCTGCTCAGGAGGCGCATGAGGCAATTCGACCGACCTCAGTTTTGCGGCAACCTGAAAAGGTCAAGGAGTTCCTCTCCCCTGAGCAGTTTAAGTTATATCAACTGATCTGGCAGCGGTTTGTTGCTTCTCAAATGGAGTCTGCTGTCTACGATACCCTCTCCATCGAAGTAACCGCCCATGGCAAACAACATGCATATTTATTCCGTGCTTCAGGCTCAACGATAAAATTCCCTGGATTTTTGGTTGTCTATGAAGAAGCTGCCGATGAAGATCAGAAATCTGATGAACCGGAAAATATGAAGATCCCAGCGGGTCTTGAAGAGGGGCAGAAACAGAGACTAATCAGGCTCATCCCAGAACAGCATTTTACCCAACCACCTCCAAGGTTTACAGAAGCCACTTTGGTGCAGGTTCTTGAAGAATATGGGATTGGACGACCATCTACCTACGCTCCTATTCTATCCACCATCCAACAGCGAGGGTATGTGACCCGCGAAGCAAAACGGTTGTTCCCAACCGAGACAGGAATCCTGGTGAATGAACTGGTGGTGAATCACTTCCCGGATATTGTGGATATGCAATTCACCGCTAAAATGGAATCTGAATTGGATGAAGTCGCTAACGGAAAAATTGACTGGAGAAAGGTTATTGGAGAGTTCTATACCAAGTTTGAACCCACAGTAAAGAAAGCCCAGGCAGAAATGCCGGTCACCAAATCGGAGCCGGAAAAAATCGGCAGGGAATGCCCGGATTGCGGTCATGACCTGGTCATCCGGTGGGGTAGGTATGGGAAATTCATCAGCTGTTCCAACTTCCCGGCTTGCCGGCATACTGAAGCGCTTCTAGAGAAAATTGGCGTCACCTGCCCGAAAGATGGCGGTGATGTGGTCTTGCGTAAAACTCGCAAAGGCAGGATTTTTTATGCCTGCTCAAATTACCCGAATTGTGATTTCACCAATTGGAAGCGTCCGGTTGCCAAACCTTGCCCCAATTGCGGAGGATTACTGGTCATTGCCAACAAGAAAGAAGTTCAATGCGCCCAATGTGAGGAATCCTTCCTGATAGAGCAAATAGGTGAAGTAATCCCCGAATAGGCACGGTTATTGCAACATTTTCGCTATAGTTGCCTTTGCTGGTAATTGACCTTGTAAAAGGACAATCCAATTTCTCTTGGCAACGGGAGCGAAAAATGGACAAGATCAAAACGCTTTTGCAGCGCCCTCTGATCGCCGGTTTGGTAGGATTAGTGGTTGGTTTGATCATCGGGTTGCCAATCCTTGGGTGGGGAGTCTGGCCGGTAAAATGGAAAGATGCAGATGCCAGTTTCCTGCGGGAAGACCTGAAAAAACAATACCTGTGCATGGTGGTTGATTCTTATAAGGTCAGCCAAAATGTTGAAGTTGCCAGAGCTCGTATTGATTCACTAGGTTTGGATGTGGCATCATCCCCCTATATGTTTGATACGCTCCAAAGCGCGGGATGTTCATATAGTTCCGGTTCACCGGAAGTTGTAGCCTTAAAATCAGCATTGTTATCCGGCACAACTGGTGGCGATACAGCAGGTGGTACTGTTACTACCCAGGTACCATTGCCAACTACAACTGTCGCAAAGCCCAAGAATTCAAAAAGTTCTACCCTGCTGCTTTCCCTTTTATGTGCATTATTCCTTATCATCGGGGGAGCTTTACTCTACATTTTCTTCCTCCGTAAACGGAAGAAGACCGGTGATGCTGGTACGGAGGTAGTGGAAGGTGAGGAAGATTACCTGGTTGAGGAAGAACAAGATCTACAGGGCACTGACAGGACACAAGGGGGCGAATCAAGGGTTGTTCCCGGTTCTGTAACCCCTGCTTCAAATTCAGCAAGTCCTGCAGCTCATTTTATGACCACGTATGTCATCGGTGATGATCTTTATGATGATTCCTTTAGCATCGATGATCAATCTGGAGCATTCCTCGGTGAATGTGGCGTGGGTATTTCAGATACCATCGGTGTGGGGGACCCCAAGAAGGTGACTGCATTTGAGGTCTGGTTGTTCGATAAGAATGACATACAGACTGTCACCAAAGTATTGATGAGCTCCCATGCTATGAATGATCCAATGATCCGACAACGATTAGCTTCGAAGGGTGAGCCTGTGCTCATCGAACCCGGGCAGCAAATCCTGCTCGAAACTGCCACCTTACAGCTTGAAGCTCGTGTAATCGAGCTTGTATACGGGCAAGGAGCTTTACCCACGAGCAGTTTCTTCGAACGGTTAACCCTTGAAATTGCGGTCTGGCCAAAATAATAACGGTAAAAAAAAGCCCCGGAATTCCGGGGCTTTTTTTTTATTCAACAACTAGGATTGAAAATTCCTTATTTCCCATCGGAGTAGCTACTTCAACCACTTCACCCTGCAAATGACCGAGCAATGACTGTCCGATAGGCGAATTAAAGGACATCTTTCCACTCATCGGATCAGCTTCCTGGGGTCCAACGATGGTGTACGTCATTTCGGGGTTCGTTCCCTCCTTGATCGTTACTTTTGAACCGATTTCCACTTTACCGCTTCGGGGTTTATTTTCATCAATAGTTACTACATTCCGGAGCAACTGGGTTATATATGCAATCCTGCCTTCCACGAAACCTTGTTCCTCTTTGGCTGCATGATAATCCGCATTCTCTGAAAGATCCCCCATCTGGATGGCAGAACGCAGGCGTTTAGAAAGCTCAACCCTGACTGTACCGGTCAGGTGCTCCAGTTCTGCCCGTAGTTTTTTTTCGCCTTCTTCAGTTAAATAAGTTGCTTGATCCATTCATGCTCCAATAATAAATTATGGCAATAGAGAGGGGTCAAAAAGCCGTTGATACTCTTCTACGGCAAACCTGTCAGTCATTCCCGCAAGGTAATCACAAATTGTACGCTCTTTTCCTTTTTCGTCAATTAGCTCCTGAAACTGATAGGGTAACATAGCGGGCTCATGGATGTAAGCGTTGAACAACTCAGATAATACCCGCTCTGCTTTTTGCTGCATGCGAACAACCCGGTAA
>ERZ1649853.873-NODE-873-length-12079-cov-5.171158_pt1 | contig 12079 bp, 10 predicted proteins | sample MGYA00575353_ERZ1649853 | MGnify/ENA primary metagenome ERZ1649853 (study PRJEB40853, sample SAMN11349654) | freshwater sediment metagenome | isolation source: river sediment | host: Sediment | place: India: Okhla Barrage, New Delhi | collected 2017-02-21 ...
GGCACGGCCGCCGCGACCGGCGGAGGCGCCGCGGCCGGAGTCGCCGGAGCCGCGCCCGCGGCCGGGGCGACCTTAACCGGGTCCATCAACTGCTTGATCTGGCTGCGGGTCAGCGGGCCCCGGAGGTACGACATGGCCCAGCGCGTCTCGAAGACCAGCGGGGCATCGTCATGGACGTTGTTCATCAGGAAGATGCGGTTGGAGAGGCCGGCCAGCGTTTGCTCCATGCCCTGGCGGTCCCAGGCCACGCCGTTGGTGGCCGCCACCCCCTCCAGCCCTTCCAGGACCCGCGCCTTGTCCCTCTCCGTCTGGAGCCGGCCGATGAACCACGTCCCGGTGTTGGACAGTCCCTTGTAGTCCAGGTCCACCGGGTTCTGGGTGGACAGCACGATTCCCACCCCAAAGGCCCTGGCCTGCTTCAGCAGGGTGAGCAGCGGCGTCTTGGAGGGCGGATTGGCCACCGGCGGGAAGAACCCGAATATCTCGTCCATGTACACGATGGACCTCAGGCTGGTGGTGCCGGACAGGGTGCGCATCCATCCCAGCACCTGGTTGAGCAGCAGGGAGACGAAGAACATCCGTTCCGAGTCGCTCAGATGGGCGATATAGAACACAGCGATCCGGGGCCTGCCTTCCGGCGTGTAGAGGAGGGAGCCGATATCCAGCGCTTCGCCTTCCAGCCAGGTGCTGAACCCCGGGGCAGCCAGCAGGTTGTTCAGGGACAGGGCCAGGGCGAACCGCTCTTTGGCGGGGTAGAAGGAGTCCAGGTCCATGACCCCGACCTTGCTCATCGGCGGCGCCTGGATCTGCTGAATAAGGGCAGCTATGTCCATGTCCCGCTTCTCCCTCCATGCCCTGTCCAGCAGAGTGGAGACCAGGATGTGCTCCCGGCTCTTGATGGGATCGGCTTCAATGCCGATGATGCCCAGCAGGCTGGTGGCCGTGGTGTTTATCCGCTCGCGCAACAGCTCCTCGTCGTCCAGGATCGCCTGCGGCGGCGCGGCAAAGGATTTCAGGATGGAGACCGGGATGCCGGCCGTGCTCCCCGGAGTGTAGATGGCGAAGCTTGTCGACTGCCGCAGCCTCCGGATCCGGTCCCCGCTCTGCCCCCAGGAGGCCAGGCCGTTCTTCCACGTCTCCGCCTGTTTGGCCGCATAGTCCTCCGGCGACATCCCCTTCTTCAGGGCATCCTCCTGGTTGACCCAGGGCAGAAAGTCCTCCGCCCTCAGATCGGGAAAGGTCAGCAAGAGGTTGGTGAGGTCGCCTTTGGGGTCAATGGCGATGGCTGGAATGCCATCGATAGCGGCTTCCTCCAGGAGCGAGATACAGAGGCCCGTCTTGCCGCTGCCGGTCATGCCGACGCAGACGGCATGCGTCACCAGGTCCTTGGAGTCGTACAGGAACAGCCCTTCCTCCGGCCTCCTGGACGCCAGCTGGTAGGGCCGGCCGAGATAGAAAACGCCCAGCTTCTCGTAGTCTTCCACGGTTGTCTCCTCCGGCGCCGGCCGCGGGCCTCTCTCTCCGCCGGGCGGCACGGTGATCTCTCACCGCTAATTGTACCAATTGCCGGCCCCGGCCCGCCGCCTACCGGTCCAGCTTGAACTCCCACTGGCAGCAGCAGTCGCGGTAGGTCTCCCGCGGAGGCACCTTCAGCGGTATCACCTGGATCTGAGGGCTGAAGAAATGGGCCATGATGCCCATCACCTTCGGCTCCATGTCCTGGCAGATGAGCTTCTCCCGCCCGGTCCCCTCCTTCTCCAGCGAGATGAGGCTCGGGCAGTGATGAATGGTGAGGACGCCGTCGTTGGGGCCCTTGAGATCCAGAGCATACTTGTAGATATGCATCCAGGGGGAGATCTGGATGTACTTGAACAGGGTAGTCACATCATCGCCCTGGATATTCAGCACGGCGCTCATCTTCTTCATTTCCCACAGCTGGGCCTTCTCCCAGACTTTGACGTCGCAGTCGAAAGCCTCGTCGTTGCCCCACTTGTTCATCACCGTGAGATACCAGAAGCCGTCTATCCGCAGCATGTACTCGTTGTAGGCCTGCAGTAGCTTCAGCGCGGTCTCCTTGGTGAGCTGGTCGTGGCTGAAGGCCGGGTCAAACGGGCCGCTGTAGTCGCTCAGTTCCGCCATGGTGTTACCTCCTCTCGGCTGGCGCAGCATGGTCTGGCCGCCTGTGCGGCCCGGGCTAGCGCAGCATGGTCTGGCCGCCGTCTACCATCAGCGTCTGGCCCGTGATGTAGTCCGAGTCAGAGCTGGCCAGGAAGACCACCGCCCGCCCGATGTCCCTCTCCGCGTCCCCAAAGCGCCGCATGGGGACGGCCGCCAGCATGCCCTTCACCATCTCCGGCTTCGTCTCCATCTGCCTCTCCCAGTGGGGGTTGCTGGCCAGCGGGCAGATGGCGTTGGCATTGATCCGGTAGCGGGCCCATTCGTGGCAGGCCACCCTGGTCAGGGCCCGGATGGCCTCCTTGGCCGCGGCGTAGGCCGCCCAGCCCGGCGCCCCGTCCAGCCCGGCGGTCGAGCCGAAGTTGACTATCTTGCCCCCATGCTCCTTCAGGTAGGGGAAGCACTCCTGCATGAAGTAGAAGGTGCCCATGAGCCCGGAGCCCAGCGCCAGGGCCATGTCTTCGTCGGTGGTGTCCTTGAGCAGCACGTCGTTCCTCATGGCCTGGGCCGCGTTCACCAGGATGTCCACCGTCCCGAACTCCCTGGCGGCCGCGGCCACCACCGCCCTGACCTGCTCCCGCCGGCCCACATCGCAGGCCACCGCCAGGGCCCGGGCGCCGGTGCCCGCCACCTCCGCCGCCGCCTCCCGGCAGGTTGCCTCCTTCATGTCCGCCAGGACCACGGAAGCCCCTTCCCTGGCCAGGGCCAGGGCCACGCCCCGGCCTATGCCCTGCCCCGCTCCGGTCACGATGGCCACCTTTCCGTCCAGCTTCCCCATCTGACTGATGCCCTCCGTTCTCCGGCCCCTACATGAGGCTGGTCAGCCCGCCGTCCACCGGCAGGGTGATACCCGTGGTGCCGCCAGCGGCATCAGATGCCAGGTAGATGACCGCCGCCGCCACCTCCTCCATGGTCACCCCCCGGCCCAGCGGCACCCGCTCGTAGATGGCTTTGAGATGGGGGTATCCTTCCATGTACCCGGGATGTATCGGGGTGGCGATGAAGCCGGGGGCCACGGCATTCACCCGGATCCGGTAGCGCCCCCATTCCACCGCCAGGGTCTTCACCAGGTTCATCAGTCCGGCCTTGGCGGCGCCGTAGGCGCAGTTGGTCGGGCTGGCGCGGAGCCCCTCCGTGGAGGCCACGTCGACGATGCAGCCGCCACCCTGCTCTATCATCACCGGCGCCACCGCCCTGCTGCACAGGAAGTGGGCCTTGAGGTTCAACCGGACCATGGCATCGAACCGGTCCTCCGCCAGCTCCAGGGTGGAGACGGGCATGCTGGTGCCCGCGCTGTTCACCAGGATATCGATGCGCCCGAAGGCCTCCTTCGCCCGGCACACCATGGCGCTGACCTGCTCCGCGTTCTCCACGTTGGTCGGCACAGCGATGCACCGGCGGCCCAGCCCGCGGACCTCCTCGGCGGCCGCCTCCAGCCGCTCCGCCTTCCGGGCACAGATCAGCAGGTCGGCCCCCGCCCTGGCCATCTCCAGGGCCACCACCTTGCCCGTCCAGCGGCTGGCCCCGGTCACGATGGCCACCTTGCCTTCCAGCGAGAACATCGAGCTCATACGTCCCGCTCCTTTCTCTGCATCATTCTATGAGACCCCACCCTACAATATAACACGATGGTGGCCCGCCGAAACGGGCCACCATCTGTTCACAGTGAACACGCCTGCCAAACTGGTGTGGCCAGGGGGGGGGTTGGGCCGCCGCCGAGCCTGGCGGGACAGGTCACCTGAACCAACCGGTCCCTCAGAAGGGTGCGAGGCTCAGGTCACAAGGCCAGCGCCTGTTCCCGGAATGTGGCCAACAGTGGACAATCAGGCCACTTGCAGTTCTTCATCTTCTCCCCGGTATTCTTGGCCTCCTTGTACCGGTTAACATAGGAGCACCTGGTGGTGCCGTCAGGCTGAACCATAATGGTGGCAAAATCGCCTACGAACTCGCAACTCAGCGTGGTGGCCGTTACTTTCCAACCCATATCAGCGCTCCTATCTCATGGCCTGCCGGGGCCGATGCATCAGGTTCGATGCGCGTCAATCTTGACCCTCTAGTCATGACGCGTCAACCCAGCCAGCGTTTCCGCCTCTTGTAGTGCTTGATCTCCCGATAGTGCTTGGTCGTGCCCACGGCGCCCAGTCCCATGTAGAACTCCCTGATATCCGTGTTAGCCCGCAGCTTCTCCCCGGTGTCATCCAGCACGATGCGCCCGCTCTCCATCACGTACCCGTGGGTGGCCAGGGACAGGGCCGCCCTGGCATTCTGCTCCACCAGGAGGATGGACACCTGCTCCTCCTCGTTAATGCGCTTGAGTATCTCGAAGATCTCTTCCACCAGCAGGGGGGCCAGCCCCAGTGACGCCTCATCCACCAGCATCAGCTTGGGGTGCGACATCAGCCCTCGGCCCACCACCAGCATCTGCTGCTCGCCTCCGGACAGATAGCCCGCAGTCCGGTTCTTCATATCCTTGAGCACCGGGAAGTAGGAGTATACCTTGTCCAGGTCCCCCTTCACGTTCTGCCCGGAGAACGACACGGTGGCCCCGGCCTTGAGGTTCTCTTCCACCGTCAGGTCAACCAGGGTCCGGCGCCCCTCGAGGATCTGGATGATTCCCAGCCGGGCAATGTCCTCCGGGCTGCCGTTCTCGATCCTCTTCCCATCGAACTCTATGCTCCCATCAGTTACCCGGCCTTCCTGGGTCTTGAGCAGGCCCGAGATGGCCCGGAGGGTGGTGGTCTTCCCCGCGCCGTTGCTGCCCAGGATGGCCACCACGGCGCCCTTGTCGACCTCCAGGGAGACCCCCCGAAGCACGAGGATGACATCCATGTACTTCACTTCAACGTTGTTCAGAGCCAGCATCGCCATCGGTCACCACCTCATACCGCAGCCGTCTCCTGCTCGCCCAGGTAGGCCTTGATCACCACCTGGTCTTTCTTGATGGCCTCGGGCGGCCCCTCGGCGATCTTGCGCCCGAAGTCCAGCACAACGACGTTGTCGGTGATGTCCATCACCACGCCCATGTCGTGCTCGATGAGGACGATGGTGATCCCCTTCTCCTCCTGGACATCCAGGATGAAGCGGGCCATGTCCTCTTTCTCCTCCATGTTCATGCCGGCCATCGGCTCATCCAGCAGAAGGACCCTGGGCTCCTGGGACAGGGCGCGGCCCAGATCGATGCGCTTGCGGATCCCGTATGGCAGCGTTCCGACGATCGCCTTCCGGTACTTCTGCAGATCGAGGAAATCGATGATCTCCTCCACCTTCCACCGGTGATTCACCTCTTCCCGGTGCGCCCGCCCGTAGAAGATCCCGCTCTCGAACCAGGTGGCCTTCATGAAGAAGTGCCGGGCCGACATCAGGTTGTCCACCACGCTGAGCCCAGCGTACAGCTGTATGTTCTGGAAGGTGCGACTGATGCCCAGCCTGGCCACCCTGTCGGGCGGCATCCTCGTGATCTTCCTGTCCCGGACGTAAACGTCGCCCTTCTGCGGCCGGTAAAACCCGCTGATGCAGTTCAGCGTGCTGGTCTTGCCGGCCCCGTTGGGGCCGATAATCGATACGATCTGCCCGGTCTTCACCTGGAAGCTGATGTCCGCCAGCGCCTGTATACCGCCGAAGGACAGGCCCAGGCCTTCCACCTTGAGTTCAACACTATCCGCCATTCTCTCTCAGCCTCATCGCCTTGCTCAGCAGACCACTCCCCGGCCCGCTGCTGGGTCAGAGGACTCCTGGAGGGCCCGGAGACCCTCCAGGAGGTGACCCGTTTTGCCTGCTCTTTTCCGCTAGCTGCACCCGGTCAGGGGTTCGTACCACTTCTCTGACGCCAGCTTCCACTTGGAGGCAGCCACGTCCCACTCAACTATGCGGCACGCCTTCAGCCCGGTATTGCAGCCTTCGGCGAAGCTCAGGACGTTGCCCGTCTCACACAGGTCCATCTCCAGGCCGTTGAAGGCTGCCTGCAGGGCCAGGCCGTCGATCTTGGTCTTGTCCGCCCCAACATCCTTGGCAGCTTTGGCAATGCCTTCGTACACCACCATGCCGGTTGACCACCCCGAGATCGGGCCGGTGCTGGCCTTGCGCGCGGCCGCATCGCTGGCGTGGTTCTCGTCGATGTAGGTGTACAACTCGTTGATCCAGTCGCAATCGGTGTCCTGGCCGATGTACGGCCCCCACCAGGAGTAGTAGCAGCCGGAGAGGTCTGCGGCCGGAGTGTTCTTCTGCACCAGCGCCCAGTAGCCGCTGAACTGGTCGGTGCCGCAGACGAATTTGCCATCGTAGCCCAGGGCCCTCATCTGGCTGACGAAAGTGGCCAGCGAATTGGCCACGGCCGAGCAGATGATGTAGTCGCAGTCCTTGAACTTGTCATAGGATGCGCTCCAGGTCACGTTCTGCAGGGTGGCCCTGTCCACCCCGACCCACTCGAACTTGTCCCCCCACTGGTCGTCATTCAGCACGTTGTCGATCCCGGCCTGGAACTCATCGGTGGTGGCCAGGGTCCAGCCCTGGTGACCAACCTTCGGCTTGGTCGGATACCCGTCCCAGTCATCCGCGATCCACTGCATGATCTCTTCGGTCGTCCAGGTCATGGCGGGCACCGGGTGCCAGAGCCATGGGAAGTCCAGCTTGTCCGTGCGGCCGGTAGTGCTGACAGTAGGCATCTGGTCGTCCACCAGGTACGTCGACAGCTGGTCCGGCTCCGTGCGCCCCATGGCGTAGAAGAGGTCCATTCCCTGGGCCATCAGGGACTGGTAGCCTTCAACCGTCTTGGAGTAGTCCAGCCGGTGGTCGTACTGCACGTACTTGATGGTCACCCCCTCAACGGGGTCCTTCTCCATGTAGTAGCTGAGGCTCTCCTTGAATGCCTCTACAGTGGGCACCACGGCGAAGGCCGCCGCGCCGCTGAAGTCCGCCAGTATCCCTATGGTAATCTCGGCTTCGGTGGTCTCCTCCCCCCCACCACACCCGACCAGGACCGGCGTGAGAGCCAGCACCAGGCCCAGGACAGCCAGGGCAACCATTCTCATTCTTCTCTTCCAGCTCATTACCCTCTCCCTTCTTGTCTGTTGTCTTTCCTTTCCAGACACAGATTCACCGACGACACCACTTTGTCCTCATGTCACACTAGTCTCTCCACCTCCCTCAATAGCTGAATGGGCGCAGGCGGTAGTAGAGCTTGATCTTCTCCACGCGGTGCTGAATTCCTCGCGGCTCGAACAGCAGAAAGGCGACGATGACCAGTCCATAGACCACCAGCTGAAGAGCGGGGCCGACGCTGCTGGAGGTTCCGGATGGCATCCACTCCATTACCGCCGGAGACAGGTACCTGGCGGTCAGCTTGTCCAGGATCTGCATGAATATCACTCCCAGGACGGCGCCGGACGTACTCCCCATGCCGCCGATGATGACCATGCCCAGCAGGATTAGCGAGAGGTTGAAGCTGAAGATGTCCGGGTGCAGGTAGCGGAGGTGATGCGCCATGAGCCAGCCGGAAATGCCGGCAAAGAAGCAGCCCAGAAAGAAGGCCAGCAGCTTGGTGCGAAACAGGTTGATGCCCATCACCTCGGCCGCCAGGTCGTTGTCCCTGACCGCTACCATCTTCCGCCCTGGCGAAGTCCTCTGTATGTTCTTGGCGTAGAACACCGCGACCAGGACGATAGCCAGCGTCACCCACCAGAACTGCACCTTGGTGAAGACGGAGTCGCCCGCGCTGAGCTGCGCCACGTGCAGGCCCACCCCCTGGCCCCACGATTGCGGCTGCTTTATCACGAACATGATGACGAACTGGGCGGCGATGGTGGCCATCACCAGGTACAGGCCCTTGATGCGCAGGGCCGGGATGCCAAACATCATCCCGATAAGCCCCGCCATCAGGCCCGAGAGCGGCAGCGTCAGCCACGGGGACCAGCCGTAGTTGCCGGTCAACACCGCGGTGCCGTACGCCCCCACCGCCATGAAAGCAGCGTGGCCCATGGCGAACTGGCCGCACAGACCCGTGGTGATATGGAGCCCCATTACCGCCACAACATAGATTCCGGCCGTGATGAGCCATGTTTGCCACTCAGGCGACAACCAGATCACCACGATGGCCAGGAAGACGACCGCCAATACCAGGAGCAGCCACTGCGTCTTGGTGCGCACGATGGCCATGTCCTGCTGGGGGTTCCGGTTGAACACTCCACAGGGCAGCATAGTCTAGATCCTTTCTATCCTCTTCTGGCCAAACAGACCCTGAGGCCTCAGCAGCAGTACGATCAGCATGAACACCCACGGCACAACTTCCTTCAGCCCCGTCAGCCAGTAGGCTCCCAGCGACTCAACGCCGCCGATCAGCAGCCCGCCGACGTAGGCCCCCGGGATGGAGTTCAGACCGCCAACGAGCAGTATGGTCATGCCCTTCCCCAGCAATATGTCGCCATTCTCGACCGTGACGGTGAATACCATACCCGCCAGGACACCGCAGATGGCGCCGAACGCGCCGCTGATGGCCCACGATAGCGAGAATATGCGGTTGACCCGGATGCCCAGGCTCTGGGCCACCTCGTGGTCGGCCGCCACCACCCGCATCGACAGACCCACCGTAGTGAAGCGGAAGAACAGCACCAGCAGCAGGAACACCCCGGTGGCCACCAGGAACGCTATGGCGGCGTCAGGCATGACCTTGATGCCGGCGATGCTCCACAGGCCCACCGGCTTGAAGGGAATGGTCCATATCTTGCCGGGCCAGAACAGCACGATCAGGCCGTGCAGGACGAAGCCCACCGCCAGGGTCATCATCAGTATGGCCAGCACCGACTGGCCCACCAACTGACGCACCGCAAACCTCTCGACCAGCACGCCGAGCACAGCCCCGCTCAGCATCATCACCGGAACGGCGACATACGCGATGAGCCCCCAGGGCTCCATCAGCTGAAACAGCACGTAGCTGATAAGGCAGATGATCCAGCCATAGGCCATGTTGAGGACATGGCTCGATTTGAAGACGATCACGAAACCCAGGGCGATGAGGCCATACACCCCGCCCAGTAGCACCCCTTCAACGAGAACGTTCAGCATACCTGCACCTCAGTCAATCGGATTCACCCTGATATCCGCCTTGATCACGCCCTGTCTCCCGTCGCGGTAGATCACCGGGACCTCAACAGCAGCCGTCTCCTGGTCGCCATACAGCGCCCCGATGAACTCCTTGTAGCGGTCCTCCACGAACCGTCGCCGGAGCTTCATGGTGCGGGTGAGCTCCGACTCGTCCGGGTCAAGCTCCTTGGGCATGTTCAGAAACTTCCGGATTCTCTGCTTGTTGGGGAGCCGGCTGTTCAGATTCTTGATCTCCTCGCCTATCAACTGCACCACCTGCGGCTTCTGAGAGAGGTCGGCGAAGGTGGTGTAGGGTATCTGCTTCTTCTCCGCCCAGTGCCCCACGTTGTCATAGTTGATATTAATCACCGCCGCCACGAAATCGTGCTTCTGGTCCCCCACTACAAAGGCATCCTTTATGTAGGGACTGAACTTGAGCCGGGCCTCGATATACTGCGGGGCATAGCGCGTGCCGTCCGCCAGTGTGCTCATGTACTCCAGGCGGTCCAGGTAGTAGATGTGCCCGAACTGGTCCAGGTAGCCGGCATCGCCGGTGTGGAACCACCCGCCGGCGAAGGCCTTCTCGGTGGCTTCCGGGTTCTTATAGTACCCCTGCGCCGAGGCATGGCCCCGGACCAGGATGTGGTTGTCATCCATTATGCGGACGATGGTCTCCGGCTGCACCCGGCCCACCGTATCGAACTTGATGTCCCCCCTCATGTGCATGGAAACGCCGGTCTCGCTGCTGCCATAGAGCTGCCTGATGTCCACCCCGATGGCCGTTATCATGCGGAACACGTCCGGCCCCAGCAGCGCCCCGGTGGTGAAACCGTACTTGAGCTTGCTGAAGCCCAGCTTGTCCTTGAGCGGATCGAAGAGCATGACCCTGGCCACAGGATGGAGCAGTCTCCACACCATGGCCGGCTTCTCCCCATTGAACTCGGCGTCAGCCACCTTGTAGCCCACCGGCATGAAGACCTGGTAGATCCACCTCTTGAGCAGCGTGGACTCCGAGATCCTGTTCTGGATGCTGGAGGCCAGGTTCTCCCAGAGCCGGGACTGGTACAGCAGAACGCTGGCGCCAATCTCGCGGATGTTCTCCTGGACCGTGTCCTGGGACTCGCAGAAGTTCATGCGCACGCCCCTGGCCAGGCTGCCCAGAAAGCCCATGCCCTGCTCCGCCATCCAGCCGGGGAGTATGAAGGAGACCCACTCATCGTTCTCGTCCATGGGATTCAAGGCATAGAAAATGTGGTTGCTGGAGAACAGGGAGTCATTGGTGAAGATGCCCCCCTTGGGGTAGCCTGTGGTCCCGGAAGTGCCGATGATCATGATCATGTCGTTGCCCTTGCCTTTGGCGATCTCCTCTTCGAAGAAACCGGGGTGGTCCTTCTCGTACTGCACGCCCATCTCGGAGACCGCGTCGAAGCCGGCCAGCAGCGGCTCGTCATAGCCCTTCAGGCCCTTGGGGTCCCAGTAGATCACTTTCCGGACCAGGGGTATCTGGTCCTTGATCTGGAGCACCTTGTCCACCTGCTCCTGGTCCTCGGCCACGACGAACTTGGCATCCGTCAGCTCCAGGAAGTACTTCACCTCGTTGGGCCCGCTGCTGGAGAAGACGCCGGTGATGGCGCCGCCCAGCGCCTGGGCCGCCAGCTCCGCCCAGAACCAGTGGGGGTCATTGTCGCCGATGATGGCCATGAGGTCCCCGCGCTGGAAACCGAGGCTCTTCAATCCCAGGGAGAAGTCCTTGACCCGCTGGTAGCCTTCCGCCCAGGTGTACTCCCTCCAGAAGCCGAGCTCCTTCTTCCGCATCCAGACCTTGTCCCCCCAGCGCTGCCGGTTGGCCAGCAGCAGCTTGGCTGCGGTCTGGTCCTTCTCGGTCGCGAGTGCCGCGTACTGGTCCGCTCCGCCCTTGCGCCGCTTTCCGGCAGCTGCCACAGTCACCATCTGCTGTCCACTACCTTCTTAGCTTCCTGAGGCAACGCGCCCTGGCCCAGGAAGTTGATCTCATCCATCCTCAGCTTGAAGACATCCTGGCACCGATGATTGATGGCCGCTGAGAGCGCCTTCTGGTCCACGCCGGGACCCGTCTCCACGTTGAGAGCAATGCGGTCCCGCTGGTCCACCAGCTTGAGCACCAGCTGGAAGCGGGACACCTCGGGCAGCTTGGAGAAGGCCTCATCCAGCTCCCTCATATGCACGAACATGCCCTTGACCCTCACGTGGTCTCCCACCATCCCCAGGATGCGGGTGATCCGGTGCGACGTGCGGCCGCAGCGGCAGGTCTGGTCGGTATAGGAGGCCAGGTCGCCGGTGCCGAACCTCACCAGCGGATACACCTTGGAGAGCAGCGTCACCACTACCTCGCCCTCCTCCAGGGGCTTGACCTGCTTCCCGGTCCTAGGGTCCACGATCTCGATAATGCAGACATCGTCATCGTAGTGGTAGCCCTCACCCAGCCCGCAGTCGTAGGCTACCCCGCCCAGGTCGGCCGTGCCGTACCCGTCACCTACAACCAGGCCATAGTCCTTCTCAAAGACTTTTCGCAGCACCTGGATGTGCCTCTCCCCGCCCCCGGAGCAGTACCTCAGGTTGAAGTCCTTCCTGAAGTTGTACCCCATCTCCTCCGCCCTCTTCAGCAGGCTCATGGTGAAGCTGGGGAAGGCGAAGATAGCGCTGACCTTCAGGTCATGCATGATCCTCACCTGGAGATCGGTCTGGCCGATGCCCGCCGGCACTACGGTGCACCCCATCACATCCAGGGCATCCGTCAGGCACAGGCCCGCCGGGACCATGTGATAGGCGTTGGAGACCATCACCACGTCCC
>ERZ1649853.874-NODE-874-length-12077-cov-6.810265_pt1 | contig 12077 bp, 11 predicted proteins | sample MGYA00575353_ERZ1649853 | MGnify/ENA primary metagenome ERZ1649853 (study PRJEB40853, sample SAMN11349654) | freshwater sediment metagenome | isolation source: river sediment | host: Sediment | place: India: Okhla Barrage, New Delhi | collected 2017-02-21 ...
TGAAGATGTGAGCCGGTATGTCCATGGTCAGCCCCTCCTTTTCGCGAAGGCGTCACTTCCGCCTTCCTGCAGGGTTCATCCCCGTATCCCCCTATTTTACTTAAAGTTTCACTTTTGCGCCTCGATTTTTTTACGAAGCCTCTCGATTCGGCGGAGCCACTCCTGCCGTTCCCTCGCCCATGCCGGACCGGGCATGGCGCGCCTGGATTCGACCTGCCGCAGGCCCTCCTGCGCCCTCTCCATGGCTTCCCCCAGGTTGTGAAGCCGGTGCTCGTAAGCCTTGGCGAGTTCTTCCAGGACGGAGAGGGAGGGCCGGCAGAGGGACCGAGCCCCTTCCCACAAATCGACGGCCGATTCCCACTGGCGGCCCTGCTTCGCGAGGCCTGCAAGCCTCGTCATGGCTTCCCCGCGGCTTTCAGGGTCCTCCAGTGCAGCCCGCCAGAGATCCTCGGCCCGCCGGCAGTCCCCCCGGGAGGACCAGAGATCGCCGGCCAGCAGCAATTCCTGTCCCTGGTTTCCCTCGCCCGCCACGAGCCTTCCCACGTGGGACTTCAGGGCGGCCAGGGAGAGGATGTCAAGCCTGTTGTGGAGGAAGACGCCCTCCAGGGGGGAAGCGTCGCCGGTTGACAGGAATTCGGCGTAAAGGGAGGGGATTTGCCACCCCGGCACGTCCGACGCTTCCCTTTGGACGCCGAGGATGGAGCGTTCCACCTCCCCGAGGCGGCAGGAGGGGAGGCTGCACCGCCAGAGGGAGCGGGCGAGACCCAAAAGGTCGAGGTGCGGGGAGCCCGGCCTGAATCCCGGCCTGCGCGCGAGAATGGCCCGAGTCTGCAAAAGCGGCAGGTCGAAACGCCGCCCGTTGTATGTGACGAACCCCGCCCCGTCCGGGACCAGGCCGTCCAGCGCTTCGAGCCACTCGGTCTCGCGGGCGGGGGTGGCCAGGAAAAGCTGCCTGACGCGGAACCCGGTTCCCTCCAGGGTCCCGACCCCGGCCAGGAAGGCATAGGTGCCGGTTCCCCCGGCCAGGCCGGTTGTCTCGAGGTCCAGGAAACAGGGGGGGGCCGCCGCACCCCACGGAAGGAGGCGGTCGGAGGCGAGGGGAAGCTCCGCAAGGTTCGAGTTCCCGAACCTGGCCTCCAGGGGTTGGGTGCTTTCGAGGAGGTAGACACCGGGCGCGACCCACTCGCCGCCGGGAGGGAGGTTTTCGATTCCCCGCTCCCTGGGCTTCCTCGCCGGGGTTGCCGGTTCCCCCATGAGGCGGCGCAGCCTGGAGAGGCGTTCGTTCAAGAAAGGTTCCCCCTCAGGGAGGCCAGGAGAAGGCGCGTGGCCTCCTTGGCGCCGATCTGGGCCCCCAGGGCGCCGACGCACGCCGGGCACCCGCGTTCGCAGGGGCAGGAGACAAGGGCCTCCCAGGCCGAGTCGAGGAGGGCCTTCCTGAGCGTGAAGACGGCTTCCGCAAGCCCGACGCCGCCGGGGAAGTTGTCTGCGAAGTAGACCGCCGGGCGTTCGAAGTGCGGGTCCCTCACCATGCCGTGGACCTGCAGGTCGCCGCGGTCGCACATCAGGAAAAGCGGCGCGGTGGCCCGCAGCAGGTGGGACAGGCCGGCCAGGGCCGAGCTCTTGCGGTCGCCGTCCCAGTTCTCCCAGGGGAGGTTGTCGGGCAGGGCCAGCCAGGCGCCCGTGGTGTGCATCTGTTCCTCGTCCAGGTGGATGTGCCCGTAGCCGACGTTCTCCTGGGTGGAAAGGCGGATCTTCTTGTAGACAGTGGGGCGTGAGGCCAGCAGCACCTCGCCCCAGCCCCACGGGGCGGCCTGGTCGAACTCCTCCAGGACCTCGAGGCGGACGGCGAGGTCCGCGTCGGTGTAATATTCCGCCTCAACGGGCTTGACCAGGGCCCTCATCCCCTTGGAATCCAGCTCGAGGACCTGGTAGGCCTTGCCTCCGTGGAAGTAGACGGCCTCGGGGTGGATGAGCATGGGGGCGCTCGGTCGGTCCACCTCTCCCACCACGGTGTGCCGGGCAGGGTCCGAGACGTCCAGGATCACGACGTTTTCGCTCGTGGCGCTCCTCAGCGAGAAGCCTTCCGCCGGGAAGGAATCGGCCTGCCAGTGGTACCTCCCCGCGGCCATGTGGAGGACGCCCTGTTCTTCGAGGTACTCCAGGACCTCGGCGACCTCCGCTTTCCCGAAGCGGTCCCCCTCCCGGAAGGGGAGCTCGAAGGCCGCGCACTTGACATGGTTCACCAGGATGTAGAGGTTGTCCGGGTTCACGCGGGCCCGCTCGGGCGAGGCGTCGAAGAAGTAGGTGGGCTGGGCGGCCAGGAACTGGTCCAGTGCGAAGGAGGAGGCGACCATGACGGCCGCCGACGTGCCCTGCCTCCTTCCCGCGCGTCCCATCTGCTGCCAGGCGGAGGCGATGCTCCCCGGGTAGCCGTGGAGAACCGCCAGCTCGAGGGAACCGATGTCGATCCCGAGCTCCAGGGCGTTGGTGCTGACCACCCCCCTGACGGAGCCGTTCCTCAGTCCCCGCTCGATTGCCCGGCGCTCGTTCGGCAGGTAGCCGCCGCGGTATCCCGCAACCTGGCCGGAGGGGAGGGAGCGATCTTCGAGGTTCTTCCGGATGCGGTGGAGGAGCAGTTCCACGTTCGTCCGGGACCGGGTGAACACGATCGTGCTGATGTCGTTGGCCAGGGCTTCCGTTGCGATGTCCGCCGTCTCGTCCAGGGACGAACCGCGGATTCCCATGGACCGGTTCACCAGGGGCGGGTTCTGGATCATCACGTGTTTCTCGTCCCTGGGGGCCCCGTTTTTCACGACCAGCTCGACAGGTTCCTCCAGGAGGGCCTCCGCCAGTTCCCTGGGGTTGGCGATGGTGGCCGAGCAGCAGATGAACGTCGGTTTCGAGCCGTAGAAGGCGCAGATGCGCTTGAGCCTGCGGATCACGTTGGCCAGGTGGGAGCCGAAGACTCCCCTGTACCCGTGGAGTTCGTCCAGGACGATGTAGCGGAGGTTCTCGAAAAGCTTGACCCACTTGGTGTGGTGGGGCAGGATGCCCGTGTGGAGCATGTCGGGATTCGTGATCACCACGTGTCCCGCCGTGCGGATCTTGGTCCTGGCGCTGGGGGCGGTGTCACCGTCGTAGGTGAAGCAGGCGATGTCGGCCTCCACCGCTTCCGTGAGGGCGTACAGTTCCGCCAGCTGGTCCTGGCTCAGGGCCTTGGTGGGGAAGAGGTAGAGCGCGCGGGAAGAGGGGTTGTCGAGGATGGACTGCACCACCGGGACGTTGTAGCAGGCGGTCTTGCCGCTCGCCGTCGGTGTGACGATGACCACGTTCCTGCCCTGCATGGCGGCGCCGATGGCTTCGGCCTGGTGGAGGTAGGGCCGCTCGATGCCCCGCAGGGCCAGGGCGTTCGTCAGCCTGGCGTCCAGGGCGGGCCACGTGCCGAACCGGGGTTCCTGGGGCGGGAAGGTTCGCCAGACGGACACCTCCCCGGGGCGCGACGCGATCCATTCCAGCAGTTCCTTGACTTTTTTCCGGGGTTTGCGGAGCACGGGCGACATCACCTCTGCCCTAAGTCTACTCCATGGTGGGGTAGAATAGTCGGTGGCGGCGGAATCCCGGAACGGCGGTGAAGACCTTGCACGGAATCGTGATCATCACGCCCCTGGTCCTGGTGATGGCCATGGGATGGTTCGCCCGTAGGAGGGGACTCCTCGGGGACGACAGCGTGTCCCGGATGAACGACCTCCTTTACTGGATCGGGCTCCCGGCGCTTCTTTTCCGGTCGACCCTTTCCGTCGGCGAGGACGCCTTTTCTTCGCCGAACCTTTTCATCGCGACCCACGCGGCCTTCCTCGTGACCCCGGCCATCGCCTGGGCGATCGCCTCGCTAAGGAAAGAGGAGCCGAAGCGCAGGGCCGTTTCCGTGCTCGTTTCCGTCCGTTCGAACAACGTCTACGTGGGGATCCCTGCGGTCACGCTCGCCATGGGGGAGCCGGGCGCCCGGGCGCTGGGGCTGTTCTTCGCGGTCTGCATGGTGGGTTACCACCTTGTCACGGTGGCCTGGGCGCAGGTCGCCGTTTCCGGTGGGCTGAACCGCCGGTCGCTCGCAAGGACACTGGCCGGTCTTGCCAGGAACCCGCTTTTGCTGGCCTCCCTGGCCGGGGTGTCCCTGGCGATGCTGGGCGTCCGGGAGATGCCTTCGATCCTGGACGAGGCCCTCAAGATCGCAGGGGGGATGTCCAGCGGGCTGGCCCTCATCGCCATCGGGGCCTCCCTCAAGGTCGAGCACCTGCCCCAGGTCCTGGGGAGGACCTGGGTGGACCTCCTCGTCAGGCTGTTCCTTTCCCCGGCGCTGGCCTGGCTGGCCTTCATGGCGTGGCCCGTGGAGAAGACGCTGATGCAGGCCGTGGTCCTTATTTTCGCCATGCCCGCGGCGGTGAACAACTTCGTCCTGGCGGACTCCATGGGGATGGATTCGAAGTACGCCGGCGAGGTCATCGTGGCGAGCACTCTCCTGTCGATCGCCTCCATCCCGGTCTGGGTGAACCTCCTGGGGATCACCCGCTAGGCAGGCTCCCAGGAAAACCGCTCCCTATTGTTCCCAGTTCGTGATGTCCCGGTCGTCTTCTTCCCCGCCCTCGGCCCCATCCGGGCCGAAGGACAGGATGTCCGTTTCCCCGTGCTCCCCGGGGGAACGGTAGACGTAAGCCCTGCCCCAGGGGTCGACGGGGACTTTTTTCATGTACCCGTCCTTCCTGTAGTTCATCGGTTCGGGCATGCCGGAGGGTTTCGAGACGAGGGCCTCCAGCCCCTGCTCCGTGGTGGGGTAGAAGCCGTTGTCCAGCTTGTAGAGGTCCAGGGCCTGCTCGAGCGCCCTGATCTGGACCAGGGTCGCCGTGCGCTTGGCCTCCTCGCCCCTCCCGATGACCCGCGGGATGACCAGGGTGGCCAAAAGGCCCAGGATCACCACGACAACCAGGATCTCCACCAGGGTGAAGCCGCTTCGCCTCTTTCTGTCCATGAGGAAGACCTCCTTGCAGGTTTTTTCGTTCAACGGATGAGGGAAGACAGGTCGAAGATGGGCAGCAGGATCGCCACGACGATGAAACCCACCAGGGCCCCGAGGGCCAGGACCATGGCCGGCTCGACGAGGTCCGCCAGGCGCGCCATTCGGTTTTCCGCGATTTCCCAGCTGTTGTCCGCCACTTGCTGAAGGGCCTCCGAGAGTTCTCCCCCGGCTTCCCCGACCTGGACGATGTAAACGGCGTCCTCCGTGAAGGATCCCTCGTCCTCCAGGGCCTGGCCGAGGCGGTACCCCTTGCCGACCCGGGCGGAAACGGAAGCCCACCGGGCCGGGTCCGGGTCCATCGGGGCGATCATGGAAAGAGCCTGGACCAGGGGGATCCCGCAGTCGAGCAGCGTCGCCAGGTGGGAGAAAACGAGGGACAGGGTGATCCGTTCCCGCAGGTTCCTGAAAGGCAGCCTCGGCATGAGCGTTCCCCTCCGGCGGAGCCAGAGGAGGGCCAGGAGAAGAACCACCAGGACGGGGATCCCCGCGGTTTTCAGCAGGGCCGAAATCCACAGCAGCAGCCGGGTCGGGAGGGGAAGGGTTTCCCCCAGGTCCTCGAAAAGGGCGGAGAGCCGGGGCACCACGTAGACGAGGAGGAAGGCGACCACGGCCATGCCGACCGCCGCCATCACCAGCGGGTAGGTCAGGGCGCTCCTGACGCGGCGCCTCAGGCTGATCTCCAGCCGGAAAAGGCGAGCCGCCCGATCCAGGACCTGGGGCAGGGAGCCGCTCCTCTCGCCTGACTCCACCATCCCCACGAGGTCCTCCCTGAAACGCCCGGATTCGCGCATCGCCAGCCCCAGGCTCCTGCCACCCTCGACGTCTTCGCGCAGGCGGGTGTAGAGGTCCCTCAGGCCGCTTCCGGGAGACTGTTTCGCCAGCAGGACGAGGACGTGGCTCAGGGTGAGCCCCCCCCTGAGGTAGCTGGCCAGGCTCCTGCAGAAGAGCAGGTGGTCTTCCAGGGGCACCCGCCTGTCGCTTTTCCCGGTACCGGCTTTCCTCTCTATGCCGGGGCGCAACTGGACGGGGACCAGGCCTTCCTTACGGAGGGCCTGGACGGCCGCGGGCTCGCCCGTCGCCTCCACTTCGCCCGAAACGGCGTTCCCTTGCGGGTCGTAGGCGGTGTATCGATACCGCGGCACCGGGTCAGGCCTCCCCTACGGCCCTGTAGAGCTCCTCAGGGGTCGTCAGGCCCTGCCGTACGCGCTTCAGGCCCAGCTCCCACAGGCTCTTGAAGCCCTTTTCCCGTGCGATCCCCCTTATCCCGGAGGATGTCGCTCCCCTGGAAACCGCTTCCTTCAGTTCGTCGTCCATCACCAGGAACTCGTACAGGCCGGAGCGGCCGAAATAACCGGTTCCCATGCAGCGCTCGCACCCGGTCCCCCTGCGCACCGTATCGATGCCGAGCTTGCGCATGGAGGCCGGGGCCTCCGCCTCCGCGGAACAGGAGGGACAAACCTTCCGGACGAGCCTCTGGGCCACGACCCCCAGCAGGGACCCGGCCACGAGGTAGGGTTCGACCCCCATGTCCGCCAGCCGCACGACCGCGCTGGGAGCATCGTTCGTGTGCAGGGTGGAGAGGACCAGGTGCCCGGTGAGGGAAGCCTGGACCCCCATGTGGGCGGTCTCGAAATCGCGCATTTCCCCCACCATGATGATGTCGGGATCCTGGCGCAGGATCGCCCGCAGGGCGGAGGCGAAAGTGACCCCCGCCTTCTCGTTGACCTGGATCTGGCCGACCCCGGGGAGGTCGTACTCGATGGGGTCTTCCACCGTGATGACGTTCACTTCGGGCCGGGCAAGCATCTGCAGGACCGCGTAGAGGGAGGTCGTCTTCCCGGATCCGGTAGGCCCCGTGAAGAGGATCATTCCGTAGGGCCTGGAAATCATCCCCTCGAGGGCCGTTCGGCTTTTCCCGGGCATGCCGAGCTGTTCAAGCGTCAGGAGCCCTTCCCTCTTGTCGAGCAGCCTCAGGGCCAGCCTTTCCCCGTGCTGGGTCGGAACGGCCCCGACGCGGATGTCGACGGATCGCCCCCCCACGGCGATGCCGATGCGGCCGTCCTGCGGGGAGAAGCGTTCCGAGATGTCCATCCGCGCCATGACCTTGATCCTCGTGGTAAGCGGGGACTGGTGCGTTTTCGGGAGGGTCAGCTTGTCGTGGAGGACCCCGTCCACCCGGAACCGGATCTCGCACCTGTCCTCGAAGGGTTCCACGTGGATGTCCGTGGCGCGCTCCTTCACGGCCTCGAAGAAGAGGCTGTTCACCAGGCGGATGACGGGGGCGGACACGGAATCGCTCTGGATGTCCTCCCGGGCCGCCGAATCGAGGTCCTCCACTCCCTCTATCGCTTCCACGTCGTCGGAGGCGATGCGGCTCCGGAGGCTGTAAAGGCGGTCGAAGAGGCCGTTCAGCAGGGCTGGGTCCGCGAACTCGATCCGGGTTTTCCCCTCGAAGGCTCGGGAGAGAAGCTGGGCATTTCCGTAGGCTTCGACGGAAGAAACCCCAAGGACAAGGTCTTCCCCGTCCCGGCCCAGAGGGAGGACGCCCGCCCCCCGTAGGGTATCGAGGCTCAGGGATTCGGGTATGAGAGAGAGGATTTCCCCCGGGTCCGGAGCCCGTTCCGTCACTGCTGTTTCACTCCCTGCCTGTAGAGGGCGTCGTTCTTCTGCTTGTAGAGCCTCTCCATCTCCGTCAGCTGGCTGTCGACATCCCCGGAGGCGGTCCCGATCTCCCGGGCGAGGAGGCCGGCCTCCTCAGGGGTCTCGAGGATCTGGGGCGTCAGGAAAATCAGGAGGTCCACCTTCTCCCTGGACTTCGCAACGCTCTTGAAGAACTCCCCGATGACCGGGATGTAGGACAGGATGGGGACGCGCGAGCGGACGGACTTGTCGGCCTCCTTGATGAGGCCTCCCAGGATGACGGTCTGGCCGTCCTTCACGGTGACGTTGCTCTTGATCTGCCTCTTGGAGGTGGTTGGCGTGCTGACCGTCATCGGTGTCAGGACGTCCTCCACGGTCTGCTCGATCTCCAGGGCCACGAGATTCCCGCTTCGGACATGGGGCGTCACCTTCAGGATGAGGCCCGTGTCCTTGTAGTCGAAGCTGTTCTGGACGGCCCCGGGGTTCGTGGTGTCCGTCAGCTTCGACGTGAGCTGCGGGATGACCTGTCCCACCTGGAGCTCGCTCTGCAGGTTGTCGGTGCAGAGGAGCCGGGGCATGGAAAGCACGTTGATCGCGTCGTACTTCTTCAGCATGTTGATCGTGGCATAGACGAGGGCCTTCCCCTCGTAGGTCGTGGTGGTGGTCACGTTCCCGAACTCGTCGGTGGTTTTTTCCTCCACCCTCGTCAGGTCGCGGAACCAGTCGAGGAACTCGGCCGGGATGCCCGTCGAGTTACCCAGGGCGGCCTGTCCGGCGAGGACCACGTCCCCGGTGATGGCGCCGCCCCAGGTGGCCCAGTCGATCCCGGCGTTGTTCAGCCGCGTCATGTTGACCTCGGCGATGAGCCCCCTCAGGAAGACCTGCTTGGGCTGGATGTCCAGTTTCTGGATGATGGCCTCGATGTTCCGGGCCGTGGCGTCCTCGGCCACGAAGATCAGGCTGTTCGTGCCGGGGTCCGCGACGACGGAGCTGGGAAGGGTTCCCTTCTGGTCGGGCTGGAGCTTTGCGGCGGTGGAAAGGATGGTGCTCAGCTTCTCGGCCATCACCTTGGCGTCGCTGTTCTTCAGGGCTACGACATGGTATTGCCCGGCCCGGGCCGGGATGTCGAGCTCCCGGATGATCTTCTGCGCCTCGGCGAAGACCCGTTTCTCCCCCAGGAGCACGATCTTGCGGGATGCGTCGTCCGGAACCGCCAGGAGGCCCGACACGGGCGAACTCGGGTCCTTGGCCATCGCCGTGAGCTGGTTGGCCAGGGCCGACGGGGTGGCGTTCCTGATTTCCACGGCCTTGCTGTTCTTCAGGCTGTCCGGGGCGTCCAGCGCGTTGATGACGCTCAGGGCCTTCTGGACCGCCGTCGCCTTGCCCATGAGGAGGACCTTGGCCCCGCTGGCCATGGGGGCGACCCCCACCTCGCCGTTCATGGCGGCCTTGAGCCCTTCGGCGACGAAGGGGGCGGAGACGTAGTCCAGCGGGACGATCTGGGTGACGAAGCTCTCGCCGAAACCGGGCCCGACCCGTCCCTTGCGGACGGCGTACTCCGTGCTCTGCCCCTTGGAGGAGGGGACTACCTTGCTGTAGGTGCCCGTCCGCTGCAGGGAGAGGCCGTTCATCTCCAGCACCGAGAGCATCGCCTGGCGGGCCTCCCTGAGGTTCAGCGCACGGGGCGAGATGACGGTGACGGTTCCTTTCACCGCCGGGTCCACGAGGATGTTCTCCTGGAGAACCTCGGACATGAAACGGATGAAGGTCCCCAGGTCGAGATCCCGGAAATTGAACTGGACGGAACCCGTCCTTCGCATCGCGCGGGCTGCTTCCACGAGGCCGGCTTCGTCCTGCGGGGGGTCCGCCAGGCAGGGGGTTGCCGGGACGAGCGAGCCGGCCCAGATCGCCAGGGCCAGGATGAGGAGAATCAGCGGGTGTTTCCTGCAGTGCATGGGGACCCCTCCCTCAGGGAATGATCAGTTCGATGCGGCGGACACCTGACTTGACCGTCAGCACCCGGTAGCCCAGGTTCCATCTGTCCTCCAGCACGGGACGAGCCTGGTTGCGGGTCTCCCAGGCCAGGTCTCCGCTCGTGCCGTTTCCCGGCGCCTTCCCGTAAAGCAGGTCCAGGCGCAGGCGGGAAGCGTCTTCGAGGAAAGCCTCCTGCTGCCGGGCCTCTGCCAGGGCCCGCTCCGAGAGAAGAATCAGCCGGAGGGCCCCGGCGCCCGCCAGGCCCATGACCGCTACGGCCACGAGCACTTCCAGCAGGGTGAAGCCGGGACTGCGCCGAGGCGGCCTTTTCATCTTACCGTGTAGGCGACCTGGGAATCGGCCCCGTCACGGAAGAAGGACACCACGAAGCGGTCGCTTTTCAGCAGTGAATTCATCGCATTGACGATATCGGACGTCGTCCGGATGGGGATGTCGTTCAGGGCATGGATCACGTCCCCTGAACGGACACCCATCGCCCTGAGCAGGCTGTCCCGGTGCAGCCACTGGGCCTCGATGCCCTGCGGCGCGCCGTCTTCCGCCAGCTTCGGGCGAAGCCGGACCCGGTTCAGTTCCTGGTAGGGATCCATCAGGAGCTTGTTGATCGCGTCGCGTTCGATCAGCCCTTCCTGTCCTCCGGAGGGCGGCGTGATGCCCTTCCGGGCGCCCCCTTCCTGCCGGTTTTCCGTCCTTGCGGGGGGCGGCTGCGCGGGCTCGGGGGCGTCGTTCCCGGCTCCCGCGTAGAGGATGTCGAGCGTTCGGGTGCCGGTCCCGCCGAACAGCGACACACGGGTTCCTTCGACCTTCCTCAGGATTTCGCTTCCGACCCTCTGGCCTACGAGGACGGCCCTCGGGTTCCCGCCGACCCGGAAAAGGGCCCCTACCGGGGGAAAGGTCCCGACGAGGGAAATGCCGGCCGGTCCCGGGGCGGGGGCGGAAATGGCGGAAGGCTCCCCTTCGAGGCGGAAAAGGTTGCGGGCGGCAAAAGCCTCGAGCCCCTTTTCCCGGTCGTTTCGTGCATCGGGTATCGCCGCGGCGGGGAGGGGTTTCCGGGCTTCTTCCAGGCGCCTTGACATCACGCGGCCGTCCATGAGGATCCCGGCGACTTCCGACAGGACAACACCGCAAAGGAAGGCCCCTGCAGCCGCCCCGAAAATTTTCCACGGGATGTTCCCTGACGGCATTTTCATGGGACCAGAAGCCTCCATCGCCTATCGCCCTCGGGTTTGAGGCCCGCGGAGGCGGCAAGGAGGGCCATGCCCTCGGCCAGCCGGGTCGGCGCCGTCACCAGGAAGTCCGCCTTCGTGAACCGTCTTTCCCGAGCCGACCATGTCCCCTTTCCCGAAAAGGGCAGGTCGCCCCCCGCGCTGGCCTCGTCGAGGCTCATGCCCCGTCTCTCCAGCGCGCCCCTGGCCTTGAGCGCCTTGACGGCCAGTGGTTCGGTCCCCGTCATCCGGATTGTCGCCGCGGGACTTTCGAAGGCGAACGAAGGGGCCATTCGCAGGAGGGAATCCAGGGGCCTCGCCTCCAGTACGGCACGGGGCGAAAGGACCGTCACCAGCATGTTCCCGGCTTCCAGTTCCCCGATCTCGACCCTCGGGGGAAACCGGGAGGTCGTCCGGATCCAGCCGTAGCCCACCTGCACGCCGGGGAGGGATCCCTTCCCGGCGATCCCAGCCAGGGAGCATTCCACGACGCTGTCCCAGGGGAAGGCCCAAGCGAGGCCCAGGATGAAGGCGGCGGCCAGCAGGGCGCCAAGGCCGATTCTTGCCGGAAGTCCCCTCTTCATGGCCTGGCCCCCAAAAGCAGGTTCACGGACAGGAGCCTCTTGCCTCCCGACGGCAGGGCCCTGATCTCGGCGGAAATCACCGCGAGGCGGGAGCGATCCAGCTCGCGGGCCAAATCGAGCGCCTCCCGGCGGCCGAGTCCCTCGAGGGAGAGGGATACTCCCTGCCCGGAAGTCGAGAGGGTCTTGAGGCGGTCCTTGAGCCGGAGTTTTTCGATCGTTTCGGAGGCAAGGGCGAGAGGATCCGCCGCCTGCCGGGCCGCGGCAGTGCCGAGCCGGGACGGGGGAAGAGCCAGGTAGGCACGGGAAACGGCGGAGAGGCTGGAAAAGCGCGCCGCCTGGACCTGGACGCGTTCCGCGAGGTCGCTCCCCATGAGGAGGAAGGCAATACCGGCGATCCAGGCCAGGGCGGCCAACGCGCCGACAAGGGCGAGCCGCCGCCCCCCCGGGGCGGCCAGGGCGTTATGGAGGGTTTCCCTTGCCCGGGCCAGGTTCCACCCCGCATCACCCATCATGGCCGGCTCTCCCTCATGGCGAGCCTGAACCGGAACAGGCCCCCGGGCAGCTGCTGGAGGTCCTCCAGCGAGG
>ERZ1649853.875-NODE-875-length-12071-cov-7.086801_pt1 | contig 12071 bp, 13 predicted proteins | sample MGYA00575353_ERZ1649853 | MGnify/ENA primary metagenome ERZ1649853 (study PRJEB40853, sample SAMN11349654) | freshwater sediment metagenome | isolation source: river sediment | host: Sediment | place: India: Okhla Barrage, New Delhi | collected 2017-02-21 ...
AAGAAGGAGTCCTCGCCGAAATCAGGCGTCGAGGCTCATACGAGAAGCCGAGCGTGAAGCGCAAGAAGAAGGAAGCGACCAAGAGGCGCAAGAGCGGCCGGGGCCCGAGAGGCTCCGGATCGTCAAGAGACTAGGATGGCCCTGACAGACAGGTTGAGAGAGGACCTCAACCAGGCCCTTCGAAAAGGCGACAAGACCCGACTCTCGGTAATCCGTCTGCTGATTTCCAACATCAACAACGCCCAGATTGCCAAGGGCGGTCCGATGGACGACGGTGACATTCTGGCTGTTCTGAACAAGCAGGCCAGGCAGCACCGGGAGAGCATCGACGCCTTCCGCAAAGGCAATCGCCCGGACCTCCTGGCCAAGGAAGAGGCCGAGCTCGCCGTTCTGCTGGAGTATCTTCCGCAGCAGATGTCGCGGGACGAGATCGTGGCGGCCGCCCGCAGAGTGATCGAGGAAGTGGGCGCCCGCAGCCCGGGCGAGAAGGGCAAGGTCATGTCAAAGCTGATGCCCCAGCTCAAGGGCAAGGCCCCGGGCACGGAGATAAACGCGGTGGTAACGGAGCTCCTGGGTGGCTAGCTGGCTCATCGATGCCGTCCGCTCCCTCTATCAGCGGCTCAAGAAATCCGAGTACGAGAGAACGCGGTCGCCGCAGTCCTCCCATCCCGCAGAGCAATAAGTTGAAGTTCGGCGTCATCGTCTTTCCCGGCACCTGGAGTGACGTGGACTGTCACTACGCGCTGGACAGGATCATCGGCCAGACCACGAGCTACATCTGGCACCGCGAGACCAGCCTGGCCGGCTACGACTGCGTCATCCTCCCCGGCGGCTTCTCCTACGGCGACTACCTGCGCCCCGGCGCCATCGCCCGTTTCGCGCCCATAATGGCCGAGGTGGAGCGTTTTGCCCGCCGCGGCGGCCTGGTCTTCGGGATATGCAACGGGTTCCAGATACTGTGCGAGTCCGGGCTGCTGCCCGGATGCCTCATGACCAACAACCACCTCGAGTTCCGCTGCCAGCCGGTCCACCTCCGGGTGGAGACGCCCTCCACCCCGTTCACCTGCGGGTGCCAGGGAGGACAGGTGCTGCAGATCCCCATTTCGCACCACGATGGCAGCTACTATGCGGATGAGGGCACCCTCCGGGAGCTGGAGGACAACGGCCAGGTGGCGTTTCGCTACTGCACGGCCGAGGGCGAGATCACCCCGGAGGCCAATCCCAACGGCTCCCTGAACAACATCGCCGGCATCACCAACCGGAAGGGCAACGTCCTGGGGATGATGCCCCATCCCGAGCGGGTGTGCGAAGACATCCTGGGCGGCGCTGACGGGGCCATGCTCTTCCAGTCTCTGGTAGACTGGCAGAGGCGGGCCAGGGTATAGTCCATGGGCAACGCGTCCCGATCGATAGAGGTGAAGGAGTAGGCGGGCATGGCGATTGAAATCTCGGAAGTCTCTCGCAACACGAAGCTCCTGATCGATGGCGTCCCGTATGCCGTGGAGGACGTCAACTTCGTGAAGCCCGGCAAGGGCCGCGCCATCTACCGCGTCAAGATGCGGAGCATGTTCGACGGGACCGGGAAGGAGATCACCTATCACTCCGGCGACAGGGTGGACGAGGTCCGCATCACCGCCCACGACATGCAGTACCTCTACGAGGAGGGCAGCCACTTCGTCTTCATGGACACCGAGAGCTACGAGCAGCACCACGTGGACAAGAAGGTGCTGGGCGGCAAGGCCCAGTTCCTGAAGGACGGCATGGTGGTTTCCGCGGTCATGATGGGCCCCCGGGTGATCGGCATCGACCTGCCCAAGTTCGTGGAGCTGAAGGTCGTTGAGAGCGGCGTATCCACCAGGACCGACACGGTCACCGCGCAGATGAAGGCGGTCAAGCTGGAGACCGGCGCCACGGTGAACGTGCCCACCTTCGTCAAGGAGGGAGACACGCTCAAGATCGACACCCGCACCGGCACCTACGTGGAGCGCGTCACCAGGAAGTAGACCATGGGCCGGGCAGAAGAAGCGCGGCTCCGGCGGATCAAGGCCAGCCTGGAACGCCGCGCCCTCATCCTCGACAGCATCCGCACCTTCTTCAAGCGGGAAGGCTTCCTGGAGGTAGACACCCCCGTGCTGCTGCCCCAGGTGGCCCCCGAGCAGTTCATCGATCCCTTCGCCGTGGGCAGCTGGTTCCTCTCCACCTCACCCGAGATGCACATGAAGCGGCTGCTGGCCGCCGGTTACGGGGACATGTTCCAGATCACCCGCTGCTTTCGCCGGGGCGAGAGGGGCCGCCTGCACAACCCGGAGTTCACCATGATCGAGTGGTACCGCGCCGGCGCCGACTACGCCAAGATCATCGAGGACACGGAGAGGCTGGTGCTGACCGCGGCCGGCGACCTCGGCCTGGGCCACGCCATCCGCTACCATGGCCGGGAGATCGACCTCGCCCGGCCGTGGCCCCGGACCACAGTGAGGGAGGCCTTCCTCCGGTCTGCCGGCTGGGACCCCGTCTCGCAGCCCGATGCGGAGCGCTTCGACCTGGACCTGGTGGACCGGGTGATGCCGGCCTTCCCGCCTGACCGCCCCATGGTGCTGATGGAGTACCCGGCCGCCGGCGCCTCCATGGCCCGGCTGAAGCCGGGGGACAGCGCGGTGGCCGAGCGGGCCGAGGTCTTCATCGCCGGGCTGGAGCTGGCCAATGTCTACAGCGAGCTGACCGACGCCGGGGAGCTCGAGCAGCGCTTCCGGGAGGTGATCCGGGAGCGCGGCGAGGGCCAGCGGCCGCTGCCCGAGAGCTTCCTCGAAGCCATGGCCAGCCTGCCGGCCTGCGGTGGCATCGCCCTGGGCGTCGACCGCCTGGTCATGCTGCTCTGCGACGCCGCCTCCATCGACGACGTGGTGGCGTTCCCGTTCGACGCTGCCTGACCCGGAGGGGGGTACCAGTGATGTGAGCGATTGAGTCAGAAACGACCATTTTGACAGGAGTCGCAGCGAGCTATAGACTATACATAACTACCGCCGGACCGGGAACGATGAACCGCCGTCTGCATGTGGTCACCGGGGCAGCGGGGAGCCACCGGTCTTCCGCGTCTTTGAGGGGGGAAGATGGTCACAAGGGATCGGAAAGCGCAGAAGCCACCATTGCCCAGGGCGACCGTGAAGTACGGCCTTCTGGCGCTTGTCATCGGGATAGCCGTGCTGGCGGCCACCGTGCTGGGACGGCCTCCGGGGGTCCACGCCGCCGGCACCAGCGTCGCCAACGACCGGGCCGGCGACCTGGTGGTCTTCAGCCAGGACTACGGCGAGACCAGCAAGGTCCCCGGCAACATCTGCCTGGCCATGGACAGCATGGCCGGCACCACCAGCGGCCTCACCCTGGGCTATGACAGCACCGGTCACTGTGTCTCGCTTGGCGCCGCCGCGGGCGCTTCGGGCAAGATGTTTGTCGGAGGGCTGTCGCCCTCTCTGTCAACAACCATCACGCTGGACATGGGGATGGCCCGGACCCAGCAGAATGCCACGGTCAACGTCTACGCCGGCGGCGCCTGGCTGGCCATCCGGCTGCTCGACGGCTCACCCACGGATGACCTGGAGATAAAGTCCAAGTACTACACCTACACCAACCCGACGCTGCATTCCGCCACCAGCGTCACCGAGGACGTGGGCTTCGACAACAGCGGCAGGTTCAGGATCACCGTGGTGTCCAATACCGTGTCCAGGGAAAACGTGATCTACCTCAATGACGTGAAGAAGCTGACCACGCCCTACACCCGCTTCCGGGCGGTCAGGCTGACCACAGTCTACGACCCGTTCGTGAACCCCTTCGTGTATTTCGACTTCTCCTCGATATCCTCGGGGCAGACGGCGAAGCTCAAGCTGTACTCGCTGGAGCAGTCCGTGCCGGAGTACCGCTACGTTACCCCGATCTCGGACCCCGGGATGGTGTCCTTCGGCGTGGACGGCCCGCACGCCTGGTCCAAGGTGAATGACGGGCTGTCCCTGCTCGACGGCGGGACGATCTGGGCCGACGTGTCGGCGCTCGGCAGCTACTCCTCGTCGGACATGGCGGCGCTGAAGGCCCTCATCGCGGACGGATTCGAGCTCGGGATCCACTTCAGCTCCAGGCTCACCGACCTGTCGTTGTCCAGCGCCTACTCCCTGATGGACCGCGAGACGGCCCAGATCACGGCCATGTTCGGCCAATCCCCCCAGTCCTGGTGCAGCCTCCAGGGGGCCGACAACTCCACGCACGCCGTGTACGCCTACACGCACCACGGGATGGTATCGCGCAACGGGGTCAATGGCTCCGCCGCCGGGCTGGCCAGCGTGGGCAACCTGGGTGACAACTGCTGGACCTTCTGGAGCGCCGCTTCGGCCGCCGGCATATCGATCCCTTCGTTTTCACATCAGCTGGACGTCAGCCCGGCCATTACCTGGTCCATAAGCCCCGCCCATTTCTCCACCTTCGTCTCCAACTACGCCAGCCACGGCATGCGAATAACAGGGTTCAGGGAGTACTGGCAGACGGCCCAGAACTCGTACCATACGACGATCTCGGACGTCGTGTCTGACCCCGGTGTCTCTCTGAGCTTCACTGTGGAGAACAGGGGCGGCCAGACCCGGCTGCTGGTGGACGCGCCGTGGGCCAACGCCGTTCGGGACGGCTCGGGGCGCAGCGTACCCTACGAAGTGTCCGGTTCCGGCATAGTGATAGAGGTCGGGGACGGGAGCTACGTGGTGTCCGCGGGCTTCCGGGCCGACTTCACCGCCGACAAGAGAGCGGTAGAGGCCGGCCAGGCCGTGCAGTTCACTAACCTCTCGAGCGGCGGCGCGGCGCCTCTCTCTTACGACTGGGACTTCGGGGACGGCGCGGGGAGCACGCTCAAGGACCCCTCGCACGCCTACCCCAGCCCGGGGACCTACACCGTCGCCCTCCACATCACAGACTCCGCCGGCCATGAGGACACCATGACCAGGGCCGGCTACATTGAGGTCACCCCACCCGACAGCCCTCCCGACCAGCCGGCCAACACCTCCCCGGCCGACGGGGCCGCGGACGTCAGCCTGACCGCCACCCTGGAGTCCTCGGGCTTCGCTGACCCCGACGCCGGAGACACTCATGCAGCATCCCGGTGGCAGGTCAGGAGCAGCGCCGGGACCTACGACAGCCCGGCCTATGACAGCGGCAGCACCTCCAGCCTGACCAGCATCAAGGTACCTTCAGGCAAGCTCAACGGCTCTGTCACCTACTTCTGGCGGGTGGCTCACAAGGACAACCACGGGCTCTGGTCCGGCTACTCCGAGGAGACGTCCTTCACCACCTCCTCATCCGTGGTGCCGCTCCCGGACCTGGTATCCCCGGCCGATGGGGCCACCACCGGCGACCGGACCCCTTACCTTGACTGGAGCAAGGTGACGGCTTCGTCCACCGTGCACTACCGGCTCCAGGTGGACAACAATGCCGACTTCTCATCCCCCGCGGTGAGCAAGACGTGGGTCAGCTACTCCCACTACACCGTGACCACGTCCCTCTCCAACGGCACCTACTACTGGAGGGTGAGGGCGGTAGACGCCGGTGGGAACATGAGCCCCTGGAGCAGCCCCTGGTCCTTCAAGGTCGCGTAGGGGGGTCTGAGACCTGGGTTACGGCCCGGGGGGTGCGCCACGCGGGACAATCAACAGTTGTCCCCGGTGGCCGCGGAGTGGTCGAGTGGATGGGGACAGAGGCGGGAGGTGACTGGAGTGGAGCACAGGACAGAGACCGCGACCCTGGCCGGCGGCTGCTTCTGGTGCCTGGAGGCGGCCTTCGAGCGGCTGCAGGGCGTGGAGAAGGTGGTATCCGGCTACACCGGAGGACAGGCGCCCCGGCCCAGCTACCGCGAGGTGTGCACCGGCGGGACCGGGCATGCCGAGGCGGTGCAGGTCACCTTCGACCCCGGCGCCCTCTCCTACCGGGAGCTGCTGGAGGTCTTCTTCACCATCCACGACCCGACCACGCTCAACTACCAGGGGAACGATTTCGGCACGCAGTACCGGTCGGCCATCTTCTACCACACCCCGGAGCAGAAGCTGGAGGCAGAGCGGACCATGGCCGGGCTGTCAGAGTCCGGCGCCTGGCCCCGCCCCATCGTGACCGAGGTCAGGCCGGCGGCCGAGTTCTATCCGGCCGAGGAGTACCACCAGGGGTACTACCGGCGCCACCCCGATGAGGGATACTGCCAGGTGGTGATCGAGCCCAAGGTGGCCAAGCTGCGACACAAGTACGCAGCGCGCCTCAGGGCCCCCTGACCCTGGCGGCGAACGCCTGGGGCTGCGCCACGCCCCGGCACCCGGCCCTAGGCGGGCGCGGCTTCGCCCTTCTTCTCCATGTGCCAGGCCAGCAGGTGAAGGAGGCCGGCGGCCAGCCACGGGACCAGGTATACGTGCCAGCCCCACTGCAGGCTGTCTCGGAATCCCAGGAAGGCATAGAGCGCCACCGCGCTCGCGGTGATCAGGGCGCCGCCCAGAAGGTGCCGGCGCCAGGCCAGCACCGCCAGGAGCAGCGGGACCAGGGCGGGAAGCCAGGCCAGGAGATACAGCATGGTCTCCGCCGTCTCGCCGCGCGATGAGGCCCCTATGGCGATCAGGATGGCGCAGCCGAGGAGATAGAGGGCGGTCAGCAGCCCGTAGCCCAGGGCCAGCAGCCTGGCCGCCCAGCGGAGAGGACTGGCCGTGTGCAGCAGCACAGTCCGATCTTGGATCAACGCAGTCCGATGGCGCATCTGCGGCCCCCCTTCGGGCGCGGCACTCCGGGGCGCGCCCCTATGCGGCGGAAACCCGCTGGCCCCGCTCTCGCGGAAACGGGTGCCGCCGCACCATTGTCGATAGGAGTATTATACCGCCGCCGGTCAACGCAGCGCGGGCCGCTACGCGGCGGCCACAAACTCCTCTATGGCCTTGAAGTACTCGGCCATCCCCTCCATGAGCAGGGTGTTGTGGTCACCGTTGGGGATGACCAGCATGCGCTTGCTCTTGGCGCCGGAGTTCTCGTAGAGGTCCTTGCCCTCCTCGAAGGGGATGAGGGTGTCGCTCTCGCCATGTATGACCAGGGTGGGCATGGTGACGGAGCGGACGCGGGTCAGGTTGGGGAAACCGGGATCGCTGATGCCCAGGAACTCCTGGGTGAAGCCCAGCCGCGAAAAGAGCCGCACGGAGCTGCCGAACCCGCTCTCGATGATGAGGCCGCTGATCTGGTCCGGGTAGCTGGAAGCCAGCTCTATGGCCGACATGCTCCCCAAAGAACGGCCCATGACGAAGACCTGGCTCTTGAAGCCCCCGTCACTGAGAACGCCCAGGAAGGCATCGAAGATGGGGTGGGCATCCTCCACCATGGTGCTGAAGTTGGGCGAGCCCGTGCTGGCGCCGTAGCCGCGGTAGTCCGCCACGAAGAGGTTGATGCCCCGCTCGTTGTAGAGGGGGGCGACGTAGTCCTGGTCGGCGACAACCTCGCCGTTGCCGTGGAAGTACAGGATGGTGGGCAGCGCCGCGTCCTTGACGTAGAAGCGGCAGGTGATGGAGACGTTGCTCCCCACGGGGACCACGTAGTCGCTGGCGTTCTTGGGCGGCTTGGTGTGCCACTGCCTGGGATAGAACGTGAACTGAACCAGCTCCGGTTTGTCGAGCGCGGTGTATTCGTCCTGGTTCGCCATCTAAACCCCCTTGGCCCCGGCCGTCCCGGGGCGCGGAAATACAGTGTACACTACTATTTCAAGCCGGGGAAGAAGAGCGCGATCTCCGTCCGGGCGTTATCGTCGGAGTCGGAGCCATGGATCAGGTTCTCCCCAATGTCCAGGCCGTAGTCCCCGCGAATGGTCCCGGGCGCCGCCTTGACCGGGTCGGTCTCGCCCATGAGCTTCCGCACCACCTCCACCACCTTGTCCCCCTCCACCACGATGGCCACGATCGGTCCCGAGGTGATGAACTCCACCAGGCCGGCAAAGAAGGGCTTGCCATCGTGGACCGCGTAGTGCCGGCGGGCCAGGGCGTCATCCATCTGGAGCATCCTCATGGCCGCGATGGCAAGGCCCTTCCTCTCCAGCCGGGAGATAATCTCGCCGATGAGGCCCTTCTTCACCCCGTCGGGCTTGACCAGAACCAGAGTCCTCTGTGCCACTGTCTATTCCCCTTTCCCAAAATGGTCCCATCCCGGACCCTCTATATAGTAGGGCCTGCCGTCCCCCGCCAGCAACCCGACCCCGGTCCCCTCCGTCACCTCGCCGATGACGGTCACCGGGCAGCCCGCGCCGAGCAGCCCGGCCGCCTCTTTCACCACCCGGTCGGGGGCGGTGAAGAGCAGCTCGTAGTCCTCGCCGCCGGACAGGGCCAGCTCCAGGGCCTTCTGCCCCAGGGCCTCCCGGACCTGAGAGTGCACCGGCACCGCGTCCACGTGGACGCGGGCTCCCACCCTGCTGGCGGCGCAGACGTGGGACAGGTCGGCCACCAGCCCGTCGCTGATGTCGATGGCCGCGCGCACCCCGGCGCGGACCAGCGCCTGGCCCTCGGCCACCCTCGGCCGGGGCTGCAGGTGCGCCTTGCGGAGGGGCTCCCCGGACCCGGACTGCAGGCGGATGTCGCCGCGGAGCAGCCCCAGGCCGGCCGCCGCCGCGCCGAGGCACCCCGTGACCGCCACCCGGTCGCCCCGCGCCGCCGCCGACCTGCGCAGCAGGCCCTCCCCCAAGGCCCTTCCGATCACGGTCACAGCGATCATGACCGCCGGCGCCGCGGTGACGTTGCCGCCCACGACGGCCACCCGGTGCTGGTTCGCCAGATCGGCCAGGCCCCGGTAGAGCCGGGCCACGTCCTCCACCTCCGTCTGCCCCGGGAGAGACAGGTTCACCAGGGCATACTGCGGCACGCCGCCCATGGCCGCGATGTCGCTGAGGTTGACCGCCAGCGCCTTCCACCCCAGCTCCCGCCAGGGCGTGCCGGGGGTGAAATGCACCCCCTCGACCAGCGCGTCCGTGGTGGCCAGGACCGCGGCGCCGTCTCCCTGCCAGGCCGCCGCGTCGTCGCCGATGGCGATGAGCATCCGGTGCTCCGGCCCCCCCTGGGGGACGATCCCGGCCAGCATCTCTATCAGGCCGAACTCGCCCAGCTCCGAGACTCTCACAAGCCAGATTATAGTTATCCCGGGCGAAACCTGCTATAGTAGCCGGTGTCCAACATGCGCTGCGCCGTGGTGGCCGACATCCACAGCAACCTGGAGGCCTTCCGGGCCGTCCTGGCGGACCTGGAGGCCCGGGGCGGGGCCGACGAAGTCTGGTGCCTGGGCGACGTCGTCGGCTACGGGCCCGATCCCCGCGAGTGCCTCCGGCTCCTGCGCCGGCACCCGGGCGCGGCCGTCGCCGGGAACCACGACTGGGCGGCCATCGGCCGGCTGGACACGGGCCACTTCAACCCCGAGGCCGCCGCGGCCTGCCAGTGGACCGCGGAGGCACTGCAGGAAAGCAGCCAGGATGCGGACTACCTGGCCGGCCTGCCCCTCACCCTGCAGCGGGGGGACTTCACCCTGGTCCACGGCAGCCCCAGGGAGCCGGTCTGGGAGTACGTGCTCTCCACCCAGGTGGCCCGGGCCAACTTCCAGCTCTTCGACTCCAGGTTCTGCCTGATCGGGCACTCCCACTCGCCCCTGCTGTTCGAGCTCGACGCCCGGGGCTCCTGTCTCCTGCACCAGCTGCCGGCAGAGCTCTCGCTGGCCGGCGGGACCCGCTTCATCATCAACTGCGGCAGCGTGGGGCAACCCCGGGACGGCGACCCGAGGGCCAGCTACGCCGTCATCGACACGGAGCAGGAGACCCTCCGTCACTACCGGGTGGTCTACGACTACAAGGTCACCCAGGACAAGATACTCGATGCCGATCTGCCGGCACGCCTGGCCAGCCGGCTGAGCGTGGGCTGGTAAGATCCCCCTCGAATGTGCTAAAATAACCGTTTGTAAGAATGCCAGAAGAAGCTCTAAGCCTAGAAGAGCTAGCCCTGAGGTACCTCACCTCGCTGCCCGCCGAGGAACGGGTTGCCAAGCAGCAGGAAGTCAACAAGTTCGTCCTGTGGTACGGCAAGGGGCGCTCCGTCAGCCACATCACCCCCACTGAGCTGGAGACCTACGCGCAGTGGACGGCTGCAGCCACCGGTGACGTCAACAAGAAGCTGGAGCCGGTGCGGTCCCTCCTGCAGTACGCCCGGAAGGAGAAGCTGCTCAAGACCAGCCTGGCCCCCCACCTCCGCATCAAGCAGGCGCACGGCAAAGGGTCCGGGCCCCGCAAGCAGAAGCAGGCCCAGGTCACCCTGACGGCCAACGACCATGCCGAGCTGAAGGCGCAGCTGGCCGCGCTGGAAGAGGAGCGGGTCCGCGTGGCCGAGGAGATGCGCGTGGCCGCCGCCGACAAGGACTTCCGCGAGAACGCACCGTTGCACGCCGCCCGGGAGCGGGCCGCCCACATCGAGGCCCGGATGAACGACATCCAGACCTCCCTGGCCACCGGGATCGTGGTCGACACCGAGGCCCAGCCCGAGACCCTGGCGGCCAAGCTGGGGTCCAGGGTGTCCCTGGTGGACGTGGCCACCGGCGGCAAGCACTCCTACACCCTGGGCACCAAGAACGAGGCCAACCCCGCCAACGGCAAGATATCGATCGACTCCCCCCTGGGCAAGGCGGTCCTCAACCAGCACGAGGGCGATGTGGTGAAAGTGGTGGCCCCGGCGGGCGAGATCCTCTACCAGATCGAGAAGATCGAGTAGCACCGGCTGGGCCCTCCGCACCAGACCCTCACTTTTTGCCCGCTTCCGGGTTGACACCCTCCGCAGGCTGACACTATCTTAGTGATCGACGCTCACCGCGGGCTCCGCGGGGCCCGCAGCAAGGAGGCCCGATGAGACTCAGACACCGCGTGTCTTCCGCCAGCATCCTGGGCATGGCTGTGCTGCTCCTGCTGGCCGCGGCGCTGGCCGGGTGCGGGGACGGCGACGGGAACGCCCGGGCGGCGGCCCTGGCCCGGAGAATGCCCTCGGGGGGCGCGAAGTTCATCATGTTCGACCTGGATATCTTGAGGACCGACCCTGACCTGGAGGACCTGTACGATGGATTCGCGGAGGGGCTGGACGAGATGTGTGAGACGGCGGGCCTGTCCGCGGATGACGTGGATGCCGTGGCCATTGGCGATCAGGGCGCGGTCTTTGACGGACGCTTCGACCTGGACGAGGCCAGGGACTCGCTGGCGGACGAGGGTTTCGAGGAGGACGAGTACCGGGGCATCCAGACGTGGAAGAAGGACGGCATGGCCGTGGCGCTGGTCAGCAGCCGCTGGGTGATCATGGGGCCCGATGATGACTTCGACGACACCATCGACGTCATCAAGGGAGAGGCGGAGTCCCTCTGGGATGATGCGGACATGAAGGACATCGTCGCCAGGCTGCCGGCGGGGCTGATGACAGTGTACGGCCTGGGCGGGGGCGTGACCGTCCAGGAGGATTACCGGGAAAGGTACCGGGACCTGGATTCGCTGGGGGCGTCCATGGGCAAGAGGGACGAAGACGCCCTGTGGGTCTTCTATGCGTTCCGGTTCGAGGACGAAGCTGCAGCCGATGATGCGATCGACGGCTTCGAGGATTTCGCCCGGCAGAGCCTGGAGAACGACGGCGTCAGTTTCAGCGACCTCGAGGCGAGCCAGGATGGGCGGTTCATCGAGATGTCCGTGGACATCGACATGGACGACTTCCGCTTCTACTAGGTCAAGGTGACGCGGATGTACCGGGACACCATCGCGGCCATCTCCACCCCCCTGGGCGAGGGGGGCATCGGCATCGTCCGCCTGAGCGGGGAGGGGGCCCCGGCCGTAGCCCGGGCCATCTTCGCCGGCGGGCTTTCGGACCGCCGTCTCCAGTACGGCCATATCATCGATCCGCAGACGGGCGAGCGGGTGGATGAGGTCCTCGTTTCCTTCATGGCCGCGCCCCACAGCTACACTCGGGAGGACGTAGTGGAGATCAACTGCCACGGCGGCCCGCTGCCGCTGCAGCGCATCCTCCAGCTGG
>ERZ1649853.876-NODE-876-length-12059-cov-4.540487_pt1 | contig 12059 bp, 10 predicted proteins | sample MGYA00575353_ERZ1649853 | MGnify/ENA primary metagenome ERZ1649853 (study PRJEB40853, sample SAMN11349654) | freshwater sediment metagenome | isolation source: river sediment | host: Sediment | place: India: Okhla Barrage, New Delhi | collected 2017-02-21 ...
TGATGTAAGGCAGTACCGCCAACTGGTTGACCACTTTTCTACCGGGCATGTCGGTGCGCACCACCAGCCAGGCCAGTGATCCACCAATCAAAAGCGCCAACGCCACTGTGCCGAGAGCGATGGTCATCGAATGCGTCAGGGGGGTGTAGGCATAAATTCTGCCAAATACTCCGGTCAACATGCGCTTCCAATGATAAAGGGTTAGTTCTCCTTCCACAGCGCCCGGTACGATGCTCTCATCAACAAGCTGCCAGGTGACGGTGGTCTCCACCAGTTTGTAAAGTGGGATGATGACCATGTAGAACATCACCGCCAGCATGATTAAAGCCAATATCACATGCGGCTTGGTCAGCCAGTGAATAAACCTCCTGGTGCTGGCCCGGAAGCTTTGGGCAAAGGGTAAGATAGATGGTGCGGCAGTGGCCATTAAGATCTCCTCTTACGGGTCTAAACACCGCCCGGGTGTTTCAGGCGTTCGCGAAGCTGATCAAGATGATCCAGGTTGGCAATCACCATTTCCTGGTTTTGGTTGGCAATCTCTAATAGCAGGGTGTTGATGATCGTCATGGGCACCACAAGGGAGTGAAATGCCGAAACCGGCCCGCGCCTGGCTGCCAGCACCACTTCCGCTTTGTCCCCAATGATCGAACCCAGGGTATCAGTCAACAAGATGATCGGGCAGTGTTTCTCGTTGGCCTGAGCCATGATGACCTGGAGAGTGGGATTTAAGTCAAAGAAGCTGATGGCAAAAAGCGCGTCGCGCTCACTCATCAAGAGCAGCGGCTCCACGGCCTCCCGCCCGGCGACAGTAATCGGGATGACATGCTTGCCAAAACGGGTGAGGCGTAAGTTGAGCAAATGAACCAGAGATACCGATGGGCCGGTGCCAAAGACATACAGGTGTTTGCACTTGATCAAGAGTGCTACAGCACGTTTTAATTCATCACGATCCACCGTCAAGAGCGCCTGGGTCAGATAATCAATCTCAGAGACAGTGACCTTTTCAAAGATATCACCACCCTGGCGCAAGTCATCCAGGCGACTGCGCAAGCGCGCTGAATGGGTCACGCGGTGGCGGAAATTGTCCTGCAGTACTTCGCGCATCGCAGGGTAACTTTCAAATCCCAACGTGCGCGCAAAGCGCACCATGGTCGCCTCGCTTAGCTCCAGGCGCAAAGCAATTTCACCCGCAGAGAGGAAAGCTGCCTCATCCTGGTTCTGGCGCATGTAATCCGCAATGCGTTTTTCGCTCTTGGTTAGGTCATCGTAACATTGACCGATGATCTGGCTGAACTCAGGCATGTCTTTGGGGGGAGCATCCATGTCGGGTTATTCCTTAGTGACCGACTAACAAAGTTTTAATCAAAGAGCCGCCGAACGCCTGAAAATGATACATCATTTTTGGATAATTTGCAAGTACTCTTTCAGAGTCGTTAGCTGGCATCCGCATTTCGAGAAGCGCATCGAAGGTCGCCTTCAGTGGAAGCTGCCTTTGGGAGCTTCGATAAGAAGGCGACCTTTTTACTGACTCAATCTACCTGCGCTGCTTCTACTGATGAGGCGTAACTCGTGAGATTGATCGACACTTATTTCAGGTCGGCCAGGTTGAAAACCTGGACGCGGTTGGTTTCTTCTTCGGAAACGACAAAATAGCCGCGGATAAGGTCGATGGCGATACCCTGCGGTTTATCAAGCTGCCCTGGCTCAGAGCCTTCTCCACACAGGTTGGCCAGGAAATTGCCGTCCTGGTCAAAGACTTTGATAAAGTTTCCATCCTGGTCAACGACATATAGCCGGTCAAATGCATCCAGGGCAAGCGCTTCGATATCACCCGCGAACTGGTCGGGGGCATCGCCAGATTCGCCGAATTCACGGATAAATGTGCCATCTGCGTCAAAGAGCAGGATCTTCCCGCGCTCGCCATCCTGAACATAAATTCGATCCGCCGAATCGATGGCGATGGAGCCGGGTTCCACAAACTGGCCTTCGTCTTCGCCAGGTTGGCCAAAGGTGCGCAAGAAATTCCCTTTCTTGTCAAAGACCTGGATATAGCCCATTTCACCACCAGCGATATAGATCTCGCCCTTGCTGTTGAACTCAACGCCAGCTATGTCCGTGAATTGGCCGGGCTGGTCGCCTCGTTCGCCAAACGTTTTGACAAGCGTGCCATCCAGCTTAAACACCGTAACCCGGCACGTGTTGGCATCCGTGATATACAGCAATCCATCAGGGCCAATGGTCATATCCTTGACATCGACATACATTCCCTCATCAGTGCCTCTGCCACCGATGGTGCGTAGCAAGGCGCCGCTTGGGTCAAATACCTGGATCAAGATATTGCCATCATATACATACACATTCCCATCCGCGTCGAAGGCGACGGCTTCAGGTTCATTGAACTCAGCCTTCGAGGAATCAATCACCAACACTGGGGATGGGCTTTGCGCTGCCTCAGTAATTGCCACAGGTACCTGAGCAATCTCAGCTTTACCTCCGCAGGCGACAAGCACTAAAGCCGCTAAAACAATTGCGAGCATACTTCCTGTCAAACGTTTCATTGTTCCTCCAAATTGATATGGTTGTGCTTCACGAGCGCCTCATTTGTCGATCCAATCCAATCCCGCTGCCTACCCAGCATGCAGGGAATCCTCTTTTTACGGCCAGGCGACCTGACCCAGGTCGAAGACCTGGATACGCTTGTTGCCCTGGTCTACGATCACCAACCAGTCCTTATCCGGTACAATATTCAAGCCGTCGGGTGAATTAAACAACCCTGGGTCGAACCCATTCCCGTTACCTAAGGCGGCGATGAACTCTCCCGTGTGTGAAAAAACGTTGACCCGACCTCCCGATTCATCCAGTGCATAAATTCGACCGGCCGAATCAAACGCCAGGCCTTCTACATCCGCCTTGAACTCGCCCGGGCCTTCGCCCTTTTCCCCAAAGGAATAGAGCACATTACCTTCCTGATCGAAGACAACAATCCGCTGGTTGCCTTCGTCAGATATGAACACCCGCCCCTCATCATCCACGGCAATCGATTCGATAGAGGCTAATGCGGGATCCTGAGCCTTTTCACCGAAACGCGAGAGGAAATTCCCCTCCAGGTCGAAAATATCGATGAGACATAGCTCGGTGTCGGTAATAAATATCCGATCTTGATCGATCCATATCCCCTGCGGCTCCATGAACTGCCCGGGCTCTGCGCCATGTTCGCCAAAGGAAAACAGCCAGGCGCCCTCGCTGTCAAAAACATCAACCTGGCTATTGCCCGTATCAGTGATCCACAAGCGCCCCTGATCATCCGCGCGAATGCCGGTGGGCGTATCGAACTGCCCCGGGCCTTCTCCACTCTGACCAAACTCCTTGATCAGGGTGCCGCTCTGGTCAAACATGACTACCTTATTATTACCCTTGTCTGTAACGACAAATCTCCCTTGAGAATCGAGAATGACCCCATCCGGTTCGATGAATTGCCCAGGCCCCTTGCCAATACTGCCCAGGGTCAAAACGAGCGCGAGTGGTTCAAGATCCACCGGGACTGAGGTTGGGCCAGCCGCGGTTGGAGATGGCGGAACAGTTGGCGTGACTTTACTGCTACATGCTGAGAGCAGTAAAATCACGAGAAAATATAAAACCCATCTTGACTTCATGGCTCTTCTCCTAAGCTAAAAAATCCACCTGATCGGGTTCCAGATCTCGGTGGGCGAACATGGTTTTTCCTTCATCGGCTTGTTTCATACAGAGGTTTGCAAAGAACTACTACGGATGCTGATTTTTCAACACCCATCTTCATGCGGGGCGTCTTCAGGCTGTAGACTCCTGGATCCCCGCAGCGGGAAAAGCGTGAGGAGCTCATTCAAAGAATGAATGACCACATCTGGCTGGATAGTTTGATCCTGTTCCTCTGCATAGGATTTACCAGGGGTTTCAATCATGATCCCCAGCCGAAACCCGGCGCGCTTGCAGCCCATCACATCCCGCGCAATGTGGTTCCCAAGGTAGGCGCACTGTTGTGGTTCAAGGTGCATGGCGGTGGTCGCTTCCCAAAAGATTTCCGGGGCAGGCTTGCGAAATCGCACCATCGAGGAGAGAATGACCACCTCAAAATATGCCTGCCAGCCAAACGCCGCAAGGCTTTGGGGAATATCCAGGGAGGAGATACTGTTACTGATCAAGCCCAGGCGATATCCCCGCCGCTGCAGCTCCTGCAGGGTCTCCTCTGCGCCTGGTTGGGGAACCGGGCGGCCTTTAGTTTCTTTCCACGCCAGGGTAAGCTCCGCTGCCTGTGGCTCAATCTGGTGGGGAGGAATATCCGGCAAGAGCCAGCGGGTCCAAATTTCTTTTTCGGGCAACTGCAGCAGGTTGTCTTGCGCCCAAATTCCATAAGCCTTATACCGGCGCGCTAACTCCTCCCAAAATTCCGCCGGAGCCTCGGTTTTCCCGAGTAAATCCAGCAGCCGTTTAGTAGCCTCCTGTTGGGTTACAGCGTGAAGCTCCCGCCGGCGCAGGGTTCCATTCATATCAAAAAGGATGGCTTTGATATTAAGGTGAGCATACGCCTGGGTCGCCATTTCTAATTTCAATCCTCGTTTAATGATCCAGCCAGTGCAGCCGTTGCCCATAGCGCTGCACCAGTAGTATCTACCACCAGGTCGCACATCGCCATCTGCGGGCGGTAGGCGATCTCTGCCATGATGAACTGGTCCTTGAAGTAGCGGTTGCGGAAGTAGGTCGGCTCGTACTTCTTGCGGTAGTCGATATCCCGCTTCCACTTGCGCTTCAAGCGCACCGGATCATCGGTCAGGTACACCACCTTGATGCCGATCAGAGGGGCGACTTCCGGGATGAGAAAGGGGAAGTTGCCTTCGATAAAGATGATATCGGCAGGCTCAATCTCGATCGGCACGCCATCCGGCTTTAATCGACCATCCAGGTCGTGGCTGGAGGTGGCATACACAAAATCATAACGCGGGATGCTGATCTTTTTCCCCTGGGTGATATCGACCAGGCTCTGTTTGAAAAGCTCAAAATGGAGCGCATCTTTACCCTGGGTGAAGATGCCTTTCTCCTCGCGGTATTCCCGGTCGGTGAGGAAGGTGTCCAGCTCGATGCTGGCGACCTTTTGCCCGTCCTGCTCAAAAGCCTCCCGCAGGCGCTCGACAACCTCAGTTTTGCCGGCGGCGGTTGGGCCGGCAATGGCAAGCAAGGTAGGTACACCACGCGCCCGGATCAACTTGCGCACACTGGCAATGAACAGCGCATCCACCTCGGCATTGGCAGCCATAAAATCACGGTAGCCAACCCCTTGATAGTGCTCGAATACCTTTTGCCTTGGCTCGAACTGCCGGTAAGGTTTTTCACCCAGGTGGGCCAGCACCCGGTCGCTAAAATACAGCGTGCGGTGCAAGAAGAAAAAGCCGCGCACATCAAAGTAGAAATGCCGCTCCACCCACGCCAGGGGGTATTCGCCCGTCACCAGCCCGACGAACAGCATGTTGGCCAGGTGGACAATCTTCTCATCCAGCACGATGCGCTCGTTGACCTTGGGTTTGATGTGGATGCTGTTGTAAAACGCCCGGTCATTGACCATGCGCTCGATCTCAGCCTGGGGCAACCGGGTGACCCCTGCCCATCCGCCCGGCGGGGTGAGGTTGTGCAAGGCATAGCCAAACTCGTATAACGCCATGGCCTGCACTGCGGGCGCCAGGCGGCACATTTTTTCGTAGAGGGCCGCGGTAAAAGCTTTCGGTTCAAGATCGGTCATCTCAAGCTCCGTATTTCGACAGGCGACCGGCGTTGGCCAGGGCCAGCGGCATGACCTGGGTGGCAGGAATCACCCCCAGGCTGCCCTGCTGGCAGGCGCGCTCGCCAAACTCAGCCAATCCATCCGGGCGGACAAAGCGAGAATAGAGCAGCAGCGGCACCGGATGCCAGGAGTGGCTCATGAGCACGGCGGGTGAGGAATGATCGCCGCCAACGATCACCACGTCCGGATCGAGCGCCATCAGGCGTGGGATTTGGGCATCCACTGCCTCGATTGCCGCTACTTTGCCATCAAAATCGCCGCGCTCGCCGCAGGTATCCGTCTCTTTGACATGCAGGTAGAAGAAATCATACTCACACCAGGATTTTTCCAGCGTGGCAAATTGATCAGCAAGGGTTGCACCCGCCACATCCAGAATATCCATGCCGACCAGGCGCGCCACGCCGCGGTACATGCCATTGATGGCGATTGCCGCAGCTTTTAAGCCAAACAGGTCGGCATACTGCGGGACAGAAGGCAGGCTGGCAAAACCGCGCAGCAGGATACTGTTCGCCGGCCATTGATTGGCGAGCAGCCGGCGGGCTTGCGCAATATAATCATTGGCGTACTGCGCCGCCGGTTGCGCTTTACGCTTCAGGGCGCGCACCGGCAGGGCGGAAATGCCGGTCTTGAGCGGGTCAGCGTCAGACAATGCATCCGCCAGCCCCGCGCCACGCATGACAAACATAAAGCGGTGCTCCTTGACCGGCTCAACAAAGAACTGGACATGCTCAAGCTGAATGGTGCGCAGCAGCTCGATCAGCTTCCGGCTTTCGGCAGTGGGCAGCCTTCCGGCGCGGCGATCGGTAATGATCCCATTTGCATCCAGGCTGCAGAAATTACCCCGCGCCGCCACATCGCCTGGGCGGAGGTCAAAATCCACCCCCAGGGCTTCCAGCGCGCCGCGGCCGATCTCATAGGCAATCGGGTCATAACCAAAGATCGCCAGGTGCCCCGGGCCGCTGCCGGCGGTGATGCCCGGCCCAACCGGCTGGGTCAACCCCAGCGAAGCCTGCTCTGCCAGGCGATCCAGGTTAGGCGTATGCGCCGTTTCAAGCTCGGTCCTGCCTCCCGGCTGGCGCGGCAAACCGCCTAGCCCATCCATGATCAACAGCACGATCTTGGTTTGGGCAGGTGCGGCCAACCCGTGGATGAATTTCAAATCCATATCATGCCTCGCTCCTTAGAACACATCGCCGGCCCACGCCATTGACCAGCGCCTCAAAGGCGCGCTGGATCTTGCCATAATTACCATCCCGATCCAGAGCGATGCCGCGCCCGATCCCGCTGACCACCTGCCCAAGGCCAATCTGGTTCATTTGCGCTTCCAGCTTCTCAAGCATGGCCGGGGCGCTGCCTGGCTCGGTGCTGCGCCCATCGAAGATGAGGTGCAGGTAAACTTGCCCCAATCCGTGCGCTTTCGCCATCTTGAGCAGTGCCAGGGGGTAATCAATCGAGCCATGCGAGCTCTTCGCGGTCAGCAGCCCAATCAGATGCAGGCTGGCGCCGCGCTGTTTAACCTCCCGAAGCGTATCCAGGAACACCTGGTTGGTAAAGAACGAGCCATCTTGCAACGCCCCCTCAAGGCGGACATCGTCCTGCAGGACGACCCGCCCGGCGCCCAGGTTGTTGTGCCCTGCCTCCGAGTTGCCGGCTTTCCCGGGCTGCAAGCCGACCGCATCCCCTGAAGCCTGCAGGCGGCTGGTAGGATATTGCCGGCACAGCGCATCCCAGGCAGGGGTAGGCGCCAGGAAGATCGGGTTGGTGGCATCCTGTTTACCCAGGCCCCAGCCATCCAGGATGAGCAACAGGACGCGCCGCCGGCCTCCCCAGGCATAGCCGGGAGCCAGGCTGACACCTTCCATGACGGGCGGCTGCTCAAGGCCCAGGGCGGCGAGGACGGTGGGAGCTACATCTGCCAGCGCCCCATCCCGCAGGCGCACCGGCGGTGAGCCGCAAGGATCGACCAGGGTGAAAGCCACCGGATTGGTGGTATGGGCAACGTGCGGCGCACCATCCGGGGTGACCATCTCTTCCAGGTTGCCGTGGTCGGCGGTGATCATGGTCACATACCCGGCGGTGCGGGCGGCGTCTACCACCTGCCCCAGCCAGTGATCAACGACGCCAGCGCAGCGCACCTTGGCCGCCTGGTTGGCCGTATGACCGAGCACATCGCCATTGGCAAAGTTGGCGACAATAAAATCGTAGCCTTGCTCAACCCCCTGTACAACCTGTGCAGCCACCTGAGGCAGGCTGAGCTTAGGCACCTGGTCAAACGGTACCCCCTGGACGGAGGGGATGCGCACATCGTCTTCTCCTGGGAAAGGTTGGCTGTTGCCGCCGTTGAAGAAGAAGGTCACATGGGCATATTTTTCCGATTCGGAGGTGTGTAACTGGCGCAACCCGGCGCGGCTGATCGTCTCCGCCAGCGTGGCCTGCATCTTCGTTGGGGCAAACGCTACCGGCAGGTGGATAAATTTCTCGTGGTACAGGGTGAGGATAATGAAGCTCAGGTGACGAAGGTCTGGGCGTTTAAAGTGAGGGAAACCTGCATCGGTGAAAGCTTCGGTCAGCTCCACTTCGCGCTCCCCGCGGCGGCAGCAGAAGATGACCGCGTCTCCATCCTGGATCCGCCCAATGGGTTGGCCGGCTTCATCTGCCAGGACAAGCGGCTCGAGGGCGTAATCGGTCTGGCCTTCAGCATACAAGGCTTTGACCCCCTCAGCGAGGATGCTTGCGCCACGGCGTAGCGCCGAGGCCAGTCCCCTCCCGGTCATTGCGCCTGCCTCTCCTCCGGAGTGCCCGGCACACCCGGGAAAATGTCCAATAGTTGACGGAAGTGGTGAACGAACACATCGGGGCGGTTCTCAGCGGTGATCTCGGCCTCGGCCAGCTCGGCGGGCGAGATCATGATTACCAGCATCCCAAAGCCGGCTGCCCGGGTGCCGGTCACATCCCGCTTGAGGTTGTCGCCAATGTAGGCGCATTGCGCTGGTTCAACGCCTGCCCGGCGCGCCGCCTGCAGATATATCTCCGGGCTGGGTTTGCGAATGCCCAACACAGATGAAAGCGCCACCGACTTGAAGTACGGCGCAAAGCCTTCGGCTTCCAGCCACTCGGGAATTTCGCGCGTGCCGATCAGGTTACTGATAATGCCCAGAGTATAGCCGCGCCGTAACAGCTCCTCCGCCACTTCCCGCCCGCCATCCACCACCACGCGGCGGCCCATAGACTGACGGAACTGGTAAGTCAGCTCAGCGCCCAGCGGGGCGACTTTATCAGCAGGGAATTCCGGCACCAACCAGCGCGTCCACAGCTCGGCTTCAGGGGCCTCAGCCAGGTTCTCAAAAGCCCACTTGCGGTATTCTTTGTAGCGCAGGTTGAGCTCTTCCACAAATTTCAGCGGGTCAGCATCTGCACCCAGCAGACGGACGATCTCCTGCCGCGCGCGCGCCATGTGGGCTTCATCCTTCACCAGGACTCGCAAAGTATTGCCAAGATCGATGAATATAGCCTGGATGTACTCGCTCATAGGCAGCCTAACGGGGTGGAAAGATATCGAGCAGCTCACTCAGGGTCTTGATAAATCGATCCGCCTTGATATCTCCCTTGGGGGGCTCTTTCTTGAGCGTGGCCGGCTCGATCAGGATGATCGACATGGCGAACCCGGCATCCAGCACCCCCTCCACATCTCGCACCGGGTTATCCCCCACATACACACATTTGCCCGGCTCGACGCCGATCCGGCGGGCGGCCTCGAGGTAGATCTCCGGGTTAGGTTTGCGGATGCCTACCTTTGAGGAGAGAACCACAGTCTTGAAATAGTCAGTCAATCCATCGGAGACCAGCCAATCCGGAATTTCGGTCTCGGTGATGGTATTGGCAATGATGCCCATAACATAGCCGCGGCGGTGCAGCTCTTTGACCACCATGGAAACATCCGCACGAGGCACCCGCCGCCCGTCACTATCCCGCCACAAGCGGGTCAGCTTCCCAGAGAATGGACCAATCTTCTCTTCGGGAAAATCCGGCAGCATCCATTTCGTCCACATCTCCCTTTCGGAAGCCTCGATCAAGGTTTCCTTGGCGCGCTTGCGTAATACCTTGTAACGCTCTTCCAGGAGCGCATAGAAACTGTCGGGATCCATTTGCGCGCCGGTCAATTCGACCAGTTGCTTTTTGGCGTCCACCATAAAATCCTTATCTTCAATGACAATGCGCAAGGTGTTGCCAACATCTAAGAAAATGGCTTCGATATCAGGGATCATGGGGCTCCTTCTTGACATCTATCTGTCGAGCTGAGGGGTTTTAAGTGATCAGTTATCAGTTATCAGTTATCAGTTATCAGTTATCAGTTATCACATACTGATAATTGGGACAAGCGGAGTGTTATTGGGCTGGACTTGCAAAACTACAGTTTTTGAAAGATCACTTTCACGCAGAAATGATACAACATTTTTGGCAAAAATGCAAGTATCCTTTCAGTATAAGGATTGACTTTTCTTCAGGAAGCAGGTAAACTAAGGTCGTGTTTGCACACGTGTGCAGACGCTGGCTTCACGCAGTAAATTCCATCAACTTGGGCAGGCTCACCCATGCTGCTCGCCAGCGGCTTATCTGTTTGCCCGCTAAGGACCCAGAATACCATGCTACTGGCTTTCCACAGCGCCACAACCATGAACAGTGACCTTGAAACAGATGTCGCCGTCACAGCGCATGCCGGGTTCAAGGCGCTTGAGGTGTGGGCTGACAAAGTAGACCGGTATTTGGTGGATCACAGCGTGGCTGAGCTTGATGCCTTGTTTGTAAGTCAGCGCATCAGACCCCTGGCAATCAACTCGATTGAGTTCATCGCCTTCCGGGGCAGCGAGTACCCCCAAATTCAGGCCCGTCTGCACGAGCTGGGTAAAATTGCGCAAGCGATTGGCTGCCCAACTGTGGTCGTCGTGCCCAGCCCTTCAGCAGGGCGAGATATTTCCTGGGCCCAGACCGTAGCTGAGTATGTCACGGTGCTGCGTGATCTGAGCAATATCGCCAGTCTCTATCGGGTCAACCTATCCTTCGAGTTCCTGGGCTTTGGGTGGTGCAGTGTGCGCACGCCGCGCGCCGCCGCCGAGATCATCCGCCAGACGGGACGCGATAACGTGGGCTTGACCATGGATGCCGCCCACTTTTATGGCGGGGGTGGCTTGTCTGGTGAGCTAGAGCAACTGGACCCTGAAAAAATCTTTGCTTTTCACCTGGACGATCTGGAAGACACCCCCAAGGAAGCCTTCCATGATAGCAAGCGCGTCTTCCCTGGCCTGGGTGTAGTTCCGCTGGATGAGATCTGCGCACGGATGCAGCGCATCGGTTACCGCGGCCCGTGCGCAGTCGAATTGTTCCGCCCCGAGTATTGGGACTGGGATCCTTACGAAGTAGCTATCCAGGCCCGCCAGGCAGCCATCCAGGTGCTGTCACCCTATTTTCAAATCGAGTAACCTGAAAACACAACGGATGCAATGGGAGAGATTGATATGGCAAGAAAAGTAAAGATCGCCGTAATTGGCACTGGGCGGATGGGCAGCGTACACGCCCGCAATATTGTGCGCCAGATTCCCGAGGCAGAGCTGGTGGCGGTGTGCGATATCCGCCTGGAAGTCGCCCAGGCAGTGGCGGATGAACTGGGCATCGCCCGCGTGGTCAGGGATTATCACGATTTACTTGCCGACCCGACCATCGAAGCCATCCTGATTGCCTCCAGCACGGACACACATGCCTTCATGATGAAAGATGTAGCTGCGGCTGGCAAGCACATCTTTTGCGAAAAGCCGCTCGCTCTCGAAATAGACATGATTGACGAGGCGCTGGCTGAGGTGGCGAAAGCGGGCGTGAAGCTGCAGGTGGGCTTCAACCGCCGTTTTGATAAGAGCTACCAGCGCGTGCGGGAGATCGTTGCCTCCGGCGAGATCGGCCACCCCTGCATTCTGCGCATCACCAATCGCGACCCCGACTTCCCTTCCATGGATTTCCTGCGCGTCTCGGGCGGCATATTCCTCGACCTGGCGATCCACGATTTCGACATGGTGCGCTTCCAGATGGGCGAGGTGGAAGAAATCTACGCCATGGGCGGCGTGCTGGTCAACCCGGAGCTAAACGAATTTGGCGACATCGACACCGATGTGGTTGTGCTGAGATTCGCCAACGGCACCCTGGGAACGATCGACAACAGCCGCAAGGCAGTGTATGGCTATGACCAGCGCCTGGAAGTGTT
>ERZ1649853.877-NODE-877-length-12055-cov-6.254750_pt1 | contig 12055 bp, 13 predicted proteins | sample MGYA00575353_ERZ1649853 | MGnify/ENA primary metagenome ERZ1649853 (study PRJEB40853, sample SAMN11349654) | freshwater sediment metagenome | isolation source: river sediment | host: Sediment | place: India: Okhla Barrage, New Delhi | collected 2017-02-21 ...
GATAAGAGCAAGGAGATAATTATGAATTGGGGTCAGAAATGGTCTCTGACCGGTAGCCTGAACTAAGATGACTGTAATAGGCCGTTCTTTTAGGTTCCGCTTTGAAACTGATGATCTGCCGGAGATATCCTGATCAAAGGGCATTTATTAGAAGATTCCGGGTATGGCTTGAAGCTGTAATTTTATTCATGATCATGGTTCTTGGTAATGGGCATAATTGTGAAGCGGGCAGTGAAGGCCAAAGCAAAGCCAGCACAAACTGCTCGTCCACATATCGAGAGGATGGGGAACGAGAATGAAAAACAGGGAGTCAAGTGGTGGGCCACGAAGGATTTGAACCTTCGACTTCTACCGTGTGAAGGTAGCGCTCTCCCCCTGAGCTAGTGGCCCGCAACCGGGTAGGAATATACCGAGCGGTCTCTGAGGTGTCAAGCAGAATGTCGCCCGGGGGAAATCCCCTTTCAGGCGCTTTTCCCGCATTTGAATTTCCCGCCGGGCATCTGGTTGTTTCGTGCGTGCGTCCCCGGCCGGGCAGGCGGGAGGGCGCCCTAATCCGACGGCAGGGAGAAGTGAAAGACCGTGCCCGCACCCTTCTCCGAGTTCACCCAGATCTCCCCGCCCATGGCGGAGACCGCCTTTTTCACGATGGCCAGCCCGATGCCCGTGCCCTCCACCGGGCCCTCGTAGCCGCCCCGGAAGAAGATGTCGAAGATGTTGTCGATGTGCTCGGGGCCGATGCCCAAACCGTTGTCCTTCACGGAGAACACGTGGGTGTTGGGCTTCTGCTGGTAGCCGATGCGGATCGTGAGGTCGCGGTCGGGGTTCGAGTACTTGATGGCGTTCGAGATGAGGTTCGAGAAGACCTGCATGAGCCGCACCCGGTCGGCCTTCACGCTGGGCAGCGGCGCCTCGATGGTGATGGCGCCCTTCCTGTCGTCGAGCTGGGAGGCCACCTCCCGGGAAATCTCGTCGATGAGCTCGCCCACCGGGAACTCATCTTTCCTGAGATTGAGGCTCTCCACCGCGGACAGGGTCAGCATGTTCGACACGAACTTCTCCATGTGCCTGCCGCTCTCCCGGATGGCCTTCATGTACTCGAGCTCCTTCTCGTTGAGCTTGGGGCCCGCCTTCTTCATGAACCGCTCGCAGAAGCCGTTGATGGCGATGATGGGGTTCTTCAGGTCGTGGGACACGGTGGACACCAGCGTCCTGAGCTCCTCGTTGCGCTGGCGGATGAGGTTCAGCGCGTCCTTGAGCTCCCGGGAGGTGTCGGCGATCTCCTGGAACAGGAGGATGTTCTCCATGACCGTGCCCATGTGCACGCCGATGGTGATGAGGAGCCGCTCGTCGTCGGGGGAGATGGTGCGCTCGCCGAAGGAGCCGATGTTCATCACGCCGATGAGCCGCGTCCGGGAGTAGAGCGGGATGGAGGCGAAGGACTTGATACCCTGCTCCTTGAAGGCCAGCGAGCCGATCCGCTCGTCCTTCGAGGCGTTCTCGATGATGATGGGCTCGCCCTTCTCCATCACGCGGCCTGCGATGCCCTCGCCCATGCCCAGCTCCCGGATGGCCTGGGCCACCTCGTCGGGGATGCCGTAGGAGTAGGCCAGGCGGAGCACGTTCTTCTTCCCGTCCAGGAGGTAGACCCAGCCCGTCTCGATGTTCATGATCTGGAGCACCTGGGCGAGCGTGCTCTGGAGGACCTTCTCCAGGTCGATGGACGAGCTGAGCGTCTTGGAGATGAGGTTCACGGCGGCGAGGTCCTGGTTCTGCCTCAAAAGCCTGCGCTCCAGGGCCACCTTGTCCGTGACGTCACGCAGCAGGGCCACGCAGGTGCCCGGCCGCTCCTCGATGAAGTGGAAGTTCCCCTCGAGGATCTTCACCCCGCGCGCGGTCTTCATGTTCACCCGGGTGAAGAAGCCCTTGGCGTAGCTGTCCCGGAGGTGATCCAGGTCCTCCCTGCTCCGCTCGTCCACGAGGGAGATGAGGTCCTTGCCCAGGAGTTCGCCGGGGCTCCTGCCCATGACCGTGTCGAAGGCGGGGTTGGTGAAGGAGATGGTCCCGCGGTTCAGGATGATCACGGCGTCCGGGGCCTCCTCGATGAGCTGGCGGTAGCGGGAGTCGCGGGTGAGGCCGCCGCTCAGGAAGTCGCCGATGATGATGTAGGCGGCGCCGAGCTTGTAGCCGATGATGTTGATGAAGCCGGAGCTCTTTACGAACCGGGAGCTGAGCGTCTCCACGATGATGGAGAAGGGCTTGTCCGTCTCGATGAGGTTCTTGAGGCTCTTCTCGAGCCGCTCGTCCACGAGCACCCTGTGGACGATCTCGTAGAGGGACTTGCCCGTGAAGGGCAGCGCCTCGGGCTCCATGTTCCGCTCCAGCAGGGGGTTGATGTAGATGACCGTGCCGCTGGAGTCGAAGACGCACACGGCAAACGGCGCCGCATCGAAGATGGTCCGTATCTGGTCGCGCAGCTTGTTCATACGGGCTCAGGCAAGGGTGTGCTTCTCCCCCGGGTCGAGGATGCAGACGGATGTCTTCGTGTTCCTCGCCAGCGACAGGGCGTCCTCCCGCGAGCCCACGATGTCTCCGAAGTGGGTCGGGATGACCACGCCGGCCTTCATGGCGTCCACGGCCCGGGCGGCGTCCAGGGCATCCATGGTGTACGTTCCCCCCACGGGAATGAGCGCCGCGTCGACCTCCATCGCCTTCATCTCCGGGATGTTGTCGGTGTCGCCGGCGTAGTAGATCTTCCTGCCGGAGATGGCGATGACGTAGCCCACCCACCCGCTTTCCTTCGGGTGGAACTTTTTCTTGAGGTTGTAGGCGGGAACCGCGGCGACGGTCAACGCGCCGAAGTCCCTGGCCTCTCCCGGGGAGATGAGGTCGGTTACCAGGGGCGTGGCCATGGGCGCCACCACCCGGGTGCCCTCCTGCGACAGGGCTTTTACGTCCGGGCTCGAGTAGTGGTCGCGGTGGTCGTGGGTGACGAGGATGAAGTCCGCCTTGGGCAGTCCGGCCGGTGTTTTCCAGGGGTCGATGTAGACGGTCAGCGCGCCGTCCCTGATCATCACGCTCGCGTGCCCCAACCAGGTGATTTCAACAGGCATTGTGCACCCCCACAGCGATGTGCCCTGTCAGATCAGCTCAGAAACCTATCATACAGAAGGGCATGGGGTCTATCAAGAAAAAATCGGCTTTACTTGGCGGGCGTGCTTGGGCATATGTGGGGCTGTATATGAGCATCTACCGGCTGTCCCTCATCCCGGTGTTCGCGGCGCTCACCGCCGCGGGCGCCTTCGTCAGGATGCCCCTGTTCCCGGTCCCCTTCACCCTGCAGAACCTCTTTGCGGTCATGGCCGGCATGGCCCTGGGGCCGCGGGCCGGGTCCATGAGCCAGGCGGTCTACCTCGCCATGGGGCTCATGGGGCTGCCGGTGTTCTCGGGCGGCGGCGGGCCGGGCTACGTGGTGAGCCCCACCTTCGGCTACCTCCTGGGTTTCCTGGCCGCGCCGGCGGTGTCGGGGCTGCTCATGGGAAACCGGGCCTTCACCCCCGTGAACGCTGCCGTCGCCTCAGCGGCGGGCATGCTCGCCATCTACCTCGTGGGCGTGCCGTACCTGGCCTGCTACCTGGCGTTCGTCCTCGACAAGCCCGGCGCCTTCATGATCGCCCTGGAAACGGGCTTCGCGGTCTTCCTGCCGGGCGACGCGCTCAAGTGCCTGCTCCTGGCCATGGTCATGCCCGGGCTCGCGCCCGCCCTGAAGAAGCCCCGCTGAAGGCTTTCCGCTTTTATCGCGGCAGCGGGCGTTCCGGTCCGGGCTAGAACGCGCCGAGCTGGCAGGGGCTCACCTTGATGCCCAGGGAGTCGGCGGCGTTGCCCGCCTCGGGGCGGGTGACGCCCGAAGAAGCGGCGATGTCCCACAGGTCTCTGCAGGGAATCTTCCCGTCCTTTGCGGCGGCCCTGATCCGGGCCAGGAACTCTTCGGGCAGGTCCACGGGGCGGCCGAGGATCTTGTAGCCCGTCTTCGTGTTCTTCCGGCCGTAGCCGAACATGCCGAGCTGGCAGAGGTCGAGCTTCACCTTCATGCTCGTGGCCGCGTCCCCCACGTCCTTCGGGGAGACGCCCAGGGAGGAGGCTATGTAGTGGGCCACCGGGCAGGGAAGCGTTCCCTTCGAAGGGTTGATGCCGATCATGTCACGTATCCTGCTGTCCATCGCGTTCCTCCTGTTCGATCACCATGAGGGCATCGGCCACGAAGGGCATGCCGTTCTCGATGATGATGGGATTCAGATCTATCTCTTTTATGGACGGGAAATCAAGGGCCAGTTTGCCCAGCGACACCAGCAGGGACGCAAGGGCCTCGCGGTCGGCTTCACCCATGCCCCTAAAGGGGCCGAGCAGCGCACTGGCGCGCAGGGAGCCCGTCATCTCTTCGGCGTCCTCCGGGCTCAAGGGGGCCAGGCGGATGGTGAAGTCCTTCACGGCCTCGGCGAAGATCCCCCCCAGGCCGAACATGATGCAGGGGGGGAATCCCGGGTGCCTGCTCATGCCCGCCATGAGCTCGCGGCCGCCCACGATCATGCGGGCCACGAGGATGTCCGCGCCGGCGGCGAGGACCTCGCCGCACGCCCGCTCGAGGACCGCCCCGTCACCGACGTTCAGGAACACGAGGTTCGCCTCGGTCTTGTGGGCGATGCCGGGCGAGCAGGCCTTTACGGCCACGGGCCAGCCCAGGTCCCGGACGGCCGCGAAGGCCTCTTCCGTCGTTTTTGCCAGGATCTCCCGTGCCGTGGGGATCCCGTAGGCCCGCAGAATCTTCTTGGCCGTGAACTCGTCCACCGCGGAGCCCTTCACGCCCGCCATGATCCTCCGCGCTTCCTCCGGGGCGGGGTCCCGGCCGGAGGGCGCCCGCCGGTCCAGCCCCTTCTCCCTGACCAGGGCGTAGCGGTGAAGCGCGCCCATGGCGCCGGCGGCCTTTTCGGGGGAATCCAGGCAGGGGATGCCGTGCTCGTGGAACACCCGGATGCAGTGGTCCGACCGGTCGAAAAAGGACGAGATGACCAGGGGCTTGCCGTACCTTTCCGGCATCGAGAGGAGCGGCTCCAGGTGCGGGGTCTCCATGGACGTGAGGAAGTCCTCCCTGGCAAGGGGGATGTAGTCCTTGACGGACGGGTACATGAGCTCCATGAAGCCCGTGTCCATGATGCCGTGGATGATCACCCCGTCCACCTCCGGGGCCTCGAACAGGACCTGGGGGATGTTTTTCGCCATGTTCTCCATGCCCATGTGAAAGGTCAGATCCACCGGGTTGCGGGGGCTCGCATGCCCCGGGAGGAACCTGCCCACCTTCTCCTGCACGCCGGGCGAGAACTCCGGCACCTCGAGTCCGGCCCCGTCGAGGGTGGTGGCGATGCCCGACCCCGGCCCCCCCGAGTTGGTGAGCACCGCGATGCGCCTGCCCCGGGGCGGGGGCTGGCACGCCAGGGCCCAGCCGTACTTGTAGACCTCCTCGATGGTGTTCACCCGGATGACCCCCGCCTGGGCGAAGAGCCCGTCGTAGACGAAGTCCGGGCCGGCCATGGCCCCGGTGTGGCTGGAGCCCGAGCGCGCCCCGGCCTCGGTGCCCCCCACGTACTGGGCCACGATGGGCTTTCTCGCGCTCACCTTCCGGGCGCACTCGAGGAACTTCGCGGCGTCGCGGATCCCTTCGATGTAGAGTCCGATGGCGCGGGTGTCCCCGTCATCACCCAGGTACTCGATGCAGTCCACGATGTCGATGTCCGCCTCGTTGCCCACGGAGATGGCCTTGCCCAGCGTGATGCCGTTCCGTTCCAGGTAGCCCACGGTCTGGGCGATGTACGTGCCGCTCTGGGAGGCCAGCGAGAGGCCGCCCCCGAAGGAGAGAATGGGGGCCACGGTGATGTTCAGGGGCTGGTGGGTGTTGAGGATGCCCAGGCAGTTGGGGCCCAGGAACCTGATGCCGTGGGACCGGGCGATGCGGAGGATCTCCCGCTCGAGCCCGCGGCCGTCCTCGCCGGTCTCGCCGAACCCCGCGGTGATGACCACGGCGTGGCGGGTGCCGATGGTGCCGAAGGCGTCGAGCATTTCGGGCACGAGGGGCGTGGGCACCACCAGCACGGCGAGCTCCGGCGCTTCCGGCAGGTCGCTCACCGACGGGTAGGCCTTCCTGCCGAGGACGGTCTTCTCCCTGGGGTGGATGGGCATGACCTTCCCCGCAAACCCGCTGTTCAGGAGGTTCACCAGCTGAATGGTGCCCATCTTCTGGAAATTGTTGCTGGCCCCGGTGATGGAGATGGAGGCGGGGTCCATGATCTTCTGCAGGGGGTTGTCTCCCATGTGAGCCTTTCCTTTCGCACGCCATGCACGGTGCCGGATTATTCAACAGGATATTCAATGGGTTTATCAAGAATTTCTTCACATAACAACTGTTTTCAGCCCACGGCCGCCTGGCCGGGAGGCGATTTTTTCCCGGGCCATGGCGGTTGTGCTGGAAAAAAGACGAGCGATACTATATGTGTGGCACACATGAAGAGAAAGGGATTCCACCTTGGCGTGCGCGGACGAATCGAGAGCACCGGGTTCATGATCCGGCGCCGGGTGGCCCGCATCTCCCCGTTCAAGCGCCGGCTGTGCCTGGCCGTCCTCATGGGCGCTGCGTTCTGGGCCATACTGGGCCTGCTCAGGATCGCGGACTCCCGCATCTTGAGCGACTGGGCCGTGCTCCGGGACGCCCTTCTGGACCTCGGGGCCGCGGGCCCGCTCATTTTCCTGCTCGTCGTGGCCGTGCTGCCCCTGGTGGCGCCCCTGAGCATCCTCATCATCACCGGCGCCACGAGCTTCGGGCCCGTGCACGGGATGCTCCTGTCCTATGCCGGGGCGCTCCTGAACGCGAGCCTCACCTTCTTCCTGGTCCAGGGGCTCGGCATCGAGGAGAAGTGGGGCACGGAGCCCAACTCGGCCCGGCTCAAGGACGCCATCCGCAGGAGGGGCTTCCACCTCGTGCTCCTGCTCCAGGGCCTTTCCCTCATCCCCTTCGTGGCCATCAACTCCGCCGCTGCGGCCTCGGGCATCCGCTGGAAGGACTTCATGGGGGCGACGCTTCTGGGGGTGGTCCCCTCAATCGCGATCAACTCGTTCCTGGGAGAGGCGGTGGTCTCGAGGATCTTCCCGCCGGACATCTATTTCGCCTTCATCCTCCTGGTGCTCCTGGCGGTCATCACCGCGGCGTTCGTGAGGCACGAGATCCCCTTCGGCAGAAAAGGCCTCCAGTAGGGCGTCCACGAGGTCTTCGGGCATGAGCCCGGGGAAGCGGTCGCACAGGCCCGCAGCCCCCGGGCACCCCCCGAAGGCCCGGGCGGCAAGCCCGGGGTCGACCCTCAAGGGGACCACGCCCTGCACGAGGAGGTGCCCCTTCCGCCTGAGCATGGCCAGGCCCAGGGCCTTCTTTCCCCCCACGCACAGCTCCACCGGCGACGATCGCATGAAGCACACCTCGGAGAAGGCCGCGGAGTCTCCCCGCATCTCTGCCTCGAGACCGCAGGCCCGAAGGGCACGGGCGAAGATCGAGGAGACGTGCCCGCACGCGCCGGTGATGCCTCCGGAGAACGGGCCGCTCTCCCGTGCAGAGATGCTGAAGGTGAGGTCGTCGAGGTGCAGCACGGCGCCGCCTCCGGTGGGGCGTCTCAGGATGGGCAGCGAAAGGCTCGGGTCGCGGGGCGCAAACCCCTTCTGGTGGTGGCCGATGGTGATGGCGGGACCGTCCCAGTTATAGATTCGCAGCACCTTGGGGAGGGTGCCGTGGAGAACGGAGGAGAACAGGGAAAGGTCCCGCTCCATGTTTTCCGATGGGGGGCACCTGCCGTCGGAGACGAGGTGCCACGGGGTCATGCTTCTTCTATGATGAAGAGCTGGTCGCCATAGCCCACCCGCTCCCCGTCCTGCTTGAGGATGGCGGTGACGATGCCGTCGATGTGGGACTCGATCTCGTTCATGAGCTTCATGGCCTCGATGACGCAGAGCACCTGGTCCTTCTTGACCCGGTCGCCCACCTGCACGAAGGGCGGGCTCTCGGAGGAGGCGGACCGGTAGAAGGTGCCCACCAGGGGCGAGGTGACGGTCACGGTGGGATTTTCCTTGCCGGCGATGCTCGGGGACTTTTCCAGGGCCTCCCGCTGGCGGGAGGTTCCCTGCTCCTGCGCGATAAGGGCACCCCGGACGATGCGGACCCGGTCGCCCTCGGTCGACCACTCCAGCTCCACCACGTCGGTGCCCTTCAGAAGCTCGATGAGGTCCTTGACGGTCTTGACGTTCATCTAGCTCACTCTCTCGATGTACGCGTCTGTCCTCGTGTCCACCTTCACCACGTCGCCCTCGTTGATGAACAGGGGCACCTGGATGGTCTTGCCCGTTTCGAGCTTCGCGGGCTTGGAGCCGCCGGACGCGGTGTTGCCCCGCAGGCCCGGGTCGGTCTCGGCCACGGCCAGCTCCATGAACATGGGCAGGTCGACGCCGATGGGTTTGTCGTTGTGGAAGAGGATGCCCACCTCGACGTTCTCCTTGAGGTAGCCGAGCGCGTCCTCGATGTTTTCCTCCTTCAGGTTCATCTGCTCGTAGGTGTTGGTGTCCATGAACCAGTAGCCCGTCTCGTCCTCGTAGAGATAGGTCATGGTCTTTTCCTCGAGGTTCGGCACATCGACCTTTTCACCCGAGCGGAAGGTCTTCTCGATGGTGTTCCCGGTGATGAGGCTTTTCATCTTGGTGCGGACAAAGGCCCCGCCCTTACCCGGCTTCACGTGCTGAAAGTCGACGATGGTGAGGGGCTCGCCGTCGATCTCGATCTTCAGGCCTTTGCGGAACTGCGCGGTCGAGTACTGCATTCGTGTCTCCTAAGACGTTACTTTTATGGAATCCTTATCAAGATTTGTGAGCCGCTTGCAAGCAGTATCTGTGATGAGCAGCGTGTCTTCGGTGCGCACGCCGAACTTCCCGGCCAGGTACACCCCGGGCTCCACGGTGACCACCATGCCCTCCTCCAGGGTGTCCTTCGACAGGTTCGACAGGGTGGGCATCTCGTGGATTTCCATGCCCACGCCGTGTCCGAGGCCGTGGCCGAAGTACCGCGCCAGGCCCACGCTCTCGAGGTAGTCCCGGGCGATGCGGTCGACGTCCGCGGCCCTGACCTTCGGCCCCAGGGCTTCGATGGCAAGGGCCTGCGCCTTTCTCACGTGGGTATAAACACGAACAAACTCCGGGCTCGGCTCGCCCGTGTACACCGTGATGGTCTCGTCCGAGGCGTACCCCTTGTACATGCTCCCGAAGTCGAACACCACCGCCTCGCCCGGGCCGATGACCCGCTCGGAAGCCGCGCCGTGGGGCATGGCGGAGCGCGGGCCCGAGGCCACGATGGTCTCGAAGGAGGGGCCGCCCGCCCCGAGCCTTCTCATGGCGCACTCGAGCTCGAAGGCCACGTCGATCTCGCGGCGCCCCACGATGCCCTCCGCGAGGACCTCCCCGAGGGCCGCCCCCGCGATGCGCGCGGCCTCGCCAATGAGCGCCGCCTCTCCCGGGTCCTTCACCGACCGCAGGTATTTCAGCTGGCCGCCCATGGGGTTCATCTCGATGCCGGTGAAGAGGTTCTTCATCTGGAGAAAGCTGTCGAGGTCGATGGCGTTCGATTCGATGCCCAGGGTTTTTATGTTCAGGCCCTCGAGGTGCTCATGGATCTCCTCCCAGCGCTTCCTGATCTCGTAGACGTTGGCGTGGGACTCCTCCCGGGCCTGCAGGGTGTTGCGGGAGTCCACGAACAGGTCAGAGCCCGTGTCGGTGTAGAGGGCCACGGCGTCGGAGCCGGTGTACCCGGTGACGTAGGTGACGTTGAACCGTGAGCAGAGCAGGATGGCGTCGAGCCCCTTGAGGTACGACCTGGCTTTAGCGAGTCTTTGTTCCCAGTAGCTCATGCAGTGCCTCTAATCCGAGGATGTAGCCGAGACCGCCGAGACCGGAGACCGTGCCCAGGGCGATGTCGGAGAACAGGTTGTGCTGGCGGAAGGGTTCGCGCGCGGAAACGGTGCTCAGGTGGATCTCGATGAAGGGGATCTGCACCGCGAGGAGGGCGTCCCGGATGGCCACCGACGAGTGGGTGTACCCGCCGGGGTTCAGGAGGATGCCCGCCACGCCCCGGGCCCTGGCGCCCTGGATCTTATCGACGATCTCCCCTTCGTGGTTCGACTGGAAGGTCTCGAGCTCGATCTCAAGCTCGGAGGCCCTCGCCCGGGAGCGCCCCTCGATGGAAGGAAGGGTGTCGGTGCCGTAGATGGCCGTCTCCCTCGTGCCCAGGAGGTTCAGGTTCGGGCCGTTGATCATGAGGACCTTCACGGGCGCAGCCTTTCGAGCCACCCTTCGAGGGTCTTGACGACGTGCATGCCCTGCACCCTGCGCGCCTCCCGCTCCTCCTCCGGTTCGAGCGCCCCTTTTTCCCTGAGGCTCGCGTAGATGTCCAGGGCCTGACCGTAGTGGCCCTGGGAGGCGTAGATCCGGGCGAGCTCGGGCGACGCGTCCCCCACCAGGGGCGCTTCCCCCGCCCTCTCCTCCAGGAGGGCGGCCGCCTCGTCGTCGTCGGGGTAGAAGAGGGCGTACCGCTCGAGCCAGAACACCGCGGTCTCGGGTTCGCCCCGGTCCCGGTGGATCCGGGCCATGTGGAGGAAGGCCTTCGAAAGCTTCTTCACCAGGTCGGACAGCTCCCGGAAGGACTCCATCGCTTCGCTCGCCCTGCCGATCCTGAGCAGGGACACGGCCGCGAGGAGCTTTTCTTCGGGGGTTGCCGCGGCGTGGGCGGCCTCTGCAACGCTCAGGAAATCGCCCCGGTCAAAGGCCTCTTGCATATTCATCCGCGAATCCTCTGTATGCTTCCAGTACTTCGATTTCAGAAAGCTTTTCTACGCTAACATCACCTATGGACGGTGTCAACACAAAGTGGACCCCCTCCCCGGCGCTTTTCTTGTCCAGCGCCAGGGCCTCCCCCACCTCCCGGCCGCCCGGGAGGGTGAGGCTCGCGGGAACGATCTCCAGCTGGCCGATGACCTGCCGTATGCGCCGGTAATGGGCCTCGGGCAGGATGCCCCGCTTGCGGGAGAGCCAGGACGCGAAGAGCATGCCCGCGCCTACGGCCTCGCCGTGCAAAACCGCGTAGCCCGTGGCCTTCTCGAGGGCGTGCCCCAGGGTGTGGCCGAAGTTGAGGATCCTGCGCAGCCCCCCTTCCCTCTCGTCGAGGGCCACCACCCGGGCCTTGTCGCGGGCGCACATCTCCACGATCATTTCGTGATCGAACGGGGGGCAGTTCTCGATGAACGAAAACAGGGGCTCGTCCATGACGACGCCGTACTTGACCGCCTCCGCCATGGCGCTGCGGACCTGGGCCGGTTCGAGGGTGTGGAGGAAGGCCCCGTCCGAGAGCACGAACAGGGGCTGGTGGAAGGTGCCCGCGAGGTTCTTGCCGAAGGCCGTGTTCACCGCGGTCTTGCCGCCGATGGCCGAGTCCACCTGGGCGAGCAGGGTCGTGGCAACCTGGACCACGGGGATGCCCCGCATGAAGACGCTCGCCGCGAAGCCCGCCAGGTCGCCCGTCACGCCGCCGCCGATGGCCAGGCACACCCACTGCCGGTTCACCCGGTGCGCGAACATCTCCGAGAGGACCTTCTCCAGGAAAGGCAGGGACTTCGACCCCTCGCCCGGGGGCACGGCCATGAGGGCGTGGGGGGCGTTCCCGAGGGCCTGCTTGACAGCTTCCCCGTGGAGCCTCAGCACGTTGGCGTCCACCAGGGCGAAGACCCCCTCGGGCTCACTGAAGCGCCTGACCAGGGAGAGGACGTCGGTGAAAACCCCCTTCCCGATGTAGACGGGATATGGCCTGTCCTCGAGGATGACGCCCACGCGGGGCGAAAAGCGCGGGAGCGAGGCTTCAATCCCTCGGGCGACCTCCTCCACCGTGAGGTGATCCGTGTAGATCTCGATGTACGCCTAAACATAAAAAAAA
>ERZ1649853.878-NODE-878-length-12055-cov-3.957667_pt1 | contig 12055 bp, 9 predicted proteins | sample MGYA00575353_ERZ1649853 | MGnify/ENA primary metagenome ERZ1649853 (study PRJEB40853, sample SAMN11349654) | freshwater sediment metagenome | isolation source: river sediment | host: Sediment | place: India: Okhla Barrage, New Delhi | collected 2017-02-21 ...
CAAGAAGTCGACGGTACCGATCATCATGGTAACGGCAAAGAGCGACGAGATCCAGAAGCTGGAGGGACTGGAGATCGGAGCGGATGATTACGTGACCAAGCCGTTCAGCCCCCGGGAGCTCATGGCCCGCATCAAGGCAGCTCTTCGTCGCTATGACTGGGAGCGCCTTGCAGACACGGCTCCCGTTGAGAAGCTCGTCTTCAAGGACATTGTCGTCTATCCCGGCAAGCATCGCGTCGTCAAGGCCGGCAAAGACATCATGCTGACGCCCAAGGAGTTCGAGGTTTTCACCCTTCTCGTCAAGGCAAACGGCGAGCCGGTCTCACGCTCCGGCCTCATCAAGGAAATCTATGGTGGCAGTGACGACGAGGTCTTCGACCGCACGATCGACGCGTACATCAAGAACATCCGCAAGAAGATCCAGGACGATCCCGGGAACCCCACCTACATCGAATCCATCTACGGAGTCGGTTATCGTATCCTGGTGTGACCCGGCTTGCTGAAGAAGACGTCCAGCTTTCATACCCGCCTCATCCTCAGCTACGCCATCCTTCTCGCGCTGGTCATGGTGCTGTCTACTTGGATAGCCGACGCCTTCTTCACGAGAGCCTTCAGGATGTTTCTCACAGGCGGGTTCGGTTCCCCCTTCGGCGGCTATCCGATGGTCGACGAACCGGAACAATACCTCCTGACCACTGCATACCTGCGATTCCACGACATCATGCGCACGTCGCTCTGGATCGGCGCCGGGTCCGTCATGCTCATCGCGCTGTTCGTGGCGGCGTGGTTTACACGACGTTTTTCGCACCCGATCGCACGGTTTGCCGAGTTTGCCGACCGCATCGGCCGGGGCGAGTACGACGCGCAGTTATCTCAGGATCAGGATCTGTTTGAATTCTCCGAACTCTCGAACTCGCTGAACAAGATGGCCAATGAACTGAAGAGCCATGACGAGGTGGAGAAGGAACTCTTTTCCAACCTTTCCCACGAGCTGCGTACGCCCGTCACGGTCATCAAGGGGTACATGGAAGCACTCGAGTCCGGGCTTGTCTCGAGCCCCCAGGAGATCCACACGGCGACCGAGGCAGTGGCACAGGAGACCGCCAACCTGGAGACGATGATCAACGAGCTGCGGCAGCTTGCCCAGATCGACAACAACGCTGTGAAGCCGGAGGAGTCCGTCTTTGGAGTAGACGAGGTTCTGGGTTACATCTGGCGTCGTTTCGCGCCGGTGGCGGGCGCGCGGGACGTCGTCCTGTCACATCGGCTCGAAGCCCGGGTCGAGGTACGGCTGGACCGCCAGCTGCTGGACAGAGCGGTTGCCAATCTCATCAGCAATGCTCTTGCGGCGACCGCCCCCGGCCATTCCGTGACCCTCTCGAGCAGGATCGATGAATCACGGGGGGTGTGCATCGTGGTCGAGGACACCGGTTCGGGGATCTCTCCGGAAGACCTTCCCCACATCTTCGACCGGTTTTTCCGCGGAGATCGCTCGCGCAACAGGAAGAGCGGAGGCCTGGGCCTCGGTCTCCATATCGCCAAGGATCTCGTCGAAATCGAGGGCGGCCGCCTTGACCTTACAAGCACGGAGGGCGTCGGCACACGCGTTGAGATTACATATCCGCGGTCAGTCGTCGTCTCCGGGGACACAGCCCAGGGAACGTGGGCGACGGCCGTGGGCCACACCTCGAAACTATTGCGTTGACTTTGACGGCCGCTTCCGACAGCCGCCTCTAGGGGAGTGTTGCATGGCTACGGACAATGCGTTGCACGCAGAGGTGCGTCATGCGGAAGGCATGACGTTCCTGGGAAGGGGAGCGTCAAACCACTGGGTCGTCATGGACGCGTCCGAGGCGGCAGGCGGGTGCGGTGCGGGGGCCAGCCCCATGGAACTGGTACTCATGGCTCTCGGCGGGTGTACGAGCATGGATATCGTCTCCATCCTGGAAAAGAGGAAGGAACAGTTTTCCGGCTTCCGCGTGGGGCTGACCGGCGAGCGCAGCGCCGAAAGTCCGCGTCGTTTCACGCGCATCACCGTTGAATACATGCTGACCAGCGATACAGTCCGAACGGAAAGCGTCGTACATGCCGTCGAGCTTTCCGTGGAAAAATACTGCTCGGTCGGGGCGACACTAGCGCCGGGCGTCCAGCTTGTGTGCCGGTACCGTATTCTGCGATCGGGCGGCGAAGAGAGCGGAGACATCGCTGTGTCCTGATGCTTCCCTGTGACCGGAAACCTGTGCCGCTTTACTTGACAGACTCATGGTATATGATGGGCACATGGGAGTGAGGAGACGCAGAAACAGGCATCAGGAGCGACGTCCTGTGATGCAGACGAGTGATCGGAACACGACGGCCGGCGGCGAGCCGGAGCGGACACCGTCGCCGCCGGGCAGCGACGAAACATTGGACGCAATCTTCGACCCATCGCACATGCGTCTGAACACCGTCATGAAGCGGCAGTCCGATCTGGTGTCACTGGCCTGGCACTTCGCCGTGGCGTCCGTCGCCGTCCCGGTCGGAGGGATCGTTCTGGGCCTGCTGGCCGTGCTCTTTGCGAGGGAGGCCTACGATATGATGGATCTCGTGGGCGGCACGAATGCCGATCGGCAGCGTGCTCGCAAGTCCCTTGTCATAGGGGGGGCCGCGCCGGCGCTCTGGTTGATCATCCCGATCGTCGGCATCTTCATCCTCGCGTCCTGGGGATCCTGACGCACCACGCCGAGCGTTTCAGAACTTGTACCCGAACCGGCGCAGGAGCGTCTTGCGGTCTGCCGTCTCCGACACGCCTTCGACGCCCTTTGGTTTCTCGCCGTCGATGACCCCGACGATGCCGCGCCCCTTACCGTCATCGGCGACGATGACCGTAAGGGGGTTGGCCGTGGCGGCGAAGACGGTGCATACCTCGGGAACAGATTTGACGGCGTTGAGAACGTTGATCGGGAAGGCGTTGCCAAGCACGATGATAAACATGTGACCGGCGCCGATCGCGACCGCGTTGTCCCGGGCAAGATCGATCAGATGCTGATCCGTCCCGGCACAGCGCACGAGACAGACCCCGGACGCCTCGTTGAACGCGAGGCCGAACATGATCCCCGGGACGGCGCCCACGACCGCCTCATAGATGTCTTCCACACTTTTGATGAAATGAGTTTGTCCCAGGATGACGTTGAGCCCCTCGTTGCTCGTGACGCGTACCATTTCCAGTTGCATGGCATCACCTCCACCAGTATTGTAGTGCTTCCCGGCTGTGGGCCAACGCCCGTCGACCTTCCTGTCATGCATGTCCTGTGGCGTCGGGCTGCACATGCTTGACAGGAGCCGATCAGCCGGTACCCTGCATCCAGCGGCGCGTATCATGCCACACCTTGCGCACAGGAGGTACCCATGCAGTACAAGATCATGTATCAGCCATCCTACTCTCTGCTGGAGCTGCAGCTGGATCCGTCCGAGTCCGTTCTTGCCGAATCGGACGCCATGGTGAGCATGTCACCCAATATAGCGATGGAAACCGGCGCGAAAGGGGGAGTCTGGGGTGCGCTCAAGCGTGCCGTCGGCGGCGAGAGCATGTTCCAGAACACCTTCACGGCTCAGAACGGTTCGGGAATCCTCACGCTGTCGCCGACGCTTGTTGGCGACATAGCCGTACGGGAGATGCAGGGGGAAAGCCTGTACGTCCAGTCGGGGTCTTTTCTGGCGTCATCTCCTTCGATAGAACTCGATACGAAGTGGGGCGGAGCCCGTACCTTCTTCTCCAGCGAGGGGCTCTTCGTCCTGAAAGCGACCGGCGTCGGTCTGCTGTTTCTCTCCAGCTATGGAGCCGTTCATGCCGTGACACTGGGGCCGGGTCAGCAGCTGGTGATGGACACCGGTCACATGGTCGCTTTCGACGCGACGATGGGATATCACGTGCGCATGATCGGCGGGCTGAAACAGACCCTCTTCTCCGGGGAAGGACTCGTCGTCGACCTGACCGGGCCCGGCACAATCTACATGCAGACGCGCAACTTCAGCTCGTTCGTCCGCCATCTGGCGGCACGCCTGCCCGAGAAGAAGAATTAGTTGCCGGACGAGTCGGCGCGAGCCGGCGATCCGACCTGCGGTTCCATTTCTCCGGCTGAGCGCGGCGCATCCTCAAGGACGACGATGTCGGGCACGGATGCTCCGCTGTCGGTACGGTGTGCCCGCTCGGCCACCAGAGGGCGGAGGTCGTCGCTCCGCGATACGTCGCCGGGCTCCAGCAGAAAGATGTCCGCAGCTGCCGCAAGACGACCATCGGCGACCAGTCGGTCGCCGATGCGCAACAACAGCAGACGCGCCTTCGACAGTGCCTTGGCGGTGTAGAACCATGCCTTCTCCGTCATGGCCGCCGTCCTCAGGAATGCCCTGTATTCTCTCCCGAGTCGGGTACCGCCGTTGTTCGGCAGTGATTCCAGCCAGGCCGTCGGGTCCCGGGCTTTTGCGACCCGGTCCACTGCACCCATCTCCCGTGCACGCAGCAGCGCATCCGGCAGCAGGTCGCTGCGTTCTGCCAGCGTCGGCGATGCAACGTCGGCGATAGATGTTCTGAAGAACGAGAATGCCCGCATGAACGCCTCTATATCGCGCTGCACGGTCGTATCCGTGCAGAGGATACGCATCGCTTCGTCCGGGTCGCCTCGAGTCAGAGCGTCAGTGGCCTCGGCAGCCTGTGCATCGGAGATCTGTGCAGCAATACGGTCGACATGTGTCCAGGGGTTGAGCCCCGCGGTGTCGGCGGCTGCTCGGACGGCCTCGTCGAGGCGTCCTCCCGCGCCGAAGCGGGCGAGGGAACGTCGCAGGTTGTGTATCCTGAACGACGAAGAAGCCAGAAGCAGCAACAGGTTGAGAAGAAGCGGGCGCATGAATGAGACGAGCCGGCGAAAAAGGGCTGCTCCGTCGTCCGCGTCGGCAACGGCAGCAGGGACGATGTCAAGGTCGGCCAGCTGCGTCGCGTTCTCGCCGACCCACCGCTCGAATCGCGGAACAGCAAGCCGGACGTCCGCTGTCGCTCGTGCCGTGTGGGGAAAGAGCAGAAGCATCGGCCCGGCGGGAGCGGCGTGCTCATGCCGCTGCAACAGGACATCCTCGAGCAGGTCCCGCGGCAGGCCGGCCTGTGCGAGGACTCTCCGTGTGAATGACCGATCGATATACAGCCAGCCGTCCAGTGACCGCACGACGTCCTCCGGAACATGCAGGGACCGCGTACCGAGCAACAGCGCGTCGATGTCGATGACCAGATTGTGCAGGAGTTCCGTGAGTACCACCGATGCCATCGGGGTCAGCGCCCGTGGGGTGAGCTGGCAGATCGCGTGACGGGAGAACACGCGCACGGCGGGTGGCACGACAGTGGTACGGGCGGCCAGAAAGGTGAGCTCCTGGCCGTCCCATGTCCAGTCCGCGACGCACGGTCTCGCCAGGACTGAGCTCAGCCGGATAGCCAGCGCGCCTGCCTGGATGACGGGCGTCTCGTCGGCTGGAGAAGGGGACGGCCGAGACACGACAGTGTGGTCGGCAGTGACGGTCCACTCCCACCACGGCGTGCTCTCAGTCGCCGCTCCCAGGGCACAGCGGACGACGGCATGCGGCCGACCCAGTTCGCCGTCGGGAGACCATGCACGCCCGACGAGGCCGGGGTGCAGGTCTGCAGACTGAACCAGGACTGCTGCAGAAGCGTGCGCCAGGTATCGGGCATCTGTGATGCCGCTTGTGCGGGCCCTCTGGATGACAGGCACATCCAGGATCATCAGCCACGCAGCCAGGATGGCGCCCGCCAATTCTTGCGTTCCGTGCGCGACGACGGTTCTGTCGGCCATGTCGAATGGAAACCAGATCCACGCCCGTGGCACGACGGGGGAACAGCGCACCACGATATCCGGGCCAAGCGCTTCGACAAGCGCGGCAAGATCCGGGTCCTGCGTCGGAAAGCTGTATCGCTCGACGGCTCGTCTGGCTTCTGCAAGCGTTCTGGCTCCTGCCATGGCATGCCTGCAGGCAGTTCCCGGGAGAACCTGGGTCTCTGCTACGTTGAAGTGGGCGGCCGCCATGGCCTGTGTTGCAGCGGCCACCGTTCCCAAGTCGCGCGAGGGCCTGCGGCGGGCGTCGAGCTTCAACCACTTCATAAACGGTCACCTGTGCGTTCCGCGGATCCGGAACAGCGTGTCGTCGGATACGGCCCTCTGCGGGTGGATGGTGTCATGTAACACCTCGTCTGCCTGTAAAACCGCAATCGTTCAGTTTTTGCCAAGCATTTCCATTGTAGGGCGCGGCCGTGCACGGTCAACGCAGGAAGGCAGTCCGAGAAAAGACGGGAGTTCGTCGAGCGAGGCGACAGCGTTGATGCCGGGGACATCGACCGATGGACAGTGCCTGCGATACCAGCAAAAATCGATGCCCGCTGAACGGGCTCCCGCAGCGTCGCTGCGAAGCGAGTCTCCGACATACAGACACTGGTGGGGCCCGAGACGCAGGAGTTGAAGGGTTTTGCGAAAAATGGTGGGGTCCGGCTTCTCGCAGCCGCAATCTCCGGAGATGACGGTGATGTCGAGCAAGGGGGTGAGACCGGCTCCGGCGAGCCTGGCGCGTTGTACATCCGCCAGTTCATAATTGCTGATGACACCGGTTCGGCAGTGCGTGTGCAGCAGCGTGAGCGTTTCCAGAGCTCCCGGCTCCGGGACGCTGTGGCTGGCGAACCAGTACCGAAAGAGCTCTGCAGCCTCGTCAGGATCCGCCGTACCCAGTCGTCCCGTGACGGAGAGGCGCTCGAACGTGCGCCGCGGCACATCCTGACGGAGCAGTGCTCCCTCCATGTAGAGATCCCACGTCGCGTAGTGTTCCTTCAGGAAAGCATCAACAAACGCGTCACGTTGCCCGGGCGGGACACGGATGCACTCGTCGAGCACGTGCCTGCAAGCGGCCTGTTCACTGGCATCAAAGTCGAGCAGTGTGTCGTCGACATCGAAGAGAACCGCGTCGTAACGATTCATGGATCGCCGGGGACTGGGAAGAGAAGGACAACGGGCGGACGAGCCGAACACACTGGCGGAGTATATCTGAAAAACCCGAGTCGATTTCGCACGCGATGGGGTTGGCAGAAGCGTTTTCACGTGCTTCATAGAAATCTATTGTGGAGCGACAGCTTTCTCATCAACCATCTTGATCAAATTCACGATCTTTCTCGGATCAATATCACTCAGGGAGTAGACTTTTATGTGCCTGGCCGTTGTGCCGCTTCCTTCGAACAATCTTACTTCTTCCTTGTTTAAACCGGTAATTGCAAAACCCATATGCACTCGCCCTTTTAGGGCCACTAAATAGAACTTACCTCCTCCGTAGGAAGCGACACCCCATTCCATTTTTTCTTCCTGGTTTTCAATGGTCTTTAATATAATTTCCCGCAATTTCCCCAGAATCTCTTTTTGCGGGGATTTTTGTTTTGCGATATATTGTTTTACGCTTATATTCACTTCTCAAATTCTCCCTGGTTTGCTCGATATGCGCGTATTGCATTCAATTGTGACAAATGCATTACTGTGGATGCGACAAAGGCAGCATGAGAACCTGAAAACCGCTCACTTCCCTGTGCTCTAGAATGAATAGCAAAACGGGAACGCAAATGACTCTCTCCAGCTGGCGGAGAGGGTGGGATTTGAACCCACGAGGCAGGGGTGACCCACCTACTCGCTCTCCAGGCGAGTGCTTTCAGCCGCTCATCCACCTCTCCGCATGGTATTGACACCAACACACCAAGTATACATGGAACGATCGTCGATGCAACGTGCGGAGTGCAAAGTGCCTACTCCTGCGTCCCCGAGGCCGTACTTTTTCGGCCGGCAAGGTTGTCCAGAACGTAGATGGCGTTCTTGCCACCCTTCTTGGCCTGGTACATAGCAAGATCGGCCAGCAGCAGCAGATTCTTGGCATCCGCGACGCGGTCTTCGAAACTGGCGACGCCTCCGCTGAGCGTCAGGACGGAACGGAAATGGCGGTGATCGCGAGCGCTGTTGCGCTCGACGGCAGCTCGGATACGCTCGGCAGCTTTCCTCGCATCCGTGGGCGAAGCGCCCGGCATGAGGATGACAAATTCCTCCCCACCATAGCGATATGCGGAATCGACCGTCCGGATGCTGTGCCGAAGGATGTCGGCGATCCCCTGCAATGCGAGATTACCGTCAAGATGAGAGTACGCGTCGTTGTACTTTTTGAAGTCGTCGATGTCAAAGAACAGCAGGGAAAATACTTCGCCGAAGCGCACGGTCCGCTCAGACTGCTCCATCGATCGCGCCACGAAGGAGCGGTAATTGCCGAGGCCCGTGAGTTCGTCGGTCACGGACAGTTCATCGATACGATGCACAAACAGGATGTTCTCGGCTATCAGGCTGCAGTCTGAGACGAACGTCTCTACCATGCGGCGGTCTTCGTCCGTAAAGATGACGGGCCGGTTGAAGGCGGCGTAGAGAACGCCGTACAGCACGCCTTCCAGCGACATGCGTAAGGTCAGCTCGGTTACGGCGGCTGGCGCCAGCGGGACCGTTCCGGCGCCGACATCGGCATGAACGACCACAGGGCTAGCGCTGGTAAACGCCTCTTCCAGGATGGACGGCTGTACTCCCGCAGTCGGTGCAAATTCCAGAAGATCTGCCTGGCTGACGACGAATTGCCTGGTCTCGGGGTCGAACGGCACAAATGCAGAGCTGTCCGCACCCGCTGTATCCTGCAGCTTGCGTGCCGCCGCCAGGAGGAACTGGTGCAGGTCGGTACGTTTGAACGATGCGTCGATCAGGTCCTTGGTCGCTGCGCTGTACCTGGTGAGCTGGTTCGAGCGCTGCTCCAGGAACACTTTCTGCACGACTGATTGCGCGTATGCCATGAAGAGGTTGAAAGCACTGTCCTCGCTTTGCGTCAGGATCGTCTCGCCGCTGATGCCGATGACGACAAATCCGATCAGACGCTGTTCGAAATCGAGTTGCCGAATGATGAGATGTCTCCTCTGCAGCAGCCCCGTAACGGCTTTGGAAAGGGAACGACTGGCGTTCGTACGGGCGCGCAGCTCGCTTTCCAGCAATCGGGCGGGCTCGACATCTTCTCTGTTGACGGCACGCACCGAGATCCAGGGTCGTCCGCTGTTGCCGGCGTTCTCGAGAAGGATGACGGTACTGCGTGCCGGAATGATGCGCACGAGGAGTCGACTCAGATGAGAGACTGCCTGCTCCTGGGTCGATATGGAGACGTTCTCGACCTCGGCGAGGTTGATGGCTTCCATGATGTTGCGCTGTTCCTTGACCTCTTCCCACATGAGCCGGCCCTGCAGGAATTCCTGCAACTCCCCTGCGATCGCCAGGAGATCGGCGGAAATATCGCTCGTGAAGAAGTCCAGTTGTGCACTTTCGAGGTTCAGAACAGCGGAGATCCTGCCGTCTGTTCCCTTGAGCGGTACGGCGAGCTCGCTTCTGGTCGTCTCATCCACCATGATGTAGTCAGCGCAGCGCGAGATATCCGGGACGTTGACGAGTATGTGCTGTCGCAGTGCCTGCCCGACGATACCGCCGCCGGCGGTCAGGCCGGCCATGATCTCCTGGGAAGACGTCGCGGAACGAGGCGCGGGAATGGCAAAATACCGTGTAAAGCGGTCGTTCTCTACAATGAGCAGGTTGATGCGGGAAAGCTGGAACGACTCTCGCATGATCTGAAGCACGTTCCGGATCTCCTCGTCAAAGGACCCGGGGGAAGCGAACGTGGCCGACAGCCTGTTTGTGACTGTCAATGTGAAGTTCTTGCGGTTGAGCGCCTCCATGATCATGGCATTGTCCAGAACGGATGCCGCGATGTTGGCAAAGGAGGTGAAAAGAGCAAGGTCTTCATCCGTAAACGGGTTTTCGACACCGACGCGGCTCACGGAAACCAGGCCGAACTTCTGGCTGCCCTTACGCAAGGGCGCCACCATCATGGATTCGGGTTCCTCCGGTGTCCCGCTGACGTGTACGGCGCGCGGATCGAGCTGGGCATTCCTGATGAGCTCCGGCATGTCTCCCTCGAAGACCTTGCCCATGATGCCGACGCCTTTTTCGATCTGCATGTGAAAGAGCGCATCCTTGTACTCGCTCTTGGCGGCCACGACCTTGAGGTGCCCGGTGTCTGCTTCGACCGTGGCGATGAGGGCATCGTCAGAGGAGAAGAACAGTGCCGCGCGGTCCGTGATCGTTTCCAGTACTTGGCTGTAGGCTTGGGAAGCAGCCATATCGCTGATGATCGCGGTGAGGAAAGAAAGCTTATGAAAGGCTGCCTGCATGCGCTCTTTGTCGCGACTGACACCTGCAAGCCGGTTATCCATGACCTGCAGGTTGCCCCGAATCTGCCTCGTTGCCGCGTACGTCAGGAAACAGGAGGCGGAAACGATGAGTGCATCGGAGACGAGGTCGCCGCGGTTGACCCGCTGGAAGGCCTGGAGAAGGCCGACGCCCGGACCCGAAAGTGCCAGTCCCTGAGCAGTCGCCATGCCAGCCAGTGCGATAACGAGAGTGGGAATGGGAGGGTTGTCCTGAAAGAGAAGCGTGTCGACGGCGACGAGCGTCGTACTCAGGAGGACGGAGATATCCAGGGGCAAGACTCGCGTCCCGCCATAATACACGGGGGTTCCGAAGAGCAGAGGGCTTCCGATGGCTCCCAGAAACAGGTTAGCGGCGACACAGTCGAACATCAGCTGATGCCGAAGCAATACCGAAACGAGGCGCGATCGCTGGGTGAGCCGATCCAGAAGATCCAGGCCGACATTGACAACAATGCCGGCGATCAAAATGACCGGGAGAAAAAAGCCGCTATAGCGGACAGGTCCCGTACCGATCATATAGGCAAGCCACCAGACGCTGGCTCCCACGATCGCTACGTACCGGACGCGTATCAGCGCTCTGGTTCTCGCGTGTCCGTCGGATCTCACGAATATGGCTCCTTTACTTTGTTTATTGAGACTATACAGGCACGGCGAAAAAAAGAAAGTGAAGGAGACGCTCCGCGCCTGTTTCGGCAGGAGTGGGAATGCGGGATATCGCGCAGTGTCTGTAGCGCTGCGTTCACGCCCGCGTTTTGTTCACGCCAGGAGAGGCGTGGGGTTATTTCCTTCCGCCGAGATCAAGGAATGCCCGCAGCGCTTCCTCGAAGCGCGAATCCGCGAGCAGTCTGTTGGCTTCCCGCAGTGTGACGGTCGCTGTTCCGGGCGCCTCCCGGTCAGCAGGAACACAGGCTGGGGAAGGTGATTCGTCGGCGTGTGCCTCTTCGGGTGGCGCGGGAAGCGGAGACAGTGCCTCCGCTGTACCGTTCTCTGAGGCCTGGAGCAGTGTGTCGACCTCTACATCCTCCGGTTCGACGGAGGTCGGCTCTGCGGGCGTATCGGATTGTGCGTGGGTCAGCGGCGCAGGAGCGATCGGCGCGCGCAAGTCACGCGCGATGAGCTGTGCCTGCTCCAGAAGATTGGCCATGTGTCTCGTGACAGGGGTTTCTGGCGGTACAGACGGTGAAGCGGATGGAGGAGCCGAAACATCCGTGCCTTCGACCGCCTGCGGCTGGATGGCCGCTGTGGGGTGCGCTCCCTGCGGGATGGCGCCCGGTACGACGAAGGTCCTAGCGAAGGCTTCGGTTGCATGTTTTTCGCACGGCGTCACCATAGACGTATCGGCGATATCGAAGGGCGTCGTACCGGCGAGGTCCTCCAGTCCGGCAATGGGAAGAATCTTCCCATAGATCGAGTCTGGCAGATCCTCGAGTGACTTGATGAAGGTGATATGACGCAGGGATTCCTCGTCGAGATGTGCATACACGGGACCAGTGGCGCGATCGTTGAGAGGGTCGATCTCCAGCAATCGCCGTACGAAGCCTTCGCCTTTCTGGTGATCGCCGAGCTGATCGTCATATATTTTCCACAGCAGGAAAAGACGTTCCGGGAACGTTTCATATGCGGCGAGATCGCTCTCCAGGGTCGACAGGGCCTCGCGGATTTTCCCATTTCGGCGCTGGATCGAGGCATACAGAGCCTTGAGGACCGGAT